>Ga0116226_10000971_pt1 | contig 24984 bp, 19 predicted proteins | sample S1TSphfallax_FD_89692 | JGI IMG/M metagenome (GOLD analysis project Ga0116226, IMG submission 89692) | Host-associated microbial communities from peat moss isolated from Minnesota, USA - S1T2_Fa - Sphagnum fallax MG | ecosystem: Host-associated > Plants > Peat moss > Unclassified | place: USA... | reverse complement strand
GTATCCCTTGCGGAGTAAGAGCGAAAAAGGTATTGGCACCTGGTGTCCCCAAAAGACTTGCCTGCAGTTCAGGTGTTAAATTACTCAGTGGGGTCAAACTTAATGCTCCAGTCGAGGGGGTGGGAACTGTCGGAATAGTCGCCACTGGAAAATTAATCCCACTGGAGATACAGCCGGCCATGGGACACGCATCACGAGGATCAGGAGCAGCCCCAACGGCAGCATGAGCTGAAACTGCACTCATCATATACACCGAAGATACGAGGCCGACTGCCCATCTGGCAGCTAAAAAATTATTATTTCCCATAATAATACTCACTCTCTACACCGTTATTTACTAATTTCGCTACCAGCAGACTTTTTAACCTATTATCTTTGCACTATATCATAGAATTATTACATTTTAATTAAGACAGCAACTCTTTTTTTATTCAATTTCATATTGTTATTTTCACGCAACTGTCATAATGCTATTTCATAGGCAATGGATTGCAAATAGTATTTGATATAAGAAAGCCATTAAGATATAGATAAAAGCTTATGCAGAACCCAAAAAATTTCGATCATGAGCAGTTGACGGCTTCCTTGGCGGACGGCTCCTATTATGCCCAGGCAAAATGCTGGTATGGCGAGCTGTTCCATCGCCCTATCGCTGAACGCAGCTATTACGTTATTGTTATACTTATGGCAATCATCAATGTCTTTTTTGCCTTTGATTCGCTTTCCGGCATTTTCCCGCTGGAGAAGAAAGTCCCCTTTACGGTGATCAGTGAAAACGCCCTGGAAGAAGTCCCTTCTATCAATCGCCTGACCAAAGATGCTTCGGAAAATAAAAATTTTGCTGTTATGCGTTATCTGCTGAAAAATTATGTGATAAACCGTGAATCCTACGATTTGGGACTTTATGAACTGCGTTACCGCAACATCTGGAGCCAAAGCAGCGAATCGGTATTTAATGCGTATAAAAACCAGATAGATGCCAATAATCCTTATAGTAACTATCATCAGCTCACCAATCTGGCAAAAAAGAATATTACTATCCTTGAACCTGTTATTATTGAAGAAACGCCCGAAGGAACCCACGCCAGAATTACGTTTGTTACTTCGGTGATTTCTACCGTGACAATGGAAGAGATTGCCCATGGTCGAATGCAGGCAGACCTTACCTTCCAATATGAACCGTTTAAAGTCGATCAGCGTCTGAGTACCAAAAATTATACCGCATTATTTTTCAGGTTGACTGAAAACAGCTTGCGGGATGATAATGAAAAGAGTAGATTCACTCCGATGAATCTAACGGTAACGGGTTATCAATCAAAAGAAATTCTGGAATGAAATATATGAGACATCTTCTGAAACTCGCTCATGTGAGGCAAATGCAAGGCAAAACCGCACGCAGAAGCGGAGTGTACATAAATGTACATGAGCATTCGAGTACGGTTTTAACGACGCAGTTGTCCACAGGAGTAGAGTTTATGAAGATGTCTATGAAAAAAATCGCTTTTTTTATATTGTTTTTGAGCCTTTATACTACAGGCTATGCAACGATCAGTCCCACCCCCATAGCAACCGATCCGCGTATCAAAACCATTCTTTACAGCCCTAATGAAATTATCAAATATACGGGCTATTATAATTTCCAGTCCAGTCTGCTTTTTGCAGAAGACGAACAAATAGGCACTATATCCCTTGGTTTTTCAGGTGCATGGCAGATGAACCCCGTAGGAAACCGTCTGTTTCTCAAGCCCGTGGAGCAGGATGCCACGACCAATATGACGCTGATTACCAATAAGCACACCTATTTCTTTGAGCTTCATGCTGCGGAAGCCAAAGATATTAGCGACAAGGATATTTCCTTTGAAATCCGTATTCTTTATCCTAGTGACGAAACCTCGGGTGCAGCCTTCCACAGCCTTGACCGCGTGCCTGATTTGAAAGACGGCGATTTGAACAAGTATAATTTACGCTATACGGTAAGCGGATCCGATGAAATTACACCTGTACGCATTTTTGACGATGGCGAATTTACCTATTTCCAGTTTAAGGATATAAATGGTGAAATTCCCGCTTTCTTCCTGGTGAACAAGGAAGGGGATGAATCCATTATTAACTACCGTACCCGCGGTCCCTATATTGTAGTGGAACGTGTCGCCGCACGTTATACGCTTCGGCAGGGCAAAAAAGTAGTCTGTGTCTTTAATGAAGCCATGGCACTTGGAAAACCGGCCGTAAAACCCTGGTATATAAGGTGGTTCAGCTCAACCCCCGTTAGTGCTGCCAGCGTCCCCCCTGTTACCAATATACCTGGAACACCTTCCAGTTCTATACAGAAATAGCCTATATGAAGCATCCTGCCTTACGTTTTTTGCTTATTATCCTTGCCATAGCCTGCATCACTGCCTGTAGCAGCAAGGATGATAAAAATGAAAAGCCACCCGAACCCGTGGAAAAAATGTATAATGATGCGTTAGCCAAACTTCAGGAATCTGACTATAAAGAAGCGATTAAAAAATTTGAAGATATTGAACGCCAATATAGTTATTCACCCTGGGCATTGCGGGCGGAAATTATGTCAGCTCATGCGGCTTACCGCGACCACCAGTATGATAATGCCATTACCATTACCGAGCGTTTTGTCAAACAGCATCCGAATAATATCAATACTCCTTACGCTTATTACCTCAAAGCCATCTGCTATTATGACCAGATTACTGACGTAGGACGTGACCAGAAAATAACGGATAATGCCAAACAGGCATTGAAGGAAGTCATCAGCCGTTTCCCTGATACGGAATATGCCCACGATGCCAAAATCAAGCTGGATCTGGTGATTGACCATCTGGCAGGAAAGGAAATGGAAATTGGACGGTATTATGAAACCAGAGAAGAATATCTGGCAGCCATTAACCGCTTTCGCATTGTAGTGGAAAAATACCAGACTACCACCCATACGGCAGAAGCCCTGCATCGATTGGTGGAATGCTATCTGAAATTGGGAATTGTTCACGAAGCACAGAAATATGCGGCAGTGCTTGGCTATAATTACCCTGGCAGTGACTGGTATAAGGCGACTTACGCCATTATGAACGGAGAGAAACTGCCTGAGCCGAAAAAGGATACGGGGTTTTTTCATAAATTATCACCTTTTTAACTATGTTTTTTTCCCGTCTCCCCTTTTGGCTCACAATTATTTTCCCTCTCACACTGGTATTTAGCAGTGCCTTGTCTGACGTTTGTCTTTCCCTCATTGCTATGTTCTTTTTGTTCCATTGTACAAAAGAAAAAAACTGGGAGTGGTTGAAAGCACCGTGGGTAAGGTTTTTACTGCTATTGTGGTTTTATATGCTGATTCGCAGCCTATTTGCGGAGAGTCCATTAGAAGCCTTAAAGAGAAGCCTGCCTTTTGTCCGTTATTTCGTATTTGCCGCCGCCCTTGGCTACTGGATATTGCGGGATAAAAAGACTGTGTCCCTTTTTCTCAAGGTGCTTACTGCTACTTTTGTTTTTATTATTGCGGATAGTCTGCTGCAATGGTGTATTGGTCAGGATATATTAGGGCATCCCGTTTATGTCGATCCTGCCAGTCATTTTATAAGGCTTACAGGGGCTTTTAGCGAGAAAATTGTCGGCATTATGCTGGCCTGGCTTGCTTTTCCCGTGTGTTTCAACTTATTATCAGATAAAAAGAAGTGGCTTGCTGCTGCGATACTGATAATTGCCACCATTATCGTCATTCTCCTTTCGGGTGAACGCATGGCATTATTACTGGTACTCACGGGATTTGGTTTCAGCCTCTTCCTGTTACCTATTCGCAAATCCCTCATTGTTGCAACCTTTATGACAGGCATTATCCTGCTTGCCCTGATTGCGTTTACGAATCCCCTTATCCTTGAACGGCAGGTCAATTCTACTATCACTACTTTTACCAACTGGAAAAATAGTCCTTACGGGCTGCTTTTTACCAGTGATTTCCGCATCGCTGCGTTAAATCCTGTGTTTGGTATGGGAGCTAATCATTTCCGTATTATCTGCCCCCGCCTCTATGCCACCACTCCGGAAATCATACCGCAAGTCTGCAATATCCACCCGCATAATATCTATATGGAGCTTTTGATTGATGGCGGAATAGTGGAATTGCTGTTATTTATTGCTTTTGCGATCCGCCTCATACGTTTTGCCATCCAGTCTTGGGATCGTTATAATTTTTTATTGATAGGTACTATAATTGCTTTCAGCCTGCGTTTATGGCCTCTTGCCTCCACCACCAGCCTCTATTCCCGCTGGGGTGCGCCACCTTTCTGGCTTATCGTGGGAATGCTGCTGGCTTATGGTATAGCTGAAAAAGAACCAAAGGTGAATGAAATTGATTAGACTTTTTCCTTATTACCTGTTAATTCCAACATTATGAAATTAGCACTACACGATTTTTATCAGACGTTAAGAGCCTTTCCCACCGCACTCTATTTTGCATGGGGAGACACCAAGGCACGTTATCGTCGCAGTATATTGGGACCGTTCTGGATTGTACTGGGTACGGCGATTGGCGTAGTGGGACTTGGGGTGTTATGGAGTTCGCTGCTGAAGACGGATGCCAAAACACTGATTCCCTCGCTTACCGTTGGAATTGTCATCTGGCAGCTCATTACGGGCTGTGTTACGGAAAGTGCCAACGTATTTATCAGAAATAGCCAGATTATCCGCAATATTAACACGTCTTTTCTGATTTTTCCCTTACAGATGGTGATCAGGCAACTGATCAATTTCCTGCATAATCTGGTAGTAGTCATCGTAATTCTGCTGATTTTCCCGCCCGTGTGGAGCAGCATACAGCTTTTATCCCTCTTGGGTTTAGTGCTGGTGTTGGGGAATTTACTCTGGTTTGCCCTGCTTATCGGGATGCTGGGTGCAAGGTTTAGGGATCTGGAGCAACTGATTGGTGCGATTATGCCCATGCTGTTTTTCCTAAGTCCCGTTATTTTCCGCCCCGATCACCTGCCTATTGATGCCAAGATTATCTGGTGCAATCCTTTTACCTATCTGATTACCGTCATTCGTGATCCGCTTCAGGGTACTGTGCCGGATTTTTCTGTCTATGGCGTTACCCTGCTTATGTTACTGGGGGGTTGGCTGGTGGCTCTCTTTTTCCTGAACCAACGACGTTCGCGTCTGGCATTTTGGGTATGAAAGGTAAATAAATCTCATGGCAGAGTTGACGTTTGAGCAGGTTACCGTTCGGTATCCCATTTATAATACCAGAAGCCAGTCCCTCAGGAATCAACTGGTGCGTATCGGTACGGGCGGGGTTTTATCCAAGGAAGCAGGCGATATTGTCCAGATAACCGCACTTTCCGATGTAAGTTTTACGCTTAAAGACGGTGATTCTGTCGGCTTGATAGGACATAACGGGGCAGGCAAAACCACGCTGCTTCGTACGATGGCAGGCATTTTTGAACCCGTAGCAGGCAAGGTAACGCGTATAGGCAAAACCAGTACCATCATTGAGATTGGTGCGGGGATGGATCCTGAATTATCAGGCTATGAAAATATTTTCCGTATGGGGCTACTTATTGGCAGTACCCGAAAAGAAATTGAAGCGATGATTCCTGATATTGAAGCCTTTACCGAATTGGGAAATTTTTTGAAAATGCCCGTTCGCACCTATTCCTCAGGCATGGTGATGCGACTGATGTTTGCTGTGGGAACCTCTGTGCGTCCTGAAATTCTGCTCATTGATGAAATGTTTGGTACAGGCGACGCAGAATTTCAGAAAAAAGCCACCAAACGTATGATAGAACTCATTAACCACGCTAAAATTTTTGTTTTTGCTTCGCATTCTCAAGACTTGATCAAAAAATACTGTCGCAGGATTTTTTCACTTAAACACGGAAAAATTAGCGAGATACGGTAATGATATTCTTGCGGTCTTTACTATTTAATATTGCATTCTGGCTGAATATTTTGCTACTGGGTGCGGGGCTTCCCCTTGCGGTATGCTACCGTCCCTTTACGTTTGTTATCGCCAAAATCTGGGCAAAAAACTCGCTTTTTCTCTTAAAAACGCTGTGCAATATCACCTATAAAGTAGAGGGCAGGGAACATATCCCCGCAACTCCCTGCCTGTTCGCTTCCAAACATCAGTCGGCATGGGATACGATTATTTTCTGGGAACTACTCCCCTGCCCTGCCTTTGTATTAAAAAGAGAATTGATTTTCTTTCCCATTTTCGGCTGGTATCTTATCCTGCTTAAAAATATTTACATTGATCGCAAGTCAGGTGCTTCCGCACTCAAAAAAATGCTGAAAGAGGCTAAAACCATCATTGCAAGTGATCGCCAGATTGTCCTGTTCCCCGAAGGTACCCGTACACTTCCCAATGCGAAGTCGCATCTCTATCAGCCTGGTATTGCCGCTCTTTACCAGAATCTCGATACTACTGTCATTCCCGTTGCCCTTAATTCCGGGTTGCTCTGGCGTAAAAATGCGTTTATCAAACAACCAGGTGTTATTACCATTGCCTTTTTACCTCCCCTTGCACCAGGCTTGAAAAGCCGTGATTTCCTGAATCACCTTCAAACGGCTATCGAAACCAAACAACAGCATTTATCACGATAAAAACATTTTTTGTCATACTTCGATTAAAACTTGCAAAAATATCGGGATGACCTATAAACTCTCCATCAGATCACAGTAAATAATAAAATTATAAACTGTAACCCATAAAGGAGGGGTGGCCGAGTGGTTTAAGGCGCACGCCTGGAAAGTGTGTATGCGGCACAACCGTATCGAGAGTTCGAATCTCTTCCCCTCCTCCATATACCTGATAGATAACGATATTTTAGAGATACCCGGGAGCAAATGATAATTATTTAAACAGAATCCATCTCATGCTTGCAGCATAAGATGAATAGACTTTTTTGGTTTTTTGAGGAAAATAATGTTTTGCTTTTCGGAAAAGACTTTATTGTAAGGAAGCTATATAGAAAAAACTTCAGAAGATAGTTTGAAAATGTTAGAAAACGATACACCATTCAAAAGAAAAATAGATGTGCTTGCCTATTTTTTTATTGTTTCTTTTTTTGTTGTTATATTTGCTATGGTGACCTCAATTCTTGTATGCCAGTTTACCATACCGCACGGCTATTTTATCTTCGGGACACCGCCTGATATATTATATATGCTAATTGATCTTCCATGTTCTATATTTGGGCTTATCTGGTTATTTATACGTTATGCTAGGGTATGGGAACCAAAAGTTGTTGCATTAAAAATTCCTCTCCATTATAAAATCATTGGGGGAGTATTATTTTTAGCCTTTATCGTAACCCTTCGGATTTTAGTAATAACAAGAACTTCAGGACATTAACGCTATGACGCTTACCCTTACCATACGCCCCATTTCCACTAACACTATTAATACCGTTGGAACGGTTGATAGTGCATTTTAATAATGATGGCACGACTGGTTCTGAAACCAATTCGGCATTTCAGGCTACGGCAGGCACAGTGGATTTGCTCAGCAGTCTTAACCCTGCTATGGCTCCTCTTGCATTCCAAACTTCCTTTTTTGCTACTGGAACTGCCTTAGGGGTTCTGGTAAATGATATTCAAAAGGGCAGTGCAGATGGATGGACAACGGAGGATAAGTTGGGGGTGGTTGGAGATGCTTTGCAAATCACAGGAGATCTCACTACTTCTGTTGGTGCATTGGCGACAATGGCTGGAGTGCTTGGTGTTGGTTTGGTAGCAGAAGCAGCAGGGGTTGGAATAACAGGGATTGGATTATGTTTAAATCCCAGTGCAGCATTTGCGGGAGCCGTAACCAATTTTGCCAATGATCCCATTAAGGCAGTTCAGAATCTTTTATCTTCTGCTTTTACCCAGATACAATCAACAGAAAATGCTATTACTACATGGGCAAGCACGCAGGGAAATGTAGTGGGGAGCGACTGGAGCAGTATCAAAGCTTCCTTCATGCAAGGCGAAAGCGGGGTAAATAGTGTCTTAAATGATATTACGAGTGGTAATACGGCTTCATTAACCACAGATTCCAATGCTGCTTATAATAGTTTTAATGCCACGCCCAATAATTTTGCAGGGATTGCATCCGTAGAAAATATGGGAACAGCTACTATCACGGCGAATTTGAATGCTTCCGCCGTGTCTGTCACTAGCAATAATTCATCGCTCCCTACTGTTAATGGGTCATTTCAATATAATAGTAGTACAAATAGCATATCTACTTCTGGTAATAGTAGCAATAGTGGTAATACCTTGCAGGACAATGTATCTTTAAATGCAAATGCCGTTACCAGCACCAGTACGGACTATACCAGCACGGGTGCGGTGCAGTATACTGAAACAGATACCACAACGAACGGCACACAAACCGCCAACATCACAGGCACAGGCGACAACACGACATTAAACAACGCCACCATCACCCTCTCCAACAACAGCACCGCCACCGTGTATGGCGACAACAACGCCATCACAGTAGGTACTGGCAGCCAAGCGATTGATGATTTATCAAACGGTAATTCGGATGTCTATATCGCCCAAGTTTCCGCAGCGGTGGGTAGTGAGATGGAGCATTTCACGGGAGCGAACGGTACGGGAACGAATGATTATAACCTGCTTAACCTCAATGCTGGCTACGCCGTAACGGTGACTTCGGGCAGTTACACGGCGAGTTATAGTTACGTCTGGCAGCAGCTTGCGAATCTTTCCAGTGGAGTGAGTAAGGAAAACCAGTATTATAGTGGGCCTGCGGGAACGGGCAATGAAGGTGCGGTTACGGATGCTATCAGCGATGGCAGCAATCGTTATCAGATCACCGATAAAACGGCTCTTACCAACGCCCTGCTTACGTTTGAAAGTTACCAGTTCAATGCTCAGGGACAAATTACGGTTGCCAGCACGACGAGTACGAATGGTACGCAGGATAACACCGTCTTTAACCGCAGCAGTGCCAATGGAACCTGGAGCAGTATGGATGAAAAGACGAATGCTGCGGGTCAAATAACACAGGTTACACAATATATGACGGACGGTAATTATTACCAGTCCAGCTATAATCCCTCTGGTACGGAGCAGTCCACGACAGAATATAATAATAGCGGGGTGTATATCCAGCAGGTGTATAATGGTGGTACATACAGTGATAGCAACTCCAGCGGAGCCTATATCAGCCAGGTCTATGATGATTCATGGCAGGGTGCTTTTGACTTTACCAATTCAGGTGTGTTATCGACCTTAAATATTAGTGATGGTACGCAAAGTACGATTGCACAGTCCAGCAATCTGGTGACTACGAAAGTAGCACAAGTCGCATTAGCACAGGCAAGTGCTATATCCAATACCCATACCGCAGGTAATCAACCTGTGTTTGAGGGCGGAAAGTGGAGTGGTAACGTTATTACTTGGAGCCTTGCTACTTCCAATAACACTAACGCACCGTTTAGTAACTATATGAGCAGTGCCTATCAGGCCATGGTGCAGAAAGCCTTTGCCGATTGGGGGAGTGTGAGCGGGTTGACGTTCCAGCAAGTAACCGATTCTTCTGCTAGCGACATCCGCCTTGGATGGGGGAATTTTAATACCCAAACCAGTGGCATTTTGGGGTATACATTTTATCAAAATGTAGCAGGTACGCTACAATCAGGCGAGATAGTCCGCCTCGAAGATCCCACACAAGATGCACTGACGGGTACGGGCAATAGTGCAACCTATAGCGGTACTCAGGCAACGCTCTCTCAAGCCTTGCTGCATGAAATTGGACATGCGATTGGCTTTGCGGATGATGCAGATCCAAACTCCGTCATGTATTACCAAAGCACCACCAGCAATCCTGATGTGAATATTACCGATGCTATCGGAGTACATGCACTTTATAGCAATATGGTTAATCACTATAACTTTAGCGGAGCAGGACAAACACTTGCGGGTAGCGGGTATGCCGCATATGGTTATAATAAAGGCGATGGTGCAGATGTTATTCAAAACGGCACGCCTGCCAATAACATTCCAACGGGTGAGTTGGGGCTGGGAGGAATTCCTGCCAGTGATTTATCCTTCATCCGCTCAGGTAATAATCTGATCGCAGGTTCTATCAGTTCGCCTGCCAATAATGTGACCATACAAGGCTGGTTTGCCAACCCTTACGCCCAGCTTTCCACGATTTTCTCAGGCGAAAGTTTGCGGTATATTAATGATGGTACGGGTAATATTATTTTTAATAATTATACCAATAATACCTCGCAAATTATTACCTTTCCTTCCACTACCGGTAGTCTGGTAAGTAATTATTCGGGGTTGGAGGGGATGGGTAACCTCACTTCCTATATCACCAATAACGCCGATGGCACTTCGTTGCAGGTGATACTTGGTACTCCAGGTAGTAACTTTATCAACCAGCTTAATTATTTCACGACTGCGAATGCTACAGGTACGCTGACACAGACTATCTTTAACTGGGTGGGAGGCGGTTCACAACTGCATCAATTTACCAACCTTCCCGTGAGCAATATCCACGACATGTTTATTAACTATAGCGGAGTGAATGGTACGGGTACGATTATTTCGGATATTCGCAATTATGCTCCCAATGTAGTCAATGCACAGGATAATTCCATTCAGGGTATTTATGTGGGGAATCCTGCGGGAGTTGCACAGGTGTTTAATTTCTATACGGGGCTGAATGCTACGGGTAGTATTACGCGGACTACTGATAATAATAGCGATGGCACTTCCGTACAGACGATTTATAATCCTAGTAGTGCGGTGAGTAACCAAGTCAATTATTTCACTAGTGCCAATACCACGGGAACGCTGACACGCAGTACATTTAACTGGGTAGCGGGCGGTTCGCAGTTGCAATGGTATAACCCCAGTGCAGCCATTACCATCCAATATCAGAATTTCTCTGGTGCGAACGGCACGGGAACACACACCTACGATTTAGTAAATTGGTCAGCAGGTGGTTCGCAATATCAATGGTTTAACCCCAGTGCTGCGATTGCGGTGCAGTATCAGAATTACAGCGGAGCCAACGGCACGGGGACTTATAATAGCCAGGTCACCAACTGGACGGCGGGTGGTTCGCAATGGCAGATTTTCTCCGGGAATCCTGCTGGCACTTCGCAGGAGGTGATTAATTATACGGGAGCGGGTTGTACGGGTACGGTTACGTCGCATCTGCTTTATGGCACTGCAGGTAATGATACGCTGACACCGAGTGCGGTGAATGAAACGCTGGTGGGTGGGGGTGGTTATGATACCTACCAATTCGCCAAAGGCAACGGGCAGGATGTGATTCAAAATGGTGTGGCAAGCACTAATGCAGCCAACGGTGAACTGGACATCGCAGCAGGTGTTGCCACCAACCAGCTCTGGTTTGCCAAAAGCGGGAATGATCTGCTGATAGAAATTATGGGCGGTACGGATCATTTGCTGGTGGCAGGCTATTATAGCAATAATTATTCGCAGCTCAAGGAAATCAAAACCGCAGATGGCAGCATGATAGACAGCCAACTGCCCAACCTGGTGCAGATCATGGCAGAATATAGCAGTGCGAATAGTGCATTTAATCCTGCCACTGCTACCCAAATCCCTAATGACCCGACCCTGCAAACAACGCTGGCTGCTGCCTGGCATCATTGAGGTTGAGAAAATTTTTTAGTTATTTCAGAAAAAACATATTACCGTAATATTTATCTTGTACATAAATTAATTTATGTTATGTATTGGTGCGGTAATAATAAAAAAACAAGAGTGGTTTGTGTGAAGTATAGTTATTGGGTTTGGTTGAGAAGTTGTGTAGTATTTGTATTGATAGGTGCTACGCAGGGCAACGCTGAGACACTGGAGCAGGCGTGGGTGGAGGCATATAAACTCAATCCATCCTTACAGGCGGAGCGGGCAAATCTAAGAGCAACGGATGAATCCGTATCGCAAGCCTTAAGCCATTACCGTCCGAGTGTTGATGCAACGGCGAGTGTGGGAAGAACGGATCAGAAATCACCTGTGTTTGATGGAGATTTTACGGGTAATACCCGTTTATATGGCTTGCAGGTAACACAGCCACTGTTTCGTGGATTTCGTACCGTTGGGGAAGTAGAAGCCGCGGAAAAGCAGGTGAAAGCGGAGCGGGCAAAGCTGGAATCAGCGGAGCAGCAATTATTACTGGATACGGCGACTGCGTTTTTGAACGTGGTGCGGGATACGGAAATTCTGGCGGACGAACGCAGGAATGAGCAGGTGCTGGCAGAAAAGCTGGAAGAAACCCGTGTGCGTGCAGCGGAGGGTGATTTGACCCATACGGATATTCGCCAGGCAGAAGCTCGCCTGGCACGGGCAAAAGTCAGTCGCTTTCAGGCGGAAAACAGCCTTGCGGAAGATAATAATAATTATGAACGTCTGGTGGGGCATCGTCCTGATCATTTGGAATTAACCTCTTTTCACTTTGCTTTGCCTGCTCAACTGGATCAGCTTTTGCAACAGGCACAGACGAATCCTGATGTGATGTCGGCACGTTACGCTGTGGAAGTGGCACAGGCAAACCGTACGCAGGCTCAAGGCGGACTATTACCTGAAATTAACCTTGTGGGTAATACGAATCGGGATTATGGGCAGAGTGCTTCGTTTCCTGCCCGTCAGGATAGCAGCCAGATTTTAGTGCAGGCAACTATTCCGCTTTACCGTTCAGGGGCTGACTATTCGCGTACCCGTCAGGCGGAGCAGGTGATTACGCAAAAGAAAATGGAGTGGCAGGAAGCCTTGCATAAAACTCAGGAACTGGCAAATAATAGCTGGCAGAACTGGTTGACGGCAAAGGCAGCCGTAACGGCAGATGAAGACGGAGTGAAAGCCGCAGGACAGGCATTGGAAGGCGTGAAGGTGGAATCAAAAGCAGGGACGCGTACTACGCTGGATGTATTAAATGCGGAGCAGGAATTGCTGGATGCAGAAATTGGTTATGCCCGCTCACAGCATGATGAACGGCTGGCAGAGTTTCGTATCCATTCTGCTGTAGGAAAACTTACCGTGCAGGCGATGAATCTGCCTGTAAATACCCCCTATAACCCTACGCAGCATTATGACGATGTAAGGGAACAATGGGCAGGTTTCAGTCAGGCAGATGAGCGTTATGCGGTGTCTTCCACACTGAATCCCTAAACTATCAGAAAACCAGGCTATTACCATGACACAGGATACTCCACATCCTACCGCTATTCCTGTACTTACCATGTTGTTACGGTTTCACGGGATTGCCACCCAATCGCAGCAATTAGTCCATCAGTACGGCAAGGAAATGAGCGTAACGCAAATATTGCGTGCTGCCAGAGAGCTGCGGGTGAAAGCGAAAGCCCTTACGACCACGCTGGCAGAATTATCTCATCTACCATTGCCCTTGATTGCCCTGCATAAAAATGGCAGTTTTTTTGTCCTTGTGAAATGCACAGAAGACGAGATGGTGGTTGTAGAGGGCGAGACAAAGCAGAAAATATCCTATACTCCGCAGCAGCTAGGCGAAATATGGAGTGGAACGGTGATTCTCATGACTCGCCGTACCAGTCTGGTGGATCTTGCCCGAAGATTTGACGTGACGTGGTTTTTGCAGGCCATTCACAAATATAGGAAATTGCTGGCAGAAGTATTGCTGGCTTCGTTTTTTCTGCAACTTTTTGCGCTCGTATCACCTGTGTTTTTTCAGGTGATTATTGACAAGGTGCTGGTGCATCACGGCATGACGACGCTTAATGTACTGATTATAGGGCTGATTTTCATTACCCTGTTTGAAACCCTGCTTACGGGGCTACGGACTTACCTGTTTTCGCATACCACCAGCCGTATTGATGTGGAGCTGGGAGCAAGGCTGTTTCGCCATTTAAGCAGTCTGCCGTTAGGCTATTTTGAAGCAAGGCGAGCGGGGGATAGTGTGGCACGGGTGCGGGAGCTGGAAAATATCCGCAATTTTCTCACCAGTTCCGCACTTACGCTGGTGATTGATCTGCTTTTTACGTTTGTGTTTCTGGCAGTTATGGCGTGGTATTCCATGACGCTTACGCTGATTGTCATCCTGTCTTTTCCGTTTTATGTGCTGCTTTCCGTGCTGGCAACGCCGCTGTTTCGCAGCCGTCTGGATGAAAAGTTTAACCGCGGAGCAGAAAATCAGGCATTTCTGGTAGAAACCATTACGGGCATGGAAACGGTAAAGGCGATGTCGGTGGAACCCAAAATACAGCGTCTCTGGGAAGATCAGCTTGCGGGCTATGTCCATGCGAGTTTTCGGGTGTTGAGTTTAGGGAACCTCGCCAGTCAGGGAGTGCAGCTGATCAGCAAACTGGTAACGGCAGCGACGCTGTTTTTTGGAGCCAAAGCAGTGATTGCGGGTGATATGACGGTCGGGGAACTGGTAGCGTTCAACATGCTGGCAGGCAGGGTTTCTCAACCGGTGTTGCGACTTTCGCAACTATGGCAGGATTTCCATCAGGCGAAAATTTCCATTGATCGGTTGGGAGATATTCTGAACGCTCCGCCCGAACCGCTTTTTACGGCAGGCAAAACCGCTTTACCACCGCTGGCAGGATCTATCACGTTTGAACGGGTAGGGTTTCGTTATCGCCCCGATGGCAGAAGCATTTTAAGCGATATTGATCTGGAGATTAAAGCAGGACAGGTAATAGGAATTGTGGGATCTTCAGGTTCGGGTAAATCGACTTTCGCCAAGCTGGTGCAGCGTCTCTATCTGCCAGAGAAAGGGCGTATATTGGTAGACGGCGTGGATCTTTCGATGGTCGATGTTTCGTGGTTACGCTGCCAGATGGGGGTGGTATTGCAGGAAAACATGCTGTTTAACCGTAGCGTCCGTGACAATATCGCCTTAAGGGATCCCGCCATGCCGATAGAACAAGTAGTAGAAGCTGCAAAACTTTCAGGTTCGCATGAGTTTATTCTGGAGCTGCCACAGGGCTATGACACGATGGTAGGCGAACGCGGAGCCAGTCTTTCAGGCGGACAACGCCAGCGTATTGCGATTGCCAGGGCATTAGTCACCAATCCCCGCATTTTACTCTTTGATGAAGCGACTTCTGCACTGGATTATGAAAGCGAACGCATCATTCAGGCGAATATGCAGGAAATTGTAAAGGGACGCACGGTGATTATTATTGCCCACCGCCTTTCTGCCGTGCGAAATGCCGATCGCATCATTACGGTCGAAAAAGGACGCATTGTGGAGGACGGCTCCCACGTTCAACTTATCGCCCGGCAGGGACGTTATGCCAGTCTATGGCAGATGCAGGAAGGCAATCATGCGTAATTTACTGCTTATCTATCAACGCTTGCGAATACTTGCCGAGCCTTATATTGCCAAAGCCAGACCTTATCTCACCAAAGCAATGACGCTGCTTGCAACTCATATGGATGAATTAAGCGATACCTCCCACCGTACCGAATTTTTACCTGCTTCTCTTGCTATTGTTGATCAACCGCCTTCACCCATCAGTCGTTTAATCACCAGAACGATTATGGTGTTTTTTACGATTGCACTGCTTTGGGCATGTATGGGGACAGTCGATATTATCGCTGTAGCAACGGGGAAAATGGTTCCCACGGGACGTACCAAAGTGATACAGCCTTTAGAAAGTGGTCTGGTGCATAACATCCATGTTCAGGACGGACAAAAGGTAAAAGCGGGGGATGTATTGGTTGAGATTGATACCACTATCAGCCAGTCGGAACAGGAACGCCTACGCAGTGAAGCCATGCAGGAAGCTCTGGAAGTTGCACGCTTAAAAGCCGCTTCCAGCCCTGATCTTGCCAATGCCGAAACCCAGTATCTGCCCCCTGCGGGAGCCAGTGACGTGCAGATTGCCCTTCAGAAATCCCTGCTCGAAAACCAGCTAAACGAAATTCGTTCCAAATTAAGCGGGCTGGATAAACAGATTAATGAGCATCAGAGTAATCGCGATGCCGTGACTTCCACCATACAGAAATTGCAGGATAGTATCCCCTATCTGGAACAACGCACCGATGCCCGTGAATCCCTCGCCAAAAAAGGCTATGGTTCCAAAATCGAAGCCCTCACCACCCGCCAGGATCTGATTGAACATCAGGGCGAACTGGAAGTACAGAAACATAAACTGGCGGAAGCCGAAGCCGCCATTGCAGGATTGCAGCAGCAGAAAGAACAGGCTATAGCCGAATATCACCGCAACATACTCAAAGACCTGGCAGAAGCGGAAGAAAAATATACCAGCTCGCAGGAACATCTCGTGCAGGCAACCGAAAAATACCGCCAGCAAACCCTGACCTCTCCCGTTGACGGCACCGTCCAGCAACTCGCCATCCATACACAAGGTGGCGTGGTTACGCCTGCACAAGTGTTGATGTCCATCGTCCCCGCCGACAGCCATCTGGAAATTGAAGCCAAAATCCCCAATCGTGATATAGGTTTCGTCAAAGCGGGACAGGAAGCCCACATCAAGGTGGACGCCTTCAACTTCACCGAATATGGCTTGCTGCACGGCAAGGTAATTTCTATCTCGCAAGACGCCGTCCCGCACGATAAACCCGTCGGCAATGAGGACAAAAAATCAGGAGATATGAGCGAAAGCAGCGAACCACTCGGACAGGAACTCAGCTACTCCATCCGTGTAGCCCCCGATTCAAACCAAATGCAGATTGACGACCGCATCGTCCCCCTCACCGCAGGTATGGCGGTAACCGTCGAAATCAAAACCGGCTCACGACACATCATCCAATACCTCCTCTCCCCAATCAAAAAACACCTCCATAATGCCTTTAGGGAACAGTGAGTTATGCCCGAAATCTTTACTCTCGCAATAAAGCATAAATCCCAATACGAAGCCAAACTTCTAGGTTATTACAATGCGTAGTCGTCAACCCAATGCCTGGTTGCAACCAAGCATTGGGTTTCTCATTATTGCTTGTTAGTCAAAATCAGTCTATCATATTTTAAACAGACAAGGTGAACTACTAAACTATTATTTTATTGGAGCTTACCTAAAAAATACCAGGACACGCCTACACCGAAATTTGTCTTCCTATTTCCACCAGCCTATCCGAAGGTAACTTGAAATAGTCACTAACATGCAAGCAATTACGTTGCATAAAGGCAAAGGGCAACTCAATCCATGCAGGCAGGGCGTTTTTATCATCTTCAGCCATAATAACGGTTTCATGTCCAATATAATAAGTGACATCCGATAAATCCAGGGTGCAACCGTGACTATGATGGGCTTGCTTTAGTAAGGCAGGGATGTCGGGGTGTTCCATAAAGCCATAACGTGCTGTTGCCCGCCAGAAATCAGGAGCTATTTGTTTTACGCTTATCCTCCCTTCATCTTTGATATAAGGTACGGACCCGGTGACGACTGTCAGCACAAATAGTTGTTCATGTAACGACCGATTATGCTTCAAATGCCAGACCATAATGGGTGGGGCATCTTCCTGGGTGCGTGTCATAAATACGGCAGTACCTTTAACACGGGGAACCTGATTATCCACAAGGCTTTGCATAAATTTACCAATCGGAACTACTGTTTCCTGCAAACGTATCGCCACTGCTGCTGCCCCGCGATGCCAGATATACATTACGCCATAAACCATAATGGCTAACAAGACAGGAACGTAACCACCTGCCAGGAATTTTGAAAGATTTGAAGTAAAAAATGCTGCATCAATCAGTATAAAAACACCTGCCACTGTGCCAGCTTTTATAACACTCCATTGCCAAATTTCACGCATTGCAATAAATAATAGGAATGAAGTGGCAAGCATCGTTGCAGAAACCGCAATACCGTAAGCAGCTGCCAGATTATCGGACTTGCCAAATCCAATCGCTAATCCCACTGTGATTAACATCAATATCCAATTCACCGCTCCAACGTAAATCTGTCCATATCCTTCTTCCGAGGTTTGCCTGATTTGCAAACGCGGCAACCAACCAAGCTGGATGGCTTGGCGGGTCATGGAAAATGCACCTGTGATAATAGACTGGCTCGCAATTATGGTCGCAACGGTAGATAGCATTACCATCGGTATCATGCACGAGGCCGGGCAGAGGCGGAAGAAAATATTATCGCTTAAAGATGCACCTTCCATCACAATCGCTGCTTGTCCAGCGTAATTCAGTATGAGGCTGGGAAATACAATCCACGACCATGCAAACCGTATGGGTTTTGCACCAAAATGCCCCATATCGGCGTAGAGTGCTTCGGCACCCGTTACACATAGAAACACACTTCCCAAAACCAGAAAACCACCCCATCCTCCTGAAAATAAATAAGATAATCCACAAAGCGGGTTAATGGCAACAAACACGGAAGGGTGCCTGGATATGCCGTAAATACCAAGCAATCCAATCACTGCAAACCACAGTAACATAATAGGACCAAAGGCCTTGCCAATGCGTGCCGTCCCTTGTGGCTGAATGAGAAACAATCCTATCAGTATGATAACCGAAGTGGGTAGCACATAAGGAGCGAAGTCGGGATCAACAATTTTAATCCCTTCAATCGCTGATAAAACGGAAATCGCAGGGGTCACCGCACCATCGCCATAAATTAGCGAAGCACCGAGCAACCCAATCACCACGATAAACGGACGGGAGTGCAGTCGTACCCCCAGCAATGACATTAACGCCAGAATTCCACCCTCACCGTCATTATCAATCCGCATTGCAAAGGAAACATATTTGACGGTTGTCACCATAACCAACGTCCATACAATCAGCGATAATGCACCAAGTGTAGCGGCTTGCGAGGGATTTGCACCCGTAAGTGCCAATACCGTTTTGAGCGTATAAAGCGGACTTGTGCCAATATCGCCAAATACCACCCCTAATGCGGAAAGGCTTAAGGCAATTTTACTTGCACTGGAAACTGCATTGGTTTTGGATTCTGTGTCTGCCATAATGATACCTAGCAATAATTGATATTTTTTTCTAATGATTTTTTATTTATTTTTGTACGGTAGTGAGAAATAAAATGCACTTCCCGCATCAGGAGCAGATTCCGTCCAGATGTGTCCTCCCATCTTTGAGACAATTTTTCTGCAAATGGCAAGCCCCATTCCCGTACCGAAATATTCATCCTTGTTATGAAGTCGCTTGAAAGGCTCAAATATCTGTTGCAGATATTCTGGTTTCATGCCGATCCCATTGTCTTTAACACAGAAGAGCCATTCGTTTCCTTTATCTATTGCATGGATATGAATAACGGGATGCGTATCTTTCGATTGATATTTCAGTGCATTGCCTATCAGATTGCGTAGCAGCGTAGAAAAATGTACAGGATTACCCTTAATCGGCGGAAACGTATCATAGCTGATAGTCGCATGGGTGGTTTGAATCACGATTTTCAGTATGTCCGTTACATAGCGAATACATTGGGTAACATCAATAATCTGCTCATGCCCCGAGTCTGCCCCAATATGTGCATATTCCAGAAGATCCAGAATTAACCTGTGCATCTGATGGGCGGATTCATCTATTATCGTGATATATTGCTGTGCTTCCTGGCTGAATTCATGGGAAAAATCTTTTTTAAGCAAGGCAGAAAAATTACCTATAAGTCGCAATGGTTCTTGCAGATCATGCGAAGCAATATAGGCAAAACGCTCCAGTTCATTATTGGAATCCACCAGTTTCTGTATCAGTGCTTCGCATTCTTCTTCTGCTTTTTTGATGTGGGTAATATCGCGTGTTATTTTTGCATAGCCGATAAGCTCGCCCTGCCTGTTTCTCAGTACATCAATAATAACACTTGCCCAGAATCGTTCACCGTTTTTACGCACACGCCAGCCTTCTGCGACATATTTGCCTGTAGCTGCGGCGATGCTTAAGGCATTGGCAGGCTGACCTCTGGCATTATCCTCAGCCGTATAGAAAAGCGAAAAATGTTTGCCCAGTATCTCCTCGCTTTTATATTGCTTGATACGTTCTGCACCAGCATTCCAGCTTTTGACATAACCTTGCGTATCCAGCATATAAATAGCATAATCCACGATACCATTAAGAAGAATCTGGAAGCGGTTTTCACTTTCTTGCAGCGATTGCCCCTGCTCCTTAAGCTTTACGGCTTGCCGTAGCGTGCTTTGAATACAATAAATGATTACTCCAATAACGAAAGCAAGCAAACCACTTGTGACAAGCAGGAAGGCTGGTAAAGGGTTATGCAGGGCAGCATCCCAATCCCGAAATGCTAAAGATAACACGATAGCCAGAGAAAAACTGATGGATGCACTGGCAAATCCCCATAAAAAATCCCTGTTGGGAGTGAAAAATTTTTCATTTTTCAAGGAATTATCCATTATATACATTCATTCAGAATCGAAGGGTTGTTATTAGCTATGGCAAATATTTCATTAGGTTTTAAATAGTTGAGTATTTTTGTAGGCACTGTAATGGTTTTAACCATATCAATCTGCCTTGCTGCTTTGACAACTTTGAAATTTTATTTTTCCTTTACCATCATTAGTATATAGATAGCAGATGTCTGTAAAATGCTCTTCATTAAATATATCTTTATAGTTGATTTTTCCCGACAACTCCATAGTTACCAGCGGGGTGTTAATATTTCTAGTAGAATCAAATTCCTTGGCAGGTATAGTAATATTTACTTTGTGTTCCTCGCTGCCTGGAGCTACCACTCCCTGCGGTATGTCAAAATATTCTACTGGTTCACTATAAGGTGCAATAGGATTAGCTTTAAACCTCACCTGTAGAGAAGACGTTTTGCACTCATGTGCAGGGGTAAGACCATGATTTATAATCTCGATTGATAGATCAAAAGGCTGAATAGTATTAATGTCAATAATTGTCCTGACTTTAGGAAATACATAGGCTCTTAATTGCCTTTTCTCCGTATCCTTAAGAACCATATAAGTTACTATACTAACCATAATAGTAGCCAAAAGTAGACATATTGTAATAAGTTCTTTAATATCAAATTTGCTCTCCTTATTTAGCTGAGCTTGATGGATATGGCTCAACGTATCAGTAAGATTATCTATGGCATTGACTATTTCTTTATCACTAGAATTAGCTGCTTTTTTGAGTTGAGCTTGCTGATTGATTTCTTCCTTTTTAATAGCTTTAGACTGCCATAACCAACTAAACATTTTTTAAGCTCCTATTTTCATGTATAAAAACATGCAAAGCTATTGAAAAGATTGGTTGCGGGGGCCAGATTTGAACTGACGGCCTTCAGGTTATGAGCCTGACGAGCTACCGGGCTGCTCCACCCCGCGACAAGAAATAAAAGGTAGGCAGTAGCTTTATAGCCATTTATTTTGCCAATGCAAGATAAATAAAAAATTTCCTTACATTTTTTGCCAAACTGGTATATTTTGCCTGTCATGAATAGATTTTTTATAACCTTATGGTTCTTACTAATGTCCCTGCCTGCTTATGCGGCGGAAACCATCCATATTGTGGGTTCTTCTACTGTCTATCCTTTTTCTGCCAGCGTGGCGGAGCATTTTGGTAGTATGGGGGATTATCGTACACCTGTGGTGGAAGCCACAGGTACGGGAGCGGGGCTAAAATTATTCTGTAACGGGCTGGATGCTGCCAGTCCCCCTATCACCAATGCTTCGCGTAAAATACTGGCAAGTGAACAGCAGCAATGTATCAACAATGGCATCCGGCATATTATAGAGGTGAAGTTTGGCTATGACGGCATCCTGTTTGCCAATGCCATCGCAGGGGAGCATTTCCACTTAACCCGCAAACAGCTTTTTCTGGCACTTGCCCGTTTTATACCCCAAAATGGAAAATTGGTGCCTAATTTCTATCATAAATGGTCGGAAATTGATACAAAACTCCCAGCTAGCCCCATTAAAGTCTATGGCACACCTCCCGTTTCAGGGACTTATGATACCTTCATTGAACTGGTGATGAAAAAAGGTTGTGAGCAGATAAAAGACTATGAAACCCTGATTGCAGACGTACATGAGCGGGAGAAAAACTGCAAAATGCTGCGGGAAGACGGCGTATTCATTGAAGCAGGCGAAAATGGCAATCTCATTACCCAAAAACTGGTAAGTGATCCCACCGCCATTGGTATTTTGGGCTTTAGTTTCATGGAGCAGAATCATGGGAAAATTCAGGCTGCCACCATAGACGGAAAAACGCCTGATTTTGAGGCGATACAGAAAGGGGAATATCCTATTTCACGTCCCCTGTTTTTCTACCTTAAGGGCGATACGCTGAAAAATAACCCTGCTATTGCGGAATATACGCAGGAATTTATGAGCGAAGGAGCCATTGGCGATGAGGGGTATCTGGTGATGCAGGGGCTGGTTCCCTTGCCTGAAAAGGAACGCTTGCAGGTTAGGCAGCAGGTGACGAAACAGCTACAGAATTTATTGAAATAATACTATGACAGGCTTTAGACTTCTTCATAAACTCGCTCCTGTGAGGCAAATGCGAGGCAAAACCGCACGCAGAAGCGGAGTGTACTTTATAAGTACATGAGCATTCGAGTACGGTTTTAACGAAGTAGTTGTCCACAGGAGTAGAGTTTATGAAGATGTCTTTTGATTATAACGGTTTTTTGGATGCCTCCCTTGCCAGACTGAAACAGGAAGGGCGTTATCGCATCTTTCATGATTTAGCCCGTATTGTGGGGGAATATCCGCTTGCCTATAGTCATACTACGGGTAAAAAAGTAACCATCTGGTGTTCCAATGATTATCTGGGGATGGGGCATCACCCCAAAGTGATTACTGCCATGAAACAGGCAATCGACACCCTGGGAGCAGGTGCAGGCGGTACACGCAATATTGCGGGTAATCATCATCTCCTGATTGAACTGGAGGCGTTGCTGGCTACGCTGCATCAGAAAGAAGCTGCCCTCACCTTTACTTCGGGTTATGTTGCCAATGAAGCGGCTCTCAGTACGCTATGTGCCAATCTGCCAGATTGTGTTATTTTTTCGGATGCGGAAAATCACTCTTCCATGATTAGTGGAATCAAAATGGGAAAATGTGAAAAGCATATTTTTCCGCATAATGACGTAGCCGCTTTGGAGGTGATGTTGCAGGCAGTCACACCTCATCGTCCAAAAATCATTGCTTTTGAATCGGTCTATTCCATGTCGGGAAGTTTTGGCAATATTGCAGCGATTACTGCACTGGCGAAAAAATATAATGCCTTGACTTACCTGGATGAAGTCCATGCCGTGGGGATGTACGGGGAAACGGGAGCAGGGCTTGCGGAGCGAGAAGGTCTTTCTGATAGCGTCGATATTATACAGGGTACGTTTGCTAAAGGATATGGCTTGATTGGGGGCTATATTGCAGGCAATAGCAATCTGGTGGATATGATTCGCAGCCATGCTTCAGGTTTTATTTTCACCACCGCTATGCCCCCCGCCATTGCAGCAGGAGCGATTGCGAGCATCAACCATTTAAGGCAAAGCAATAACGAACGCCAGTTGCAGCAAACCCAAACGCAAAAAGTAAAAACGGCTTTGCGGGAAGCGGGACTTCCTGTGCTGGAAAATGCCAGCCACATCGTACCGCTTATGGTAGGCAATGCCGAGAAATGCAAACAGGCATCTGATATATTGCTGCATGACTACGCCATTTATGTCCAGCCTATCAATTACCCCACCGTTCCAAGAGGCAGCGAACGCCTGCGTATTACCCCGACACCGTTTCATAGTGATGCCATGATTGCGGAGCTTACCCAAGCTCTGGTGGCTATTTTTGCTGAGCTGGAGATTTAGCGTTATGATGATTATTAACCAGGGTAAAAATGGTTGCTAACGTAGCCCCTGCTGCGAGTGTACCCGTCGCAAAGGTTGTTACTTTATCCACCCAGCTTCTTTGTTTTTCAGGCTTTTGCTGTGCATCCGCTACCGTTTTTAATCCCAAGCCAGCCGTCAGGATACCTAGCAATACCACAACAGGATTACTAAATTCGATTTTTTGGGTGGTTTCCTGGGTTACGGTACTGGTATGGATGGTTTCCTGTATTACTTTATGCTTAGGGGATGCTTCAACTGGCTCAGCAGACAAGAGATCAATAACCCTTTCTCTTTCCAAATCTTCTTCTGTAGGTAGCGTTACATACTGCCTTTGCGAAGCAGGAATATGAAACTTATCTGAATTTTCCTTACCTTTCAGTATCTGTTCTACCAAATTGGCAGGAACAGGCTGAGGATCTACACCAAATATATTTTGATATTCTTTCTTAACCAAACTGACATCTATTTCATCAGCAGGAGGAAATTTCCCATCCTCCCAAACATTTCCAAATATTGCTGACAGTGCATTATAAATTTCATTTGGCTTATCACTCGTATAGCTACCCAATTCCCGGATATTACCATTATCACTATTTTTAGCATAGAGATTCAGGATTAATGCTTCATCTTCTTTTATGGTAATTGCAAAAAGAGTATTTCCTGCTTTATAAAGGGTATTTGTATTTAATGATTCCAGGGCATTTGCAAAAATACCTTTTTTTGCAGCAACCGCTTCTGGTTCAGCACTAGCTTCAGAAGCAACAGTCTCAACAGAAGGATTAGAATCTGAAGATTTGGGCTTTTCACCTGTTACACTTGCTGCCACAGGCTCCTCTGAAACTATGTGTTCAACTATTTTATCCTCGGGAAGCTTTTCTGCCCTGCGTTCTTGCAGATTCTTTCTCTTTGCTGGTATATTCTTTTTTTTATCCATAGTATTGCTACCATTTCCATTGGTCTAATTCTAATTTCCACCATCATATCACAAAATATACAAAACAATGTTACAATTATATGAATTTTAAATTCCCCGCTAAACCTGATAGGGAATTTATCATTTGCAGTTAAGGAAATAATAAATGGATAATAGACCTCTGTCAAAACTCATTTTGGGTAGGCGAAAATGCCAGGTTTTCGAGTAACGAAACGCAGCGTACATCTTAGTACGTGAGTATCGTAACGCAGAAAAACTGGTATTTGCAGCCAG
>Ga0116226_10000970_pt1 | contig 25006 bp, 19 predicted proteins | sample S1TSphfallax_FD_89692 | JGI IMG/M metagenome (GOLD analysis project Ga0116226, IMG submission 89692) | Host-associated microbial communities from peat moss isolated from Minnesota, USA - S1T2_Fa - Sphagnum fallax MG | ecosystem: Host-associated > Plants > Peat moss > Unclassified | place: USA... | reverse complement strand
TCGCGCCGGCGGCCCTGGGCATTGCGCTAACGGGAAACTGCATCGCCACGATTTTCGTGGGCTCCAAGTTCGTGTCCGGTGTCGCCCCGCTGATGCCGTGGATGGCGGCGTTCTCGTTCCTGAATTCCCTGCGCGCCAATCATCTCGACCATGCCTTTCAGCTAGGAAAGAAGTCTTATCTCCAGATCTGGGTCATGGGCGTGGCGGGCATTGTCGCACTGGGCCTGGGCGTCTACCTGATTCCAAGACAGGGCCCTGTGGGCGCCGCCATCGCCGTGACCGTGGGATACGCCGTGGCCTGCATCCACTCCATGATCGCCGGCCGATATGCCTATCCCGTGCCGCTGCCGATTGCGGCCTCGCTTCGCGTAGGCGCATGCTGTTTTGTGATGACCGCTGTGGTGATAAATCTTCCCAATACCGGCTGGCCCGGCCTGCTTCTCCGCGCGGGGTTTGGCGGGATTGCCTATGCACTCGCGGCTCTTGCAGTGAACCTGCTGGACTCACGCACATTGGCCCTGCGCTTTGCGCGCTCGGCGCTTGCACGGTGAAGAAAGGGCAATACCAGCGGCCGAAATGAATGGCTCATGCCGAGAGCCGGCCACCCGGGCCGTCCCTACAAGTTGGAGGGGGGCAGAAAGCGGCAGAGTCGGTAAGGTAAATAGGGCCGCTGGTATAAGAATTTCCCTCAGCCGGCCCCAATGTTTTGCAGAACGACAAGGCGGGGGATGGAGCAAGATTTTGTTCGACCACGAAGGCACGAAGCACACGAAGGGGCTAGTGTTCCGATTCTGAAGTTCGTTGATTTGAAATATGATCGGAATCGGGACACTAGCTCTTTATATTGCGTGGCCTGCTCATCCCCCACGCCCGCCGTGAAGAACGGCGAACTTCGTGGGCAGGACACTATGAAGTCTTCGGGCTAGCTTTATGTGCTATGTGCCGTCGTGGATAAAAATTTCTATCGTTTGGCGAAGCGCATGTCATAGGTGGCCAACCTCGGAGGCGCGGTAGCGTGGCCGACGCTTTCCAGTCTTCCAGCCATGGCACATGAGTAACCCTATGTGGTCGGATGATGCCTTAGTCCCAGAACGGGGTCTCGCGATAAAACTTTGCCCAGCCGCGCTGCAATTTTTTTATCGCGCGCTGCACTTTGGCCGCCCCAAAACCCTGTACGGCGCCGGACGCAAATGCCCGGTCGGCGCCGCCACCGAGGCCGGCAACCAGGGCACCGGCCACCGCGCTGTCATTCAGCGTGCCGAAATCCTCCTGAAGCGTTTCCAGCCTGGACAGATATCGCCGGACCGCCTTGTCCGGGAATAGGGGCATGAAAAACTCGATCGCGTAGCGCAGGCGCTTTGCCTGTTTTCGTATTTCATGAAGCTGCTCGAGCGGCAGGCCATCGAGGCTTTCGCCTGCGCCCAGAACATGTTTCAGCCGGCGGCCAAGCGCGCCATGCGCGTAATCGGCGGCCGCCATCGAGAGCCGCGCCAAGCTGTCATCTTCCCATGGCCGCAGGGCCGGCAGCAGCGCCAGTTTCAGCGCCAGCCTGGGCCAGCCCCCTTGCGCGCTCGCGAAGGCACGCAGATCCGCATAGGCCGCCGCCCGCCTGCGCCCGGCGGCAGCCAGCATCGCTGCAATCCGCCGGTCCTCTCCAAAAGCGACCTGCACCTCGGCCCCGGTGGTCGCCAAAAACACGTCCCAGTCCCGTGCCACGCCGAGCAGGCCCGCGAGAGATTTCAGCTCCCCCGCCAAATCATCGAGCCAACCATGTTTCGCCGGCAGCGCGCGCCGAAACACCGATAGGGCGGAGCGCAGGCGGCGCACCGCCACCCGCATCTGGTGCACCGGCTCCGGCGTTTCGGCGCTGCCTACCTCGCTGCCCCAATACAGGATCACGTCGGCCAGATGCGCGGTGATCACCCCGAGCGCCCCCGCTACATCCGCATCAGGCGGCACCGCCGGCGCGCCAAGCCGGCGTGGGGGAGGGAGCATCCCTTTTGCGACCGAAAACGCCTGCGCCGCCAGGCCTGACCGTGGTACCTGCAAAACCATCTGTGCCGACATCGAAGCGGCAAGCTCGGCCATGGCGCGCGCTTCACCGGCGAAAATCACCCGGCAGACCGGCCGGTCCTCCAGCACACCGCGCAACGTGCCTTCCAGCACCACGACAAGCGCAGGCGACGCAAAGCCCCGCAGGAGGAACGCTTTGCGCCGCCCATTCAAGGCGGCGACCGGCACCAGCGGGCCCGGCAGGCAAGCAACCTCCGGCGCCGCCATCACTGCCTCCGGCGATGGCCACTCCGCCAGCACCGGCGCGGGCGCTGCGGGCAGCCAATCATAGGCGGTGCCCGGATGCAGCCTTTCCAGCCGCCACTTTCCCTGGTCCTCGCACAGGCTCAACCCTTGGCGCGCCAGTGCACCATCCGCGGTGTCGTGCCAAACCAGCCTGACGGTGCCGCTGCGCGGACGTCCCATACGCAGGGATGCCAGCGCAGCCAGCCGGGGCAGACGTGCCGCATCATCTGCGGCCAGCTCTAATTCCAGCACGGGCGACGGCTCATCCGGCCGTCGACCGGCCGCGATTTCGGGCTCAACAGGCGTCGCCGGCGTTTCGGGCAGGCGGGTCAGGTCGCCAGAAACTGTGTCTTGATCGAGCTCAGCGTAAAAATCGTTCAGTTCGCCATCTCCAGCAGGTCGCGTGGGCTCAGGAAGCGCACCAGGCGTCCGCCGCCCTCGCCTCCGCCTTCGCCCAGTTCGCGCCATGACCGGGCGATGGTGAACTCCGCGAGTGCGCCGGCGGGGAACCCTTCGGCGAGCTTCCTGAGCATGTTACCGTTTGATGACATAGCATGCGCGCCAACCAGCGCCATCGCAAGATCATGCAGGCCCGGATTATGGCCGACCACCATGAGGCTGCGCACCGTGGGGGATATCGCGCGCAGCACGTGCAGGATCTGCGGTGCGTTGGCCAGGTATAGCCCGTTCATCGGTTCGATGATCGGCGTTTCATCCCAGGGGCCCAGGGCTTCCAGCGTCTGCAGGGTGCGCCGCGCCGATGAAACCAGCACCACATCCGGTACCAGGCCCAGCGAGCGCATGGCGGTGCGCATGGAGGCGGCAGCGCTTCGCCCGGCCGCGTTGAGCGGCCGCGCATGGTCGGACTGGGCAGGGTCGTCCCACGACGATTTGGCGTGGCGGAGGAGTAGCAACTGACGCATTGCACCACAGTACCTAAGTCCGGCATCCGTTCAAGAAAAGCCGCCGCCCCCCGCGGGCCCGGCGCCGCGGGAAGGAGTAGCCGTGCCTGGAACCCTGAGAGTGATCCTTGGCGACCAACTGAGCCCGGGCATCGCAGCACTGGCCGATCTCGACCTTGAGCGCGACGCGGTGCTGATGGCCGAGGTGCGGGCCGAATGCACCTACGTCAAACACCACGCGAAAAAACTGATTTTGGTGCTCTCCGCGATGCGCCATTTCGCCCGCGCCCTGCAGGCGCGCGGTGTGCGCGTGGACTACGTAAGGCTGGACGATCCGGAGAATACCCAATCCCTGCGGGGGGAAATGCTGCGCGCGGTGCAAAGGCACCGGCCGGAGCGGGTAGTGGCGACCGAACCCGGCGAGTGGCGGGTCGCCGAGGATATTCGCCGCTGGCAGGCATGCCTCGCGGATGAGGCGGACGGCCAGGAGGTGGAGATACGCGACGACACGCGATTCTTTTGCCGTATCCAGGAATTTCTGACCTGGGCGCGCGACCGCAAATCGCTGCGTATGGAGTTTTTCTATCGCGAGATGCGCCGTCGGCATGGCTATTTGATGGAAGGGGGCGCACCCGTCGGCGGCCAGTGGAATTTTGACGCGGAGAACCGCAAGAGTTTGCCCAAAACCGTGCGTGTGCCAGGCACCCCCGCTTTTGAGCCGGATGCGATCACCCGTGAGGTGATGGCGCTGGTGGCGCAAGAATTTCCCGATCATCTCGGCAGCGCCGAGGATTTTTCGTGGCCGGTGACGGGTGCCGAGGCACGCCGGGCGCTCGATGATTTCGTGACGCACCGCCTGCCGCAATTCGGTGACTGGCAGGATGCGATGAAGACCGGTGCGCCCTTTCTGTTCCATGCGCTGATTTCGACTTCGCTCAATCTTGGCCTGCTCGATCCGCGCGAGATATGCGCGGCGGCCGAGATGGCGTGGCTGAAGGGGCATGCGCCGTTGAACGCGGTGGAGGGTTTTATCCGCCAGATCCTGGGCTGGCGGGAATATGTGCGCGGGCTTTACTGGCTGCACATGCCGGGCTTTGCATCGACAAATTTCCTCGAGGCGACACGCGAATTGCCGGCGTTTTATTGGACGGGCGAGACGCGGATGAACTGCCTTCGCCAGGCGATCACTGGCACGATCGCGCATGCCTATGCGCATCACATCCAGCGCCTGATGATCACCGGCAATTTTGCTTTGTTGGCCGGGATCGATCCGGATGAGGTGGATGAATGGTATATGGTGGTCTATGCCGATGCGTATGAATGGGTGGAGATGCCGAACACCCGCGGCATGGCCCTGTTCGCCGATGGCGGCCTTGTCGGCTCCAAACCCTATGCCGCCTCGGGCGCCTACATCAATCGCATGAGCGATTATTGCAAAGCCTGTGCCTACGACGTGAAGGACGCGGTGGGCGAGCGCGCCTGCCCGTTCAACTATCTATACTGGGATTTTTTCGCCCGCCATGAGAAGCGCCTGGCCGGCAATATCCGCCTGGCGATGCCGCTGCGGACTTTGGAGCGTATGGATGGGGCGAAGCTGAAGGCGATGCGCAGGAAGGCGGCGGCGTTTCTGGAATCCGAACAGTGCAAACCCTAGGAAAACACCTGGCAAGAAGGTAATACCAGCGGCCGAAATGAGTGACTCATGCCGAGAGCCGACCCGGCCCTCCCCACAAGGGGGAGGGAGAAGACAAGGGGTAGCATCGGTCAGGAATTAGGGCCGTTGGTGGCGCAATTGGGTAACCTGGCCTGGCGTAGGACGCTGTGATGGGGAGTGCCGTCCGTAGACTTCGTTCACCCTACGACGCGGCTGCGGGCCGAGGGAGCTTCCAGCTGATTTCGAAAGCAGATCGTGTTTCAACTTTCCTCTGCCTGCCGCGCTGTCTCCCGAAGGAGATATTTCTGCACTTTTCCCGTCCCGGTCTTCGGAATCTCGGAGAACACGATCAGTTTGGGAATCTTGTACCCCGCGAGATGCGCGCGGCAGAACTGCCTGATCTCGGCCGCGTTGGCGCTAAAACCTGGTTTCAGGTCGATGAAGGCGCACGGCACTTCGCCCCATCTTTCGTCGGGCCGGGCAACCACGGCGGCCAGGCCTACCGCCGGGTGGCGATGCAGAACATCCTCCACCTCGATCGAGGAGATGTTCTCGCCGCCTGAAATGATTACATCCTTCGCACGATCCTTGATCCGCACATACCCGTCCGTATCGACCACTGCGAGGTCGCCGCTATGAAACCATCCGCCGGCAAAAGCTGCTTTCGTCGCCTGGGGATTTTTCAAATACCCGTTCATCGTCGTGTTGCCGCGGAACATGATCTCGCCGATCGTTTCCCCATCCGGCGGCACTGGCTGCAAGGTATGCGGATCGAGCACCGTCATCGCCTCCTGGAACGGGCTGGCGAAACCTTGCCGCGCCGTTTTCCGTGCACGCTCATCCGGCGACAACTCTGCCCAGTCAGGTTGCGGCGTGCAGATGGCGGCAGGACCATAGGTTTCGGTCAGCCCATAGACATGCGTGAGCGTAATGCCGATGCGTTCCGCGCCCGCGATGGTGGCCGCGGGCGGCGCCGAACCCGCGACCAGCCCGCTTACGTGCACGGCAATGCCCTGGCTCGCCTCGGGGGGCGCATTAATCAGCATGTTATAGACGATCGGCGCGCCGCACATGTGGGTTACGGCATGCGCGCGGATCGCCGCGAAAATCGCACCCGCCTCCACCCGGCGCAGGCACACATTGGTGCCGCCCACCGCGGGCATGCCCCAGGTGAGGCACCATCCATTGCAATGGAACATCGGCAGCGTCCAAAGCAACACCGCGCCCATCTGCATGTTGCAGCTGATCGTCTGCCAGATCGCGTTGAGGTATGCCCCTCGGTGATGCGCCACCACGCCCTTTGGATTGCCGGTCGTGCCCGATGTATAATTCAGTGAAATCGGCTCGAACTCGTCGGCCGGCAACGACCATGCGAAATCCGGATCGCCCCCGCGCAAAAATTCCTCGTAGGTGAGATCGCCCAGCCTTGTGCCGCCGGGAAACAGGGGATCGTCGATATCGATCACCAGCGGCCGCGTTTCCAGCCGTGCCAGCGCCGCCGCCGCGACACCCGCATATTCGCCGTCGACGATCAGCACCTTCGCCTCGCCATGGCGCAACTGAAACGCGATCGCCTCCGCATCCAGCCTGATATTTAGCGTATTGATCACGGCGCCTGCCATAGGCACCCCAAAATGTGCCTCGTAGACCGCCGGCACATTTGGCCCGAGAACGGCCACCGTGTCCAAATGACCAATGCGGTGCCGCTGCAATGCCGAGGCCAGTCGCCGACACCGCGCGCAAGTTTCGGCCCAGGTGAATCTTTGCTCCCCGTGGATCACCGACACGCGGTTTGGGAAGATACTGGCGGCCTTGGGCAGGAAACTGATCGGGGAGAGGGAGGCGTAATTGGCTTGGTTTCTCGCGAGGCCTTCGCTGTAGGGGCCATTTGGCATTTTCCATCCCTTTGTTTTTCAAGCGAGTTATTTGTATTACGAAAAGAACCAAAAAATTTTGTTTCGGCGCGGCTTGAACGATACGGGAGTTGGCCGGCTAGAGCATTTTCCGATCGCGTCGGGTCAGTGCAGTCGTTCGGAAAATGCTCTAGCTCTGTGTTTTGGCGAGCATCTTTATCCGACGGGTAACCCCGTGCGGTCGGATGATGCTCTAGTGTCCGGATTCCGAAGTTCGTTGGATTGAAATACGGTCGGAATCGGGACACTAGCACTCTATTGCCAATGGCCTGCTCATCCCCCACGCCCGCCGTGGAGAGCGGCGAATTTCGGGGGCAGGACACTAGGGTTCGAGGTCGATCCAGGAGAGGTGGCCGCCTTTGCCGGCTCCGGTGTCGAGAAAGATCGCTTCACCACCTTGATCGCCGTGGGCTACCCAGGGGCGGCCGTCGCGGCTGCGCTGGTCGTGCCCGCAATAGACGGTCATGCCCGCTGGAATATGGTTCACCCAGCGCAGCAGCCGTTCCGGATAGCCGTCCGGCTGCATGCGCCCGGTGGTCTCCCCAAACATCGCGCGCGACAGCAGCGGATCGACCGGGCCCAGCGCCTCCGCGGGCGGGCTGCCGAGCATGCCTGTATGGAAGGCCGCATGAACAAAAAACCGCCTGTCGTGAACGATCCAGGTGGGCGCCCGGCTGATTTCCTGAAACGAGCGAATGCGCAAGGCATCGTCTAGCGAGGCCAGCGTCGCATCAAGCTGCGGGCCGCCGCGCACCCGGTCGCCGCGCAGCGCCCGGCCCAGCTTGCGGTCGTGATTGCCGGCCACGAACAGCCCGCGCCCCTGATCGATCAGGCGGAACATCAGCCGCAGCACGCCGGCACTATCGGGCCCGTTATCCACCAGATCGCCAAGCTGGATCAGAAACCGGTCGGTGTCGGCGGCAAAGGCGAAGGCACGCACATCGCCATGCACGTCGCCGACCACACGCAGCTTCCTCCCCTCCGGCACCAGGTTCATGCCGCGCTCTGCCTGACGGTGCGCGTATAAACCTCCAGCGCCCGCTGACGCCCCGCCGCGAGATCGACCAGGGGCACAGGATAGGTGTGCCCGATCCGGATGCCGGCCTCCGCCAGAACCAGCGGCGGCGCCAGCCAGGGCGCATGCAGATAGCGGTCGGGCAGGGCCGCGAGCTCAGGCACGAAACGCCGCACATAGGCGCCGTGGGGATCGAATTTCTCGCCCTGGGTCACCGGGTTGAACACCCGGAAATACGGCTGCGAATCGATCCCGCAGCCGGCCACCCATTGCCAGCTCGCCGCGTTGCTGGCGAGGTCCGCATCGACCAGCGTGTCCCAGAACCAGGCCTCGCCCTGCTGCCAGGAGACCAGCAGGTGTTTCACCAGGAACGAGGCGGCTATCATCCGCACACGGTTATGCATCCACCCCGTCTGCCACAATTGCCGCATGCCGGCATCGACAATCGGTATGCCGGTGGCACCCTTCTGCCACGCCAGCAGCCCGGCTCGGTCGCGCCGCCATGGCAGGTTGGCGAAAGCCGGCCGCAGCGGCTGCTCCGGCAGGGTGGGGTGGTGCCAAAGCAAGTAGGCGGAAAACTCCCGCCAGATGATCTCGCGTAGAAAAGTCTGCCGGTCGGAGCCGCCGCCGCGCTGCCGACAGGCATGCCAAACCATGCCCGGCGAGATCTCGCCAAAATGCAGGTGTGGCGACAGCATCGACGTGCCGTCTTCGCCAGGCAGGTTGCGCCCGGTGCCGTAGTTCGCGACACCGGTATCGAGAAACCGAGTCAACCGGCGCATCGCCGGTGCTTCCCCGGGTTCCCAGGTCGCCCGCAAGCCTGCCGCCCAATCCGGTTTTTCCGGCAGCAACCGCCAATCTTCCAGCCGGTCCGATTGCGGAAACTTGGCCGGGTGCGTGATCTTGCGTGGTGCGGGCACCGGATCGGCCGGCTCACCTTGGTCCTCCACCGCGCGGGCAAACGGCGTGTACATGCCGTAGATCGTGCCGGTGCGGGTGCGGATGGCGTTGGGATCGATCAGCGTCGACACGCGATGCAAAACCAGTTTTACGCCGCGCGCCTCCAGCGCGGCGCGCACCGCTTCATCCTTGGCCCGCCAACCCGGCTCATGCGCGATCCCCGCATGAACGGTTGCGGCCCCGCAGGCCTCGGCCAGCGCCGGGATGATTTGTGTCGCATCGCCACGACGCAGGATCAGCCTCGACCCAAATTGTTCCAGGCTCGCCGCCAGCGCCTGCAGACTGCCATGCAGCCACCAGCGCGAGGCGCCGCCGAGGCCCCAGCTGCAAGCTTCGTCCAGCACATACACGGGCACGACTGCCCCGGCCGCTGCTGCGGCCGCCAGGGGCGCATGGTCGTGAAGACGAAGATCTTGGCGGAACCAAACGAGGTTTGGATGGGCTTTGCTCGGCATTTTAGAAGGATCTGTTCTGCGGGGCTGAAGCTGCAACCCGCCGGCGCGGCGACGGCTGCATGCTGAAACGGAACAGCTTGTCCCGCCCAAGCAAAAACGCCTCCGCCCCAAGCGGAAACAGCGAGGCAATGGCGGGGCTTGCGATATCGAGCCCGCCCGTATAGGTGCCGAAGGAGGGCAGCATGAGGCGTGCGTCTCCGGCCAGGAAGCAAGGCCGCACCACCTCGCCCGCACGCGTCGCCACCCTCGCCTTAGGGTGGAAATGCCCCGAGATTTCGCCGCTTGCGCCGAGCGCCGCCTGGTGGCGGAACACCAGTGGCCCGATCGCCAGCTCCGGCAGGCACTCGCCCGCGATGCAGGCGGGTGGCGACGGGTCGTGATTGCCGGACACCCAGACCAGGCGGGCCGCACGGGCCATTTTGTCCAGCACCGCCGCTTCCCGCGAATCCAGCCGTGCGGCCGCCCCGTCATCATGAAATCCGTCTCCGACCGAGACGATAATCTGTGGCTGATACTGTTTGACCAGGGCCGCGAACCGTTCGAGCGTCACCCGGCTATCCCAGGGCGGCACCAGCGCGCCCTGCCGCGCGCAGGCGGAGCCCTTTTCGAGGTGAAGATCGGCCACGGCGAGGAGCGAGTGGCGTGGCCAAACAAGGGCGCCCGCGGGATCGAGCAGGAGGTGCTCCCCGCAAAAGGTCAGGCTGGCGGTCATCCACCCAGGACTACACCAGAACCCGCGTTGGCGGGAGGCCACATCCCTTACCGGGCCGGTCAAGGCCCGGATCCTTGCACCAGCGCCCGAAACAAAAGTCTCCTGCTTTCTTTTCTTCAAAAAAGAAGGCCCTGCCTATCCTTGCCCCGGGCTTTCAACCGCCCAAGGTAGCCCCGCATGCGCCCGTCCACCCGACACGCCGATCTCGGCCCCGAATTCTATGACATCGTCGCCCCCGCCCAATTCCCGAAGCATACCCTGCGCTACCGCAACCAGGCTTGGGCCGGGCGGGTGGGCCTGGGCGGCCTTACCGAGGCCGAGTGGATTGCGCATTTCGGCCGGTTCGAGCCGCTTCCCGGCAGTTTTCCGCAGCCTTTGGCCTTGCGTTACCACGGCCATCAATTCCGCACCTACAACCCCGATCTTGGCGACGGTCGCGGCTTTCTGTTCGCCCAGCTGCACGATCTGGAGGATGGGCGGCTGTTGGATCTCGGCACCAAGGGCAGCGGCACCACTCCCTGGTCCCGCGCCGGCGATGGGCGGCTGACGCTCAAAGGCGGGGTGCGGGAGGTGCTGGCAACCTCCATGCTGGAGGCGCTGGGCGTGGATACGTCCAAAAGCTTCAGCCTGATCGAAACCGGCGAAGCACTGCAGCGTGGCGACGAGCCGTCGCCCACCCGCTCGGCCGTTCTGGTGCGGCTCAGCCACACGCATATCCGCATCGGCTCGTTCCAGCGGCTGGCCTATCTGGGCGACACCGAAGGCGTGCAGCGCCTGCTGGACCACGCGATCCGTGTGGCGATTCCGGAGGCATGGCGTGACGATACGGCTGGGCGCGCAGGCGCGTTCTTGCGGGAGGTTTGCCAGCGCGTAGCGCGCACGGGCGCGCAATGGATGGCGGCGGGCTTCGTGCATGGCGTGCTGAACACCGACAACATCAACATCACCGGCGAAAGTTTTGATTACGGGCCGTGGCGGTTCCTGCCGGTGTTCGACCCCGCCTTTACCGCCGCCTATTTCGATCATTCAGGCCTCTATGCCTATGGGCGGCAGCCGCAAACGCTGCTGTGGAACCTGGCGCGCCTCGCGGAATGCCTGCTGCCCCTGGCTGGCAAGCCGGCGCTGGAGGCGGCCCTCGCCGGCTTCGAACCCGCCTTCCGCGCGGCGCTTGCGGCGGCGGTGGTAAAGAGGCTGGGTCTGACCTCCCGCGGCGCTCCCGAGGATGCGGAGCTGGCCTCCCGCCTATGGGCGTTCATGGCCGAGAGCCAGGCTCCGTTCGAACGCATCTTGTTCGATCTCTTTGGCGCCGGCGCCCGCGATCGTTTGGCGCAAAGCCCGGTGCGGGAGATGTATCGCGGAGAGGCCTTTGGGGCGCTCGATGAGGTTTTGACACTCTATAACCCCCACGAGAGCGCGCGGGCGGATCACCCGTATTTCAAACAGGCTGAGCCTTGCACGATGCTGATCGACGAGGTGGAGCACATCTGGGCACCGATCGCCGCAACCGATGACTGGTCGGTGTTCCATGCAAAGTTGGAGCGCATCGCGCAGATGGGCAATGCCTACGGCACTATTTCAAGAAAGTAGGGTGGACGAATTCCATCACCGCAATCGCTAGAGCGGGATGCAATATGATTCGATCGGTTTCGTCGGACGCATCCCGCTCTAGCTCTTTGTTTTTGCGCGCATGTTTATCCGGCGGCTGATCGCACTTGCCCGGATCATGCTCTAGTGTCCCAATACCGAAATTCGTTGTATTGAAATACGGTTGCAATCGGGACACTAGAGCGTTTTCGGATCGCGTCGGGTTAGTACAGCCGTTCGAAAATGCTCTAGCTCTTTGTTTTGGCGAGCATCTTTATCCGACGGGTTACCCCCGTGCGGTCGGATGATGCTCTAGCCCGCGTCCCGTTTAGCCGACTGGAAAAGCCTCAATCCCCGATCTCCAGCTCGCCCTCCGCCGGTGCCCCGCGTGATTTCGAAAATACCGCCAGCACGGGGATGCCGGTCGCATATTCCAGCCCCTCGCCGGTCCGAAACACCGGGTACAGAACGAAGCGGGCGGTGATGCGGCCAAATGCCGCAAGGCTGCCGAACACCAGGCTGGCAGCGATCACCAGAAGCGGGATCGGCCGCGGCTTTTGCGGCGCCTGGGCCGGCTGGATCACACGCACATTGGCCAGACGCAGCGTATCCTCCGATTCGCTCAAATGGCGGTCGGCCAGGATACGGCTGCCGGCCCTGAAATCTTCGTTGGCGGCATCCCGCCGCCGCTGAAGTTCCAGCAGGCCGACTTCGGCGATATCCAGCCGGTTTAACGATTCCTGGATCGCCGACCCGTGCCTCCTTGCTGCCGAGAGCCGCGCCTCGGCGGCCGCGAAATCCGCCGCCGCGCGGGCGCGATCCAGACGCAACGTCTCCAGATTGGGGTTGCGGCCCTGCCGCACCACGGAGGCCGCCTGGTCGCGGCCCAGCCGCGCCGCCTCCTGCTCCTGCGCCACGACCTGCGCTTTCAGCATGGCGATCGTCCGGCTCCCGTCGAGATATTTTTCGCGCGACGCGGCGAGCTTGCTGCGCAAATCCTGCAGGCCGGCATTCACCGCCTGCAGCCGGGTATCCGGGTCCTGCTCATGATAGATCGGCACGTTTGCCGGCTCGCCGCGCAGCTGCCGCCCCAGGGCATCGGCGCGGGCCTCTTGCTCGCCTTGCATGGCCTCCGCCTCCGCCGCCGCCTGCTGCGCCTGGCTCAGGCGGGCCAGCAGCATGTCGCGCTGCTGGGTGTAGTCGGAGATGCCGTTTGCCTGCTTGAAATCGGCCATTCGCCGGTCCGCCATCGCAGCCGCGGCCGCACTGGCCGCCACGGTTTTGCGCACCACGTCAAGCTGCGGATCGTCATAGAGGCGGGTGCGCCGCGCGGCATACAGGGCCAGCAACGCGTTCACCGCATCGGCCGCCACCTGACCGTCCCGATTGTCCAGGGTTACAGTGATCACGTTCGCGTCCTTGGCGGGCAGCACCTCGAGATCGGTTTCGAACTGCCGCAGCGCACGCTGCTGCAGCGCGACATCGGGATTGGAGGGGGTGACGCGCCATGGCGACAGCAGCGCGAGCAGCGTGCCTTTGACCGCGCGAAAAGCTGGTCCTGCCTCGTCCGGGCCAAAAAGATCGGGGTAGATGGCGGCCTGCCCCAGTTTGCGCAGGGTGGCGGCGTGCAGATCGTCGCTGTCCAGAATGGCGGTTTCGGCCTTCATGATCTGGTCCATGGCGAGCGCGCTGGTGTTCGGATCGTGCGAGCCTGCGGCGTTGCGCACGGTGAATTCCGGGGCCGGCAACACGGCCAGCGTGGCGGAGGCACGAAAACTCGGCCGCAGCAGGGCTGCGATCAGCAGGCCGGGAATGAACACGGCACAGAACGTGCTGAACGCGATGCCTCGACTGGCGCGTAGATGGGCGCCGAACTCCCGCAGCGAGGGCTTGGCCTCGGGCGTTGCCTGCATCTCCCCCATCACTGGCGGCCCCGAAGGATGGCAGGCATGTATGTTTTACCTCTCACTACGGAATATTCCGTAAGTATACCGGTTTGCCCGCCCGGTCGAGGGTAAAGCTTTAGGCGCGCCGCACCCTCTATCCGGCACCAGGAGAGGGCTTCCCAAAACCGGGGGAGCACGCCAATTAGTGCGGCGCAACAGCAGTGTCACCGGAAGGGCTACTCCGCATGTCTTCGACCACGCATCCAGAACCGCATCATGGCGCCGAAGGGGCGACACGGCGCGACTTCCTGACCATGCTGGCGCTGGCCAGCGCCGCGGTGGGCGCGGGGGCGGCTGCCTGGCCGTTCATCGACAGCATGGAGCCGGCGGCCGATACGCTCGCGGCCGGCGAGCCGATCGAGGTTGATCTCAGCAAGGTGGCACCCGGCCAGCAGATTGTGGTGGTGTGGCGCGGCAAGCCGATCTTCATCGTGCACCGCACGCCCGAGGCGCTGCAAAAGCTACAGGACCCGAAGGTGATCGCTATCCTCAGCGACCCGAATTCGCATGTGGATCAGCAGCCGACCTACGCCGATAACTGGCATCGATCGATCGACCCAACCTATGCGGTGATGGTGGGCATCTGCACCCATCTGGGCTGCGTGCCATCCTTCTATCCGAATATCAGCGCCACCGATCCGGCGCCGAACTGGCCCGGCGGCTATCTCTGCCCGTGCCACGGCTCGAAATACGATCTTGCCGGCCGCGTGTATTCGGGCGTGCCTGCGCCCTACAACCTGCCCGTGCCACCCTATCACCTGGTCAGCGGCACCACGGTGCGCATCGGCGAAAACCCGCCAGGCGAAACATTCGACCTGAACGCGGTGGTGCAAATCTAGGCACGGGAGTTTCACTTACCGGCCATGGCCGCGATCAAAAGTGGCCATGGCCAGTAGGCAAAAGTCTTTCGGTTCTTTTCGTCGGACAAGAACAGTCCTGGGCGTCGCCTTGCTGCTCGCGGCACCCGCCTCGGCCGCGCCGCGCCTCTTCATCGAGGACAATGATTTTCTCGGCCCCGCCGGCTCCAACGTTCAAAGCGTGCTGCCACTGATCACCAACCCTGGCATACGCGTGGTGGGCTTTACCGTCGTGACAGGCGATGGCTGGTGCGACGAGGAGGCCGCCTACCTGCTTCGCTTCCTGGAAATCGCCAAGCGCCCCGATCTGCCGGTGATCAAGGGCGCTGTCTTTCCGCTGATCAACACGCCGTCTCGCATGTATGCCTGGGAAAAGCTTTATGGCACGCTATTATGGAAGGGCGCTTGGAACACGCAAGCCAAGCCCGATTATGTGCCGCACGCCGACAAACCATTTTTCATCCCTGCCATGCCGGAGGGCCCGCCGACGACACCGCCTGGGCGGGGGAGTGCCGCCGATTTCCTGATCGCCCAGGTGCATCGCTATCCGCACCAGGTCACCATCTTGGCCGCCGGCCCGCTGACCAACCTCGCACTCGCCATCCGCCTCGATCCGGATTTCGCCGGTCTGGCCAAGGCACTTGTTCTGATGGGCGGCATGCTCGACAACAATGTGCTGCAGGTCACCGACAACACCAATTTCTACACCGACTTCAATTTCATCTTCGACCCCGAAGCCGCCCATATCGTGCTCACCGCCCCCTGGCCGCACGTCACCGTTCTCGGCAGCGTCACCAATACCAGCCTGCTATCCCCTGGCTTGGTTGCCCGCATGCTCCAGGTCAAAACACCCATCACCACTTTTCTTGCCAAATACGCCCACCCCTTTCCGCTGTGGGATGAAATGGCCGCCGCAGTCGCCGCAGACCCCTCGCTGATCACCAAGCACCTCACCGCCCGCATGGATGTAGATACCGATTTTGGCATGCATTACGGCCAGGCCCGCATTTGGCCCGACCAGACCGCCCCCAACCAAGGCGAGCGCCCGGTCACGATCGTGCAAGACGTCGACCTGAACCGTTTTTACGATTCGTTCATCAAGGCGGCGCAGGCGCGGTAGCCAAGACGCGCCTGGATCTCGGCGAAACCGGGTTGGGTGGAGGCAATCCACCACCGAGCCTCGCCGACGCGCGGGTTCTGATCGTGGATGTGCTGATCGTGGATGTGATGATTGCCATCGGCGTCGTTATCGCCTTGGGCAGTCCTTGTCGATCCGGGGCATCCGCGGGCGTATTGGCAAACGGCCGCGATTCCAATCGCACGCTGGTCGACACGCATTTCTGGGACCGCGCTTGTTTGTTTGCCTATGTCTTAACGAGGCGGCGGCGGGCCAGAAGCGGGTTTCTGTTCGCCGGCCCTCTGATGAGTTTATGCGTTGTTTGACGGGTTGAGTGTGGCCTTTGAAGATTGTTTCACGCGAGAGGAAGATCCGGGCAAGTGCGATCAGCCGCTGAATAAACATGCTCGCAAAAACAAAGAGCTAGAGCGGGATGCGTCCGACGAAACCGATCGAATCATACCGCATCCCGCTCTAGGCATCGCACTGACTATGCTGATCCAACTGCTAGGCGCGTTCGCTTGTGTTGCGGTTGCCGGCCGAAATCTGGATCGTTTTAAAATAAAATGGGATGCGGGTTCGCGGAGAAAAGAGAATTCAACCACGAATGCACGAAGAACACGACGTTATCCGCGGGGAGCTTCGTGAATACTTCGTGGTCTTCGTGGTCTTCGTGCCTTCGTGGCTTCGTGGCTTCGTGGCTGAACGCCTTCTTATCCTAGCTCCTCGTGCCAAGTGCGGCCGTCGCGCTCGATAAGGGCGATGGAGGCGGTCGGCCCCCAGCTTCCCGCGGCATAAGGTTTTGGCCGCTCAGCACTATTCGACCAGGCGTCCAGGATGGGCTCGACCCAAAGCCACGCGGCCTCCACCTCGTCGCGGCGCATGAACAGGGTGGCGTTGCCGCGTACCGTATCCATCAGCAAGCGCTCATACGCGTCGGGATAGCGGATCGAAAAAGCCTCCTCGAAACTCACGTCGAGTTCGGTCGGGCGCAAGCGTAGGCCGCCCGGCCCCGGATCCTTCGTCATCATGCCGAGGCGAATACCCTCCTCCGGTTGAAGGCGGATCACCAGGCGGTTGGCCTGCATCTCGGCGGCTTCAGGCGGAAATACCGAGATCGGCACGGTACGAAACTGGATCACCACCTCGCTCACCTTTTGCGGCAGGCGCTTGCCGGTGCGCAGATAGAACGGCACATTCGCCCAGCGCCAGGTGCGTACTTCGGCTTTGAGGGCAACAAAGGTTTCGGTATCGCTGACATGGCCGTCGCCCTGGATGCTTTCCGACAAATCCTTCAAATACCCATCCACCGCCTTGCCGCCCGAGGCGCCGGCGACATACTGGCCGCGCACCGTCATCTGGCTCACCTCATGCGGCGCGATCGGGCGCAGCGCCCGCAGCACTTTCAGTTTTTCATCGCGCAGCGCATCGGCCTGCAAATTGATCGGCGGTTCCATGGCCAGCAGGCACACCAGTTGCAGCAGATGGTTCTGCACCATGTCGCGCAGCGCGCCCGAGGTATCGTAATACGATCCCCGGCCTTCCACGCCGACGGTTTCCGCCACCGTGATCTGCACATGGTCGATCACATCGGCGTTCCACAGCCGCTCAAAAATTACATTGGCGAAGCGCAGCGCCAGAAGGTTCTGCACCGTTTCCTTGCCGAGGAAATGGTCGATCCGATACGTCTGTTTCTCTGCAAAATACTTTCCGACTTCCTCGATGATCTGGCGCGCGGAGGCGAGATCGTGGCCGATGGGTTTTTCCAGCACCACGCGCGATTTCGGCGTTACCAGCCCGTTTTCGCTAAGGTTGTGGCACACCGGCCCGTACAGGCTGGGCGAGGTTGCCAGATAGAATACGCGTATGCGCTCCGAATCGCCCTGGAACAGGGTGGTCAGGCCCTCCCAGTGATCCGATTTGGCGCCATCCACGCGGGCATAAAAAATCAGCGAGAGAAAACTGTTCAGCGTATCGTCGGGCAAATTCTCTTTCGGCACGTGCTCGTGCAGCGCATGACGTGCCCGCTCGCGGTAGGACTCGTCGTTGAGATTGGACCGCGCAGCAGCAATGATGCGGCAACGCGTCGAGAATTGTCCATCGCGAAATCTGTTATACAGCGCCGGCAAAAGCTTTCGAAGCGTCAGATCCCCCGTCGCCCCAAACACCACGCAATCAAAATCATCCACCGGTATGATCGCAGCCATCGGTCAGGCCCCCAAAAGAACAAAAGTTTTTTGCGTCTTTTCTTAAAAAAAGAAGCGCTTGACTTCCTTGCTAACGCCCACAAGAGACGATCGTTACTTAACTGTCGTCACCTGCAACGAGTTCGTGCTCCCCGCCTGCCCGAACGGAATGCCGGCGGCGACAACCATTGTCTCCCCATGCCTGGCCAGCCCTTCCTCCCGTGCTAGCCGCGCCGCGCGGGAAACCGCCTCGGTCATCGTGCGGGCATCCTGGGTAAGGACCGCATGCACGCCCCAGGCCACCGCGAGGCGGCGGGTTACGGCCTGGTTGGTGACGATCGCCAGAACGGGCTGGGACGGGCGCTCGCGGGCCACACGCAGTGCTGTGGCCCCGCTGGAGGTGAAGGCGGCGATGGCCTTGGCGCCGATGCGGCGGGCGATCTGGTTGGCCGCCGAGGCGATGGCCGCGGACACGGCGGTATCCGCCTCGCTGCGCCCCGCATCCATGATCGTGCGCCATCCCGGATCCTGCTCCACCCGGGTGATGATGCGGTCCATCATGGATACGGCCTCAAGCGGGTATTGGCCGGCGGCCGTTTCGCCCGACAGCATCACCGCGTCGGCGCCATCGAACACCGCGCCCGCCACGTCGCTGGCCTCGGCACGGGTGGGGGCGGGGGCGCTGATCATGCTCTCCAGCATTTGGGTGGCCACGATCACCGGGCGCCCTGCCTCCCGCGATTCGCGCACGATGCGTTTTTGGGCAATCGGCACTTCTTCGGGCGGCAATTCCACGCCCAGATCGCCGCGCGCGACCATGATTGCGTCCGACAGCGCAATGATCTCGGAAAGCTGATCCAGCGCTTGCGGTTTTTCGATTTTGGACAGTATCCAGGCGCGCCCGTCGGCGATGTTCTTCGCCTCCGCGACATCCTCCGCCCGTTGCACGAAACTCAGGCCGATGAAATCCACCCCCTGCGACAGCGCGAAATCCATGTCGCGCCGGTCTTTCTCGGTGAGTGCGGGGATATTGAGCAGGATGTCGGGCACGTTCACACCCTTGCGGTCGCTCAGCGGGCCGCCTGTGACCACTTCGCATTCCAGGTGGCCGCCACGGTTGCGATCCACCCGCAGGCGCAGCTTGCCGTCATCCAGCAGCAGGGTGGTGCCGGTGGCGGCGGCCGCCATGATCTCCGGATGTGGCAGCTCCACGCGGCGCGCGCTGCCCGGCGTGGGGTCGGTATCGAGCACAAAAGCCTGGCCGGTGCTGAGGTGCACGCGGCCGCCGGAAAACCGGCCCACCCGCAGTTTTGGGCCCTGCACATCGGCCAGCAGCCCGATCGGCCGCCCCGCCGCCTCCTCCAGCGCCCGTACGATGGCAATGCGCTCGGCATGATCGGCGTGGGACCCGTGGGAGAAATTTAGGCGGAAGACGTCGGCCCCCGTGTGGAACAGGCGGCCGATGATGTCGGCGGTGCCGCTCGAGGGGCCAAGGGTTGCCACGATCTTGGTTTGCCTGTGGCGTCGTAGTCGGGGCCGGTAACTCAATGGGTGCTCCTCGGTGCCGTTCGCGGGCGCGAGGTTATGGCGCTTACGGATGCGCCGCGCCATCTACAGGCCTCATCGAAACCGGAGACCAGATATGCCCCCGCCCGACCTCACCCCCACCCAGCGCACCGAAATCGAGGCGGCCGCCTTTCGCCGCCTCGTCGCCCATCTGCGGGAGCGGACCGACGTGCAGAACATCGACCTGATGAATTTGGCCGGGTTCTGCCGGAACTGCCTCTCCCGCTGGTATCGCGAGGCGGCGGCCGAGCAGGGGGTGACGATTGCCGACCCGGATGCCCGCGAGATCGTCTACGGCATGCCCTACAAGGCTTGGCAGGCCCAGCACCAGAGGCCGGCCACCGATGCGCAGGCGGCGGCATTTGCGCGCAGCGAGGCTGATCGGCGATAAGACTTCTCTTTGACACCGGGGAACCCCATGGACGGCACCGACATCACCGCAGCCAAGCATAGCCGCACCCGCCAGGAGGCCGATCCCGACCCCAAAACCGGCGGCATCGCGGCCGACCGCCTGCGCAGCATCGTCGAGCGAATCGAGCGGCTCGAGGAAGAGAAAAAGGCCCTCTCCGCCGACATCAAGGATATTTTTGGTGAGGCCAAGGCGAGCGGCTTCGATGTGAAGGCGTTGCGGGCACTGATTTCGCTCCGCAAGAAGGAACCCGCCGAAGTCGAGGAACAGGACTCCCTTCTTATGCTTTACAGGCGTGCATTGGGCATGACTTAGGCAAGTAGAACAGCTCTAGGAAACAACAGTATTTTGGCTTTTTTCTTCAAAAAAGAAGACTCTTCTTTTCTGAAAAAAAGAAGCAAAAAAGTTTTACTTCCTGGTTTGGCGCGGCGGGCAATCCCGTGTAAAAGGCCCTATTCACACACAGGCTAGAAACTTTGAGCGAGACTGAAGGCCCCGGCCCAGGCGATACCCAGCCGGTTACCCTCGAGGAGGAGATGCAACGCTCCTACCTCGCCTATGCGATGTCGGTGATCGTCAGCCGCGCCTTGCCCGATGCGCGCGACGGGCTGAAGCCGGTGCATCGCCGCATCCTGTTTGGCATGCACGAGGCCGGCTACACGCCGGACAAGGCCTACCGTAAATCCGCCCGCATCGTCGGCGATGTGATGGGTAAATACCATCCGCATGGGGATGCGAGCATCTACGATGCGGCGGTGCGCATGGCGCAGCCTTTCTCGATACGTGTGCCGCTGATCGACGGCCAGGGCAATTTCGGCTCTGTCGACGGCGATAGCCCGGCGGCGATGCGCTACACAGAGATGCGGCTCGCGAAATCCGCGACCTTCCTGCTGGCGGATATCGACAAGGATACCGTCGATTTCATCCCCAATTATGATGAGAGCGAGCAGGAGCCGGTTGTGCTGCCGGCCGCGTACCCGAACCTGCTGATCAACGGGGCCGAAGGCATCGCGGTAGGGATGGCGACGCGTATTCCGCCGCACAACCCGGGCGAAATCATCGACGCGACGCTGGCCCTGATCGCGGACTCGAATATTTTGCTCGATGATCTGATGAAGATCGTGCCCGCGCCCGATTTTCCCACCGGGGGTCTGATCATCGGCCGTGCCGGCATACGCAGCGCGTTCGAGACCGGGCGCGGCAGCCTTACTTTGCGCGCGCGCTGCGAGTTCGAGGAAATCCGCAAGGATCGCACGGCGATCATCATCACCGAGCTCCCTTATCAGGTGAACAAGGCCACCCTTCAGGAACGCATCGCCGAGCTGGTGCGCGCGAAACAGATCGAGGGAATCGGCGACATACGAGACGAAAGCGATCGCACGGGCATGCGCGTGGTGATCGAGCTGCGTCGTGACGCGACGCCGGAAGTAGTGCTCAACCAGCTGTTCCGCTTCACCAACATGCAGATCAGTTTTGGCTGCAACATGCTGGCGCTGGATCGCGGCCGCCCGCGCACCATGGGCCTCAAGGAATTGCTGACCTGCTTCGTGGATTTCCGCGAGGAGGTGATCCTCCGCCGCAGCCGGCACGATCTGATGAAGGCGCGGGAACGCGCGCATCTACTGGTCGGCTACTCGATCGCGGTCGCCAATATCGATGAGGTGATCCGCCTGATCCGCGCGAGCCCCGATGCGGCCGCCGCCCGTGCCGCGCTGATGGCGGTGGATTGGCCGGCGGGTGACGTGGCAGCCCTGCTCGCGCTGATCGACGATAGCGGCAACATCATCGTGAACGATCGCGTGCGCCTGACGGAAACCCAGGCGCGCGGCATCCTGGATCTGCGCCTGCAGCGCCTCACCGGCCTCGAGCGTGAAAAGATCGATGCCGAACTGCGCGAAGTCGCCGAAAAAATCCAGGAGCTGCTGGAGATCATCGCGAGCCGCCCGCGCCGCATGGAGGTGATGCGTGACGAGCTGATCAAGGTGCGCGAGGAAATCGCCTCGCCGCGCCTCACCGCCATCGTCGATCACGTCGCGGATCAGGACGATGAAAGCCTGATCGAGCCGGGCCAGATGGTGGTGACCATCACGCGGGACGGATTTATCAAGCGCACACCTTTGGAAATTTTCAGGGCGCAAAATCGCGGCGGCCGCGGCCGCACCGCCGCCGGCACGCGCGGCGACGATATCGTCGCCCGCAGTTTCAATGCGCACACCCATCAATTTGTGCTGTTCTTTTCCAGCGGCGGTAAGGCGTTTCGCGAAAAAGTCTGGCGCCTGCCGGAGGCAAGCCCCACTGCAAAGGGCCGTGCGCTGGTGAACCTGCTGCCCGAACTGGGGGCGGACCAGGTGACCACCGTGCTGCCTTTGCCGCAGGACGAAACCCTGTGGGACAGCCTGCATCTTGTGTTCGCCACCGGTAGTGGAACGGTGCGGCGCAACCGCCTGTCGGATTTCGGCCGCATCCGCACCAACGGCCTTATCGCGATGAAGCTGGAGGAGGGCGATTCGCTGATCGGCGTCGCCACTTGCCGCGATGGCGACGACGTGTTTCTGGCGACAAGGCTCGGCCGCTGCATCCGCTTTCAGATCACCGATGAAACGCTGCGCGTGTTCGCGGGCCGCGAAAGCGCGGGTGTGCGCGGCATCAAATTGCTGGCGAAGGACGAGGTGAACAGCCTGGCCGTGCTGCGCCACGTGGAAACCACCAATGCCGAGCGCGCGGCTTTTCTGCGCGTGATCGCCGCCCGCAGGCGCAATGCCGGCTATGAGGAGGAGGCGGCGGAAGTGATCGCCGAAGCCGCCGCGGCCCCCGCCGAAAACGGGCAGGAGCCGGAGGAGGAGAACGGCGAGCTGACGCTGACCGCGGAGCGAATCGCGGAGCTGGAGGCGGCCGAGGAAATCCTGCTCACCGTCACCGATGGCGGGTTCGGCAAACGCTCCTCCGCCTATGATTACCGCGTGACCGGAAGGGGCGGGCAGGGAATCACCAATATCATGCTCGCGCCGCGCAACGGCACGGCCGTGGTCGCTACCCTGCCGGTGCGCCGGGGCGATGATGTGATGCTGGTGACAGATGTGGGCCGGCTGATCCGCGTGCCGGCCGACCAGGTGCGCATCACCGCACGGCAAACCATGGGCGTGACCCTATTCCGCCTCAGCGAGGGCGAGCAGGTTACCAGCATTTTCCCGGTGATCGACGACACTCCGGCGCCGGGCGAGGATAGCCCGGGCGATGAGCCACCAAGTGACGAAGGGGCGAACGGATTCCCCGCGGAACCTGACAATGGCTGAGCGGGTCGGGATCTACCCCGGCACCTTCGATCCGGTCACCAACGGCCATATCGATATCATCGGCCGCGCCGCGCGGCTGGTGGATCGGCTGGTGATCGGGGTTGCGGAAAACATGGGCAAGGGCCCGCTGTTTTCGCTGGAGGAGCGGGTAGAGCTGGTGCGCGAGGAGTGCGTCTCCGTCACCGCCCGCACCGGGACGCCGATCGAGGTGGCGCTGTTTTCTACCCTGCTGATCCAGTTTGCCAGATCGGTGAATGCCTGCATGCTGATCCGCGGCCTGCGCGCGGTATCGGATTTCGATTATGAATTTCAGATGGCAGGGATGAATGCGCGCCTGGACCATGAGATAGAAACGGTGTTTTTGATGGCGAGCGAACGCCACCAGTTCATTTCCTCACGGCTGGTGAAGGAAGTGGCGAAACTGGGCGGTGATATATCAAGCTTTGTCCCGGCCTTGACTTTGGCCCGGACACTGGCGCGTTTGCAGGCCGACAAGGGAGAGACGATCCATGGATAGACGAGTTTTTCTTGCAACCTTGGCGTTGGGCATGGCGGCCTCGGCCGCGCGGGCGCAAGCGCCCGCGGCGGCGCCCGCGCCGGCCGGCGATGTCGCGCCCGATGAGGCGCTGCTGAAACCCGATCCCCAAAATACCGTCAATCTCGATCTGCCCTATGGCCGCGTGGTGATCCGCTTGCGCCCCGATCTGGCGCCCAAGATGGTCGAGCGAATCAAGCTGCTCTGCCACGACCATTTTTACGACGGCACGCCGTTCCATCGGGTGATCGAGGGTTTTATGGCGCAGGGCGGCGACCCCACCGGCACCGGCGAGGGCCACAGCAATTATCCCAACGTGCCGGCCGAATTCACCGACACCGCGCATTTTTTGCGCGGTACGGTGGGCGCCGCGCGCGCCGCCGATCCGGATAGTGCGAACAGCCAGTTCTTCATCATGTTCGGTCCGAAAGAGAGCCTGGATGGCAATTACACCATTTTTGGCAACGTGATTTCCGGCATGCAGTATGTCGACATGATCAAGAAGGGCGACCCCGACGATAACGGCAAGGTCGCCGCGCCGGACCGTGTCGTGAAAATGCGTCTGGCTTCAGATCCGAACTAAGCCCTTCTTTTCTCGAGAGAAGACTCACAAGACTTTTATTATCCGGTTATGGCCGGAGAGTGCCTTAGGGTGGGCTGCCGTGCAGCCCACCGTTTTAGATTGGAGACAAAATCTTGGCGGACCCAGAAAACACCCTGCTGCTCGAGCTCAAGAACGGACAGGTCACCATCGAATTGCGCCCCGATCTCGCGCCGAAACATGTCGAGCGAATCAAGATACTCGTGCGCGAAAAATTCTACGACAACACGCCGTTCCATCGCGTGATCGAGGGTTTCATGGCGCAAGGCGGCGACCCCACCGGCACCGGCACCAGCGGCAGTTCCTACCCCAACCTGCCGGCCGAATTCTCCCGCACGGCGAAATTCCTGCGCGGCACGGTGGGCGCGGCCCGCACCGCCGATCCGAACAGTGCCAACAGCCAATTCTACATCATGTTCGCCCCCGCCCCGCATCTGGATGGCCAGTATACCATCTGGGGCCAGGTGACCGAAGGCATGGAGCTGGTTGATCAGATCAAGCGCGGCGCCGGCGGCAGTGGCACGGTGAGCAACCCCGACCGAATCGTGCAGGTGCGCGTCGCCGCCGACGTTGCGGCCTAGGCGTTCGCGCATGAGAGGGCAGGGTGGTGTCGCGAGGGCTTGACCTTCACCCATCCGTGCCCTCTTAGGAGCCGTAGCGAGCCTGTAGCTCAGTCGGTAGAGCACGAGACTTTTAATCTTGGGGTCGTGGGTTCGATTCCCACCGGGCTCACCAAATTCCCTCGCCGTCATCCCAGGCCGTGGAAACAGCAAACCTCCTGCGGCATCGGCATTTAGCCTTTCAGCCCTGTCGGGCTGGGCCGCTGCCTCAGCCACTTCGTGGGCGAGGGGTTTTTGACCTGGGTGGGACTCATTGCGGGCTAGAGCATTTTCCGATCGCGTCGGGTCAGTGCAGTCGTTCGGAAAATGCTCTAGCTCTTTGTTTTGGCGAGCATCTTTATCCGACGGGTAACCCCGTGCGGTCGGATGATGCTCTAGAGCAT
>Ga0116226_10000969_pt1 | contig 25022 bp, 13 predicted proteins | sample S1TSphfallax_FD_89692 | JGI IMG/M metagenome (GOLD analysis project Ga0116226, IMG submission 89692) | Host-associated microbial communities from peat moss isolated from Minnesota, USA - S1T2_Fa - Sphagnum fallax MG | ecosystem: Host-associated > Plants > Peat moss > Unclassified | place: USA... | reverse complement strand
GTCGAGCAGCGCCTTGGTCTCGCCGACGCCCTCCATCACATTGCCCAGCACGTCCTTGCTCTCATCGAGCACCGGCTCCTGCGACAGATAGCCGATCTTGACGCCGTCGGCCGCCCAGGCTTCGCCGCCATAGTCCTTGTCGATACCGGCCATGATCTTCAACAGCGTCGATTTGCCGGCGCCGTTGTGACCCAGCACGCCGATCTTGACGCCTGGCAGGAAGGACAGATGCAGGCCTTTGAGGATTTCCTTGCCGCCCGGATAGGCCTTGGTCAGATTTTTCATCACATAGACATATTGATAGGCGGCCATAGTCCTGCTTCCTTTGCAAATAAGGGCGAGTTGAAGCACGCCCGGGCGCGGATATCAAGCGACGGGAGTGTTTCGCGGCACCACAGCCCGAACCGGACCACCCTCACTCGCTCTCGCGCGATGACGAAGCGCGCTTGATCGCTCGACATCGACGCTCTCGACAGCGTTTTACGCCTTGGCGGCACCTATTCAGTCTGCGCGCCGCTGGCTGCGAAGAGCTGAATGAGTACAGCGCCGATGATACCCGCAAGAGTCACAGAATCATTCTCATGTCAGCGCTGTCTAGGTAAAAAATCTAACCGATTTTACTCATGCTGCACTGCATAAGCATACGAATGCATTCGAATATTCGATTAAACCTGCATACCTATTCATTATTCACCCGATTGTAACAGATCGTAACCCCTGAGAGATTGACGAGGGTTCAGCGCGCCGGACGAAAAAGAGCGCGCTTGTCTAATCGACATCAGTCGGGGGAAACGTGAAGAGATTTGGACTCCTATGCGGGAGCTGCTTGATCGCTGTCGGGACGCTGCTGAGCGCCCCGCAGGGCTTTGCCGCGACACCGACCTGGTCGGCCGCCGACAAGACCGGCATCGGCACCGCCTATGCCGACTATTCCCAGTCGCCCGCCGCCTCGACCGTGTGGTTCTCGCTGGCCAATGGCGTGCTGACCGAAACCATGTTCGGCATGATCCACCAGATCCAGCTCAAGGATCTGCTGTTCTCCATCAAGGGGGATGGCTTCGATGAGTCCGAGCTGGGCGCCACCGACAGCAAGACGGTCTATCTCGATACCGACTCCCAGGGCCGTCCGCGCTCGCTGGCCTACAAGCTGGTCAATAGCGCCAAGAACGGCCGCTATGAGATCGAGAAGCAAATCTTCACCGATCCCGCCGCCAACTGCGTCTTCCTGCGCGTGACCTTCCGCGCCAAAGGTGGCGCGATCACCCCGACGCTGATCGCGCATCCCGGCCTCAACGGCCTGATCGGCGGCGACAGCCTCGATGCCGCCAATGGCGAATTGCACGCCGAAAAGGGCGGCACCCATCTGGTCATCAAGAGCACCGCGCCGCTGGCCAAGGGGTCGACCGCGCCGAACGAGCTGCGCGCCGAGCTGGCGCCGGTCAGCTCGGAAGCCAGCTATGATTTCGTCATTGGTTTCGGCCACAGCCGAACCGAGGCCGACGCGGCCGCCGATGCCACCCTCACGCGCGGTCACGATGCGGTCCTGGCTGCCTATAATGCCGGCTGGGAACACTATCTCGGCAAATTGTCCGCCCTCGATAGCCTGGCGCCATTGTCGGAAGATGGCGGAAAGCTGCTGTCGGTCAGCGCCATGGCGCTGAAGGCCGGCGAGGACAAGCTTCATCCGGGCGCGCTGGTCGCGTCGCTGTCGACGCCGTGGGGCGAGACGGTCTCCGCCGCCAAGCCGGCCACCGGCTATCGCGCCGTCTGGCCGCGCGACTTCTACCAGTGCGCCATGGCGTTGCTGGCGCTGGGGGACAAGGAAACCCCGGTCGCGGCGATGACCTATCTCAAGACCGTTCAGGTCAGCGCCAAAACCCCCGACAATAAGGGCGCGTCGGGCTGGTACCTGCAGAAGACCCATGTCGACGGCACACCCGAATGGATCGGCGTGCAGCTCGACCAGACCGCCATGCCGATCATGCTGGCGTGGAAATTGTCTCAGGCCGGCCTGATCGACAAGGCGACGCTGGATCAGCTCTACACCTCAGAACTCAAGCCGGCCGCCACCTTCCTGGCCAAGGGCGGCGACATCGCGCTGCAGTTCAACAAGGCGACCATCCGCCCGCCCAAGACCCAGCAGGAACGCTGGGAGGAGCAGCCCGGTTTCTCACCCTCGACCACCGCCGCCGTGGTGAGCGGCCTGACGGTGGCCGCCGAGATCGCGTCCGGCGCCGGCGACCGGCAAGGTGCCGCGCTGTACCGCGCCAGCGCCGACCGCATCGCCGCCGCCATCGAGAAGACCATGGCCACCACCAAGCCGGTGCAGCCGGGCCCCGGCAAGACGCCGCCCCGCTTCCTGCGCATCGCGCCGACCGGCCATCCCGATGCCGACGATCCGCTGCTGGCGCGCAACGGCAAGGCCGCGCGCGCCGAACAGAGCTATCTCGATGCCGGCTTCCTCGAGCTGGTCCGCTATGGCGTGCGCGCCCCGAACGACCCGGCCATCCTGGCCAGCCTGACCTATCTGGACGACGAGACGCTGCCCGACGATCTGCGCGTCAAATACGAGTTGCACTTCGCCGGCTCGGACCGCGCCTATCCCGGCTGGCGCCGCTATTCCGACGATGGCTATGGCGAGGATGTGGCGACCGGGGCCAATTTCGCCGCCGAGACCGAGGACCGCCTGGCCGCCGATGTCGACAGCCACCAGAGCGCGACCCAGCGCGGACGCGTCTGGCCGATCTTCACTGGCGAGCGCGGCCATTACGAGCTGGCGGTCGCCGCCGCCAAAGCCGGCGGCGCCACCGACGCCGACATCCAGCATGTGCGCGACATCTATGTCCACGCCATCGAGCTGTTCGCCAATCAGGGGCTGATGATCCCCGAGCAGGTTTGGGACGGGGTCGGCGCCAATCCGGCCAACCGCTTCACCGCCGGCGGCGGCACCGATAGCGCCACGCCGCTGGCCTGGAGCCATGCGGAATATATCAAGCTGCTGCGGTCCTTGCGCGACCGCCAGGTATGGGACCGCTACGCGCCGGTGGCCGACCGCTATGCGGCGGTGACATCGGCGAAGGCGTCTCGATAAACGCGTCATTGCACGACGCGGTCTGGGAAACGAAAGTTCAAGATGAGGGGATCGACCATGACCAAGAGCATCAAGCACACTCGACTGATACCCGCCGCCAAGCGCGCGCTGCTGGGGGGCGGCGTTTCCTTGCTGGCATTGACCGTGGGCTTGTCCCAAGCGGCTCATGCTCAGCAGCCGGCCAACTACGACGACACTCTCCAGGAGGTCGTCGTCTCCGGCTTCCGCAAGAGCTTGGCCCAGGCGCTCGACGCGAAGAACAATAATGAGGACATCGTCGAAGCGATATCCGCCGAGGACATCGGCAAACTGCCCGAACAATCCATCGCCGACGCCATCGGCCGCCTGCCCGGCCTGACCGTGCAGCGCGACACCAATGGCCGCGACCGGTTCATCACCATCCGCGGCTTCGGCCCCGACCTGCAGGTCGCCACGCTGAATGGGCGCGAGCAGGTCTCGACCAGCAACAATCGCGACGTCGAATTCGACCAATATCCGGCTGAACTGATCAATCAGGTACTGGTCTACAAGACGCCGGACGCCAGTCTGCTCGGTCAGGGTCTGGCCGGCTCGATCGACCTCGAGACCGTCCGCCCGCTCGACTATAAGGGCGAAATTCTGCACGTCTCGGCGCAGGGACAATATGCCACCAACGGCAAGCTGCAGGAGGGCCAGAACTCGACCGACCTCGGCGAGCGCTTCAGCGCCATCTATATCGACCGCTTCGCCCACGACACGCTCGGCGTGCTGGTCGGCTATGCCCATATGTCGTCGCCGCAGCAATATTATTTCCAGCAGAACTACCCGACCTATCCGAGCTTCATGAACAATATCCCGCAGGGACTGCAGGACTTCGTGTTCAGCGACCTGCTGAACCGCGACGCCGTTACCAGCACCATCCAGTTCCGTCCCGACGACAAGCTGAACGTCACCCTGGACGCCTTCGGCTCGCGATATAATGAGGACACGCTGCGCCGCGGCTTTGAATTCCAGCTCGGCCAGCAGCTGGCGGGCAGCCCGGCAAGCGGGGCCTGCAATGGCGGCGTCAACAGTTTGCCGACCTGCGAAAACCCGACCCTGCTCAGCTACAACCCCAGCAGCGGCACCAGCAGCTGGAGCAATATCGATCCGCAGACGGTCAATGACGAGAATCAGGACAAGGCGACCCTGAAGTCGATCGGCCTCAACACCAAATACAACGTCACCGACAGCCTGAAGACCTCGCTCGATCTCAGCTATTCGAGCGCGGTGCGCAATCTCAACGATCTGCAGCTGTGGGCAGGCGCCGGCCCGGGCGGACAGCCTTACCTCGAGAATCTGACCATCTCCGGCTGGCAGCAGGGCGGGCTGACCTCGGTCAGCGGCTGGAACCAGCCGAACTCCTTCACGCTCGGCACCAACAAGGAAAGCTGGGGCGGCGGCGGCACCGAGAATTATATCGATACCGTTGACACCATTCACGCCGTGGCCTGGGATGCCGAACAGGATTTCGACGGTCCGTTGGCCGCCATCGCCGGCGGCGTGCAATATAGCGCGCGCACCAAGTCCTACACCCAGGGCCAGATTGGCCCGCTCAATCAGGTCAATGGCGGCTTGAGCGATTCCGAGGCGATTCCGGCGGCCTTTTATCAAGGCTGCGCCAATGTGTCCTATTTCGGCGAGGGCTGCGTCCCCAGCGTGAACCCGTTCGCCCTGGCCAATAGCGGCTATTTCAGCTCGTCCCACACCGCCTGGAACTATAGCGGCGACAATTGGCGCGTTTCGGAAGATGTCTGGAAGGGTTGGCTCAAAGCCAATATCGACACCCAGGTCGCCGGCCATAGCCTGAACGGCAATATCGGCGTGCAGTTCGTCCATACCGACCAGAGCTCGTATCAGCTTCTGGAGGGCATCGGCGCCGGGGCGCCTTATAGCGACTCCTATAGCTATAACGAGCCTCTGCCGAGCCTGAACCTGCAATATCATCTCGACGACAAGCAGCAGATCCGCTTCGGCGCGGCCCGCGAAATGGCCCGGCCGGAGATGGATTTCATGGCCGGCAGCGAGGTGGTCAAATACAACTCGTCGGGCTCGGGGAACACCAGCCTCGCCACGTCGCCCTGGTCGGGCTCGGGCGGCAATATCAAGCTGAAGCCATGGATCGCCGACGCGGTCGACGTCTCTTATGAAAACTATCTGTCGAAGGGCACCTATTTCACCACCGCAGTTTGGTACAAAAACCTCGAATCGTACCTGAACGAGGTTGGCGCCATCCAGGACTTCTCCTCCTATGCCGCTCAGTACAACATCAAGTCGTCCTTCAACCAGGGCGTCTTCACCGAATATGTCAACGGCAATGGCGGCAATATGTATGGCGCCGAACTGCAGGGCTCGATCGCCGGCGAATCGATCGATCCGATCTTCGAAGGCTTTGGCCTGCTGGCGAACGGCGCCCTGACCTATGGCAATCTGCGCGATACCAGCATCATCGGCACGCTGGCCAGCAACGCCAGCGGCGCCGTCGGCCTGACCGGCAAGCGCATCCCCGGCAGCTCGAAATGGACGGCCGACGCCACGCTGTTCTATGAGAAGAACGGCTGGTCCGCCCGCATCGCCGACCGCTACCGCTCGACCTATGTCAATGAGCAGCTGTCCTATCTGTTCGCCATCAACCCGGAGATGGCCTCGCCCGAGAATATCGTCGACGTCCAGTTCGGCTACAGCTTCACCGAAGGCGAGGCCAAGGGGCTGGATATCAACTTCTCGGCCTCCAACATCACCAACCAGGCCACCAGCACCTATCTGAACTTCGACCCGAAGGATCGCTACTACTACTATAAATATGGCTCGACCCTGATGTTCGGCATGTCCTACAAGCTCTGATCGGGCTTGCCGGCAAAGACAGTGGTTCCGGTGTCGCAAGACATCGGAACCGTTGCCGTCCTGACGGAACGGAACTCACGATGCGAGGCACTTTCACTCCCGATCCACGCTGCGCGATGCGCGCCATCCCGGTCGGAAACGACCGGCAGCCGGTGATCGTCGTCGATCAGCTGCTGGCTCGGCCGCAGATCCTGGTGGAGTGTGCCGCCGCTTCCCGCTTCGAGCGGCTGGGAAGCGTCTATCCGGGGCTGCACGCGCCGGTTCCCGCCAGCTACCCCGAGGCGCTGTTTCATCTTTTGATTGGTCCGATCGGACAGGTGTTCGGCCTCCGTCCGGAGCAGCTCTCCGACGTTTCCAGCGACTTCCGCATGGTCACGCAGCCCGCCGATCGTCTCAGCCCGCGCCAACGCGTGCCACATTACGATCTGACCGACCCCAATCTCATCGTCGTGCTGCATTATCTCGCCCTGCCGGGCTTTGGCGGCACGTCGATGTATCGCCATCGGCGCACCGGCTTCGAAGGGGTAGATCCCGACCGCCAGCCGCTGTTCGAGGCCGCGCTGACAGAGGAGTTGCAGCATCACCAGCCGCAAGGCTTCGTGCTGGGCGACACGCCGCTGTTCGAGCGCATCGCAGCCTTCCCCGCCGACTTCAACCATGCCATCGTCTATCGCGCCAACAGGCTCCACTCCGGAGATATCCTGCCGGATCGGCAGCATGGCGCCAATCCAAGAGCGGGCCGGTTGACCGCCAGCACCCTGTTTTCCTTCACGCCCCCTTCAGCAGCGGAGCGGCACCATGCGTAAGATCCTCATCGTCGGCGGCGGAACGGCGGGCTGGATGGCGGCCGCCGGCCTTGCCTTCTATACGCGGGGCCGGGCGGCGGACATCCAGCTGATCGAGTCCGAGGAAATCGGCACGGTCGGCGTCGGTGAAGCGACCATTCCGCCGATCCAGCAATTCAACAATCTGATCGGTGTCGATCTCGGCGAGTTCGTCCGCCAGACCAACGCCACCTTCAAACTCGGCATCGAATTCGTCAATTGGACCAGGCCGGGCCATCGCTATTTCCACCAATTCGGCTTTCATGGCGACCAGTTCAGCGACGATATCGAGTCGGTCTATCTGCACCATCATCTGATGAAGCTGCAGCAGCAGGGCGACAAGACCGACCTGGCCGATTACTGCCTCGAAGCGGTCGCCGCGCGCCAGGGCCGTTTCGCCCTGCCCGAGCGCGGCAAGCCGCCCATGGGGCCGCCCCTGCAGCACGCCTATCATTTCGACGCAGCCCTCTATGGACGCTATATGCGCAGCCTGGCCGAGGCCAAGGGTGTGACGCGTATCGAGGGCAAGATCGTCGAGGTCCACCAGCATGGGGAAGACGGCTCGATCGCGGGTGTGACACTGGAAAACGGCACCCGCCACGACGCCGATTTCTTCGTCGATTGCAGCGGCTTCCAAGGCCTGCTGATCGAGAAGACCCTGAAATGCGGCTTCGAGGACTGGTCCCACTGGCTGCCCTGCGACCGCGCCGTGGCGGTTCCCTGCGAGAGCACCGCGGACCTCGCTCCCTTCACCCGCTCGACGGCGCACAAGGCCGGCTGGCAATGGCGCATCCCGCTGCAGCACCGCATCGGCAACGGCCATGTCTTCTCCAGCCGTCACATGAGCGAGGATGAGGCAACCGCCATCCTGCTCAAGCATCTCGACGGGCGGCCGCTGGCCGAACCGCGCCTGCTGCGCTTCACCGCCGGCCGGCGCAAGAAGCTGATGCACAAGAATGTCGCCGCGGTCGGCCTGGCCAGCGGCTTTCTCGAACCGCTCGAATCCACCAGCATCCATCTGGTCCAGACCTGCATTCAGCGCCTCGGCACGCTGTTCCCGCTCGACCATCCGGACGAGGCCACCGAGCGCGAGTTCAACCGCCTTGGCGCGGCGGAATATGAGCATATCCGCGACTTCATCATCTTGCATTACTGCGCCACCGAACGCGCCGACCAGCCCTTCTGGACCCATTGCCGCACCATGGAGCTGCCCCCGTCGCTGCAGCACCGCATCGATCTGTTCAAAAGCCGTGGCACGGTCGCCCGCCATTTCGGCCAGCTGTTCAAGGAACCGAGCTGGGTCGCGGTGTTTCTCGGCCAGGGCATCGTCCCCCAGACCTATCATCCGCTGGTCGACGCCTTTCCGATCGACGAGATCCGCCAGTCGCTCGGCACGCTGCGGGACCGGATCCAGCGCTATGTGCCGACCCTGCCGCGGCACAGGGACTTCATCGCCCGCGCCTTCCCGCCGGACGTGCCGGCGGCGCAAACCCGTATTCCGGCCTGAGGAGAGCTTCGTCGATGAAGAAGATCGTGATCGTGGGCGGCGGCGCGGCCGGCTGGATGACCGCGTCACTGCTGGCGCATTTCACGCGGGGCGGCCCGACGTCCATCACACTGGTGGAGTCCGAGGAGATCGGCATCGTCGGTGTCGGCGAGGCGACCATTCCCGCGATCCACGACTTCAACCGCGCCATCGGCCTCGATGAGCGCGATTTCATCCGCCAGACCAAGGCCACCTTCAAACTCGGCATCGAATTCGTCAATTGGGGCCGCCTCGGCGACCGCTATTTCCATCAGTTCGGCTTCCATGGCGACCGCTATAGCGAGCATGTCGACACGGTCTATCTGCATCACTATCTGCTGAAACTGTGGCGCGCGGGCGATGACAGTCTGCTCGAGGATTATTGCACCGAAGCGGTGGCGGCGCGGATGGGCCGCTTCACCTGGCCATCGCGCGAGGCCGCGCCGGCCCGCCCGCCGCTGCGCTACGCCTTCCAGTTCGACGCCGCCCTCTATGCCCAATATCTGCGCGGTTTCGCCGAAAAGCTTGGGGTGACGCGGGTCGAGGGCAAGATCATTTCGGTCGATCAGCGCGGCGAGGACGGCTTCATCGAGGCTGTTGTGATGGAGAATGGCACCCGGGTCGACGGCGATTTCTTTGTCGATTGTTCGGGTTTCCGCGGGCTCCTGATCGAGCAGAGCTTGAAGGCCGGGTTCGAGGATTGGTCGCATTGGCTGCCCTGCGACCGCGCCGTCGCCGTGCCCTGCGAAGGGCTGGAGACCATCACCCCCTTTACCCGGGCCACCGCCCACGATGCCGGCTGGCAATGGCGCATCCCGCTGCAGCACCGCATCGGCAACGGCCATGTCTATAGCAGCGCCTTTCTCAGCGACGATGAGGCGGCGACGACCCTCTTGCAGACTCTCGATGGACAGAAGCTGGCCGATCCCCGTTTCCTGCGCTTCACCGCCGGCCGGCGCAAGAAGCTGATGCACAAGAACGTCGCCGCGATCGGACTGGCCAGCGGCTTTCTCGAACCGCTGGAATCCACCAGTATCCATCTCATCCAGTCGGGCATCTTCCGGCTGTTGAACCTGTTGCCGCTAGACCATCACGACCCCGCTACCGAGGATGAATACAACCGCCTCGGCATCGAGGAATATGAGCATATCCGCGACTTCATCATCCTGCATTACTGCGCCACCGAACGGACCGACACGCCGTTCTGGAACCAGATGCGCACCATGGACCTGCCCGACAGCCTGCGCCATCGCATCGCTGTCTTCAAAAGCCGCGGCCGCGTCGCCCGCCATGTCGGCCAGCTGTTTCTGGAGCCGAGCTGGGTCGCCGTAATGCTCGGCCAGCGCCTCGTTCCCGACGCCTATCATCCGCTGCTGAATGGCGTACCGACCGCCGGCATTGCCACCTCGATGGCGCAGACCCGTAGACAAATTCGCGATACGGTGGAAAAAATGCCGCTCCACCGGGATTTCCTCGACCGTCTCGTCGGCGCCAGCCGCCCCGAACTCTCTCTCGCCACCCCCTGATCCGGAGCCCCTGATGACCCCTACCCGTTCTCTTCTCGCCGGCATCGCCCTGACCGCCTGCATCGCCGCCAGCCCGGCGGCGGTGGCGGCTTCGGGTCTGCAGATCATGGCGCAGAAGTCCTCCGCCGATCAGGACCTGCTGAATAGCGGCGTGCAGATGGACAAGAGAAGCGGTGGCAGCCCGCTCCATGAAAAAGTGGCGGAGATCTATAATGCGGCGCTCGCCCTCAATCAGCAGGGCAAGTTCGAGGAGGGCTTCGCCAAGATCGGCGAGGAAGACGCCATCGAGGGCAAGAGCGACGCCGAGCAGGAGGCGATTGACCGGCTGAAATTCGTTCTCGCCCTGCATGCCGAAAAGACCCAGCCCGCCCTTGAGCTGCTGGACAAGCTGCCCGGCATTCCCGACGCGACCAAGGCGACCTATCTGCTGGAACTGGTGCGCCAATATCAGGAGAAGACCGATTGGCCGGCCGCGATCGCCAACGCCAAGCGCTATCTCGCCCTCGGCGGCCCGGAGGTGGAGAAGGCGCAGGGCGTGATCTGGCGCGGCTATTACACCTTGCATGATTTCCCCAATGCGCTGTCGGCGAGTCTGGAGGCGCTGGCGACCAAGGAGAAGAATGGGACCAAGCCCGACGAAACCTTGCTGAAGGCCATTCGCACCGAAGCCAAGCAGGTCGGCGATGCGGACCATGTGACCTTCGCCCTGGCCAAGCTTGCCAGCCTCTATCCGTCGCCGGCCACCTGGACCGACCTGATCAATGACGGCATCGGCCGCCCCGGCTTTCCCAAGGATGCGCTGGCGCTCGACATTTTCCGCCTGATGCGGGCGACTGACTCCCTGAGCAAGTCGGCGCAATATCACGACTATGTGGTGCTGGCCCTGCAAATCGGCATCCCCGAGGAAGCCAAGGCGGTGCTCGATCTCGGGACCGCCAAGGGGGCGCTGACACCGGCCGATGTGCCCGATCTGCCGCGCCTGCGCGACAAGGTACTGGCCGATAGCGACGCCGATCAGAAGAGCCTGTCCAACTCGGAGCGCGACACGGCCAAGGAGGCCGACGGCGAGCCGTTGGTGCGCGCCGGCCTGTGCTATGCCGCGCTTGGGCAATATGACAAGGCCATCCCATTGATCGAGCATGGCATCGCAAAAGGCACGCCCAATCAGGATCTGTCGCGCCTGCGGCTGGGAACCGTCTATCTGGCCGCAGGCCTCAAGGACAAGGCGGCCGAGAGCTTCGGCGCAGTGCGCCAGCCGGGCGCTGCGGAACTGGCCAAGCTGTGGCTGGTCAAGCTGAACCAGGCGGCGTGACGCACCCAAGCGCCGCCCGCACGCGATCGGTCACCGGCGTCCAATCGCCTGGTGCCGACTGCCGGAACAGACGCATGGTCGGATACCAAGGCGAGTCTTCGCGCCCTTGCAGCCATCGCCAGCAGGGTGCGAAGCTCAGCAGCGTCCAGACGGGCGCCCCGAGCGCTCCGGCCAGATGGCAGACCGCCGTATCGACCGAGATGACGAGATCGAGACTGGCGATCAGTGCCGCCGTCTCGGCGAAATCGCCGAGGCTCGGAGCGGCGTCGATCATCCGCGGGCCAAAGGCGGCGAGTTCTTGGGCGGTGCGATCCTTTTGCAGACAGACCAGCGTCGCCCCGGCCCCCTCGAAGCAGGCCGCCATCTGCTCGGCCGTCACCGAACGGCGCTTGTTTTCACTCTGCTGCGGATTGCCGCGCCAGGTGACGCCGATCCTCGGTCCTGGCCTGCCGGCCAGCCGCCCCTGCCAATGAGCGATGCGGCCGGGATCGGCGCTCAGATAGGGAACCGCCGCCGGGATGCTGTCCGGCGTCGTCGCGAACGCCATCGGCAGGCTCATCGCCGGGCATTGGACATCGAAGGCCGGCAGCCGCTCGCCGAAGTGGACGACGCGGTCGACGCCGGGGATGCCCGCCAGCAGCGCGACCAGGGAGGCATGCACTTCGAGAATGACCCTGGCGCCCCTCCCTGCCGCCAGCGGCGCGTATCGCGCGAACTGGATGGTGTCGCCCTGGCCCTGTTCGGCATGGATCAGCAAGGTCCGGCCGGCGAGATCCTGCCCCATCCATTGCGGCTGCTGATAGAAGACCCTCTGCGCCAGCACGCGGCGCCGCCACTCATATTTCCGCCACCCGATGGCGAAATCGCCCCGCATCAGCCGAGCGAAAGCCTCGCCATAATGGGCTTCGGCGAAATCGGGCGCGTGGGCGATCGCCGCCTCGAAGCCGGCGATCGCCGCGTCGAGTTGGCCGAGATCCTTCAGCGCCAAGGCCTGGGTGTAGAGCGCCGGGGCGAAATCCGCCTTGAGCCGCAAAGCGGCGCGGCAGGCCGCGATGGCGTCCTCGAAGCGGTCGAGGTCATAGAGCGCCAGGGCCAAATTGAAATGAGCCGAGACCGAGCGGCCCTCGATGGCGATCGCGCGGCGGATCAAGGCGACGGCCGCCTCCGGCCTGCCCCGCTGATGTTCGAGCGCGCCCAGCATGTGAAGGACGCCGACATGGCGCGGATCCTGCTCGAGAAGCTGCCGATAGAGAGGTTCGGCCTCGGCCAGACGGTCGGCGCGATGCAATGCCGCGGCCTGCCGGTAGATCTCCCTGGGGTCACTGGACATCATAGGCTATTCACTACCCGCAGACGCGGCCCTGACGGAAGCCTGAATACGATTGCCATCATCCGACCGCTTTGGAACAGTTTACGCCCATCATCGGGGACCGAGCCATGTCACGATTTCAGCTGATCCGCGCCTGCCTGGCCGGTCTCTGTCTGCTGGGCGCGGCGCTGCCCGCCGCTGCATCCTATCTCGATCGCCCCTTTATCGACGACACGCTGTATTTCCTCGTGCTCGACCGCTTCGCCAAAAATGAGGGCGACGGGACCGGGTTACCGGGACTGGATCCGACCCAGCTTCGCTTCTACCATGGCGGCACTCTCAAGGCGGCGAGCGAAAAACTCGACTATATCAAGGGATTGGGCGCGACCGCCGTGTGGATCACGCCGATTTTCGTCAATCGATTGCCGGATCACGCCGACAGCACCGGCTATCACGGCTATTGGATCAGCGACTTCCTGCATGTCGATCCGCATTTCGGCACCGAACAGGATCTGCAGCACTTCATCGCCGAGGCGCATAAGCGCGACATCAAGGTGTTTTTCGACATCGTCGTCAACCACACCGCCGACGTCATCCGCTACAAGGAATGTCCGGACCGTCCCTGTCCCTACCGCGGCAAGGCCGACTTCCCCTATAGCCGGCAGGCCGCCGACGGAAAATCGATCAATCCGGGCTTCGAGGGCGACGATGCGGCGCACCAGACCGAGGCGAATTTCGCCCGTCTCAGCGCGATGAATTACGCCTATACGCCCTACATTCCCGCCGGACTCGAACATGCCAAGAACCCCGACTGGCTGAACGATATCCGCTATTACCACAATCGCGGCGCCAGCACGTTCGAAGGAGAAAGTGCCACCTATGGAGATTTCGGCACGCTCGACGACCTCTTCACGGAAAATCCGCGTGTCTTGCGCGGCATGGTCGAGATCTATCAATATTGGATCGACCAGTTTCACATCGACGGCTACCGCATCGACACGGCGCGCCATGTCAATGTCGCCTTCTGGCAGAGCTTCATCCCGCAGATCCTCGATTTCGCCAAGTCGCGCGGCATCCCGAACTTCTTCATTTTCGGCGAGGCGACCGACTTTTCCAATGATTCGGTAAGGCTGGCCCTCTATAGCCGCGAGGCCAAATTTCCCGGCACGCTCGATTTTGCCTTCTTCGGCGAGGTGGCGCGCATCGTCTCAGGCCAGTCCGACGCTTCGGCCTTCGATCACATCTTTCAGGCCGACAGCCTCTATGAGGGTGGGTTTGCCGGCGCCGCCAACCAGCCGACCTTCGTCAGCAATCATGATTTCGGCCGACTGGCCTATCTGATCCGCAAGCAACATCCCACCATGCCGCCCGAGGAGGTGATGGCGCGGGTGAGGATCGCCCATGCCTTGCTGTTCTTCGCCCGCGGCGTGCCGATCCTCTATTATGGCGACGAGCAGGGGTTCATCGGCACCGGTCAGGATGCCCAAGGGCGCCAGGACATGTTCGCCACCCAGGTTCCCGTCTTCGCCGGCGAAGAGGTTCTGGGGCCGCGGGTCGCGTCCGGCCAGGATCATTTCAATCGGGCCCACCCGCTCTACAGGGCATTCGCCGAGATGGGCGCTTTGCGAAACCGCTTCGCAACATTGCGCCGCGGCCAGTTCATCCTGCGCCCCAACAGCGCCGAGGGGCTGATCACCTTCTCCCGCCTCGACCCCGCCACCGGCGAGGAGTTCGTGGTGGCGGTCAATACCGCTACGGCACCGCGCGACGCCACGGTCGAGGTCGGCTATGGCGCGTCGGCTTGGCGCACCGAGCATGGCGCCTGCGCACCTCATGTTTCTTCGCCCGGAAGCTATAGGGTAGCCGTACCCGCCCTCGACTATGCGGTGTGCGTCAACCGCAAGAGCCCCTGACCATCAGCTTGGTCGGGATCATTCGCGACGAGGCCGGCTGGCCGGCGATCAGGGCCAAGAGCGTCTCCACCATCAATTCTCCCGCCGCCTCGGTATTCTGGCGCACGGTCGTCAGCGGCGGATCGGTGAAGGTGGCGGTGACGATGTCATCAAAGCCCATCACCGCGACGTCGCCGGGAATCGACAGGCCGCGCTGGCGCAGACCCTTCATGGCGCCGATGGCGATCAGGTCGCAGGCGGCGAAGACGGCGTCGAAGGCGATGCCGGACTCCAGCAGATCGAGGATGGCCTGCTGGCCTTCCTCCTCGGAAATATCGGCTTCGCGCTGCAGCCCGGGGATGAGCTCGAGCCCGCTGACGGCCAGGGCCCGCTCATAGCCGCGATAGCGATCGCGAAATTCCGGCGTATGGTCGGAATGATGGCCGAGGAAGGCGATTCGCTTGCGGCCGCGGGCGATCAGATGGGCCACCCCTTCATAGGCGCCGGTGACATTGTCCGAGCCGATGAAATGACCGCACTGTCCGGCCTCCACCGGGCCCCAGGTGACAAAGGGGATTCGCGCCGCATCGAGCCGGGCGGCGCGATCCACATAGCGCACATAATCGCCATAGCCGAAGAAGATGATTCCGTCGGCGCGATGCGAGCCGACATAATCTTCATTGTCGGCGCTATCGCCCTGGAACGAGATCACCAGGTCGTAGCCGCGACGTCCCGCCGCCTTGATGGTCGAGGATAGCATCGAGAGGAAGAACGGATTGATCAGCGACCCGCTGGTGACCGGATCTTCATAGAGCAGCAGCGCAATGGTCTTGGCACTCTGCAGGCGCAGATTGCGGGCATTGGCGTCGATCTTGTAGTTCAACCGCCGGGCCGCCTCGGCGACCTTGCGGCGCGTCTCTTCGCTGACCACCCCGGCACCACTCAAGGCGCGCGAGACCGTCGATTGCGAGACACCCGCCAATTCGGCGATGTCGAAAGATGTCGGTCGCTTTACCCGCACGATCAGCCCCACCCTCTGCGTAGCGTCGATTTACCGCCTTTCCTGCCAGCTATACAAGCAATCAACGGAAAGCGTAGACCAGCCCCGCCGTCACCAGGATCAGCATGCCGCCCAATAGCCGGTAATTGGACCACAGCGGCTGCAGTGCCAACGCCTTGGTCTCGGCGCGGAAAAAGGCCGGACTCCAGGTCAGGCCGGCGCTCTTTTCGGGCGGATCGGGATCGGTGGCGAGGCTGACCAGCACCAGCACGCTGCCCGATTGGACGAACAGGATCGGCGCCACATAGAGGAAGTGGAGATGGATCAGGTGCAATACCGGATTGGCCGCGAACAGCGCCATGCCGCAGAGCAGGCCCGATAGCAGACAGGCGATGGCGCCCCGGCTGTTGGCGCGCGGCCAGAACAGCCCGACCAGATAGAGCGCGGTGATCGGCGGCACCACATAGGCCAGCATGCCCTGCACATATTGCCACAGCGAGCCGAAGCGCTCGATCTGCGGTGCCCACACCACCGCCAGGATGGCGACCAGGATGGTGGCCAGGCGGCTGGCCCGGACCAGCGCCGCATCCTTGAGATCGGGCCGCCAGCGGCGGATGAAATCCATCGTGATCAGGGTCGAGGAGGCATTGAGGGTGGATGCCACCGAGGACATCAGCGCCGAGAGAAAACCCGCCACGGTCAGCCCGATCACGCCAGCCGGCAACAGATCGAACAGCAGCCGCGCATAGACCCCGTCGCCGGCTTCGAGATTGGGATAGATCAGCGTGGCGGCGCTGCCCGGCAAGACCATGACGAACAGGATCGGCAGCTTCAGCGCCCCGGCCAGCAGACAGCCCCATCTTCCGTGATTGACGTCCTTGGCCGACAGCACCCGCTGCACCATCATCTGATTGGTGCACCAGTAATAGATGCCCAGCAAGGGGGCGCCTACCAGCAGACCGGTCCACGGCATGTAGGGATCGTCGGCCGGTCGGATCAGCGACAGCTTGGCCGGATCGACCGAGCTCATCACATGGTGCCAGCCGCCGGCATGAGCAAAACTGCCGAGCGAGATGGCGATCGAGGCGATGATCAGCAGGATCGCCTGGATCACCTCGGTATAGAGCACCGAGCGCAAGCCGCCGGCGAAGGTATAGATCCCAGCCGACAGCGCTTCGACGATCACCACTTGCCAACCCGGCACATCGGGCAGCACGACGCGGAACAGCAGCATGCCGCAATAGAGCGCGGCGGCGCCGTTCAGCGTGATGTTGAGGAACAGGGTGATGGCCGAGAAATAGGAGCGGGCGAAGCCGTTGAACCGGCGCTCGAGGAATTCCGGCAGGGTGTAGATGCGCGCCCGGAGCAGAAAGGGAATGAAAAAGACGCAGAAGAAGACCAGAACGACGGTGCCCATCCACTCGTAATTATAGGCCGAGATGCCGACGCTATAGGCGGCCCCGGCCAGCCCGACCAGGGTGGTGGAAGAAATATTGGAGGCGAGCAGGGCCAGCCCGACCACCGGCCAGGGGGAGCGGCGCGACGCCAGGAAAAAGGAATCGCTCGACGGGTCGCGCCGGCCCACATAGAGCCCGAACAGGGTGATGCCGACCAGATAGGCGCCGATGATCAGGAAATCTATCGGCGCCATACGAAACCTTTACAGGTCGTCAAACGCAAAACGCAGTTTCATCCATTTTGGCCATTTCCCCCCCGGCGGCACCTTGATCGGCTGGCTCAACCGGAGCGCCAGCAGGAACCCCTCCAGCGCTTCTCTTTTGTAAGAATAGCCGAGACGGGTCATCTCCGCATAGCCGCCAATGATGCCGCCCGGATTCCACGGATCGTCGCGGCCCAGCGGATACATCAGCGTACCGTCGGAATTGATCTCGATGATCGCCTCCAGCACCATGCCGCGCCCCTCGGGGCGGTGGGTATCGACCTTCCAATAGGGCAGGATCTGGCTCAGCACGTAATCCTGCTCGTTCTGCGACAATTCCTCGCCGATCGGGCCGCGGCTGCCCTCGGGTCCGCGGGTGCCGTCCTGGTCGGTGCGAATCGACAGCATCGGACCGGGGCCCATGGCGATGGCGATGTTCTGGCCATTGGCGCCATTATGGTCGTCATGGCGGTCGGTCGAGGATTTCTCGCTGAGCTTGCCCTGCAGCAGCTGCGGCGGAGCCGGCTTGGCCAGCTTTTCCTGCTTCTGCTTTTCCGGTTCTTTCTCGGGCTGCTTTTCCGGCGGCTTCTCGGGAGGTTTCTTTTCCTCCTCCTTCTTCTTCTCCGGCTGCTTCTCCTCCTCCTTCTTCTCCTGCTGTTGCTGTTGCTGCTGCGGGGGCGGCGGAGGCTGCTGCTGCGCTTGTGGCTGAGGCGGCGGTTGCGCGGGCACGAGCTCGACCTGCACCTGCTGCTGCTCGGCCGCCAGCTTCTCGGCCTCCTTCTTCCACACGTAATTGACATAGATCAGCAGGGCCGCGAACAGCAGGTTCAGCAGCAAAGACAGCGCGATCGCCCAGGGGGACGGCTGACGTCTGGTCGAGGGCGGGAGGAAGATGTGCTCGGTCAATACCTTATCCTTCAGGATCGGCCGAAGCTAAGCTGAGCCGCCCGGTCATCGCAAGGGCCGAAACATGCTGAAACAAAGCGCTCAGGCAACCGCCTCGGCGGTCTGCAGCCGCCTGTTGGCCGCGCGCTGGATGCGCCAGGCCAGAACCACCGAGACCAGCGTCGTCCCTATCACGACATAGCCGACCTTTTCCATGCCCAGCAGATGGCCATCAGGCTCGGCGGTGATGAGTTGGGCGGCGACGAAAGCGGCGACGCCGCCGCCGATCTGCTGGACGGCGGCGTTGACGGCGTTGAACGAGCCGCGCTTGACCGGTTCGGGCAGGGTGGAAACCAGCGTCTGATAAGGGATCATCCGCGAGAAGATGCCGAGGAACATGATCACATTGACGCTGATGAGAACCGGCAGGGTGGTCGGTCCGAGATGGGTATAGATCACCACCATCACCGCGGTAAGTGCGCTGCCGGCCAGAAAGACCGGCGCCCGGCCGATCCGGTCCGTCAGTTTGCCGATAGCCGGCGCGAAGAAGATCGTGCACAGACCCGTCACCAGATAGATGGTCGGCAGGTCGCCCATCGAGATCCCCAGATTATGGACCGAGAAGGCGCTGCCGAAGGGCATCAGCATGAAGCCGCCGGTGGTCAGCAGCGCCGTGGTACAGAAGGCGAGGATGAAGCGCGGCTCGGCCACCGTGTGGACCAGATGGGACAGCGCGCCATGCTCCTGCTTGAGCTTCAGATGGTCGGCGACCGGCTTCATCCGCCAGGCGATGACCAGCCCCCCGACCACGCCGACCGAGGCGATGGCAAGAAACGGGGTATGCCACGACCAATGGTTGGAGAGATAGAGACCGGCGGGCAATCCGAGAACCTGGCTCGCGGCGAAGGCGCTTTGCACGACGCCCATCACGCGGCCGCGCAGCGTGATGGCGAAAAGATCGGTGATGATGGCCATCAGCACCGAGCCGATGACGCCGCCGAACAAGCCGGTGACGATGCGCGCCGCCAGCAGCATCGGGAAACTGTCGGCCAGCCCGCACCACAGCGTGCCGCCGATGAAGCCGGTATAGAAGAACAGCAGCAGCCGCTTGCGGTCGAAGCGATCGGCGAAACCGGCCGTCAGAAAGCCGGCTGTGCCGGCGCTGAAGGCGTAAGCCGAAACCGCCAGCCCGAATTGCTGCGGCGTGATCGCCAATGCCGGCATGATCAGCGCGCCCAGCGGTGACATGATCATGAAGTCGAGGATGACCGCGAACTGCAGGAACGCCATCAGCCCGACGACGAATCTCTGATAGGCGGTGAAGGTCGTCTCGGATGGGTCGGACATGACGCGCCAGTGCAGTTGGAGAGCGATGGACTATAGCCAGATCGCGGCCCCGCTGCACCTGCGATATCACCACGCCGCGAGGGTGGGAACCCGCAAGTCTCCGATCTCGCCCAGATCGATACCGAACGCCTCGTCAAGCCGCCTGCGCAAGGCGGGCAGTAATAGGCGACCCTCGCCGACAGGCCGGACACCTTGGCGCCGGCGATGACCACCACCGCAGACAGAGCTTCGGGATCGGTGTCGGCCGGACTGCGGCTCAGATTGGGACTCAGGTACGCTTCGGCCCTTGTATTTTTTCGCGCCGCCCACGGTCAATAGAAGCGAAACGGCTTGTTCTGATTAAAATGCCTATATTGAATATGTAGCGTCTTTTAGTTGCAATTCCTTGCCTCCGCCTGAACAACATCATACAATTTTATACAAGACAGGGACACTGCTACCGGCCTCCCCTTTGTAACACGGAGTCAGAGTAACGGCGTCCATAAGGCGCATTTGCTGAATAGCCTGTTAGCGGGCAGAGCGTGAATCGACACTCAGCCACGATGTGTTGTAAAATAGGAAATATCCGAGATCGAAGAGATAAGGCTTTGACATGGTTTCAAATGTCATAAAATTCATAGCACAGCGTCTTTCCCTTGAAATACTCCAATAAAGAAGCGTCACACCACTTTTTGCGACCGCACGGCTTGGCCGCCGTCATGGCTAGACTCTTGGATAGCCATGACATGATTGTGAAGTTTTTTTTGGCGGCAATAGCTGTTGCGTTTTTCGCATTGTCCTCTGCGCCGGCAGGCGCCGCGCCGCCAACGCGACTGCCGTCGACGGTTGAGCCCGGCCACGAAAAATCGGAGCAGCCTCCGCCAGCCGAAGCTCCCGAAGGGCAATTCGACTTTTCGATCACCGCCCCGCGCAAGGCCCCGATTCCCAAGGATGTCGAGACGCTGCGCTTCATGATCGCGAAGATTACCGTCGAAGGCTCGACCGTGTTCACTCATGGCGATCTGCTTCCCTTGATTGAGCCGCTGATCGGCCACGAGGCATCGTTGCGCGACATCATGAATGTCGCCGAAGCCATCGAGGCGCGCTACCGGGAGGAAGGCTACCTCCTGACGCGGGCATTCGTGCCACCGCAACGGACCAAGGACGGCGAATTCAAGATTCAGGTGGTCGAGGCCTTCATCAAGACCATCATCGTCAATGGCATCGAGGGCGACCTGAAGACTCAGGTCGCCGCCACTCTGGCGCCCGTCGCCCATGAAAAGCCGCTGAGATCGGCAACCATGGAACGGGCGCTGCTGTTGGCCAATGACATTCCCGGAGTGCATGCGATCGGCCTGCTGAAACCGTCTGACGATGAACCTGGCGCAGCCGATCTGCAGGTCGACGCCTCTGTTCAGCTGCTGTCGGCCTCGGCCAGTATCGACAATCGTTCGTCGCGATATTCAGGGCCGACAATTGCAAATACGGATGTCAGCTTCAACTCTCTGGCCAATCAAGGCGAACAGATCAGCCTCGGGGTCTCGCGGTCCATCGAACCGAACAAGCAAAGGAGCCTGCGCGCTCATATTCAGGTGCCGATCGGGTCGGGCGGGCTGGTCGCGACGACCGAGCTGGAACGCACGCTGGGGCGGCCCGGCTTCACCCTGGCGCCGCTCGGCATTGCCACAGATAGCCTGACCTTCGGACAGCGTCTGTCCTATCCGCTGATCCGCAACCGTTCGTTCAGCCTTTATATCGACACCGGCTTGACCGTGAAGATGGCCAAGACCGAGGTGGAGAGCGATCTCTTAAGCCGCGATCAATGGCGTGTCGCCGACGTAAAGCTCTCCTGGTCGCAATCGGGCTGGTTGGGCGGCGTGACCTCCGGCAGCGTGGACGGCGCGAAAGGATTGCCGATTCTGTCCGCAAGCCAGTCCCATGATCCCGTTTTGTCACGGGTCAATGGCGACCCCGATTTCAGTAAAATCACCGTCGATCTGCATCGGGTGCAGCCCTTGACGGACGACCTCTCCTTGTCCTTGTCGGGCGTCGGCCAGCACGCCTTCAACGGCCTGCTCGCCGGCGAGGAATTTTCCCTGGGCGGCTACCAGTACGGCCGCGGGTTCGATCCGGCGGCCCTGTCCGGCGATGACGGCTTAGGGGGCACCGCGGAGCTGCACTATTACCCAAGCTTTCTGGGGATCGACCGGCTCGACACCTATCTCTTCTATGACCGCGGCGCGGTATGGAATCATGACATCGCCAAAAAATATGCACTCCGCTCGGCGGGCCTCGGTCTGCGCGTGCCCATCGGAGACGATGTCGACTTCGCCGTGGAAGGGACGAGACGGCTTTATGGACCGGCGCCCTCTGTGCTTCCCGACCTGAATACGCGCGTCTTCATGTCGCTGATGGGACGCTTCTAGTTGGCTGGGCGCCGACCATGATGCCCCTTCGGCAATGGCTCCGCTTGACCTCGGCGCTGATCCCCCTGTCATTGACATTGGGCGCCCGCGTGAACGCCAATCCGCTGAATGGCTCCGTCGCCGCCGGTCAAGCCACCATCTCGCAGCAGGGCTCGGTAACCACGGTCAAACAAAGCACCGGCGCGGCCATCATCAACTGGCAGCAATTCTCGACCAATGCCGGCGAAACGGTTCAATTCCTGCAGCCCTCGGCGCAATCGGCGGTGCTGAATCGAGTGACTGGCAGCGGTGCATCGGTGCTGAATGGCCAACTGCTCGCCAATGGCGAAGTATTCCTGATCAATCCTTACGGCGTGCTGATCGGTCCGTCGGGCTCGCTCAATGTCGCCTCATTCCTGGCCACACCCTCCAGTATCGCCGATTCCGATTTCATGGGCGGGCGGTATAATTTCGGTGCTGCGCCTGATGGCAGTTCCGTGATCAATCAGGGAAAAATCGTTGCCGATGGCGGCTCGATCGTGTTGTCGGCACCGCAAATCAACAATAGCGGCGTCATCCAGGCACGGCTCGGTTCCATCTCGCTTGGCGCCGCGCGGACCTTTTCGGTCGACACGGTCGGCGACGGATTGCTGTTCTACCAGATCGGTGCCGGCGCGGCCCGGGCGATGGTCACCAATTCAGGCAAGATTATCGCCAACGGCGGCTCGGTACAGCTGTCGGCTCGATCTATCGACGTCGCCAACCGCGAGGTCATCAACACCACCGGGCTGATCGAGGCAAATTCGGTCTCGGTCAAGGATGGCGAAGTGATCTTTGACGGGGGCGGCCAGGGTATCGTGTCCGTCGGCGGGTCGGTTCAGGCCGCCGGACAGTCCGCGGGACAAATCGGCGGTTCGATATCGATCGGCGGCAATCAGGTGACCTTGGCTAACGCCGGCATCGATGCCTCTGGATCGGCAGGTGGCGGCAAGATTGCGATCGGCAGCTGGCAGTCAGCCAGCACCCATATCGATGCCGCCAGCGTGCTCAACGCCTCGTCGACGCTGAACGGCCCGGGCGGCAGCATCTCGGTGCTGGGCGGCCAATCCCAAATCGCCGGGACATTGCTGGCACGCGGCGGGTCCGCAGGCGGCGATGGCGGCTCGATTGAGACCTCCGGCCATGATCTAACGGTGCAGGGCGCCAGCGTCGACGCTGGCGCCCCCCTCGGCAAGGCGGGTACCTGGCTGCTCGATCCCTACGATCTGACGGTGAATTACGCGGCATCCCTGACGCTTGAGACCAGCCTTGCCACCACCAATGTGACCTTGCAGACCACCTCGTCCGGCACCAGCGGACCGGGGACCGCCAATGCCGGCGGCAATGGCGACATCACCATCACCAGCCCGATCAGTTGGTCTGCCAATACCGTCCTGACCCTGTCGGCTTATCGCAATATCAACATCGACGCCGCGATCAGCATGACCGGCGCGTCGTCCGGTCTGGTGATGAAATCCGGTCAGGGCGGCACCGGCAATGACTATACCGCCGAGGGCGCGTCGGTCACCCTGGCTTCCACGTCGAGCCTGCAGGAATGCAGCGGCAGCGCGTGTTCGCCAACGACCTTCACCCTGATCGACACGCTGAGCAGCATCACCTGCACGAGCGGTTCCTGCGGCGGCAATTACGCCTTTTATGATCATGTCACGCCCGGCATTTCTGCGCCGATCGGGTACAATTCCGCCTCGAACAACGCTTCGCCCTACGCCTTCACCGGCACGATCGACGGGCTTGGTCATTCCATCAGCGGTTTCAATTACACCAATAATGCCGCCAACAATCTCGGCTTGTTCGCGGCAATCAGCGGCGCCACGCTCAAGAATTTCGGGCTCTATAATTCCAGCATCACCGGCAGCGCATCGACGGCCTATGACACCTTCGGATTATTGGTCGGTAATGTCTCGAATAGCGCGCTGATCAACGTCTATAGCGCCGGCACCGTGATTGCGTCCGCCGGAACCGCCGTCGGCGGATTGGCCGGCTCGATCGGGGGCACCAGCACGGTCTATGACAGTTTCTCTATCGCGACCGTCACCGGCGGCACGCAGGTCGGCGGGCTGATCGGGTTGAACTACGCCGTGATCAGCAACAGTTTCGCCACCGGCGGGGTTGTCGGCGGTGCAAGCGGTCAGACCGGCGGCCTGGTCGGATTGAATGCCAGCAGCGGCTCGCAGATCATCCAATCCTATGCCACCGGCTCGGTAAGCGGCGGCTCGAGTGCCAAAGTGGGTGGGTTGGTCGGCGAGAATGCAGCCTCGGCGACCATCAACACCACCTATGCGGCAGGATCGGTCGGCGCCGGCAGCGGCAGCAATCTGGGCGGGCTGGTCGGTAAGAACGACTCCGGCGGGTCTATCAGCAGCAGCTATTGGGACACCACCACGAGCGGTACGACGGTGGGAATCGCTTCGGGGACCGCCACCGGCGCAAGCGGCCTCAGCGACGCCAACATGAAGCTGCAAGGCTCCTATTCCGGATGGGATTTTTCCAACAGTTGGAAAGTACAGACCTCCGGCAATGCCTACCCCGTCCTGTCCAGCTTTTCTTACCAACTCTATGTCTATGTGACCCCTTCGAGCAGTTCGATGACCTATGGCGGCACAGTGCCGACCATCTCGTCCTACAACGCGGCGACCGGGCTTTGGGGGCCGGACGGCAGCGGTGTCATCAGTGGGTTGTCCACATCGAGCATAACGCCGGTGGCAACCTCGACATCGTCCGTCGGCACCTATGGATTTACCGGCACCGCTACCGCTGTCAGCGCCAGCGGCTATGCCTATACCATCAATTACACCAACGATATCGTCGTCAATGCGCTGCAATTGACATTGGGAACCATCACCGCCGCCAACAAGACTTATGACGGAACCACCACGGCGACGATCTCCGGTTATGGCACCACATTGAATGGTGTGCTGTCTCAGGATAGCGGCTATGTCAGTGTAAGCGGCACCGCAGCTTTCGCCAGCAACTCGGCCGGCAGTGGCAAGACAGTCAACATCACCGGACTGGCGCTGAGCGGCACGCAGGCCGGCAATTACACGCTGTCGTCGACCAGCTCGACGACGACGGCCACCATCACCGCCAAGGCGCTGTCCATCAGCGGCCTGTCGGCGCCGTCCAGCAAGACCTATGACGGCACCACCGCGGCGACGATCAGCGGCACCGCCGCATTGCTGGGCAGCGAATCCACCGGCAGCGGAACCACCTCGGACGGGAAGGCCTATAGCGGCGACACGATCAGCCTGACCGGTACCGCGACGGGCACCTACAACAGCAAGGATGTCGCAACCGCCAGCCTGATAACCTTCGGCGGCCTGTCCCTCTCGGGCGCGCAGGCCGGCG
>Ga0116226_10000968_pt1 | contig 25031 bp, 20 predicted proteins | sample S1TSphfallax_FD_89692 | JGI IMG/M metagenome (GOLD analysis project Ga0116226, IMG submission 89692) | Host-associated microbial communities from peat moss isolated from Minnesota, USA - S1T2_Fa - Sphagnum fallax MG | ecosystem: Host-associated > Plants > Peat moss > Unclassified | place: USA... | reverse complement strand
GTAAGCCCCCTCCCTCAAAGCCCCTTCACAGCTAAGGTCCAGGGGCTTGGCCCCTGGCGGGTCCGGGCAGAGCCCGGCTTCCTTGCTTCCTTCCCCCCACCAGAATGCGCAATATTCGCGCATGCAGCACATCGTTCCCGATCCTGCGTTGGCCGATGAGTTGATCGCGCTCACCGCGTCGATGCGTGAGCGGCTGGATCATGATCCGTTTGGCAATCCCGTATTGTCGGTGGCGTTGGCGATTTCGCGGCGGATGGATCAGGAGATTTTGGGGCCGGCGGAGCTGGAGACGCTGGTGCGGCATTTGCGGGATGCGGCGTTCGCGGATCGGGCGGCGCGGTTGGCCGATTATGTCGGGGGCACCGATCTGGCGGCGAGCGAGGCCGCCGTGGCGCGGCTGGCGGGGCGGCTGGTGCGGCCGGACCCGGCGGATAGTCCGATTCCTCTGGCGGCGTTTCGCGCGGCGGTGGAGCGCACGCGGTTTGCCGCGGTGTTCACGGCGCATCCGACATTTTCGCTGCCACGGCCGGTGTCCGCCGCGTTGGCCGACGCGGCCAGTGGGCGGGCGGCCGAGCAGGGTTTCGTGACGCATCGGCCGGCGGGGGTGACGCTGGAGGAGGAGTTCGACCAGGCGGTGGCGGCGATCACGCGGGGGCGGGATGCGCTGGATGTTTTGACGGGGGCGTTGCTCGCAGCCGCACGGGCCGCGTGGCCCGGGCGGTGGGGTGATCTGGTGCCGCGGCCGGTGATCCTGTCGAGCTGGGTGGGGTATGACACGGACGGGCGCACCGACATTAACTGGTGGGACACGCTGCGGCTGCGGTTGCGGATGAAGCGGCTGCAGTTGGTGCGGGTGGCCGGGCAGTTGGAGCCGCTGGCGGTCGACGCGCTGATGGCGCCGGTTCGGGCGGCGATCGGGGCGGTGGAGGCGCAGATCGCGGCGTGTCCGGAGCGGGCCGATCCGGATCAGATCGCGGCGTTCGCGCATGCGCTGGTGGATCAGCGGGAGGCGGCGATGGTGAGCCTCGCGCCGCTGGACGGGCTGTTCGCGGCGGCGATCGCGGCGGCGCCGGAGGAGGCTCGGCATCGGCTGGGGGTGATCCGGGCGGGGTTGCTGTCGCATGGGCTGTCGTTGGCGCACACGCATGTGCGGCTGAATTCGGCGCAGCTGCATAATGTGGTGCGGCAGCGGCTGGGGCTGGCTGATCCGCCGGAGGATCGGGCGCGGCGGCGGGTGCTGTTGTCGGCGATCAATGCGGCGCTGGACGAGGTGACGCCGATTCCGATCGATTTCGGGGCGTTGCTGGGCGAGCAGGCGTCGGCCGCGCGGCTGATGATGACGGTGGCGCAGATCGCCAAGCATATCGACGGGACGGCGCCGATCCGCTTCCTGATCGCCGAGACGGAGACGGGGTACACGCTGCTGGCGGCGCTGTGGCTGGCGCGGCTGTTCGGCATCGAGCGGCAGGTGGAGATCTCGCCGTTGTTCGAGACGGCGGACGCGCTGGAGAACGGCGTGAAGGTGATCGAGGAGGCGCTGCGCAGCGCGCATTGGCGGGCGTATCTGCGGGATGTCGGGCGGATGACGCTGCAGTTCGGCTATTCGGATTCCGGGCGTTATGTGGGGCAGTTGCCGGCGACCTATCTGATCGAGCGGTTGCGGCTGAAGCTGGCGGACGCGTTGGCGCGGCATGGGCTGACGGACATCGAGGTGGTGCTGTTCGACACGCATGGCGAGAGCGTGGGGCGGGGGGCGCATCCCGGGTCGTTCGCGGCCAGGCTGGAGTATTTGTCGCCGTCCTGGTGTCGGGCCAGCCTGAATGCGGCGGGGGTGGCGGTGCGCGAGGAGAGTGCGATTCAGGGTGGCGACGGCTACATGCTGTTCGGCACACCGGAGTTGGCGCTGGCGACGGTGGCGCGGATTGCCGAGCATGCGTTTCCGCTGGCCGTCCAGGTGGCGGCGGACCCGGTGTATGAGGACGCCGATTTCGCCGCGGATTTCTTTGCCGCCGCCCGGGGCTCGATGCAGGATCTGGTGGAGGATGCCGGGTATGCGGCGTTGCTCGGCGCGTTCGGGCCGGCGCTGCTGGACCCCACGGGCTCGCGGCCGGCCAATCGGCAGACGGATGGGATGGGCGGGCCGGCGGCGATCCGCCATCCGCGGGAGCTGCGGGCGATTCCGAACAACGCGATTTTGCATCAGCTGGGGTGGCTGGCGAACACGTTGCAGGGGTTGGGGTCGGCGGCGGCGCGGCATCCGGAGACGTTCGCCGAGATGCGGGCGACCAGCGCGCGGTTCGGGCTGGCGTTGGAGCTCGCCTCGCACGCGGCGGCGCATTCCGATCTGGATGTGTTGCGCGGGGTGGTGGCGTCACTGGATCCGGGGATCTGGCTGGATCGGGCGGCGCACGCGCATATTCCCGGGCGTCGGCAGGCGTTGGTGGCGGTGGCGCGGTCGTTGGAGCGGCTGGATTTGTGGGCGGCGGCGCAGGCGCTGTTTCGGCGGATTCAGGCCGATCATGTCGCACTGCGGGCGGCGTGGCCGGATCTGGCGGAGATGGGGACGCGGGAGATGCTGCTGCATGCGTTGCGGCTGGCGGTGATCCATCGGATCTGGCTGCTGGGGACGGCGATTCCGGATTTTTCGCCGCGTTTCGGGGTGACCCGGCAGGCGATGGATTTGCGGATATTGCGGCTGGATATTCCCGCGGCGTTGACGATGCTCAGCGAGATTTTTCCCGCAGCCCCCGATCCCGCCGCCGACCGCGACTACGCCGAGCCGCGCGGCCCGCGCCCGTCGGCCGCCTACGCCCGCGAGCACGCGGAAATCTTCACCCCGATGCGCCGCCTGTTCGCCTTGTTGCGCGAGATCGGCACCGCCGTCACCCACGAAGTCGGTGCTTTCGGATGACTTAGCCGCGGCCGGCGAAGGGCATTTTGGTGGCCATGACGGTGACGAACATGATGTTGGCCTCCGGCGGGAGATTGGCCATGTGGAGGACGGTGCTGCCGACCAGATCGACGTCCATGGTGGGTTCCTCGCGCATCGAGCCGTCGGCCTGCGGCACGCCGCGGGCCATGCGGGTGGTCATCGGGGTGGCGGCGTTGCCGATGTCGATCTGACCGCAGGCGATGTCGAAGGCGCGGCCGTCGAGCGAGATGGATTTGGTGAGGCCGGTGATGGCGTGCTTGGTGGCGGTGTAGGCGGACGAGCCCGGGCGTGGGGTGTGCGCGGAAATCGAGCCGTTGTTGATGATGCGGCCGCCTTGCGGCGACTGGTCGCGCATCATGCGGAAGGCGGCGCTGGCGCAGAGGAAGGCGCCGTTGAGGTTGACCGCGACGACATTGGACCATTGGTCCCAGGTGACGTCGCCGAAATTGATGCTGGGGTGGTTGCCGCCGGCATTGTTGAACAGCACGTCGAGCCGGCCGAATTCTGCTGCCGTGGCGGCGAACAAGGCGGTGACCGAATCGGGGTTGGTGACGTCGCAGGCGACGGGCAGCGCGTGGGCCGCGTGGGGGCCGGCGAGAGCGGCGGTCTCCTCGAGCGGGTCCTTGCGGCGGCCGGCGAGCACGACCTGCCAGCCGGCGCCGAGCAGGGCCAGGGCGGCGGCGCGGCCGACGCCGCTGCCGGCGCCCGTGACCAGGGCGATCTTGCTGGTGTCGCTCATGCGATTTCCTCCGTGGTTCGTCGTTTCGGGGAGTGTGGCACTTACGGCGTGGTTGATGAAGCGGGGTGCCTTTCGGGTTGCGGCATAAAGGCTGCTAGGATCGATGGGCCATGAACGATGTTCCCGCCACCGTCCTGCAGCCACGGCTGCGCCTGTTGATCCCGCTGGTTGTGGCGTTCGCGTTTTTTCTGGAGCAGCTCGACTCCACCATCATCACCACCGCGATTCCCGATATCGCGCGCGGGCTGCACGAGACGCCGCTGCGGCTGAACCTGGCTTTGACCAGCTATATCCTGTGTCTGGCGGTGTTCATTCCGGTGAGCGGGTGGATCGCCGACCGGTTCGGGATGCGGCGGACGTTCGTGGCGGCGATCGCGGTGTTCACGCTGGGGTCGGTGGCGTGCGGGGCGGCGTTCAATTTGCAGACGCTGATCGCGAGCCGGATTCTGCAGGGGTTCGGGGGCGCGATGCTGACGCCGGTGGGGCGGCTGATTTTGCTGCGCAGCTTTCCGCGGTCGGACCTGGTGACGGCGATGACGTATGTGAGCATTCCCGCGGTGCTGGGGCCGGTGATCGGGCCGCTGGCGGGCGGGTTCATCACCACCTATGCATCCTGGCGCTGGATTTTCTATGTGAACATCCCGTTCGGGTTGCTGGGCATGCTGTTCGCCGCGCGGTTCGTGCAGGACAGCGTGCAGCCGCGGCCGGAGCGGTTCGACTGGCCGGGTTTCGTGATCTGCGGTCTGGGGCTGGCGCTGTTGGAATTCGGCATCGAGAATCTCGGCCGCCCGGTGCTGCCGGGGGTGCTGGTGGCGGCGGTGTTCGGGGCGGCGGCGCTGCTGGCGGTGCTGTATGTGTGGTACGCGAAGCGGCACACCAATGCGGCGTTGGAGCTGGGTCTGCTCAAGGTTCGCACATTTCGGATTTCGCTGTTCTCGGGCGGGCTCAGTCGGGTCGGCATCAATTCGGTGCCGTTTTTGTTGCCATTGATGTTGCAGATCGGGTTCGGGCTGACGCCGATGGAATCCGGCTCGATCACGTTCGTGTCAGCCTTGTCGACGCTGGTGATCCGCCCGGTGACGGCGCTGGTGCTGCGCAAGCTGGGGTTCGACCGGTTGCTGGTGATGAATTCGGTGCTGGCCGGCCTGTCACTGGCGGGGTTCGCGCTGATCGAGCCCACCACGCCGCATGTGATTTTGCTGGGCTACATTCTGGTGTTCGGGATGATCCGCAACACCCAGTTCAACGCGATCCAGACACTGACCTATGCCGATATCCAGCCGACGTCACTGAGCCGCGCCACCAGCCTGGGCGGCGTGGTGCAGCAATTGGCGATGGGCTTTGGCGTGTCGGTGGGGGCGACGTTGCTGGGCCTGGTGGCGGGCTCTGAATCGGTGTTGAGCACACATGATTTCCACGTGGTGTTCATTGCCGTGGGGGTGATCACCATCCTCGCTATCCCCGGGTTTCTGCGGCTGACGGCGACGGATGGCAGCGTGGTCAGCCGGCATGTGCGGGGTGGTGTCGCGCGGACGTGATGCTGGCTGGTCGCGGCTGATGGGCCCCACGGTACGGCGTTTGCATTGCGGTCGCGCATCAGCTTGGGGGCGGAATGACGGAAGCCGGGGTCGAGTTGGTTGCCGTGTCGAAGCGGTACGGCGCGGTGACCGCTGTCGACGCGATCGATCTGCGGATACCCTCAGGCAGCTATTGCTGTCTGATCGGGCCGTCCGGCTGCGGCAAGACCTCGACATTGCGCATGATCGCCGGCCACGAGATCGCAAGCTCCGGCGATGTGCTGCTGGGTGGCCGCAACATCACCAATCTGCCGCCGGCGCAGCGGGGCACGGCGATGATGTTCCAGAGCTACGCGCTGTTTCCGCATTTGACGTGTCTCGACAATGTGGCGTTCAGCCTGAAGATGCGCGGGGTGGCGAAAGCCGAGCGGCGGCGCCAGGCGGGGGCGATGCTGGAGCGGGTGCAGCTCGGCCATCTCGCGGATCGGCGGCCGGCGCAATTATCGGGCGGGCAGCAGCAGCGGGTGGCGCTGGCGCGGGCGTTGATCACCAACCCGTCGGTGCTGTTGCTGGATGAGCCGCTGTCCGCACTGGATCCGTTTCTGCGCGGCAAGATGCGCGAGGAGTTGAAGCGGCTGCAGCGGGATTTGGGCATCACCTTCATTCACGTGACGCACTCGCAGGACGAGGCGATGGCGCTCGCGGATCTCGTGGTGGTGATGGAAGGCGGGCAAATTCTGCAGAGCGATTCACCGCGCGCGGTGTTCGAGCGGCCACGCACCGTGTTCGTCGCCCGCTTCATGGGTGGGCACACCATCGTGAAGGGCATTTCCCAGGGATCGTCCGAGGACGGACGGAACGGGGCGCATATGTTGCTGCCCGATGGCACGCCGATCGAGCTGCCGGAGATGGTGCCGGCCAGCACGCCGGTGCAGCTGGCGGTGCGGATCGATCGGATGCGGCTGGTGCCGCCGGCGATTTTGCCGAACCATCTGGGCGGTGCCGTGTCGGCGGTGGAATATCACGGGCCGTTCGTGCGCGTGGCGGTGCTGGACCGCGTCGGCGACGAGCATAGCCTGCTGCTGAGCGAGGCTGATTTCTTTACCCACCCGGTGGCGCTGGGCGATCATGTGGTGATGGGATTTTCACCGGATGACGCGCATATTCTCGCCAACTGAAACGAAAAGGAGCGAAACATGACCAAAGCAACGGGCATTACCCGGCGCCGCGCCCTGAAGTCCGCGGCGGCCCTCGGCGGGATTGCCGCGGGCAGTGGCGCGATCAGCGGATTTCCGACGATCTGGGCGCAGAACATCAAGAACATCACGTTGCGGCAGTTCGGCACCGGCGTGTCCAACCTCAACGCCGTCGCGGACAAGGTGAAGCAGGATCTGGGCTTTACCTTGCAGATGACCGCACTGGACACGGACGCGGTGACGCAGCGCGCGGTGACGCAGCCGAAATCCTTCGACATTGCCGACATCGAGTATTTCATCTGCAAGAAAGTCTATCCGGCTGGCGTGTTGCAGCCGATGGACGTGAAGAAGATGAAGAACTACGACAAGATCGTGCCGATCTTCATCACCGGCAAGCTGACGCCGGACAGCGTGATCGCGCAGGGCACGGCGCCGCATACGGTGGGTTTCGTGGAGAGCAAGACCTCCACCAAATTCGCCAAGCAGCCGACCGAATGGATGACGCTGATCCCGACCATCTATAATGCCGACACGCTGGGCATACGCCCGGATCTCGTGCCGCATCCCGTGACGCAGTGGAAGGACCTGCTGGACCCGACGTTCAAGGGCAAGGCGTCGATTTTGAACATCTCGTCGATCGGCATCATGGATGCGGCGATGGCCTGCGAGTCCGCTGGCCTGATGAAGTACAAAGACAAGGGCAATATGTCCCGCGCCGAGATCGACAAGACCATGGCGGTGCTGACGGAGGCCAAGAAATCGGGCCAGTTCCGCGCGTTCTGGAAGACCTTCGATGAGTCGGTGAACCTGATGGCGTCGGGCGAAGTGGTGATCCAGTCGATGTGGTCGCCGGCGGTGGCGGCGGTGCGCTCGAAGGGGATCGCCTGCAAGTTCCAGCCACTGAAGGAAGGCTATCGCGCGTGGGGCGGCGGGCTCGGCATCGCCAAGCATCTGAGCGGCATCGAGCTCGATGCGGCCTATGATTATATCAACTGGTATCTGTCGGGCTGGGTCGGTGCCTATCTCAATCGGCAGGGCTATTACAGCGCCGTGCTGGAGACCGCCAAGGCCAATATGACGCCCGCCGAATGGGATTACTGGATGGAGGGCAAGCCGGCGGCGACGGATATTCTGAGCCCCGAGGGGAAGGTGATGGAGAAGGCCGGTGCGGTGCGCGATGGTGGCTCGTTCACCGAGCGGATGGGGCATATCGCCTGCTGGAACTCGGTGATGGACGAGGATAAATACATGGTGCAGCAGTGGAACGGCTTCATCGCCGCCTGAGCTGATGGCGATCACCGCGAAAGCGCCGTCGTCCTTTTGGCGCAAGGGCGACGGCGTCTCCTGGCTGCAGGTGACGCCGCTGGTGGTGGTGCTCGGCGTCTTTCTGCTGGTGCCGATCGCCACCATCGTGATCGTGAGCTTCTGGGATTATGATTCGGTCCGGCTGATCCCGAGCTTCATCATCGACAATTATACCGATGCGCTGGGCTCGGCGGTGACCTGGCACACCTATCTGTCGACGCTGAAGTTCGCTGTGATCACCTGGATCTTCACCGTGAGCATCGGCTTCACGGTGGCCTATTTCCTGGCCTTTCAGGTGCGCACCGCGCTATGGCAGATGGTGCTGTTCCAGATCTGCGCGATCCCGTTCCTGACGTCGAACATCATTCGCATGATCTCGTGGGTGCCGTTCCTGGGCCGCAACGGGCTGCTCAATCAGGCGCTGCAGGGGCTGCATATCACCGACCATCCGTTGGAGTTCCTGCTGTTCTCGGACTTCTCCGTGATTCTGGCGTTCGTGCATCTGTACACGCTGTTCATGGTGGTGCCGATCTTCAACACCATGATGCGGATCGATCGGCGGCTGATCGAGGCGGCGCGGGATGGCGGGGCCAATGCGCTCGCGGTGCTGACCAACGTGATCATCCCGCTGTCGCTGCCGGGCATCGCCATCGGCACGATCTTCGTGGTGACGCTGGTGATGGGTGATTTCATCACGGTGCGACTGATGAGCGGTGGGCAGAGCGCGTCGGTCGGGCTGCTGATGTCCAACGAGATCAGCCTGCTGCAATATCCCGCCGCCGCCGCACAGGCGGTGGTGCTGCTGATCACCGTGCTGATCATGGTGTTTCTGATCCTGCGCGTGGTCGATATCCGCAAGGAGCTGTGATGGAACGGCGCGGACTGGGGCATTATCTGCTGGCGGCGTTCTTCGGGCTGTTCGTGCTGTTTCTGTACGGCCCGACCATCACCATTACCATCCTTTCGTTCCAAGGCCCCGATGGCGGCTTGACGTTTCCGATGCGCGGCGTGTCGCTGCACTGGTTCGCCAATCTGTTCCAGGCGCAGGCGGTGGGCGATTTCGGCGGCTCGTTTCTGCGCTCGATCCTGCTGGCGCTGATGGTGATGCTGCTGACCGTGCTGATCTCGTTGCTGGCGGGACTGGCGTTTCGGCGACGATTTCGCGGCGCCACGCTGCTGTTCTATCTGGTGATCGCCAGCCTGATCGTGCCGTCCATCCTGATCAGCCTCGGCATCGGCCTGATGTTCAATATCGCGAGCATCGATCCGAGCTGGTACAGCTCGGCACTCGGCGCGCACCTGACCTGGACACTGCCGTTCGGCGTGCTGATCATGTTCGCGGTGTTCAATCGCTTTGACCGCAGCTACGAGGAAGCCGCGCGCGACCTCGGCGCGTCGTCATGGAAAACGTTCAGCAACGTGGTGCTGCCGCTGATCGCGCCGAGCCTGGTGGGTGTGGCACTGTTCGGCTTCAGCCTGTCCTACGACGAGTTCGCGCGGACGATCATGGCGGCGGGCACGGACAATACGCTGCCGCTGGAAATTTACGGCATGACGACCAACGTCACGTCACCGGTGCTGTACGCGCTGGGCACACTGACGACGTTCTTCTCGTTCGCGGTGATCCTGAGCTGCCTGGGGATCATGCTGGTGATCAGTCGTCGGCGGGTGCGGTGAGGGGGGTGAGGAAGTAAGTAAGCCGGGCTCTGCCCGGACCCGCCAGGGGCCAAGCCCCTGGACCTTAGCTGTGAAGGGTAGGTGATGAAGGGGGCTTACATGGAGGTTGCAACCTCGGTGTAAGCCCCCTTCATCACCTACCCTTAAGTCTGGGGGTTCAAAGGGGCGTGTGCCCCTTTGCGGGTCTGGGCAGAGCCCAGCCTTACTTGCTTCCTCAGCCCCCCTCCCCATACAGCCGACGATAGGTCTCCAGCATGATCGCATCGAGGTCGCGGTCGGGGGTGTAGCTGGACATATCGTCGGGGCGGGTTACGCCGGGCAGTTGGCGCGGGCATTCCTGGGCGGCGCCGATGGTGGTGCGGATGGGCAGCAGGGCGGTCCAGGCGGGGACGGCGTAGTCTGCTTCGTCGTCGTGCACGGGTTCGTTGCGGATTTTGCCGGAGGCTTGTTCGATGTCCATGCCGACGAAGGTGGTGGCCTTGATTTCCTTTTCCGTGGCGGGGCGCAGCAGTTTGGAGCGGCCGGGGAAGTAGCGATCGATGAACCTGTCCATGGCGGCGAGTTTCTCGGCGCGATCTTCGATGATGCGGGCTTTGCCGTAGGCCATCACCGAGCGGTAGTTGATCGAGTGATTGAATCCGCAGCGCGCGAGCACGATCGCGTCGGTGTGGGTGACGGTGAGGCAGACCGGGATGCCGGCGGCCTGGCCGCGGAGCATGCGGCTGGCCGACGAGCCGTGCCAGTAGAGATGGTCGCCTTCGCGCCAGAACGAGGTGGGGGTGCAGTAGGGCTGTCCATCGATGACGTAGGCGATGTGGCAGACGAGGGCGGAATCGAGGATGTCGTAGACGGTTGCCTTGTCGTATTTGCCGCGCTGCGGGCGGCGCATGACGCGGTTGCGTTTGGAGATTTCGAAGGCGGGGGCGGCATCGGACATCATGTGGCTCCTGTCGGCGCGATCCGGGTGGCAGATAAGGCGCGTGCGCGGCCTGGGAGAAGGGCCAATCCGTGCGAGGATGCCAGACCAGAGGGGATTGGGGTGCGTGGTGAATCCGAGATGTGATCTGTGGGACTGGCGGCGGCGGATCGGCGATGTGTATGGCGCGATCCGTGCGTCGGGCGAGCCGGAGGCGGCCTGGCTGGCGTGGCGGGCGACGCGGGACGCGCTGTTTGGTGGGCATCCCCAGTCGCCGCTGGAGGGCGACGCGCGAGCGCGGTTCGCGGGGCTGCGGTATTTTCCGTATGATCCCGACTTGCGACGTCTCGTTGAGCTGACGCCGGTTGCCGATGCGCCGGCGATCAGCGTTCCCGCCGGGGAGGATGGGCATGTGGTGCTGCATCCGTTTGCGCGCACGAGGGGGCTTGCCGGGGCGCTGGGCGGCGAGCTGAGCCTGTTCTGGATTGGCGGGTATGGTGGCGGGGTGTTTCTGCCGTTCGCGGATGCCACCAGCGGGCAGGAGAGTTACGGCGGCGGACGCTATGTGCTGGACAGCATCAAGGGCGCCGATCTTGGAGGCACCCCCGATGGCCGTGTGTGGATCGATTTCAATTTCGCCTATGCGCCGTCCTGCGCTTATTCGCAGCGGTATGTGTGTCCCTTGGCGCTCCCCGAGAACCGCCTGGATGCGGCGGTTCGTGCCGGGGAGCGCCTGTAGGATCAGGCCATGGCCGGGACCATGTCGGCTTCGCGCTGGGCCACCGCCTCATCATAGAGGAGCTGTTCGGTTTCCTTGTGCTTCAGGCTGAAGCGGATCATGGCAGCCCCGATGGCGCAGACGATCGCGGCACAGCCGAGAATGAACAGGCATTCGGGAATGCTGCCAGTGCCCACCAGCAGGAAACCGGCGATCACGCCGCCGATATTGCCGCCGGCGCCGATGATGCCGGCCACACCGCCCAGCACCTTGCGGTCGATGAACGGCACCAGCGCATAGAGCGAGCCGCAGGCCATGTGGGTGAACAGGCCGAACGCCAGCATCGCGACGATGGCGACGCCGACGACGCTCGCCTGGGAGAAGGCGATCAGGCCGATGCCTTCGCCCATCAGCAGGCCGAACAGCAACCAGGTGCGGCCGTCGAGACCTTTCCAGCGTGCGATGCGATCGGAGAAGATGCCGCCCAGGGCGCGGGCGAACAGCGCGAGCAGGCCGAACGAGCCGGCGGCGTAGCCGGCCTGGACGATGGTGAGGTGGAAGCGGTTCAGATAATAGCCGGCGGCGACACCGTGGATGAACAACTCGACGCCGAACGACGCGCCATAGCAGGCGGCGAGCACCCAGACGCGATAGTTCTTCGACGCGACCTTCATGACATCCCAGCCGCCCTTCTTGCCGCTCTCGACCGAGATGCCCTGGCGACGCAGGTCGGGGATGTTTCCCTCAGGCGTGTCCTGGGTGTATTTCCAGTAGAGCACGGCCATGATCAGCATGAGCACGCCGGGGAAGATCATCGACAGGCGCCAGCCGAGCGACTGGCTGATGCCGAAGCCGACGATGGCGGTGAGCACCAGCGGCATCACGCTCTGGGTGACGCCGCCGCCGGCATTGCCCCAGCCGCCGACCGTGGCGTTGGCGGTGCCGACGACGTTCGGCGCGAACATCACCGATGTGTGGTACTGGGTGATCACGAAACTGGCGCCGATGATGCCGATCGCCAGACGGAAGATCAGGAACGAGGTGTAGGACCAGGCGAAGGCGATGCCGAACACCGGGATGGCGCCGAGGGCGAGCAGCAGGGTGTAAGTGAGGCGGGGGCCGTATTTGTCGCACATCGGGCCGATGATCATGCGGGCGAGGACGGTGATAGCGACGGCGGCGATGTTGATGTTGGCGATTTGGCCTGGGGTGAGGCCGTAATCGTTTTTGATGACGGACATCAGGGGGGCGACGGCGAACCAGGCGAAGAAGCAGACGAAGAATGCCATCCAGGTCAGATGGAAGGCCTTCATCTGGACGGTGCTGAGACTGAACAAGTCGATTCTGGTGGCTTTGCGTGAGGTCATGGCGAGGTCTCCGGTCAGGCCCGCGATGTCGCGCGATTCCGCAGGACGACGCGCTGACCGTTGCCTCGTGGGCGTCACTGCGTCGTTGCAATGACAGGAGGCAGACCTGGTCTACGCCGCCGAACGGAAGGCTGCACAAATGTCGGGCAAATGAAGGGATCGCACAGCGTCGCGCGAGTAGGTTGATTTTACCGAAGGGCAAATTTCAAGCAATATAAAATTGTGAACGAAATAAAATCATAACAAAGCCCACAACGCAGGCAATTGCATAAAAAGTCAGCGAAACTATGCCGGCTTCGCGATCCCCGGTGGGACGGTTCGGGGTGGCGGCTGAGTGAGCAGGAAAGGGCTGGGCGCTCACTCAGCCCCCACCCACACATCACCCCACCCGGGTGGCGAAATGGGCTGCGAAGCGAGCGACGACGGCGGTGAGTTGGTCGACCAGGGCGGCGCCGGTTTCTTTCGAGCACAGGTTCGGGTCACCGTTGCCGACGCCGGAATGGTAGACGTCGTCATATTCCGTCGGCAGGCCGATTTCGGCGCCTTCGAAGCTGGCCGCGCCCAGCGAGATGTAGGGCAGGTCCAGTGCTGCGTTGCGTTTCAGCGGATTGCCGGGCGGGATCATGTCGGGGCGCAGGATGTCGGGGAACAGTTCGAGGCCGATGCTGGTCAGCGGGTCGGCGCCGTGGCCCGAGACGGCCTTGGATTTTTCCGCGCCGACGATGCCCGGCAGCATGCCGTAGGCGATGCGCCACAGATACAGGCTGGGGATGATCATGCCGGTGCGGCGGAACACCTCGCGGGTGACGGTGGCGATCGGGCCGACATTGCCGCCATGGCCGTTGATGACGATGATACGACTGAGTTTGTGGCGGTGCAGCGAGGCGACCATGTCGGAGATGACCGCCGTGAGGGTGGCTTCGGACAGCGCGATGCCGCCGATCATCGAGCCGAAATAATCCTCGCCGCCGAACGGCACGACCGGGGCGACCACGGTGCGGGTGCCCATTTCGGTGGCGCGCAGGGCGGCGATCTCGGCGATCTTTTCGGCCAGCAGATAGTCGCCCATCGGGGCGTGCGGGCCCTGGTCCTCATGGCTGCCCATCGGCAGCAGGATCACCGGATTATCGGCGTACAGGGCGCGGCCCTCGCCGCCGGTGAGGGTGCCCATGTGGACTTTGGGGGAGGTGACGGTGACCATGATGCTGGGCTTCCTTCGGTTGTGGTGACTGGTGGTGGGGACATTCACCCGACGCCTGGGTCGTGCGTCGGGATCGCACCCCTAGGCGAGCTGGTCGGCACGGATGCAGGCGACGCGGTGCGTCGGGCCGATCGGGCGCAAGGCGGGGATGGCGGCCGCGCAGTCCGGGATGGCATGGGCGCAGCGGGTGCGGAACACGCAGCCTGACGGCGGGTTGGAGGGGCTGGGCGGGTCGCCGGCGAGCAGGATGCGGCGGCTGCGCTGGGCCGGGTCCATCCGCGGCGTGGCAGACAGCAGCGCGCGCGTGTAGGGGTGCGCGGGGTTGGCGAAGATCTCGGCGGTGCGGCCTGATTCCATGACGCGGCCGAGATACAACACCATGACGCGGTCGCACAGATGGCGCACCACCAGCAGGTCGTGGCTGATGAACAGCATGGCGAGGTCGAGCGTGTGGCGGAGGCTGGCCAGCAGCTGGATGATCTGCGCCTGGATCGACACGTCCAGCGCCGAGACCGGTTCGTCGGCGACCAGGAAGTCCGGTGCGGTGGCGAGCGCGCGGGCGATGCCGATGCGCTGGCGCTGACCGCCGGAGAATTCGTGGGGGAAGCGGCTGGCGTGGGCGGGATCGAGGCCGACCTGGGTGAGCAGGGCGGCGAGCCGGTCGGCGGCGTCGGGCAGATGGTGGATGGCCAGGCCGTCGGTGATCTGGGGACCGACGCGGCGGCGCGGGTCGAGGCTGCCATAGGGGTCCTGGAAGACGATCTGCAGGCGGGGTCGCAGGCGGCGCCAGTCGGCGTGGCCGGGGCTGGGCATCCGCTTGCCGTCGAACAGGATGGTGCCGGCGCTGGCGGGCAGCAGGCCGAGCAGCAGGCGGCCGAGGGTGGATTTGCCGGAGCCGGATTCGCCGACCACGCCGAGCGCCTCGCCGCGGGCGATGCCGATATCGATCTCGCGTACTGCCTGAACCGGGGCCCCGCGGCGGAGCACGCCGCGGCCGGGGAAGGATTTGCAGAGGCCGGCCGCCTGGATCAGCGGGGCGCTCATGCGCTGGCCCAGCGCAGGCAGCGCACCAGGCGGTCGGGCGTGGCCGGTTCCAAGGGGGGGGCGGTGGCGGCACAGGCGTCGATCGCGCGGGCGCAGCGGGGGGCGAAGCTGCAGCCGGCCGGCAGGTGATGCGGCGAGGGCACGATGCCGGGGATGCCGGTGGGCATGGCGTCGCTGTCCGGCGCCGCGTCCAGCAGGGCCTTGGTGTAGGGGTGCAGGGGTTTGGCGAACACGGCGGCGGCGGGACCCTGCTCGACGATGTGGCCGGCGTACATCACCGCGACCCGGTCGGCGATTTCGCCGACCACGCCGAGGCTGTGGGAGATGAAGATCATCGCCGTGCCGGTGTCGCGCTTGAGGTCCGCCAGCAGATCGAGAATTTGCGCCTGCACGGTGACGTCGAGCGCGGTGGTGGGTTCGTCGGCGATGATCAGACGGGGGCTGTTGGCGAGCGCCATGGCGATCATGACGCGCTGGCGCATGCCGCCAGACATCTCGTGCGGATAGGCGGTGAGGCGTTGGTCGGGGTCGGCGATGCCGACGCGCTGCAGCAGCGATCGCGCGCGGGTGCGGCGCGCGGCGGCGCCGAGGGCGGGGGTGTGGGCGCGGATCGCCTCGCCGATCTGTTCGCCGATGCGCAGCACGGGGTTGAGGCTGCTCATCGGGTCCTGGAACACCATCGCCATGGCGCCGCCGCGCAGTTTGCGCAAAGCGGGTTCCGGCAGGATCAGCAGGTCGCGCTCGGCGAACCAGATGTGGCCTGCGACCGGCTGCGCCGCGGCGGGCAGCAGGCCCATGATGGCGGTGGCGGTGATCGATTTGCCGGAGCCGCTCTCGCCGACGATGGCGAGGGTTTCGCCGGCGCGGACGCCGAGCGACACGTCCCGCACCGGGCGGATCGGGCCGCGCGGGGTGGCGATTTCGACCGTCAGGCCCTGCATCTCCAGCACCAGATCGGGGTTGGCGGGGGGGGCTAGGCCGGGCAGCAGGCGGTCGATCACGCGGGGGCGGGCGGCGGCGGGGTGGCCGCGCGGGTCGGCGGCGTCGCGCACCGCGTCGCACAGCAGGTTCATCGCGAGGATGGTCACGGTGAGGGCCGCGCAGGGCCACAGGAGCAATAGCGGGGCCTGTTCCATGGTGGCGCGGGCGCCGCGGATCATCAGGCCCCAGGACGGGGCGGGGGGCACCACGCCGAGGCCGAGGAAGCTGAGGCCGCTTTCCAGGGCCACGGCGGCGGCGACGGCGAGCGAGAGCTGCACCAGCACCGGGCCTGCGACATTGGGCAGGATGGTGCGGGCCAGGATGCGCGGGCTGGTGGCGCCGAGCGCGCGGACCGCCTCGACATATTCGTGGCGGCGGGCGGACAGCACCTCGGCGTAGGTGACGCGGGCGAAGCCGGGCAGGAACAGCAGCGACAGCATCATGATCAGCGTGCCGGCGCCGGGGCCGAGCAAAGTGACGATCAGCAGCGCCAGCAGGATCGGCGGGAAGCACAGCACGACATCCATGCTGCGCACTGCGAGCATCGCGCCGATGCCACGAAACCAGCCGCCGATCAGGCCGAGGATGGTGCCGAGCACGCCGGCGATGGCGGCCGAGGCGAACGCCACGACGAGACTGGTGCGGGCACCCCAGATCAGCCGCGACAGAACATCCCGGCCGAACTCGTCACGGCCCAGCAGGTGGCCGGTGATCGGGCCGGTGAGGCGGTGGGCGACGTCCTGGCGCACCGGGTCGGGCAGGCCGAGCCAGGGCGCCAGCACGGCCAGCAGCAGGATCACGACGACCACGCCGCCGGGCAGGATGGCGCGCTTCATCCGGGCCCGCTCATCCGGTGCGTATCCGGGGATCGAGCACGGCGTAGAGCAGGTCCATCGCGAGGTTGATCAGCAGAAACAACGTGGAGATGGTCAGCACGATGCCCATCACCATCGGGTAGTCGCGCGCGTCGACCGCGTTGAGCAAGGGGGTGGAGAGGCCGGGCCAGTTGAACACGTATTCGACCAGCACGGTGCCGCCGAGCAGCGCGCCCATGTGCAGGCCGAGCACGGTGAGCACCGGCGTGAGGGCGTTGCGCAGCACGTGGCGCGCCAGGATGCGGGCCGGTGCGATGCCCTTGGCGCGCGCCGTGCGCACGAAATCCTTGGACAGCACGTCCAGCACCGAGGCGCGGGTCATGCGGAACAGCACGGCGGTGAGGCCTTGCGCGATCGCCAGCGCGGGCATCACCAGCAGCACCAGATGTTGCGCCGGCGACTGCGCCCAGGGCACGTAGCCGCCGGCCGGCATGATGTGCAGGGTTTGCGCGAGCACCAGCACCAGCAGGGTGCCGACCACGAACACCGGGACGGCCAGCAGCAGGGCGGCGCTGCCGGACATCAGCCGGTCGAACAGGCCGCCGCGATGCAAGGCGGCATAGGTGCCGGTGGGGATGGCCATCAGCAGCGACAGCAGCGTGGCAGCCGCGATCAGCTCCAGCGTGCGCGGCAGGCGCCGCGCGATCTCGTCGGTGACGGGATAGTCGTCGACCAGGGAGGTGCCGAGGTCGGCATGCGCCAGCCCTTGGAAGAAGCTGGCATATTGCGTCAGCAGCGGGCGATCGAGGCCGAGTTTCTCGCGCAGGTCGGCGACCGTGGCGGGGTCGGGCGCGCTGCCGCCGGCGGACAGCAGCAGCTCGGCGGGATCGCCCGGCACCACGTGCAGCGCCAGGAACACGATGCTGGCGACCACCCAGATCAGCGCCAGCGACACGCCGACGCGGCGCGCGATCCAGATCATCAGGCGAAGGAGGTCTCTTCGAGGGTGCTGCCGGAGGAGGTGCTGAGGGCGGCGGGAAGGTTGGTGAAGCCGGTGACGCGGCGATCCATCCCGAAGCCCTGTGAGCGCCAGGCGAGGCCGACCAGCGGCACTTCCTCCAGCGCCGCTTGCTGCATCTCGTTGTAGATCGCGATGCGCCTGGCCTGGTCGAACTCGGCGCGGCCCTTGGCGAAGGCGGCCGTGGTGCGCGGCGCCTTGAGGGCGAACGAGCGGCTGTGGGTGGGCGACAGCGAGGTGTCCATCACCACGGTGAGCCCGTCGGGGTCGTTGTTGTCGGCGGCGACGCCGTGGATGGCGATGTCGTACTGGCCGCGCGTGCCCATGCTGACCCGCGTCGACCAGTCCGGCAGTTTCAGCTCGCACTGGATGCCCACGGCGGCGAGATATTGCTGCACCACCTCGGCGGTGGATTTGTGCATGTCGTACTGGGCGGTGGCCAGCAGCGTGGTCTGGAAGCCCTGCGCGTAGCCGGCCTCTGCGAGCAGCGCCTTCGATTTCGCCGGGTCGTAGTTCCAGCCATGCGCCAGCTGGTCGTTATAGAAGGGCGTGCCGGCGGCGATGGGCACGCCTTCCAGCGCGGTGCCGCGGCCGTAGAACGCCGTCTGCACGATGTCGTCGCGCTTCACCGCGTGGGCCACGGCCTGGCGCACGCGCGGGTCGGAGAAGGGTGGTTTGCCGCCGTTGAACAGCACGTCCATGAAGGCCGCGCCATTGACCGCGTCGAGCCGCAGCCGCGGGTCGGCGGCGATCGCCCCCATGGTCTGCCAGGGCACGTATTCGATCATGTCGACATCGCCGGAGCGCAGGGCGGCGGCGCGCAGGCTTTCATCGGGGTAGGCGATGAACTTGATGGCGCGCAGCTTGGGCAGGCCGGGCTTGTAGTATTTGTCGAACGCGGTGACATCGACCGAGGTGCCGCGCTCCTGCGCGGTCAGCGTGAAAGGGCCGGCGCCGATGGGGTCGCGGGGTTCGGATTTCCGCCAGATGATGAAGGTGTTGTAGTTGGCGAACCAGGTGGGCAGCGTCGCCTGCGGTGATTTGGTGACCAGCCGGACGGTCATCGCGTCCGGCGTCTCGATGCTGACGATCTCCTGGAACTGGGCGCGCATATAGGCGGTGGATTTGGCGTCGGCGATCTGCTCGATGGTCCATTTCACGTCGTCGGCGGTGACCGGCTCGCCGTTGTGGAACATCGCACCCGGGCGGAGTTTGAACACCCAGGCGCCGGCGGCGTCGAGCGACCAGCTTTGCGCCAGCTCGCCCTGCAGCGTGCCGGTTTTGTCGTAGCCGACCAGGCTGCGATGCAGCAGCATTTTGACGGTGCCGGCGGCGGCGCCGACATTTTCCCACGGCGACAGGTTCGGCGGGAAGGCGGACAGGCCGTAGCGCAATGTGCCCGGGGTGGCGGCGGCGCGGGCGGGAACGCGCAGGAACGGCAGGGCGGCGGTGCCGGCGATTGCGGGAATGCCGGCCAGCAAACGGCGTCGCGTCGGGGTCATCATGCGAAGCGGCCTTTCACTTTCACCCGGATGAGGGCGGCGAGCAGGGCCAGCGTGGGCATCTTCACGCCGGTCATTTCCGCCAGTTGCAGCGGCACGTTGTAGAGCGCGTCGACTTCCATCGGGCGGTGCGCCATCAGATCCTGCAGGATGCTCGGGCGGTGACCCAGCGTCATGTTGATGTCGAGGATGAAGCCCATATCGACCTTGGCGGCGCGGCCGAGGGCGGCGATCAGTTCGGTCGCTTCGGCCACCACCCGGTGGGAGGTTTCGATCAGCACCGCTTCCTCATGGGTGTTGCGCACCGGGGTTTCGGTAAGCACGCACATCGGGCCGGCGCTGAGGTTGAAGGCGATCTTTTCCCAGATGCGATCGCGGATGGTGCTTTCGACCACCACCGGCAGGCCGGCGGCCTCGAACGCGCCGGCGAGCAGCTCGATGCCCGGCGTGGTGACGCCGTCCGGCGCGCCGAGCACGGTTGCGCGGGATTTCGGGTTGAGCACGCGGATCACGCCCGGCGCGGGCACCGAGCTCGCCGGCCAGGCGATGCCGCCGACGGTGCGGCGGCCGATGGCGTTCCAGATCACGTCGTCGGGATCGAGCAGCGGCAAACGATGGCCGTCGAACGCACCGCCATGACCGTGGAAGTACCACCAGGGGACGCCGTTGGTGAGGAACGCGACCGGCGTGGTCTCGGCGAGCAGCGGGGATATCACGCTCGCGACGTGGGGCAGAGCGGGGGCCTTCACGGTGACCAGCACGCCGTCCTGCACGCCGAGCTCGGCGGGGTTGTCGCTGGCCTTGACCTGCACAGTGAAGGTCTCGTCGGTGGCTTCCACGGTGAGGCCGTTGTCGCGGATTGCCTGCAGGTGGGCGCCGCGCGCCACCACCGACACGTCGACGCCGGAGCGGGCGAGGTAGCCCGCGATGAAACCGCCGATGGCGCCGGCGCCGAAAACACAGATCCGCATCAAGCTTACGTCCTTCTGCCATAGAAGACGGCGGCCGGATGGCCGATCGTCGTTGTGCACCGTTTGGTATCGGTCGTTTCCCTGGGAAATTCAGAGTCCGTTTGCGAACTCACTAGGGTGGCCATCTGACGCACGTTTCCTGTGCTGCGTTCGCTCCGGCGAGTGACCGGGCGGAGCTCACGACCAAGTGGTCACTCCGCTTCGGTGCCCGGACACTCACGCCAGCTTGCTCATCCCAGCGAGTTTTCAAACCGACTCTCCGACCGACGCCGCACCATGCGATGCAACAGACCGGCCGACTTCGTTCGATCATGCCGATGACGCGGGAGGCCGACAAGGGGGCGCCCGACTTGCTGTTTCGAAGTTGTGGCCGTTTCGAAGTTGTGTATGTGATAGTACATTAGTGCCCCTGGAGGCCAGCTGATGCATGATGTCGTGATCCGCGGCGGAACCCTGATCGATGGCACCGGCGCCGCCGGTGTGGTGGGTGACCTTGCCATGGATGGCGACCGGATTGCCGTCGTCGGCGGCCGGGCGGGACCGGGGCTGCGCGAGATCGATGCGGCGGGGATGCTGGTGACGCCGGGCTGGGTGGATATCCATACCCATTATGACGGCCAGGCGACCTGGGACCCGGTGCTGGCGCCGTCATCCTGGAATGGCGCGACGACCATTCTGTTCGGCAATTGCGGGGTGGGATTCGCGCCGGTGCGTAAGGAGCATCGGCAGAGCCTGATCGACCTGATGGAGGGTGTCGAGGACATCCCCGGGATCGTGCTCGCCGAGGGGCTGAAGTGGAATTGGGAGAGTTTCCCCGAGTATCTCGACGCGCTGGAGAGCCTGCCGCGCACCATCGATGTGGCGGCGCAAATCCCGCATCATCCGCTGCGCGTCTATGTGATGGGCGAGCGGGCGATTCGCCGTGAGGCGGCGACGGCCGCGGATATCGCGGCGATGCGCGCGCTGACGCGGGAGGCGATGCAGGCCGGCGCGTTCGGTTTCACCACCTCGCGCAGCGATCAGCACAAGACCACCGCGGGCGAGCTGGTGCCCGGCCGTTATGCCGAGGATATCGAGCTGCTCGGCATCGGTGCCGGCTTGGGCGACGTGGGGTTCGGCACGTTCGGCATGCTGAGCGAGTTCGAGGACGAGGCGCGTGAGTTTGCCTGGATGCGGCAGCTGCATCGCGACACCGGGCGGCCATTGTGGTTTCTGCTGACCGATCGCGCCGCCGACCCGCTGCGCTGGCGGCGGCTGATGGCGCTGACCCATGCCGCAAGGGCCGAGGGGGCGGCGATCAGCGCGCAGGTGGCGGCGCGGCAGGTGGGGCTGATCCTGGGGCTGCGCACCACACTCAATCCATTCACCGCGCGGCCCGGGTTCGTCGCGCTGGCCGGGCTCGATCCCGCCGAGCGGCTGGCGCGGTTGCGCGATCCCACAATGCGGGCGGCGATTCTCGCCGAGCCCGACAGCGAGGCGCTGCTGGCGCGTCTGCCGCCGCTGAACCGCGCCATCGCGACGCGGTTCGAGCGGCTGTTCGTGCTCGGCGATCCGCCGGATTACGAGCCGCCGCCGGAGCGCAGCATCGCCGCCATGGCGGCCGCCGCAGGGGTGGCACCGGCGGCGTTCGCGTATGATTATCTGACCGGCGAGGATGGCGGCCGGATGCTGTTTTTTCCAGCCGTGAACTATAATAACGGCGATCTGGCGCAAGTGCGGGACATGATGACCGACCCCGCCAGTATTCTCGGGTTGAGCGATGGCGGGGCGCATTGCGGGGTGATCTGCGACGCCAGCATGCCGACATTCGCGCTGACCCATTGGGTGCGCGATCGCGCGCGCGGGCCGCGGCTGCCGCTGGAATGGATGGTCAAGCGGCAGACCAGCGATACCGCTGCGTATTTTGGTTTTGCCGATCGCGGGCGGTTGGAGGTCGGGCTGAAGGCCGATGTGAACATCATCGATCTGGAACGGCTGCGGCTGCATCATCCCGAGCTGATCCATGATCTGCCGGCGGGGGGCAAGCGGCTGGTGCAGCGCGTCGAAGGCTATCGGGCGACGTTCGTGTCGGGGGTTGCGATCTTCGAGAACGGCGAGGAGACCGGGGCGCGGCCGGGGCGGTTGGTGCGGGCGCGGGAAGCAAGCGCTGGGCGCTGCCCAGACTTACGTCCGTTGCCCGGACCGCACCCATGACCTCCGGCATCGTCATTCGCGGCGTGCGCAAATCCTATGTGGCCCGCGGCCGTGAGCGTCTGGCGCTGGACAGGGTGGATCTGGATATCGCGCCTGGCGAGTTCGTGGCTTTCGTGGGGCCGTCGGGGTGTGGCAAGTCGACGTTGATGAACATGATCGCCGGGATTCTGCCGATCGAGGAGGGCAGCATTCTGCACGAGGGCCGCGCGGTTTCGGGTATTAATCGCGCCGTTGGCTATATGACCCAGCAGGATGCGGTGCTGCCGTGGCGGACGGTGGCCGACAATGTCGATCTGCCGTTGCGGCTGCATGGCATGGCCGGCAGCGCGCGTCGCGAGCGGGTGGCGGCGATGCTCGCATCGGTGGGGCTGAATGGCTTCGAGCGGGCGTTTCCCGGGGAGTTGTCGGGCGGTATGCGCAAGCGGGTGGCGCTGGCGCAGCTGCTGGCGTACGAGCCGGGCACGCTGCTGATGGACGAGCCGTTCGGCGCGCTCGACGCGCAGCTGAAGCTGCTGATGCAGGAACAGCTTTTGCGGATCTGGACGGAGCGCCGCCAGACCGTGGTGTTCGTGACGCATGATCTGGCCGAGGCGATCACGCTGGCCCAGCGGGTGGTGGTGTTCAGTGGCCGGCCCGGGCGGATCAAGCAGATCGAGACGATTGCGCTGCCGCCGGCGCGCGACGTGTTCCGGGTGCGCTTCCTGCCCGAGTTCGAAGCGGCCTACACGATTTTGTGGGACGCGCTATCACCGGAAATCCGCAGTGGAGAGGCCGCATGAGCGGCGCGGTCGATGAAGTGGCGGTCACCGCCGAGCCGGGTCGTACCGCGCGGGTGCGAGCGGTGGAAGTGGCCGCGGGGCGGCGGCGCGTCGCCGTCATTGTGCTGCGGATCGTGGTGGGCATTGCGTTTCTGGCGCTGTGGCATGCGGCGTCGGGGCGCTGGATCGACACGCTGCTGATCTCCTCGCCGGAGGCGGTCGGTGGGCGGCTGTGGCGCTGGACGCTGGACGGCACGTTGTGGAGCAATTTGTCGATCACGCTGGAGGCGACGGCGTTCGGCTTCCTCATCGGCTGCGGCATGGGGTTCGGGCTGGGGTTGCTGTTCGGCCGGTTCCAGATGGTGGCCGACGTGTTCGATCCTTATATCACCGCGATCTATTCGATTCCCAAGATCGCGCTGGCGCCGTTGTTCATCATCTGGTTCGGCATCGGCATCGAGAGCAAGATCGCGGTGTCCGCGGCGATCGTGTTCTTCGTGATTTTCCTCAATACCTATACCGGGGTGCGCGAGGTGAATCCGCTGTATGTGAACACCACGCGCATCATGGGGGGCGGCGAGTTCGCGGTGATGCGCTACGTGATCATCCCATCGGCGGCGTCATGGGTGATCACCGGGCTCAAGGTCAGCGTGCCCTACGCGCTGGTCGGCACGGTGATCGGCGAGTTCATGTCGTCCAACAGCGGGATTGGATTTTTGATCAGCCAGGCGACAGGCTTGTTCAATACCGCCAGCGTGTTCGCCGGGATCATCGTGCTGGCGGTGGTGGGCGCGATCATCAACACCGGGCTCAAATATCTGGAGGCCTGGGTGCTGCGCTGGCGCGTGAGTTGATGTTCATTGCCATTTCAGGAGCTCGACCATGATGAGACGCCGTAGCCTGCTCGCCGCCGGAGCCGCCGCCACAGCGTTGCCGCGGTTTGCAATCGGGCAGGAAATGCCGACGATCCAGACGATTCGCTCCACGTCGAAGTCGTGGATCTGGATGGTCGAGGATTACGCGATCGGCGGCGGCTTCTTCACCCAGGCCGGTGTGAAAGTGACCGCCAACGCGTCAGGCCGCGGCACCAACATGACGGCGCTGGTGGGGGCCTCCGTCGATATCGAATGGGGCGATCCGGGCGAGGCGATGAATGCCAAAAAGGAGAATCTGGCGTTCCGCACGATTGGCCAGACGGTAGGGAAATTCGGCTCGCACGTGGTGGTGAAACAGTCGGTGCTGGCCGCCAAGGGCATCACCGAGGCCAGCTCGTTCGCCGAGAAAAGCGCGGCCTTGAAAGGCTTGCGCATGGGTGACACCGGGCCAGGCGGCGCGCCGGATAATCTGCTGCGGTGGATCGCTGCGAAAGGCGGGCTCGATCCCAACAAGGATGTGCGTCTGGTGCCGATTCAGGGCGGTGGGCCGGCGATCATCGCGGCCCTCGGCCAGGGCGTGATCGACGGGTTCTGCCTGTCCTCGCCAACATCCGATCTCGGCATTCAGAAATATGATTGCGCCTATCTGTTCAACATGGTGACCAACCCGCCCGCGGAACTGGCCAACTATACCTATATCATCTGCAACACCGCGGTGCAGACACTGCAGCAAAAGCGCGATGCGCTGGTGCGCTATGTGACCGGCCTCGCGCTGGCGATGAAGTCGATGCATGACGAACCGGCGAAATTCAAGGCGTTCGCGCTGCCGTTCCTGGAACTGGATCCGGCGATCGCGGAAAAAGCGTTCGCGGGCAATGCGACAATGTATTACGCGAACCCGCTGCTGACCGAGGCACAGTTCCAGACCAACCTCGATTTCATCAACGTCGCCAACAAAACCGCCGGCCTGGACCCGATGCCGGCCAGCCTGACGTTCGCCTCCATGTACGACCCCAGCATCGCCGAGGCGGCGATGAAACGGCTGTGAGTTTTGGGGGTGCTTGGCTTAGGCAAGCAAGGAAGGCTGGGCTCTGCCCAGACCCGCAAAGGGGCACACGCCCCTTTGAACCCCCAGACTTAAGGGTCTTTGAGGAAGGGGGCTGACACCGAGGTTGCAAGCTCTGAGTAAGCCCCCTTCCTCAAAGACCCTTGGAATCTAAGGTCCAGGGGCTTGGCCCCTGGCGGGTCCGGGCAGCGCCCGGCTTCCTTGCTTGCCTACGCCAAGTCCCCCCAACACACACCGCTG
>Ga0116226_10000967_pt1 | contig 25038 bp, 18 predicted proteins | sample S1TSphfallax_FD_89692 | JGI IMG/M metagenome (GOLD analysis project Ga0116226, IMG submission 89692) | Host-associated microbial communities from peat moss isolated from Minnesota, USA - S1T2_Fa - Sphagnum fallax MG | ecosystem: Host-associated > Plants > Peat moss > Unclassified | place: USA... | reverse complement strand
GGCGCCAACTGGGTCCAGCAACAGCGCCTGCACCTCGCCGTCGCCCAAAAACATTTTGCTCAGGCCCTCACGCTCACCCGGGAGCCGCATGAGATCGCAGCACTTGCCACCGCCGCTGCCGCCACCGCCACCCCCCGCGAGGCCACCACCCTGGCCGAACGCGCGCTGCGCGCCATCCCCGGTTTTGCCCCCGCCGCGGTGGCCTATGCGCACGCCCTGCGCGCCCGCAACAAACCCCGCGCCGCCGCCAGCGCTTTGCTCGCCAGCTGGAAAGCCGCCCCCCACCCCCTCATCGCCGCCGCCTATCTGGAAACCTACCCAGCCCCCATCGCCCGCGCCCAAGCCGCCAGCGACCTCGCCGCCGCCGCCCCGCAAAACCCCGAATCCTCGCTTATTCTGGCCGAAACGGCCCTCGCCGCCAACCTCCCCGCCGAAGCACGCCGCCACGCCAACGCTGCCATCGCCGCCGGCCTCACCGATTCCCGCCCGCTGGCGGTTCTCGCCGCCCTGGATTCTATTTCACCGCCCCCTGGCCCCGTACCGGGCTGGGCCTGCACCAACTGCGCGACCAAAGTTCTGGAATGGTCCCCCACCTGCCCACACTGCAAAAAACTCGGGCACCTCACGTGGCAAACGCCCGTCACGCCACTGCCAAGCTAGCAGAGGAAAGCAAGGCAGCGAACTGTATCTAATTAGGAATGTTCCACCCCTCAGGACTATCCCCCTTTTTTCGCTCCCCGCAAAAAACTATGATCAATAATAACAATATGTTAGGATCAAAAAACAACCCCGATGCTCCACGTGGAGCATTCCTAACAATTTTTGCAAACCCCAGGCATTCCGCCAAAAATCGCCTATCCCGCCGCGCGCAAAACCTCTAATTCCAGCCAGCGCTCTTCCGCCACGCTGAGTGCCGCCTGCCCCTCCGCCAGCGCATTGGTCGCGGACCTGAACCGTTTAATATCTTTACTATAAAGCCCCGGCTCAGCCAGCACCGCCTCAGCCTTTTTAATCCCGCTCTGCAGCCGCGCGATCTCAGCGGTGAGCGTCTTCAGCTCATGCTGCTCCTTAAACGTGAGTTTCGGCGCAATAGTCTGGCTTGTCGGCGCCAGCGCCGCCGCGCGCTTTGGTTTTGCCACCTCCACCACCGCCGCCGGCGCGCCGCGTTGCGCCAGCATGTCGGAATACCCGCCGGCATACTCCACCCATTTTCCATCGCCCTCGGCTGCCAAAGTCGAGGTGGCGACCCGGTCCAGAAAATCCCGGTCATGGCTGACGAGCAGAATCGTCCCCGGATATTCGGAGAGCATCTCCTGCAGCAAATCCAGCGTTTCGAGATCAAGATCATTGGTCGGCTCATCCAAGATCAACAAATTGGAGGGTTTCGCGAGCGCCGCCGCCAACAGCAACCGCCCCCGCTCGCCCCCGGAGAGAGTCCCCACCGGCGTGCGCGCCTGCTCCGGCTTGAACAGAAAATCCTTCATATACCCAATCACATGCCGGCTCTGCTCGCCCACCTGCACCATATCGGATTTGCCGCCCGTCAACGTATTGGCCAGCGTCGTCGCGGGGTCGAGTGCCGCCCGCTGCTGGTCCAGCGTGATGATGTTCAGATTGGTCCCGAGCTTTATCACCCCCGAATCCGGCGTCTCCTGCCCGAGAAAAAGTTTCAGCAGCGTCGATTTCCCCGCCCCATTCGGCCCGACAATCCCCAGCCGGTCACCCCGCAGCACCCGTATATCCAGGTTTTTTACAATCGCCCGCTCGCCATAGGATTTAGCAACCTGCTCCGCCACCACCACCAGCTTGCCCGACAGCGCCGCATCCGCCGCCCCCATCTTGGCCGCAACTGCCTGGTGGTTATGCTCCCGCCGCGCTTTCCGAAGCGCCGCCAGCCCCGCCACCCGCTTCACATTGCGCTTGCGCCGCGCCGTCACGCCATAGCGCAGCCAATCTTCTTCCCGCGCAATCTGCCGGCCGAGCTTATGAAAATCCTGCTCCTCCTGCTCCAGCACCTCGTCCCGCCAGGCCTCAAAATGCTCAAACCCGCGGTCAATCCGCCTGGTCTGCCCCCGGTCCAGCCACACAATGCTCCGCGACAGTTTCTCCAGCAGCCGGCGGTCATGGCTGATCAACACAATGCCGGCGGACAGCGATTTCAACTCCGACTCCAGCCACTCAATGGCCGGCAGGTCCAAATGGTTGGTCGGCTCATCGAGGAGCAACAAATCAGGCTCAGGTGCCAGTGTGCGCGCCAGCGCCGCCCGCCTGGCCTCGCCCCCGGACAGATTTTCCGGCTTTTCCAGCCCTGTCAGCCCGAGCTGCTCCAAGAGATACCGCGCCCGGTACTCCTCATCATTCGGCCCGAGCCCAGCCTCCACATACTCCATGGTATTGGCATAGGCCGACAGATCCGGCTCCTGCGGCAAATACCGCATCGTCGTCCCCGGCTGCAAAAACCGTGTGCCTCCATCATAGGCAATCTCGCCCGAGGGAATCTTTAAAAGCGTGGATTTGCCCGACCCGTTTCGCCCCACCAGACAAATCCGCTCCCCCGCCCCCACGCTCAACGAAGCGCCGTCGAGGAGAGGAATCGTGCCAAGGGTGACTTTAATCTCGGTGAGCAGCAAAAGCGGGGGAGGGGCCATGCCGGGGTTCTGGCGTGATCAGCCCCGGCGCACAAGGGTCAAAACGGCATCCGCCCCTCATTGCGCCCAAACGCCTCATAATGCGCCTGCCCGCTCTCAAACTGCCCTTCTGCTACCGCCCGTGCGACATCCGGATGCCGGGCCAGATAGGCTTTCTCAACAAAAGGCAGATAGGCCAGGACCTCCAACGGCAGTGGTTTGGGTTTGGGCTTAACCCAGAACGCCCCCGCCTGTGGCAAAAGCTTTTGCTCCCCGCCCCGCAAATCCGCCTCTGACCAATAATGGAATACGTAGGATTTTTGCGGCAACCCATCCGCCGCCGGCGCCGCCACGCCATGCAGGAGCTGGCCGTGCCGGAGCAAAACATCGCCCTTCTGCATAGCGAGCCGGATTTTTTTAAGATTTTTGCGCCGCGCCGCTTCATACATATCTGTCCGCCAATCATCCAGCTCGTCCAGACCAGCCAGCGGCAATACCGGCAATATGTGGCTGCCCGGCACTAACTCCACCACGCCCGTCTCTGCTGAAATGTCCTCCATTGCGACAAAAACGCTGATCAAATGCCCCGCACCGCGCGGCGGGAGCAGAATCGCATCCGCCAGCGGGGCCACCAGCCGGGCCTGGTCCTGGTACACGCTATGGCACAGCACCGGCGCCTGCCCGAACAAAGCCGCCAGCACCGGCGCAATCATCTCATTCAGCCCCAGATACCGGATTTCCGGGGCGCTCGCATACAGGTCATAAATCTTGAATCCGCCTTGCGCGACCCGCTCCGCCGGCAGCAAGGCCAGCACCGCGCGCCCGCCATCCTCCAGCTCATCCACCACCACATCCGGCGGCTGCGCCGCGACCACCCGCGCCGTCACCGCCAGAATATGGTCCACCATGGCGGCCGGATAGAGGCCAGGCAGGTGCAGAAAACCCGCTGTTTCAAACTGCTGGCGCTGTCCGGCTGAGAGGACAGCGCTAGGCATCAAACCGGTTCAAAAACAAAATTTCTTGTTGCCCAAGCGTGGCCGCTTCGTTCGCGGCCCCAGCCAAGGATGCGAGGGATGTCCAGACTAAACCTGACTGACAAATTTCTTGACTCAGCAAAGCGGGTGCCATCCTTCGGGCCGGTCGATTACCAAGACGCCGTCGTCCCGGGTGTGGCGCTGCGCGTCAGTTCAACCGGGTATCGGGCTTTTTGTCTCGTAGCACGGTAGCCCTGCAACCCCAAGAACCCGGCCCGCCACGCCCTTGGCGCCTAGGCGGTCTTACCCGCTATTGCGCAATCCCGCGGCAATGCCGTTGATGGAGAGCCTGATCGCCTCTGTCACCACCTCATCGGTGTCGCCGCGGCGGCGGCGTTGCAATAATTCGACCTGCACGTGGTTGAGCGGATTGAGATAGGGAAACCGGTGGCGGATGGACCGGGCCAGCAGGGGGTTGTTCTCCATCAGGGATTTTTGTCCGGTGACGTTCAACAGGGCGGTGATGGTTGTTTGCAGCTCGGCGATGATGCGGGGAAAGATCGCGTCCCGTAAGTCGCTATCCGTGACCAAAGCCGCGTAGCGCGAGGCAATGCCGGGATCGGCTTTGGCCAGCACCATGTCCATATTGGAAAGCAGGGTGCTGAAGAACGGCCAGAAGCGGTGCATTTGTTGCAGCAATTGCAAGCCTTGCGGCCCGTGCGCCTGTGTAAATTTTTCAACCGCCGTACCAAACCCGTACCAGCCAGGCAGCATGAGCCGGCATTGCGCCCAGGAGAATACCCAGGGGATTGCGCGCAAATCCTCGATGCGGCGGGAATTGGTGCGCGAGGCGGGGCGGCTGCCGATGTTCAGATTGGCGATTTCCGAGATCACCGTCGATTCCCAGAAATAGGTCTCAAAACCGGGCGTCCCATAGACCAGATCACGATACGCGGCATAGGCATAGGCCGAGAGTTCATCCATCGCGGCCAAAAATTTGGGGTCGGGGGCTGGGTGTTTTGGGTCCAGCAGAGTTGCTTCCAGCGTTGCCGCCGCTAGAATCTCGAGATTGCGCCGGCCAACTTCCGGGTTGGAATATTTTCCCGCGATCACCTCGCCTTGTTCGGTGATGCGGATGGCGCCCTGCACGGCACCGCCAGGCTGCGCCAGAATGGCTTGATAAGACGGTCCGCCGCCGCGCCCGACCGAGCCGCCACGGCCATGGAAGAGCCTCATGCGGACGCCATGGTGCTTAAAAACCTCGGTGAGTTTGATCTCGGCCTGGTATAATTCCCAGCCCGAGGTCAGGAACCCGCCATCCTTGTTGCTGTCCGAATAGCCAAGCATGACTTCTTGCAAATCGCCCCGGCTGGCCAGCAGACGGCGATAGGCCGGCACCGAGAACAAGGCCGCCATGATGTCCGCGGCGGCACGCAGATCCTCGATCGTTTCAAATAACGGCACGATATTCATATCGAGTGTAAAACTTTCTGGCCGCATCAGCCCGGCTTCGCGCAGGAGCACCGCAACGGCCAGCACGTCAGATACGCCGGCGGCCTTGGAGATCACACAATTTGTCACCGCGTCCCGGCCGTAGCGGGCATGGGAGTCTGCAATGGCGCGGAACACCGCGAGCTCGTTCGCGGTCTCGGGCGAATAATCCAGATATGGCGAGGCGAGCAGGCGCGGGGTGGCAAGTTCGCGCGCCAGCACGGCGATGCGCCCGGCTTCGGGCAGGCCAGCGTAATCCGTCTCCGGTACGGCACGGGCGAACAGCTCAGCCAGCGTGCGCTCATGCACATCGGCATTCTGCCGCGTGTCCAGGCTCGCCAAATGGAAGCCGAACACGGACACAGCGCGCCGCAAATGCCGCAGCCGGCCGCGCGCCAGGCTGCCGGCGCCATTTTCGTTAAGGGAATGGTGGATCACATCCAGATCGGCCAAAAAGGCGGCTGGACCGGCATAGGGTGATGCGACCCCGACCGCATCCCGCAGCGAATGCCCGCCATTCAGGGCCGTCACGGTTGCGGCCAGGCGCGCGTAAATGCCGGTGATGGCCAGGCGGTAGGGCTCGCTGGCGCGGCGTGGCGATCGATCTGGCGAGGCGCTGGCTAGCGCCTGCAATGCCGGCGATACAGAGACGATGCCGGTGGCCAGTGGCAGCTCCGCCCCCAGCTCATGCAATTGCTCCAGATAAAATTCCAGCGCTTTCGCACTTTGCATGGCGAGCGCCTGCACCAGCATCTCAGCGGTTACGAATGGATTGCCATCGCGGTCCCCGCCGATCCAGCTGCCGATGCGCAGAAACGCATTTAGCTCCTCGTGCTGGCGGTGCGGGCTGATGGATGCAAGCTGATCCTCGATCGTGGCATAAACCGGCGGCAGCTCATTTAAAAACGTGTATTCATAAAAAGTCAGCCCGTTGGCGACCTCATCCACGACTTTCAGCGTGGTGCGGCGCAGCAGGCTGGTCTGCCATAATGTTAGCACGGCGCGGCGCATCTGCTCTTCATGCGCGGTCAGCTCAGCCGGCGTCATGCTGGTGCGGTCGCGCAGGGCCAGCATGGTGGCAATCTCGATCTCGCGGTCCAGCACCGAGCGCCGGCGCACCTCTGTCGGATGTGCGGTCAGCACTGGCGCGATTTCGGCGGTCTGGAAAAAATCGCGCAAGGCGGCAGCACCAATACCGGCTTTGCCGGCGCGCGCGAAAGCGCGCGCCACACTGCCCTCCCGCGGTCCGGCCTCGGCCATTGCATAGGCCCGGCTGCGGCGGATATGGTGCTGATCTTCGGCGATATTCGCCAGATGAGAAAAATACGAGAATGCCCGGATGAGCTTCACCGTCTGCGCGGCGGAGAGGTTTTTCAGCGTGGCATCCAAATCCTGGCGGGCCGCGGCCTCGTCATCACGGTGAAACCGGATGGAGGACTGCCTGATATGCTCGACCATCGCGAACACGGCCTCCCCCTCCTGCTCGCGCACCACATCTCCCAGCAGCCGGCCCAGCTGGCGGATGTCATCGCGCAAGGGCAGGTCTTTTTCGGGGACGGTGTCATCGGTGTTTTGGATATCCAAGGCCGGTTTCCTTACGCTATTATGTTGAAGAATGATTAAGGCGTGCGGCGCGGCAAGGGAAGCGCACGGTCCGGCCGATATGGCCAGGTTGAGTGCGGCGAGCGGGGTCGACGCGGATCGAAATTTTGCAATCTCTGAATGACTAAAATTCACTGGGTCGCACCGTGTGGCTGTGCTTGATGGCAAAATGAGGCCGCTGGATCCGTTATAAAAATGCTGGCGCGCTGATACCGGGATGGGCAATGGTCATGATGGATTTGGTGATAAGGCGGGCGCATGTCGTGGATGGCACAAGGCGCGACGGATTTGAGGCCGATATTGCCGTCCGCGGCGGCGTGATTGTTGAGATGGGGCGGGTTGGCGCCGCCGGGCGCGAAGAGATCGATGCGCGCGGGCTGGTGGTGACGCCCGGCTTTGTTGATCTGCATACCCATTACGATGGGCAGGCGAGCTGGACGGACCGTTTGACGCCGTCATCCTGGCATGGCGTCACCACCGCGGTGATGGGCAATTGCGGCGTGGGGTTCGCGCCGTGCCGGGCGGATGATCATGACCGGCTGGTGCAATTAATGGCCGGCGTCGAGGATATTCCTGAGGTTGTGATGGCTGCGGGCGTGCCGTGGCGGTGGGAGAGTTTTCCGGATTATCTGGATTTTTTAGGCGCCAGGCGGTTTGACATTGACCTTGCCGGCTATGTGCCCCATGCCGCCTTGCGGCTCTATGTGATGGGTGAGCGGGCTTGCGCGCTCGCACCTGCCAGTGCGGATGATATCGAAAAAATGGCGGCACTTCTGCGGTTGGCACTGCAAGCCGGGGCGCTCGGGCTTGGCACGTCACAAACCATTAATCACCGGTCCAGCGACGGCACGCCGATCCCCACGCTGCGCGCCGCCGAGGCCGAGTTCTTGGCGCTCGCCATGGCCATGCGGTCGGCGGGCCATGGGGTATTTCAATACGTCACCGATTTGACGGACCCGGATCGGATCGAAGCGCAGTTCCGTATGCTCGAGCGCCTGGCCAGCCGCTCCGGCCGGCCGGTGACATTTACCGTGACGCAGCAACATGCGAACCCGGAAAATTGCATAAAATTGCTCGATTGGACGGCGGCGGCGCAGCGCCAGGGGCTGGCGATGAGCGCGCAGATCTATCCGCGGGCGGTGGGGGTCATTCTGGGGCATGAGCTATCGCTGAACCCGTTTTATTCGACCCCCACCTATGCGGCGCTGACCGCCCTTGACTTTGACGCGCGCATCGCCGCGTTACGGCAGCCCGACATCCGGGCGCGGATTTTGGCCGAAAAACTCGATCCTCATCCGGGCGCGCTGCTTGGATTGCGGGTGGCGAATTACGACGAGATCTATCCGCTGGGCGACCCGCCGGATTATGAACCGCCGCCGGAGACGAGCATCGCCGCCCAAGCCGCGGCACGCGGGGTGGACCCGGCGGCGTTGGCTTATGATTTGTTGCTGGAAGATGGCGGACGCACGCTCCTCTACATGGCGACGGCCAATTATGCGGCGCGCAATTTAGACAGTTGCGGCACGGCGTTGCAGCATGATGGCGGGGTGATCGGGCTGGGGGATGGCGGCGCGCATCTCGGCTCGATTTGCGATGCGAGTTATCCGACCTTCATGCTGACCCATTGGGTCCGCGACCGGCGGCGCGGCGCGCGGTTGAAACTGGAAGATGCAGTCGAGGCGATGACCCGGCGGACCGCGCGGGTCGCCGGGCTGCATGACCGGGGCGTGCTGGCGCCGGGTTATCGCGCCGACATTAATGTGATCGATTTTGAACGCCTGCAACTGGGCAAACCATTCATCGTGCGGGATTTGCCCTGTTCGGGACGGCGTTTGATGCAGCAGGCGCGGGGTTTTAAGGCGATGATCGTGGCTGGGGACGTGGTTTACCGGGATGGCGAAGCGACGGGCGCGTTGCCTGGGCGGCTGGTGCGCGGCCCGCAGATGAAACGGGCAATGATATGATGTCAAAAGCCCAACGGATGCCCTGGATTCCGGTTGACCAGATGACCGCCGCACAGCGCGCCACGGCTGTCATGCTGGGCCAGGTTTCGGGTGGCACCACCAGCGGACCGCAGAGTTTTCTGCTGCGCAGCCCGGAGATGGCGCTGCATCTGCATAAGTTGATCCATTATCTGCTGGGGAGCAGCCCGCTGCCCAGGCGCCTGGCGGAGTTCGCGATTTTGATTCAGGCGAAATTATGGGACCAGGATTATGAATGGTGGGCGCATCATCATCTGGCAATCCGCTACGGGATCGACCCGTCAGTTCCCGATGATTTAAGGACCGGATGCCGGCCCGGCAAAATGCAGCCCGATGAAGCCCTGGTCTATGATTTTTGTATGGAGCTTTCGACCACGCATCGCGTATCGGATGCCACATTCGCAGCGATTTCGGCGGCCTTTAGTGAGCAGGCGCTGGCGGACCTGACCGTCATCACCGGTATTTACGTTACCATTTCAATGATTCTTAATGTCGCTGAGGCTGTGGCGCCCGCCGATGAGCCGCTACCCTTTGGCGCCGCGCGTGAGACAGGGAGGTAAAGCAGTTCTTTTTGAAAAAAGAATCAAAAAACTTTCAGTACCTTAGCCCGCGCTGGTTTCACCCGTATCAGCTAAAGGAGCAAAAGTTTTTTTGGTTCTTTTTTTACAAAAAAAGAACTTCTTCCTTACGATTCAGGATCATTTCTGGTTCATTGTTATCAGAATCATGCATTCGTCATCGTGATGGTGTGACGCGGACTGGCATGGATTTGAAGCCGGGGAACTGGTGGGAGGCGACACGGCGGACCGGGCCGGTGAGTTCGATCTCCGCGACGTGGCTGAGGAAAGCGCGCATGATATGGCGGAGTTGCAGGCGCGCAATGAGGGCGCCGAGGCAAAAATGATCACCGGCGCCAAAGCCGACATGCGCGGTGGGCGGGCGGGCGATGTCAAATTCATCCGCGCCTTCGATCGCCGCTGTGTCGCGGTTGGCAGAGCCGTTCCAGAGCACCACCCAGTCGCCGGCCCGAATCGTTTTGCCGCCGAGTTCTGTGTCGGCCGTCGCGGTGCGCAGGACATGGGTGACGGGGCTGACCCAGCGGACAAATTCGTCCGGCAGGGTGGTAAGCAGGCTGGGGTCGTTGCGCAGCCGGGCGAACTGGGCCGGGTTTTTTATAAGTTCGATCATGCCGCCGGCAAGCGAGTTGCGGGTGGTCTCCTGGCCCGCGGCGACGAACATGAAGCCGTTATAGCCGATCTCGTTTTCGGTGAAGGGCACGCCGTCGATTTGGGCTTCGGAGAGGATGGTGATGAGGTCATCACCGCCGCCGCCGCGGCGTTTTTTGGCGAGGTCCTGGATATAGGCGATGATGGTGCGCAAGGCGCGGGTGCGGGCTTCCAGAGCATCCGCCGCACCGTAATCGTCATCGGCCGGCGCACTCGCCATATTCGCCATTTCGAAGAGCATCGGCCAATCTTCGCGCGGCAATTGCATGATCTCGAAAATCACCGTGGATGGCAGTTTGGCGGCGATGTCGGTGACGAAATCGCATTCGCCGGCTTGGATGAGCGTGCCGATGAGGGTGGTGGCGAGGTTGGCGACGAAGCCGTCCATGCGGGCGACGGCATTGGGGAGGAAGCGATGATGCAGGACGCGGCGCATCTGGTTGTGACGTGGCGGGTCGTTGGAGGCGAGCATCGCACCTTCCATCGCCAGGCGGATGCTGGGGGAACGGGCGGGATCGGCCAGGGCGGCGGTCAGCGGCAGGGTGGCGCCGGATTTTTGCGCGCTGAACAGCACCGGGTCCGTATAGACGGCGCGGACATCCAGCAGGCGCGTGACGGACCAGTAACCGCGGCCGTAATTGGTCTGGGTCCAGTGCACCGGGTCTTCCGCGCGCATCCGGCGCCACAGCGCGTGTGGATCGCCAACGGCGAAAAAGTTTGGATCGGTCAGGTTGAGATCATGCGCGGATAGGGGTGTTTCGGGGGACATTGATGCTTCCGGTGTTGGCAGCCGTTTATTGGACATTCAGCTTGGCATGGCGATCGGCATCATAGCCGAAGGGCAGCGCGCCGCATGGGATAAAATCTCATTGGCACGGAATGCCAAATTAGTTGTGCCGCCGGTATGCCGCGGCCGGATGGGTGACGGGCATTCTGCCATCGCCATGGCCGAATAATTTTTGGCGCAGCGTGCCCTCCCGGTAGGCGGTTTTGAACAGGCCGCGGTCCTGCAATTCGGGAACCAGGAGATCGGCGACATCCTCGAAGGTGCCGGGGGTGAAGGCACGGCAGATGTTGAACCCGTCAATATCGGCTTGTTCGGCCCAAGCGGCGAATTCATCAGCGACCTGGGAGGGGGTGCCGACGATTGTTGAACCGCGGCCGAGATGCAGGTCCTCGGCGATGAGACGCGGGGTCCAGATCTTGCCGGCACTTTTTTTGGCCAGGCCATCGGCGGCGGAGCGGTTGGCTTCGGTGGGTTTGAAGGGGATGGGATCATCCGGGTCGAGCTTGGCGAGGTCGATACCGAGGGCGGCGCTGATCATGGCCAGGCCGCCTTCCGGCAGCACCGCGCGGCGATGCGCGGCCAATTTGTCCTGCGCTTCGGCCTCGGTGGCGCCGAGCACGACGACTGCATCCACGATAACCTTAACATCGGCGGGATGGCGGCCGTTTTCGACCGCGCGTTTGCGGATGTCGGCGACCAGGGCGCTGGCGGCTTGCTTGTTGGAGCCGCCGACAAAAATGCATTCGCAATGCAGCGAGGAGAATTGGCGGCCGCGCTCTGAGGAGCCCGCCTGGTAGAGGGTGGGCGTGCGTTGCGGTGATGGTTCACTGCGGTGGATGCCCTGCAGTTTGAAATATTTGCCGCTATGCGTGATCTCGTGCACCATCTCCGGCTTTGCGTAGATGCCAGCTTCGCGGTCGCGGATGACCGCACCATCTTCCCAGCTGCCTTCCCATAATTTGTAGACCACCTGCATGAATTCATCGGCGGCTTCATAGCGTTCATCATGCGGCAATTGGCCGCTGCGGCCCAGGGCGCGGGCCGCGCTATCGAGGTAGCCGGTGACGATGTTCCAGCCCATGCGGCCGTTGGTGAGATGGTCAAGCGTCGACATGCGGCGGGCGAACAGATAGGGGTCTTCGTAAGAGAGATTGCCGGTGACGCCAAAACCGAGGTTTTGTGTGACATAGGCCATGATGGGGATGACCATTAGCGGGTCGTTTTGCGGGAAATAAGAGGCGCTGCGAATGGCGGCGTCCGCATTGCCGCCGTAAATATCCAGCACGCCGACCAGGTCCTGCAGGAAGATGCCGTCAAACAGGCCACGTTCGAGGATGCGGGCGAGGTTGGCCCAATACTCCATCGTGGTGTAGTTCATGGCGCGGTCGCGCGGGTCGGTCCATTGGCCAGAAGGGGTGAAGCCGACGGCGTTGGTGTCGAAAGCATTGAGTATTAATTGGCGTTTCATGCCTGGTATCATCGGATGATCACGGTGCACGGGCAAGCGAGATTTGGTCATGCGGGGATGCGGGCGGCTTTCGAGGCTAAGAATTTTCATCATCGCCCTATACGGAAAGCTGCCTTGTGATTGCCGGGGCGGCGGTGCAAGTACGGTGTTTCAAAGCAATGGTCATGGGCGGATATGAAACGGTTAGCGGGTAAGGTTGCGTTTATAACGGGGGCGGGAGCCGGCATTGGCCGGGAGGCCGCTTTGCTCTTCGCCAGCGAGGGCGCGCGGGTGATGGTTGCAGAACAAAATGCCGCGGCCGGCGAAGAGACGGTGGCGCAGCTGCGCGAGGCCGGCGGTGAGGCGCGCTTTGTGCAGACGGATGTCGCCGATGAGACAAGCGTGCGCCGGGCGATTGCTGCGACGGTGGAGGCTTATGGGCAGTTAAATATCCTCTACAACAATGCCGGCGGCTCTTCGGCCGATGATGGTACGGTGACGGAGATCGGCATCGCCGCGTTCTGGCGGCCAATGCAGGTGGATCTGTTTGGGACGTTTCTATGCTGCCGCTACGGCATTCCGGAACTGATCCGTGCCGGCGGCGGCGTGATTGTGAATACCACATCGACCACAGCGCTGCGTGGCGTGCCGCATGTCGAGGCCTATAGCGCTGCGAAAGGCGGGGTGATCGCGCTGACGCAGGCGATGGCGATTGATTATGCCGGCGATGGCATCCGGGTGAACGCGATTGCCGCAGGCGGCATCAGGACCGAGCGGACCGCCAAGCGAATCGCCGCCTCGCCTCATGCGGCGGCGACCCAGGGCGCGCATTTGCTGGGCATCGGCCATCCGCGTGATGTTGCCAATGCGGCCCTGTTTTTGGCGGGCGAGGAATCGCGCTACATCACCGGCATTGTTCTGACGGTGGATGGCGGGTGGTGTGCGGCCAGCCCCGGCATACAGGCGCGGCCACGGCAAGACAAAGGGATTTGATATGGCAGATATTCTGATGGCCAATGATGCGGATATTTTGGATGTCGATCTCTATGGCGCGGTCAAGCAGGAGCCTTATGAATATTATGTAGAGTGGAACCAGCGGAAGCCGTTTTTCATTCTGGCCGAGGGGCACAGGCAAGCGGTGTTTACGCGGCAGGCCGATACGAAAATTGTGCTGGAGGATTATGCGCGGTTTTCCAGCGTGAAGCGGCCCTATCCCGGCACCGAAGGATTTTATTTTTTCAACGCGATGCCGAGTGTCACTGATTCCGATCCGCCGGTGCATACGCGCCGCCGCCGGCTGCTCTCCCCGGCGCTGACACCGCGCAAGCTATCGAAAATTCAAGAGGGTTTGAATGAAGCGGTAGACCAGCTGCTGGACGGGATTGAGGCGAAAGGCGGCGGATTTGATCTGGTGGCGGATCTGGGCAAGCCGCTTTCGACCCAGGTTTTGCTCGGGTTGGTTTGTAATTTGCCAGCCCAGGATTGGCATATTTTCACTGACTTCATGCAGGCGCAGCGTGTGGCGTTTAACCAGCTCGGCGGCAACGCGGCCGGCAAGGCGGTATTTGAGCGGCATTGGAAGCAGGCGCAGGATTATTGCCAGGATCTGATCAAACGCCGGCGGGCCAACCCGGTGGATGATCTGGTGAGCAATATGCTGGCCGCGCAGAGCCGGGATGAAAGTGAACTGACGACCGAAGAAGTGTTCGCGACATTGATGATTTTGTATTCGGCGGGGCTGGGCGGAACGGTGAACACGCCGGTCTGGACCTTGTGGCGGCTGGCACGGCACCGGGACCAGCTGGAATTGTTGCAGCGCCAGCCTGAATTGATCAATGGTGCGGTGACCGAGGCGCTGCGGACGGACCCGTCTTCCTATGCGTCGTTACGTTTCGTGCAGGGGAATTTCGAATTTGCAGGTCTGGAACTGACCGATGGGATGCCGGTGCATACGCTGAGTGCGGGCGGCAATTTCGACCCCGAGCGTTACGCCGACCCGCTGCGTTTCGACATTACGCGTCCCACCGACTGGCTGGGCTTGAGCAGTTTTGGTCATGGCGTGCATCACTGCATTGGCAACGCGGTGGCGCGGATCGTCGGCCGCGTGACCGTTGACAAGACCGTCCGGCGCTTTCCGAAATTGCGGCTGGAGACCGAAAATTTCATGCCGCGGATAGAGGGCGTTTTGAAGCAGCGGGCGCCGGTTTCCATCCCCGTGCGGATTGACTGACGCAACGGCAGCGCGGCCAGAGCTTGGTTGGTTGTGATGCAATCAAAGCAGAGACGCGGTTCTTGTTTTGAAAAAAACATCTGCTCCTTTAGCTTGTGCGGGTGAAACCACGGGTGACTAAATTAACAACGTTTTTCGGTTTTCCCTTCAAGCCTGTTCCTTTTGACGTTGATCGAACCAATGAAGCACTAAGCCAGTTCGATATGTGCGCGGACGGCGCCGGTTTCGTCAAGCCAGCCGGCACCCTTGGCGTAGCCAAGCATTTTATCCAGGCCTGCCAGCCAGGCGGCATCATCTGGCTTGCCATTGGCTTTGAGCCAGCTTGTATGGACCCAGACATGCTCGCCATCGAGGCGGCCGATGGGCGCGAAGCGTGAGGCCGGGGCTGCGGCGCTCGCAACGATTTTGAACGCCTTGAAATTATCAGGATCGTCGAGCGTTGCAACGCCATTGAGTGGGACTTTGATGATCATGGTAAGCCTTTTTTGCTGTGGTAAAAAATGACAGAACTGGTTTTTTTAACCTGCTTCTGCTCCGCCCATGAGCGCGGCACGAGTGAAATTTTTTTATGCGGTGATGAGGATTGTGTATCGCGGTGACAGCCACTTTACAGGCCGGGGAAATTGGCGATTATGCAGCGCGGATAATCTAATTTCCGGTTTCAGGGCAGCCGTTATCAGGGCTGGAGCAGAAAATTTTTGAGGAGCTTTTATGCCGGATCAACCCCTCTTGCCGCCGCCGCCCTTCGCCGCTGAAGTCAGTGCGGGCGCTGAGCTCGCGGTGACATTGTTGTTCGCCGCCCTCGCCCTGGCGGCACTCGCCTATGCGCTGATCGATTGGCGGCGCTCTGGCAAACCATCATTTCTGCTGATGTTCATCAGCGGCGGGTTGATGTTCATCGTCGAACCGATGATTGATACGGTCGGCGGCTGCTGGTTTCCGGGTAATTCCTTCGTGGCGTTCACCGCTTATGGACGGCCGATGCCGGTCTGGCTGTGCCTGACCTATTTTTTCTATTTCGGAATTGGCGTTGGCGTCGTGTGGCGCATGATGAATCGCGGTCTTAGCCGCGCCCAGCTCTGGTGGTTCTATGTTGGTGCGATTGCAGCCGATATCGTTGAGGAAATTGTGCTCCTGCATTTCAAGGTGTATATGTATTATGGCCCGCAGCCATTGGAACTATACAATTTCCCGCTCTGGTGGTGTGCAGTGAATGGCTTGACCACAATGGCGGCCGCAGCCGTGGTGTACAGGTACCAGGCCTATCTGATGACGGGCTGGCGGCAATTGCAGGTCATTCCGGTGATCTTGACGATTAGCACGGCGGTTAATTGCATGGTCGGATGGCCGTCTTGGATGGTGATCAATACGCCGGTCGGCCCGGTGGTGACACAGCTTGCGGGTATTGGGAGTTTTTGCCTGTCCCTGTGGTTTATGTCGCTGGTGGTGCAAGCGGTGGCGGCGGACGCGGTGCCGCGTGACGCGCAAGTGGCTGGGAGGCAAGCAGGGGTTACATCATAATGAATGCGGCTGGGCGGTTTCTGTCAAGTGAAAAGCAAGCAGCCCTCTTTTAAGAAAATTGTCCCTGGGACATGTTTGTTAAAAAAGCTGCTTGCTTTGGCTTGATTGAACCGATACCAACCATGCGCAAAAGCCCATTGGTTCGCCGGGGCTTTATTTATTCGTCCCGCCCGCAAAATGTGCGGCGCGTTTTTCCTTGAATGCCGCATAGCCTTCGGCGAATTCCGGTCCGGTGAGGCATGCGGTTTGCGCCTGGGCTTCTTGCGCCAGGTTTAAGGGGTCAGCGTACGGCACATCCCGCAGCAAGTGTTTTAGCCGCGCGAAGGCCTGTGGCGGAAGTGCCGCCAGTTGTTCTGCTTGCGCGATGGCGCCCGCCATGACGGCATCATCGGCGACTTTGATGTCCGCCAGGTGATGCGTGAGCGCGGTTTCGGCATCGATTTTCTGGCCGTGCAGAAAAAGCCACGTGGCGGCGGCAACGCCGGCGCGCCGGGAGACGGTCTGAACCAATCCCCAATCTGGCACCAGGCCAAGGCTGAGAAACGGCAATAGCAAGGTGGCATTCTGGCCGATCACGATGCGATCGGCGAGCAGCACGATGCCGGCGCCCGCCCCTGCGGCTGTGCGCTCCACGGCGGCGATGACTGGTTTGGGGAATTCCCACAATAACGAAACGATTTTATGGCCTTCCGCCATGCGGGCGCGGGCGGTTTCCGCTGTAATGCCAACCATGCTGGGCAAATCGCCCCCGGCTGAAAAAAATCCGCCTTCGCCCCCGATGATCACGGCCCGCACTTCCGGGTCATCGCGGGCGGCGATGAGTGCCGCGTGGAGTGCGGCGCGGACCGCGCCGTTGATGGCGTTTCTGGCTTCTGGCCGGTTGATGAGAAGGCGGCGGATACCGGGGGCCGGCGCATCGGCCAAAAGCTCATTCATCGCGGCTGGCCTTCATGCAGGAGTGACAGGCCGAGCATGGCGCGGCGCCGCAGCCACAGGCTGGGACGATAGCGTAAGTCGCCTGTGATATGCTGGATTGTTTCCAGTATTTGCACGATCCTTGCGGGGCCGATGCGATCGCCTAAGGCCAGGGGGCCGGCCGGATAGCCGAGGCCAAGCTGGATCGCGGGGTCAATTTCCGCGGCGCGTGCGATGCCGCGCTGGGCGATTTCGCAGCCGATATTGACGATCATCGCGATGATGCGCTGGGTGACGAAGCCAGGGCTGTCTGCGATCACCGTCACCTTGCTGCCATCTGCTGCCAGCAGGGCATGCGCGGCATTGGCGGCAAAGGGGGTGGTGGCCGGCGATAGCATCAGGGCAAGGCGGCGCTCCCATTGCATGAGCGGATCGACACCGGCGCAGCGCGCCGGATTTAGCCGCAGCCGGAGGGCCGCGGTGGTGATGTCCTCGCCCCAAGGCATGAGCAAGATGATGTCGGCGGCGGCGGAGTCGTGCGTGATGCTGGCGCCGGCGCGGACCAGGCGGGCAGCCAGCTCGTCACGCCGCGCGCCTTCTTGCACGAAGACCGTGATGCCGGGTGGAGCTTCGGGCGGGCGCTGCTCTCCCGGTTCCACCTTGAGCCCGTCCTCATATTTATAAAACCCCTCGCCGGTCTTGCGGCCAAACAGGCCAGCCGCCAGGCGTGGCGCGGTCAGCGCTGAGGGGCGGTAGCGGGGCTCCTGCTGAAATTGGTCGAAGATGGATTGCATCACCTTGGCTGATACATCGAGCCCGGTCAGGTCCATCAGCTCAAACGGGCCCATCCGGAAGCCGCTGCCATCGCGCATGATGCGGTCGATTCCGGCGAAATCCGAGACATTTTCCTCCACCAGCCGAAACCCTTCGCCGTATAGACCGCGGCCGGCATGGTTGATGAGAAAGCCCGGCTGGTCGGCGGCGGTGACCGCCTGGTGGCCGGTGCCGGCGATCAGCGCGCGCAGGGTTTCAATCACCGCCGGATCGGTGCGCAGGCCGGGGATGATTTCGGCGATTTTCATCAGCGGCACCGGGTTGAAAAAATGCAGCCCGGCGACGCGCCCCGGCACGGCGCAGCGCGCGGCGATGGCGCTGACGGTGAGCGAGGAGGTGTTGCTGGCCAGGATCGCGGCCTCCCCGATAATCGGCTCAAGGTCCGCAAACAGTGCCTGCTTGGGCGCGAGCGCCTCGATAATGGCTTCCACAACCACAGCGCAGCCAGCCAGGTCCGGTAATGACGCGCAGACCAGCAGGCGCGGCCTGGCCGCATCCAGAGCCGCAGCGGTTATGCTGCCCTTGGCCGCTAGGCGCTCCAGCATCGCCATAATGGCGGCGTATGCCGCCTCGGCCGCCCCGGCCTCAGCATCAAATAACCGCACCTCATGGCCCGATTGCACAAATAACTGCGCGATGCCACGCCCCATAACGCCGGTACCCACCACCCCGATGATCATCTGCGCTGGGTCTCCATGGTTCAAACCCCTTTGAAATCGGCGGGGCGTTTTGCCAGGAACGCGGCCATGCCTTCTTTTTGGTCGGCGGTGTCGAATAACAGCAGAAATTCGCGGTTCTCCAGGGCCAGGGCCGCTGGCAGCGGCAGATCCATGCCGGCCGCCAGGCTCTGCTTGATGGCGGCAATCGCCAGCGGCGGCATTCTGGCGATGCGGGCGGCAATTTTCTGTGCCGCTTTTAGGCAGCCGCCTTGCTCTGCCAGTTCGCTGACCAGGCCGAGTTGGAAGGCGCGCGGGGCAGGCAGCGTGCCGCCGGTCATCAGCAGCAGGCTTGCCGCCTGTTTGCCCAGCGTACGGACCAAGCGCTGCGAGCCGCCAGCACCCGGCATGATGCCGAGCTTGCATTCCGGCTGGCCAAATTGCGCGCTGGGATCGGCCACGATGATGTCGCACATCAAAGCGAGCTCGCAGCCCGCGCCCAGCGCGTAGCCGCAGACCGCGGCTATCACCGGTTTTGGTGACTCCGCGACCGGCCGCCATAGCGCCGCAAAGCCGAGGCTGCGCACGCCGGCGGGCGTTTTATCCGCGAGCAGACCAATATCGGCGCCCGCGGCAAATACGGATTCGCCGCCGGTGACGATGATGGCGCGAATCGCCGGGTCGGCATTCAGCCCGGCAAACGCGTCATGCAGTGCCTGGCGCATGGCAAGATCCAGCGCGTTCAGCCGGTCCGGCTGATCGAGCGTCACCACCGCGATGCTGTCCTCAGTCTCCAGACGGAGGGGCGGGCCATGCATGATTAATTCGCCCTGGCCAGCAGGCCGCGCGCGATCACCTGCGCCTGAATTTCGCCGGCCCCCTCGAAAATATTGAGGATGCGCGCATCGCACAGTACGCGGCTGATCTGGTATTCCAGCGCAAAGCCATTGCCGCCATGGATCTGCAGCGCGTTATCGGCGTTCGACCAGGCTGTGCGCGCCGCCAGCAGCTTTGCCATGCCGGCCGCGATATCACAGCGTTTGCCGGAATCCTTTTCGCGCGCCGCGGCGTAGGTCAATTGCCGGGCGATCATGGTTTCCACCGCCATCCAGACCAGCTTGTCCGCCACCCGCGGGAATTCAAAAATCGGCTGGCCGAACTGGCTGCGATCCCGCGCGTAGGTCAAGCCCAGCTCCATGGCGTTCTGCGCGACACCGACAGCGCGCGCCGCCGTCTGGATGCGCGCGCTCTCAAAAGTTTCCATCAACTGCTTGAAGCCCTGGCCGCCGGCGCCGCCGAGCAAGGCGGCGGCCGGAACCTCAAAGCCATCGAAACGAATTTCATATTCTTTCATGCCGCGATAGCCGAGCACCTCGATCTCGCCGCCGCTCATGCCTTCGGCTGGGAATGGGTTGGCGTCATCGCCGCGCGGCTTTTCCGCCAGCAGCATCGACAGGCCCTTATAGCCGGGTGCGTCCGGTTCAGTACGGACCAGCAAGGTCATGATATCGGCGCGCGCCGCATGGGTGATCCAGGTCTTGTTGCCGGTTACCCGGAACACCTGGCTGCCATCGGGCTTGGTGACCCGCTCGGCGCGGGTGGTCAGGCTGGCAAGGTCGGAGCCGGTATTGGGCTCGGTGAACACCGCGGTCGGCAGCATCGCGCCAGAGGCGATCAGCGGCAGATATTTTTCCTGCTGGGCCGTGGTGCCGCCAAGGCGGATCAGTTCGGCGGCGATCTCAGCGCGGGTGCCGAGCGAGCCAACGCCAATATAGCCGCGCGACAGCTCCTCCGAGGCGACGCACATGGCGAGTTTGCCAAGTTCGGCGCCGCCATATGCCTCCGGCACTGTCAGCCCGAAAATGCCGAGATCGGACATTTCCTGAATCACCGGCAGCGGGATGTATTCGTTACGGCAATGCCATAAATGGGCATCGGGCACCACCCGGTCCTCCACGAACCGGCGCAAATTCTCCGCGATCTGGTCGAGTGCGGCATCACCGCGCTGCAAATGCCCGAACTGGCCGCTGCGGATAAAGGCTGCCAGCCGCCGGCGCACGCTGTTATTATAGCCCGTATTGCGCAGTTGCAGGCAGGCTGGATCGGAGAAAATTCTGGCGGCGGCATCCTGCAGATCAAGATCAGACGGCCGGACCATTTCGCCTTGCGTCATCGCGATCCCGCCGGCGATCTGGTTGAGATATTCGCCGAATCCGGCACTGAGGATCAATTGCTCCAGGCCGCCAAACTCACCGGTTTCCTGCAATGAGTTGGCCCAGCCCAGCAAGGCGCGCAGCGCGCTCTGATAGGTGGCGAGCCAGGCCAGCCCATGCGTCTCGTGCTGATAGGCGGTGCTGCGTTCATGGTCCCAGCCCCCGCCGGGAGCCACCAAGGCGGCGGCGGCCTGGCGGGCCAGCAAAACATAAGAGTCCAGGCGGACCAGTGCGGCATCGCAGAGTGTTAGCAGGGCCGCCGGGTTTGGCACGGCCTCGCGCGCGGGACTTGCATGATGGTCCAAAGCCTAGCCACCCTGCGGCGCAGCGTTGAGCTTTTTCTGCCGCTGTTTCTCGCGCCAGGCGGACATTAGCCGCTTTGGTTCATCGGTGGTGTGCGCCTGGCCCACCGCGGCAATGCCAGCCTGCACCGCATCGGTAATTGACATCCTTTCCCAATCGCCGATCAGCTGTTTTTGAATCCGGATGCTGCGCGGGCCGGAGATGCAGATCGAATGCACCCAGCTCTCGACCTGCCCGTCCAGCGCCTCGGGCGCTACTAATTTCTCCACATAACCGAAATGATAGGCTTCCGCCGCGTCGATAATGTCGCCGGTGAAGACCAGTTCGCGGGCTTTTCCCCAACCGATGATCAGGGGAATCAGGCAGGCCTCCATGCCCGACGGCACGCCGTAGCGGACTTCCGGCATGCCGAATTTCGCATTGGTCGAGGCAACGCGCATATCGCATGAGGTCGCGATCTCCATGCCCGCACCGAGGCAATAGCCGCTGATCCGGGCGATCACCGGCACCGGGACGCGGCGGATGCTGTCGCAGGCCGCATGGGTGGTGGCACTGCCGCTCTCGGCGATGTTGGCATCCGGGAATTCCGACATTTCCGAAATATTGGCGCCACCGATAAATGATTTTGCGCCAGCACCGGTGAGGACCACGCAGCGCAATTCCGGATTGACCGACAGCGCGCGCATTGTTTCGGCCAGCAAAGCCCGCCCCTCCACCGGCAGCGCGTTATGTTTGGCTTCGTTATTCACAGTCACATAGGCGACCTGCCCGCCTTCGGAACGCTCTTCGATACGAACCAATATCAGTTCATCCGGCAGTCGCGCGTGGCGCGCAGAAGTCATGACCTACCTCACAAAAAATGTTGCTACCCAGCCGGCCATCATTCCGGCCGTATTGCGATTGCCGATGCTTGTTTCAGCGGATTGATCTTAGGGTGCGGCGCAAAATTTATGAATACGCATCTTGGGGATTTTTAATGCGATTGGGATGAGGAACACTCAACGGGCGGCAAGGCCGTTTGGGCTTGCGCATATTCGCAAGCGAGGCGGGCGCATAAAGCGGCGGCGTCCGGCACGTCGCTGATGGCGCCCGTGCCCTGCCCGGCGGACCAGATATCCCGCCACACCTTACCCTCGCGGCCGGCATGGCGGATTGTCCTGGTGGCGGGATCTATGGCGGCGGCCATCGTATCGGGGGCCAGGCCCCATTGCTCCAGGCTGGGGCGCAGAAAATTCGCGGCCACGCCGGTGAGTGCCGGCGTATAGATGATATCCGCCGCCCGGCTGGCACAGAGCATGGTTTTATAGGCGTCTGGCGCGCTGCTTTCGGCGGTGGCGAGAAAGCGCGTGCCGAGTGAGGCCATGTCGGCGCCGAGCAGGCGTGCGGCGGCGATTTGTCGGCCATGGGTGATCCCGCCTGCGAGTACCAGCGTGCCGGTGAACCAGCCGCGCAGCTCGGCCACGAACGCGAAGGGGTTGAGCATGCCGCCATGACCGCCAGCACCGGCGGCCACCGCGATCAGCCCGTCGGCGCCGGCAGCGGCGGCTTTCTCGGCGAATCTGATGTTGATCACATCGTGAAAGACCAGACCGCCATAGTCATGCACGCGCATCACAACGTCGCGCGACAGGCCGAGCGAGGTGATCACCAGCGGCACGCGGTGCACGATGGTGCTGCGCAAATCCTCCTCCAGCCGCGCATTGCCTTTGCGGAGGCTGAGATTGACGCCGTGCGGGGCGCAGATTTTGCCCTGCTGGCGCTGTGCGTGCAAGCGTGTTCCGACCTGGTGCAGGTAGTGTTCATAGGCCGCGTTGTCCCGGAAATTCAGGGCCGGGCAGGTGCCTATGACTCCTGACTCGCAGCAGGCCAGGGTCAGGGCCGCGTTGGAGGCCAGGAACATCGGTGCGGCGATGGCCGGGACCGCCAGACTCCCGCCCCAGCCTGCTGGCATGACCATGCTGCGCGCCGCCTGTTAGGGAAACAGCAGAACTTTGGAGGCGATGCGCTCATGCGCCAGCGCAAAACCCGCAAGCGCCTCTGCCAGCGGCAGCCGATGCGTGATCATCGGCCGGAAGGCGCTAGGGTCTGCCACCAACGCATCGATCACATGCAGCCAGGCGGGATCCGGGGCGCGCGAGCAGCCGATCATCTTATGGCGCCCGCGCACGATCAGCATGACATCCAGGCTGGCCTGGCGCTCTGGCATGCCGGCCAGGACGAATGTGCCGTAGGGGCGCAGGCTGGCCAGGCCGGTATTGATGACCGGCGGCGCGCCGGAGGCTTCTAGCGCGACATCAAACCCGGCGCCGGCCAAGGCGGTGAGGCGGTCTTGGCCGTCCGGCGCGGCGAGGTCGATCAGCGTGTCGAATCCCAGCTGGCGCAATGTCGCAAAGCGGGCAGTGTCGCCATGGCCGATCACCGCGACCTCCGCCGCGCCGGCCTGGCGTGCGAAAATCGCCGCACCTTGGCCGATCGGTCCGGGGCCGAAGACGATCACGCGCGCGCCCGGGGTGATCCCGCCCAAGGCCACGGCGTGTGCCGAGGTGGTGAGCGGCTCGATCAGCGCGCCGAGTTCGGCGTCGATCTCCGGCGGCACGGCCAGGCAATGCTTGGCTGGCACGCGCACATAGCGCGCGAATCCGCCGCAGACCTGCACGCCGAGGCCGATGCGATGCAGGCAGTCATGATGATCCCCGGCGGCGCAAGGCGCGCAGGTGCCGCAGGAGAGGGCTGGCTGTACGACGACGCGATCACCGAGGGCGAAACCGGCCGTTTGGTGACCCATTGCCATCACCTCGCCCGTGAATTCGTGCCCCAGGGTAAGCGGGAGTAGCGGGGCGATGAATTGGAACCCTTCGGCCCAGCGGTCGAGATGCAGATCGGTGCCGCAGATGCCGGCCGCCGCGACCTTGAGGAGGAGTTCGTGCGGCGCCGGGCCGCCGGGCTCGCGCGCCTGTGTCAGGCTAATGCCTGCCGCGGCGCGGATTTTTTGCAAAGCCAGCATGTCACACTCCATGGCGGGAAACCAATTGGTTTCAGAACGGCAGCAGGCCTGTGGTCAAGCGTATCCCTTGCATGATGCTATGAGGATTTTTCCGCGGGATTCGGCGCCATGCGGCTTCATGGGCGGGACCGGCGGTGCCATGAGACCAGGGGATGGATAACAAGATGAGGATATGTTGATGCGTGATGCCGTGATTTGTGAGCCTTTGCGCACCGCCGTCGGGCGGTTTGGCGGGCAGTTCCGCAGCCTTTCCGCCCAGCATCTCGGTACGGTGGTGGTGCAGGCGCTGCTCGCACGCACCGGGTTTCCGGCCGCGCTGATCGAGGATGTGTTGTTCGCGCAATGCTATCCGGCGATGGAGGCGCCAGCCCTGGGGCGGGTGGTGGCGCTCGATGCCGGGCTGCCGGTGGAAACCGGCGGCTTGCAGATTGACCGCCGCTGCGGCTCTGGCTTGCAGGCGGTGATCTATGCCACCATGCAGGTTGCAACCGGTGCGGCGGACGCCGTGATCGCGGGCGGCGCTGAATCTATGAGCAATGCGCCGTTTTATTCCACCGCGGCGCGCTGGGGCATTACCGGCGCGGCGTTGACCCTGCATGATGCGCTGGCGCGCGGCCGGGTGACGGCGGGCGGCGCGCTTTACCCCGTGCCTGGCGGCATGTTGGAGACGGCGGAAAATCTGCGCCGGGATTACGCGATCTCCCGGCAGGCGCAGGACGAGTTGGCCTGCGAATCGCACCGCCGCGCGGTGGCGGCGCAGAATGACGGTATTTTCGCGCAGGAGATCGTGCCGGTCACGGTTGCCGGCAAAAAGGGCGATGCCGTGATCGACCGCGACGAGCATCCGCGCCCGGAAACCACGCTGGCCAGCCTGGCCGCACTCAAGCCGGTGATGCTGCGGGACGACCCCGAGGCCACGGTGACGGCCGGCAATGCCAGCGGGCAGAATGATGGCGCGTCAGCCTGCCTGGTGACCACGGCGGAATTGGCTGCCGCGCATGGGCTGCGGCCATTGGCACGGCTGAAATCATGGGCGGTGGCGGGCGTACCGCCGAAGACCATGGGGTTCGGGCCGGTGCCGGCGGCCGCCAAAGCCCTGGCCCGGGCCGGGCTGCGTATGACCGAGCTGGATCTTCTTGAGGTTAATGAGGCATTTGCCGCCCAGGTGTTGGCCTGCACAACGGCCTGGGGCTTCGCGCCCTCTGATTTCGCGCGGCTGAATGTGC
>Ga0116226_10000966_pt1 | contig 25064 bp, 16 predicted proteins | sample S1TSphfallax_FD_89692 | JGI IMG/M metagenome (GOLD analysis project Ga0116226, IMG submission 89692) | Host-associated microbial communities from peat moss isolated from Minnesota, USA - S1T2_Fa - Sphagnum fallax MG | ecosystem: Host-associated > Plants > Peat moss > Unclassified | place: USA... | reverse complement strand
GCTGCAGAAGCCGGCATTCCTCCGCGACGGAGGCGCGCAGTTCGAGACGACTCCACCGCCAGCGCATTGGTGGCGATCGGTCGCTGATCCGCAGTTGAGCGAGCTCATCGAGGAGGCGATGTCGGCGAGCCCCACCCTCGCGAGCGCGCAAGCGCGCGTTCGCAGCGCCCGCGCCCAAGTCCTCTTGTCACGCTCGAGCTATCTACCCTCGGGGGGCATCAATGCGGCCTATCTGCGGGCCCGGCTGCCAACCGGGACCACCAGCACCACGAGCAGCAGCTCCAGCTCGAGTTCTTTGCCGAATCCTCTGGCGCTGGACCTATACAGCCCCGTATTCGACGCGACCTGGGAGCTCGATCTGTTCGGCGCCACGCGGCGCGGGGTCGAGGGCGCACGTGCCTCCGCCGGGAGCGCCGAGGCGAGCTTCGAGGATGCGCAGGTACAGCTCGCCGCCCAGGTCGCGCAAGCGTACGTCAATCTGCGAGCCGCGCAGTCTCACGTACTGCTCGCGCAACAGACGATTGACCTCCGCACGCAAGCGGTGGCGCTCACTCAGCAGCGCCTCGATCGCGGCGCCGTCGGTAAAGTAGACGTCGACCGCGAGGAAGCCGATCTGCGCCAAGCCCGGGCCGAGCTACCGACCGCCGAGGCGGAGGTGGAGCTCTACCTCGACCAACTGGCAACCCTCACGAATCGTGAACCCGGGAGCCTCGACTCCACCCTCGGTAGTTTGCCCGGGGATACCCCCGAGGTTCCGGCGCCGCCGGCCCTCGTCCCGGTCGGAACCCCTGCCGACTGGTTACGGCGGCGGCCCGATATCCGAGAGGCCGAACGGACGCTCGCCTCGCGCTCGGCGGCCATCGGTCAGAACGTTGCGGCGTACTTCCCGACCGTATCCCTGCTCGGTGCGATCGGCGGTGCCGCGAGCACACCGGGCGAACTCTTTCACGGCACGCCCTTGAGCCTGATATCGCCGAGCCTGTCATGGAGTGTACTCAACATTCCCCGTACCCGCGCCAACGTGCGCAGCGCCGAGGCCGAACGTGATCAGGCGCTCGCCGACTATCGGACTTCTGTTCTACAAGCGCTACTCGATGCCAACAGCGCGCTCGAGCGCTACGGACGTGATCAGCAGGCACTCGTCCAATGGCAGCAGGCGCGTGACGCGGCCGCGGAGGCCGCGGCCCTTACGCGGCAGCGCTACGCCGCGGGCACCACGAGCCTCATCGACTCCCTGGATACGGAGCGCCAGCGCATGGCCGCCGAGGATCAGCTGATCACGGCCGAGTCGAACCTGATGCTGGCCTACGTGTCGCTACAGAAGAGCCTTGGGCTCGGCTGGGGAGCGGCGCCGTGACTGAAGTCGCCAAGGCTGACTCGGGGGCGTGGCTTGCCGTCGCGGCCGGCACCATCGGCGCCCTCATGGCGACGCTCGACATCTCGATCGTCAACACCTCACTACCCACCATCCAGGGCGCGATCGGCGCCAGCGGCAGTGAGGGCACATGGGTCGCGACTGCGTACCTGGTAGCGGAAATCATCATGATCCCGCTCGTTGGGTGGTTGACGGGGATCCTCGGACTACGCCGCTTTCTGCTGCTCGCGACCAGCCTATTCATTCTGTTTTCCATGTGGTGCGGCGTCGCGCAATCGCTGGTGCAGATGATCATCGGGCGGGTGGGCCAGGGCTTCACCGGGGGCGCCATGATCCCGACAGCGCTCACCATCGTCGCGACTCGTCTCCCTCCCCGACAGCAGCCCATCGGCATCGCGCTGTTCGGGATGACCGCGGTACTCGGCCCGGTACTCGGGCCGGTGGTCGGCGGGTATCTCACCGAACACCTGAGCTGGCACTACGATTTCTTCCTCAATCTTCCGATCGGCATCGGGCTGATTGCCTTGGTCACATTCGGGCTCCCTGGAAGTCCGATCGATGGGAGCCGGCTTCGCGACACCGACATCCTCGGTCTGTTCGGACTCATCCTGGGGCTCGGTGCGCTCACCATCGTGCTCGAAGAGGGCCAGCGGGATCGCTGGTTCGAGTCTGATCTGATCCGGGTGCTGACTGCCGTGTCGGCGCTCGGCTTCGTGATGCTGATCAGCGGTCAGATGGTGGCGCGCCGCCCCATCATTCACCTCAAGATTCTGCTGAGCCGCAGCTTCGGCGGCGCCTTCCTCATCAGCCTGATGACCGGCGCGGCGCTGTACGGCGTGCTCTACATCGTGCCGCAGTTCCTGACCGCGGTCCCCGGTTATAACTCCGAACAGGCCGGTTACATCACCGCGCTGAGCGGTATCCCGACCATCGTGATGCTCGCCATGTTTCCGGTCCTCGTGCGCCTGATCGACATCAGAATCGCGGTGGGCTTCGGCTTGCTTCTGTATGCCGTGAGCTGCCTCGCCGACTCCTACCTCACGGCCGATTCTTCCGGCGGGAATTTCATTTGGACTCAGCTGCTGCGAGGCTTTGCCCAGTTCTTCGCGCTGCTGTTCCTGAACCAGTCGGCGACTAACTCCGCTCCGCCCGAATACGCCGCCGACGCCTCAGGCCTGTTCAACGCGGCTCGAAATCTCGGCGGCTCGTTTGGCCTCGCAGCGATCGCGACGCTTCAGGACCGACGCGACACGTTTCATGTAACGCGGCTATCCGAGTCGATCACGGTCAATTCGCCCCAGGGCCAGTCCATTATCGATCACCACGGAATCGCAGCGCTCAGCAAGCTCATCGCAGATCAGGCGACGGTCATGACCTACGCCGATCTCTACCGGGTGTTCGGGGTGGCTCTGTTGATCATGATTCCGGTCGTCCTGGTACTGAAGCCGCTGCCCAAGGACGGACACCTCGAACTCGGTTGAGACGGCGCCGCGACGCCGACGGGCGTCGGTCTCGGTGCCCCGCCCCGTGATTTACGGCGTCGCCTTCCACAGGTCGTTCAACTCACCCGCGTTCGCATTCGGGTTCAGACCCACGCCGCCGAACAGCCAGAAGTTACCCGAAGGATCGGTCCAGCTCGCCGTCGACGCGCGCGCGCCGGGAACGTTGTTCCGGGAAGCTTTCCCCTCGGTACCGTAGGCGGCGATAGCATCCGCGGTCGCAGAGCCGCTGAGGAAGTTCCATTCGCCGCTCGAAGGGTCGTACTCCCACATGTCGTTCAGGAACTGGGCACTCCCGGTGGCGTTGGCGCCCTGGCCGCCAAATAGCCAGAGATTCCCGCTCGCGTCGATCCAGTTGGACGCGCCCTCGCGCGCGCCCGGCACGTCACTACTCGCGGCCGTACCCTGGGTCCCGTAGCTGCCCGCGGCGCCGACGGTATTGGCGCCGCTGACCCACGTCCAAAGGCCGGAAGTGGTCGAATACTTCCACAGGTCGTTCAGATAACCCACGCTGCCCGCTGAATCGTAGCCGGTACCGCCGAACAGCCAGAAGTTTCCCGACGGGTCGACCCAGTAGCTAGGCGCCCCGCGCGAGCCCGGACTATTCGTCGCTACCGCCGCGCCGAGAGTACCGTAATCTCCCGCCGCATTCGCCGTCGCGCCGCCCGCAATCCATGTCCACTGCCGCGTGCTCGGATTGAATTTCCACAGATCGTTGAGTTGTCCGGTCACGCTCGAGCCGTCGAACCCGACACCCCCAAACATCCAGAAATTCCCGGCGCTATCCTTCCAAGCCGCCATGAACTGCCGCGCTCCTGGCAGGTTCGATGCCGCCGCCACCTGTCGCGTGCCGTAGACGCCGACCGTGTTCGCAACCTCACTGCCGTTGATCCAGGTCCACTGTCCGGAAGACGGCGTGAACTCCCACACGTCATCGAGATCGCCGAGCGTCCCGGCCGAGTCGTAACCGACCCCACCGAACATCCAGAAGTTTCCGTCCGAATCGGTCCACGAAGCCGCTCCCTCACGAGCGCCCGGAATTGTCGTCGCCGAGCCTGTACCGAGCGTTCCGTACACACCCGCCACGTTGGAACTGCTGGACCCGCTCACCCAAGTCCAGGCGGCGCTGGAAGGAGTGAATTCCCACAGGTCGTTGAGATAGCCGATGGTGGTTCCCGCAGTCGGATAGCCCTCGCCACCGAAGAGCCAGAGGTTACCCGCAGAATCCGTCCACTGCGCCGGAGCCTGACGTGCGCCGGGTTCGCCGCCCGCGGTCCCCTGGGTGTCATAGGTGCCACCGATATCGATCGTGGAGGTACCACCCACCCATTCCCAGGAAATGAAACCCGTGGACGTACCGGAACCGCCGCCGAGACAGGCGCTGAGACCAAGTAGCGCGACGCCCACGATCAACCCCGCAGAAAGCGCTCGCGCAGCCAAGCCGCGGTAGTTAGGACGGGAACATGAATGCACGAATAACCCCCGAAAGATCGCTGGCGCGCGGAATGTCAAGAATTGCAAGGGCACCATATCCCGGCGTCCCGACCGAGAGGCTACGCAACTGGAGCCGTCAGCACAAACCCCCGCCGCGGCGCGGCGTCAGGCTGGCAGTCCGAGATCGCTCCTCGAGAGCCGGCATTCCTTCATCCAGGTGGTGAGTTCCGGACCTGACATGGGCTTGGCGATGAGGTATCCCTGCCCGAAGTTGCAACCCAACTCCTGCAGCAGGCGCCACTCCTCGAGCAGCTCGATGCCTTCGGCCACGCTCTTGATGCCGAGTTTGTCGGCCATGTCGAGTGCCGAGCGCAGGATCACCTGCAGGTTCTTGCGCTCATGGGCTCCGGCCACGAGGCTGCGATCGAGCTTCAGTTCGGTGAACGGGAAGCGCGCAAGCTGCTGCAACGACGAGAACCCGGTTCCATAGTCATCGATCGAGAGACCAAAACCCCGGAGCCGGAGTCTAGCCAGGGAACCGAGCGCTGCGCCCCGGCTGCTCACGATCGAGCCCTCGGTGAGTTCGAATACGATCTGGTTCGCAGGTAATGCGTGGCGCTCCTGAATCGCAATGATCTCGTCGGCCAGCGCCGGTCGGTCGAGCAGCCGTGGTGACAGGTTTACCGCCAGCGACAGATGCAGACCTCGGGCCATCCAAGCTGCGGTCTGCAACATGGCCTGATCCATGACGAGCAGCGTGAGGTCGTGAATGAGGTCGTGCGCCTCGGCGACCCGGATGAAATCTGCAGGAGACACCGCGCCGAGTGTCGCGTGAGTCCAGCGCGCCAGCGCTTCCACGCCTCGCACCAGTCCGGTACGCATCTCCACCTTCGGTTGATAGTGGACGTGAAGGCTTTGAGTACGAATCGCCTCCGATAGTGAGGCGGCGTCGATCCCGGTGGACTGCTTGGCGATGATCTTCTTCGGCCAGTGGGTCGAGCGCCGCAAACTTTGGTGCAAGGATTCCGCCGTGAGAGGCTTTTGCAAGGCGCCGATGATGCGCAGGCCGAGCGCGCTCCCTAAGTCGGCGACGAGTTCAAGTAGCGAGTGCTCGCGCGAGGACGCCACGATAATGGGCGCATCGATGCCGAGTTGATGTAGCCGGTCGAGTAGTTGCGACCCGTCCATGGCGGGCATCTCGAGGTCGATGATCAGAAGATCGGGAACCTTGACGAGGCCTGAGAGCGTGCTCAGCGCCTCGTGACCATTGGCCGCGGTATGAGTGTGCTCGAAACCCGCCGCTTGGCACAGTTTGACCGCATGGTCCCGCTGAACCGCGCTGTCATCGACGACGAGCACCGAAGCGGAACCGGGCACCGGCTTTAAGTCCGCAGCCGATGAGCAACGGCCGTGTGCAGATCGGCCTTCGAGTGATCACTCGGACAACTATCGCAATGGTTCACACACAGGTTTCGGCCGACGCGCGCGGCGCTTGAAGCAGCCCACCGCGCGTGCGACCGAAGTGTGACGTAACTCTCGGTTCCCTTGCCGTCTCCCGGTGCAGCCGGCTCACCCGGCGCGGGCGCGCCCGCGTGGCATGTCGGCTACCTGGTTCGCGTCGAACCCGAGCCTTCGCACGGCGCTCAGAATTGCGAGAACCGAAGCGGTTACGATGTTGCGATGTCTTCCGACCCCGAAGCGGGTTCCCGGGACGCCCTCGCGGGCAATCTCGATGATCGCGATGGCGGTGGCGTCGGCTCCCTGTCCGAGTGAGCGTTCCTCGTAGGTATCGATGCGGATTGGGAGACCGAGCGCATCGATGGCGGCTGCGATAGGCCCGTTACCGGTACCCCGGATACGGCGCAGAACGCCGCCCACGCTGACGTCGATCTCTATGCCCTGCTCGCTGCCGCTTTCAAAGAGATGATGGCCCCGATAGGCGAATGAGTCGTCGAAGGCGAGATAGGTCGCCTCGAACAGCGCCCAAAGGCTCGCGCCCGACATCTCGGTCTCCGCCGCATCCGCTTGGGCCTGGACGATGGCGCTGAATTCGACTTGCATCCGACGCGGCATCACGACGCCGTGATCGCGCTCCAGGAGGTAGGAGATGCCACCTTTTCCGGACTGACTGTTGATGCGAATGATCCCCTCGTAGGCCCGGCCGAGATCGGCGGGGTCGATCGGCAGATACGGCACCTCCCACAACGCGTCGGGACGCTGCGCCGCGAAGCCCTTCTTGATCGCGTCCTGATGGGAACCCGAGAAGGAGGTGAACACGAGGTCTCCCACGTAGGGATGGCGTGGGTGAATCGGTAGTTTGGTGCACTCCTCAGCGACCCGTGCCACGGCATTGATGTCCGAGAAGTCGAGCTTCGGATGGATACCCTGCGTGTAGAGATTGAGGGCCAGCGTCACAAGATCGACGTTGCCGGAGCGCTCGCCATTGCCAAAGAGACAGCCCTCCACTCGATCGGCCCCCGCCATGAGACCGAGTTCGGCGGCGGCGACCGCGGTGCCGCGATCGTTGTGCGGATGCAGCGACAGGATGACGTGCGCGCGGTGATCGAGATGGCGATGCATCCATTCGACCTGGTCGGCAAAGACATTCGGCGTCGCGTTCTCGACCGTAGTGGGAAGATTCAGAATCACCGGCCGCCCGGGCCCCACGCCCCAGGCCTTCATCGCCGTGTGACAGGCAGCAAGCGAGAACTCGAGTTCGGTCATCGAGAAGGTTTCGGGCGAATACTGGAAGATCCACTCGGTGCCCGGTTGCTGATCGGTGAGTGTCTTCAGAAACCTGACCTGGCGCTCGATGAGTTCGAGTACTTCGGCCTGACTCAGGCCAAAGACGATGCGGCGCCACACCGGCGAGGTCGCGTTGTAGACGTGCACGATGGCTCGCCGCGCGCCGCGCAGGCTCTCGACCGTCCGCGTGATCAGGTCCTCGCGCGCCTGAGTGAGCACCATCGGAACCACGTCCTGCGGGATTCGCTCGGACTCGATCAGCGTCCGCACGACGTCGAAGTCGATCTGCGAGGCCGAGGGGAAGCCGACCTCGATCTCCTTGAATCCAATCTTGACCAGCACGTCGAACAGCGTGAGCTTGCGTTCGCGGTTCATAGGCTCGAACAGCGCTTGGTTGCCGTCCCGCAGATCGGTGGAGCACCAGATCGGCGGCTGGGTGATTTGACGCGACGGCCATTTCCGGTCGTTCAGGCCGACCGGGGCAAACGGGCGATATTTGTTCGACGGGTCCTGCAACATGGTGTTCTCACTCGCGGATGCAGCGCCAAGCGCGCACATCTGAAAAGGCGGTTGAATTCCCCGGTGAGGGGGAGGGTTCGAGGTCCAGTCTTGTGAGCGCCGACTGGTAGCGCGTGGGGGTTACTGCGCGCGCGGGCGCAGAAGGAGCAGCCGCGTAAGAGACAGCACCAGCGCCGCGACGGGGCGGTTCGCAAAATTCGGGGCGCTGTGTACGCATAAAACCATCGCCGAACGCTATCACGGAACACCGACATTTAGCAACCCGCTCGGCCGCCGCCTGCCTTCACTTTTCGATGGCAGTAGGCGACCACCCATCGACTACCCGCCGCGTCGCGCCTTGGCCTCACCGAAACTCTCGTCTAAGGTGCGCGGTCCTCGCTGCGTCCCCCGCCACCCGGATACGTCCATGTCGAATGAACCCCTAGCCAGTCCTACCGCCGGTAGCCTCTCCGCACGGGAATTTCGCTTCGTCCTGGGCGGACTCATGCTCGCGCTTACCCTGGCGGCTCTCGATCAGAACATCGTCGCGACTGCGCTACCCCGGATCACCGGCGAACTCGGCGGGCTCGAGCATCTGTCCTGGGTCGTCACCGGATTCCTGGTAGCGAGCACCGTCTCGGCCCCGCTCTATGGAAGGCTCAGCGACCTTTATGGCCGCAAGCCTGCCTTCACGATTTCCATCAGTATATTTTTAGTCGGTTCAGCGCTCTGCGGCCTCGCCCGGGGGATGGGTGAGCTGATTGCGTTCCGCACCATTCAGGGCATCGGTGCTGGCGGCTTGATCGTGTTGTCGCAGACGGTCATCGGCGACCTCGTGTCGCCGCGCGAGCGCGGCAGATACCAAGGTCTCTTTTCCGCCGTGTTCACCGCCTGCTCGGTGGCGGGGCCCCTGCTCGGTGGCTTGATCACGGAATACGCGTCCTGGCGCTGGATTTTCTACGTCAACCTGCCGCTCGGCGCTGCCGCGCTGTTGATGATCATCGGAGGGCTCCGGCCAGCGCCTCCGGGACCGACCCCGAAGCTCGACATTCTCGGCGCGATGCTGCTCGTCGTGGGAACCGGCTGCCTACTGCTGCTGCTGAGCTGGGGAGGCACGACCTTCCCATGGTGGTCGGCGCCTACGGTGGGTCTCGGCGTCGCGGCCGTCGTTGCACTCGGACTACTGGCGCGCGTCGAACTGGGCGCCGCGCAGCCGATCCTGCCGCCGGATCTGTTTCGCAACCGGGTGTTCGTCATCGGCGTGACCGTGATCGCGCTCGCGGGCATGGCGCTGTTCGCGGCGGTGGTCTTCATGCCGCTCCTGTTTCAGCTGCTGCTCGGGGCGAGTCCCTCGCGTGCCGGTCTCATGATCGCGCCGATGATGGGCGGGGTGATCGTCTCCTCGGTCGCGGGTGGCCGCTTGGTATCGACCACCGGTCGCTACAAGCTACTGCCGGTTTTCGGGCTGTTCACCGTCTCCGCCGTGTTCGCCACCTTCGCCTGGGGGACGCGCAGCGCCGTGCCGGTGTCGGTGATGGAAGCGCTGCTGGTCGCCATGGGACTCGGGATGGGCCTCGTCCTACCCACCCTAACGACCGCGATCCAGAATGCGGTCCTGCGTGGCGAACTCGGTGCGGCTACCGCGACGGCGGCGTTCTTCCGCTCTCTCGGCGGAGCGATCGGCGTCGCGCTATCCGGCTCGGTGCTGAGTTCCTACCTGCACCGGCTTCCCGCCGGCCTTCAGGCCGCGGCGGGTGGAGTCGAGCACATCGCCGGACTCCCGCTCGCCGATCGGACGGCGGTGCTCGATGCGTACCGCGTCGGACTGTCGGGCTCGTTCATCGCCGGAGCGAGCATCGGTACGCTCGCGTTTCTCGCGGTGCTGTTCTTACCGGAGTTACCACTCCGCTTGGCGCCGGCGAGTAGCGTAAGCGAACCATGAGTCCCTACGAGGCGCCGCCACTCATGGTGGTATTCATGGTGGTAATGTCAAATGTCCGCTCGAGCCATCCGCTCGGCAATGGAGTCGCTCATGTACACCTGTAAAGCCTTCGCCGCGCAAAGCGCTGACACGCCGCTCGCCCCGTTCTCGTTCGAGCGCCGCGACCCCGGTCCAACCGATGTGCGCATCGACATTCTCTACTGCGGCGTCTGTCACTCAGACATCCACACGGCGCGCAGTGAGTGGGGACCGTCGATGTATCCGGTGGTGCCGGGCCACGAGATCGTCGGTCGCATCGCCGCAGTCGGCAGCGAAGTAAGAAAATTCAAGCCAGGTGATCTCGCCGGAGTCGGCTGTCTGGTCGATTCCTGCCGCCGCTGCGCAAGTTGCCGTGATGGCCTCGAGCAGTACTGTGAAAATGGCTTCACCGGAACCTACGGCACTCCCGACCTCAAACTCCCCGGCAAGCCCACCTTCGGCGGCTACTCGAAGTCGATCGTCGTCGAAGAGGCGTTCGTGCTACGCATACCCGAGAACATCTCCCCCGCCGGTGTGGCTCCACTTCTCTGCGCCGGCATCACGACGTTCTCGCCGCTGCGCCATTGGAAAGTTACTCGCGGCCACAAGGTCGGGGTCGTGGGACTGGGGGGACTCGGCCATATGGCCCTGAAGCTTGCACACGCCATGGGTGCTGAGGTGACGCTGTTTACGACCAGCCCGGGCAAAGCCGCGGATGCCAAGCGACTCGGGGCAGACCACGTCGTCGTCTCGACGGATGCGGAAGCGATGCGGGGGCAGGCCTCCCAGTTCGACTTCATGCTGGATTGCGTGTCGGCGTCGCACGACATCAACGCCTATCTGGCTCTACTCAAACGCGATGGCACCCTGGTTCAGGTCGGCGCACCGCCTGACCTCTTGCCCGTGAATGTCATCGGACTCATCTTCTCGCGTCGACGACTGGCGGGTTCCCTGATCGGCGGCATTGCCGAGACCCAGGAAATGCTAGATTTCTGTGGCGAGCACGGGATCGTATCGGATATCGAGATGATTCCGATCAGCGAGATCAACGCGGCCTACGAGCGGGTGATCGCGGGCAAAGTGAAGTATCGCTTCGTCATCGATATGCAGACATTGTAGGCAACCGCGCGTCCGGCTCCCAGCCGCCACCCAGAGCGCGGATGAGACTGACGCTCGCGCGGAGCTGCAGAGTCTCGAGGTTGATCTCGTCGCGCTGCGTCTGCAGCGCGGCCGTCTGCGAGGTGACCACGTCGAGGTAATTTACCGCGCCGTTGCGGTAACGATCCATCGAGTAGATGAGCGAACGCTGTGCGGCATCGACGGCTGCACGTTCGGACTGCGCCGCCGCCTGATAGTGATCGAGGAGCGCGAGTTCATCCTCGACCTGCTGGAATGCGGCGAGCGCCACCGACCGATAGTGGGCACTCGTTTCCTCGAGCGCAGCACGCGCCTGCGCCACCTGCGCACGGCGACGCCCCGCGTCGAACAACGGCAGGTCGAACGACGGACCCACGGCCCAGACGCGACTCGGTACACGTAGCAGCTGACTCGCGTAGGCGCTCGCGACCCCACCTTCGGCGTCGAGCGAAATCGAGGGAAAGTAGGCCGCGCGGGCGACGCCGACATCGGCATTCGCGGCCGCCATGCGGCGCTCGGCCGCCGCCACATCCGGCCGCCGCTGCAGCAAGGTCGAGGGAACCCCGGCAGGCACTTTCGGTAAGGTGATCGCGGTGACCTCCGGGGCGAGGGTAAACGTCGATGGCGACTCGCCAGTCAGCGCCGCGATCGCGTGCTCGATCAGCGCGCGTTGCGCGCGGGTCTGCTCGGCCTGGGAGCGGGCCACCTCGAGCTGGGTCTGGGCGCGAGCGACGTCGAGGCCGGGCGCGATGCCGCCGTCATGGCGCTGGATCGTAAGATCGAGCGCGCGTTGGTAGGCCTGGACGGTCTCCTCGAGCAGCGCGCTGTCGCGGTCGAGCCCGCGCAACATGACGTAGTCATCGACGAGTTGTGCCGTAAGGCTGAGGCGAGCGGATTCCAGGTCCGCCTGCGAGGCGGCCGCGAGTGCCCTGCCGGAGGCGATGGTATTGCGGATGCGACCCCAGAGATCGAGTTCATAGACCGTGGCGAGACCTAAGGAGTCGGAGCTGTAGTTCGCGGGACCCGTGCCGCGCAGGGGCGCGGTATCGGACTGCCGGTCCCGATCGAGCGACCCTTGGGCTGAGATCGTGGGAAAGATTCCCGCCCGAAGCTGGTCGCTGTAGGCGCGTGCTTCGTTGTAGCTTGCGAACGCGGCGGCGAGATCCGGATTGTGGGCAAGGAGGCGCTGTTCGAGCGCATCGAGCCGCGCATCGCCATAGAGAGTCCACCAGGCATCGCGCGGCAGATGATCGGCAGGCTCCGCCGAAGCCCAGGGACCCATCTCCTTATAACTTGCAGCGACCGGCACATCGGGTGTCTGCCGAGGCGGAGCGAACGAGCAGCCCGCTGTGGCGAGCAGCGCCAGCGCCGCGACGCTTGCGCCGATCCGCTCAGCTCGCGTCATGATGCAGGTCACTGCCGCTCGCAACCTCGCGCCCGCTCGGGCTCGAACCGGGGGCGTCGAGCACGTTCACGCGGTTGCCGTTCGCGATGTCGTCCGGCGGGTTATCGATGACACGATCCGAAACAGCGAGCCCGGACGCGATCTCGATGCTCTGACCGAGATCGCGCTGCACGGTCACGGGCTTGACGTCGACTCGTCCATCAGTGCCGACGGTTGCGACGGTGAGTCCGCCCGCACCAAATATCAATGCACTCGCAGGGATCGTGAGACCGTCGCCACGACCGGCGAGATTGAGCTTGAGACTCGCATAGCCGCCCGGCATGAGATCGCCGTGAGCATTGTCGACGAGGAGTTGCATGAGCGTCGTCCCCGAGGCCGCGTTCACAGCCTGCGCAGAGGTTTCCACCGTCGCCGCGTAGGTCTGGTCAGGGTGTTCCGGTACGGTCATGGTGGCTCGAGTGCCTGGCGGAACGCTCGGCACGTACTGCTGCGGTACGCTCACATAGACGCGAAGCTTGGTCGTGTCCGAGACGACAAATAGTTCCGGTCCGCCGCCGCTGCCCGCGTTGATGAGCGCGCCGACGTCGGTCGAGCGGGCCGTCACGACCCCGTCGAAGGGCGCGACGATTCGCGTGAAAGCTTTAGTAGCAACCAGTCGATTGACGTTCGCCTGCGCGGCATTGACGAGGGCTTTCTTGGTGGCGTAATCACCGGTCTTCTCGTCCACTTCCTGCTTCGAGACCGAGTCGGACCCGAGCATGGCATTCCAGCGTGCGGCCGTCGTCTCTGCGAGCGACGCACTCGCCTGCGCGCTCGCCAGGTCGGCCTTCGCCTGCAAAAGCTGTTGATCGAGATCCGGGGTCTCGATCTCCGCGAGCAGATCCCCCGCCTTCACTCGCGCTCCGATGTCGTGCTTCCAGCTCTTCAGATAACCCGGCACCCGCGCGTAGATAGGCGCACTCCGGTACGCCTCGAGCCGGCCCGGAAGCTCGAGATTGGCGGGACCGCCGCCAGGGGAAGGGTAGAGCGTGCGCACGGTGGGGATGGCTTGCGCCTCCGTCCACGCCTGAAGTTGCCGAGCGCTGCGAACCCGCGAAACCGCGCCCTCGGCCACGATCCCCACCGCGGCGAGTGCCACCACGACTCCTACCGTGACGAGCCCACGTCCCGGTCGCGGCTTGGGTCCGGAATCTGAGGCGGGAGGGGCAGGTTCAGGCGCCGACATGTTGAACTCCTAGAGATGGCGTCGGCGCAGGGTCCCGGCGCTCGCGGCCATGTACGAGACTGAAGACGACGGGCACAAAAACAAGCGTTGCGACCGTGGCAAAGATCAATCCGCCGATGACTGCACGGCCAAGCGGCGCGTTCTGTTCGCCACCCTCACCGAATCCGAGCGCCATGGGGAGCATTCCGATGACCATCGCGAGCGCCGTCATGAGTACCGGTCGGCAGCGCACGAATCCCGCCTCCAGAGCGGCCTGGGTGGCGTCTCCGAGTTCGTCGAGCTTCTCGCGCGCGAAACTGATCACGAGCACGCTGTTCGCGGTTGCGACCCCCATGCACATGATCGCACCGGTTAGAGCAGGAACCGACAGCGGCGTGTGCGTGGCGAACAGGCACCACACGATCCCCGCGAGCGCCGCGGGCAGGGCGGTGATGATCACAAAGGGATCGCTCCACGACTGGAAATTGACCACGATGAGCAGGTAGATCAGAACGATTGCGCCGAGCAGACCGAACAGCAGACCCTCGAACGAGGTGTTCATCGTCTGTACCTGCCCCAGCATGACGACTGAACTCGCCTTCGGCACCTCCCCCCGCGTCTCCTCGAGGAGGCGCCGCAGGTCCGCCGCGACCGCGCCGAGATCGCGACCCTGGGTAGCGGCGAAGATCTCCACCATCGGCGCGATGTTGTACTGCGAAGCGACGGCGTTGGAGCGCGCGCGATGAATACTGGCGATGCCACCGAGGACCTGCGAGGTGCCGGCCGCCGACGGTGTGATGGGAAGATCGCGCAACCCCTCGAGGGACTGAACCCGGTACTGCGGCGTCTGCACGGTGATGAGATACGAAACGCCGTTCTTCGGATTGAGCCAGAAGGTCGGCTGCACCTGGCCGGAGCCGGCGAAGTTGACTACCAGGCTGTTGGTCACGTCGCGTTCCGTGACGCCCGCGAACTGCGCGCGGGTGCGATCGACGTCGATCGCAAAGGCCGGCTGGTTCTGCGACTGCTGGATGCGCGCATCGGCGATGCCCGGAATGTGCCGGATGCGGGCGAGCAGGGACTGCGCGTAAGCAGTGTTAGCCCCGAGATTCGTGCCGCGGATCTCTACATTGATGGGGGCGGGTGACCCGAAGTTCAGAATCTGGCTCACGATGTCGGCCGGCAGAAATGAGAACGTGACCCCCGGAAAGCGCCGCGGCAGCTCCTCCCGCAGGCGGCGCAGGTATTCAGCGGTGGGCCGGTGCGCTGCTTGCAGCTCGATCTGGATATCGCCGTCCTGTTCGCCGATGAGACCCGTGTTGTTGTAGGTCATATTGATGCTGCTGATCGGCTGGCCGATGTTGTCGGCGATTGTCGCGAGCTCCGCCGGCGGAATGAGCCTGCGGATAGTGGCTTCCACCTCGGTGAAAATGGCCGCGGTCCGCTCGACCCGGGTACCCATCGGGGCCCGTACGTGCATGAGAATCTGCCCGCTGTCGACGTTCGGGAAGAAGTTGCGCCCCAGAAACGGTGCGAGGGCAAAAGACAGCAGCACGAACCCCAGGAACCCGAGCACGAATATCCGCCGATGGTGGAGTGCAAGGTCGAGCGTCGCGCGGTAGTCGGCGCGAAAGCGCTCGAATGCCCGCTCGAAGCCGCGCTGGAACCGCAGCAGCGGGTTGGAGCTCGCCGCGGCAGGGGAGTCATGGTCCACGGCGACATGGCGGTGCAGCAGGTACTTGGCCATGGTCGGAACCAACGTACGCGAAAGGAGGAACGACCAAGCCATGGCGAACATCACCGCTTCGGCCATCGGTACGAACAGGAAGCGCGCGACCCCATCGAGGAAAAACATCGGTACGAACACGATACAGATGCACAGCAGCGACACGAAGGCAGGCGTTGCGATCTGGGCGGCGCCATCGAGGATGGCGGGCTCGACATCCTTGCCCTGTTCGAGGTGCCAGTTGATGTTCTCGATGGTGACCGTCGCATCGTCGACGAGGATGCCGATCGCGAGCGCGAGGCCGCCGAGAGTCATGATATTGAAGGTCTCGCCGAAAGCCGCGAGAAGAATGATCGCCCCGAGAATCGACAATGGTATCGAGATCGCAATGATCACCGTCGAGCGCCAGCTGCCGAGAAAGAGCAGGATCATCAGGCTCGTCAGCACTGCAGCGATGATGCCTTCGCGCGCTACGCCCGAAATGGCGCCGCGCACGAATAGCGATTGATCCGCGACCGGCGAGATCTCGAGCGTAGCCGGCAGAGCCGGCTTCATCTCCGCGAGCTTCTGCTTGACTCCCGCAATGATCGAGAGCGTCGAAATGGAGCCGTTCTTCAAGACCGACATGAGCACCGAGCGGCTGCCGTTCACGTGCACGATATTGGTCTGGGGCGGGTTACCGTCGTGCGTATGCGCGACGTCCCGCATGTAGACCATCGCGCCGTTGACGGTCTTGATCGGCAGAGCGTCGAGATCTCGGAGGTCCGACGGCGCATCGTTGAGCAGCAGGTTGTACTCGAAATCGCCGATCTTCTCGGTACCTACCGGAATGATGAGATTCTGCGCGGCGAGCGCATTGGCCACGTCCTGACCGGACATGCCGCGCGCCTGCAGCGCCGCGGGATCGAGATCTATCTGCACCTGGCGCGTCTTACCGCCGAATGGATAGGGAATGGCAGCGCCCTGCACGGTCACGAGTCCCGTACGTAAGGTATTCGTACCGAGATCGGCGAGATTTTGTTCGGTGAGTCCTTTACCCGACAGCGCGAGCTGGATGATCGGCACCGTCGCGGCGCTGTAGTTGATGATGAGCGGCGGCGTAGTTCCGGGCGGCAGAGTCTTCAGAGACTGCTGCGCGATGGCCGTGACCTGAGCGTTGGCGAGTCGGATATCGGCACCCGGCTGGAAGTAGACCTTCACGATGCCGAAGCCGTTATACGAGTTCGACTCGATATGCTCGATGTCGTTGACCGTAGTCGTCAGCGAGCGCTCGAAAATCGTCACGATCCGCCCGCTCATCTCATCCGGTGACAGACCGGCGTATTGCCACGCGACTCCGATGATCGGGATACGGATGTCCGGAAAGATGTCCACCGGCGTGCGGAATGCGACCAAGGTCCCGAGAATCGTCATCAGCAGCGCCATCACGATGAACGTGTACGGACGGGAAAGCGCAATTCGCACCAACAGCATCATTCTCGCGGCATCCTCGAGCGGACCAATCGCTTCGACGCGAACTGCGTCAGGAGCGAATAGAATAGCAGTGTGGTAGCGTTACCATCCCGGTTGCAAGAGACCCACGCGATGGCCCTCCATTTGGAAACCCTAAAGCGGTCAGTGCGTTATCCTAGAAAATCACGTGTTATCAAGCACCTAGCGAGGCTATTAGGCGCGGCTCCGCGCGCTGCGGTGATAGCGTTATCATTTGTTAATCTACGGCCCTGGTCACAGCGATAGCGGTTGTGGCCAAGCGCTCCAAACCGGTCCGTCGCAGCCGCAACGCCCTCGCCCAGGGAAAGCGCGTCACTATCAAGGATGTCGCTCGGCACGCCGGGGTCGGCTGGATCACGGTGTCACGCGTGATGCGGGCGCCGGACAAGGTGTCGGCGATCCTCAAACATCGGGTGCATACCGCCATCGACGATCTCGGCTATGTCGCGAATCAAGCGGCGAGCGGCCTCGCGTCGGGCGCCTGCCGTATCGTACCGGTGCTGATCCCCACGCTCTCGCATAGTGTGTACGTACCGTTTCTCGATGGCGTGCACGAGGAGCTCGACCGGCACGGCTATGAAATCCTGCTCGGCACGACTAACTACGACGCGGAGGTCGAGGCACGACTCGCCGCGACGTTTCTCGGCTGGTTCCCCGCGGGAATCCTCGTCGCGGGCGTCGATCATTCGGCGGCCACGCGCAAGCGCCTCACCCAAGCGGTCGCCCAAGGCACCCCGGTCATCGAGTACATGGATCTCACCGACGATCCGATCGACATCAACGTAGGAATGTCGCACCGCGCGACTGGCGTCGCCGTGGCCGAGTTCTTCGCGGGCCAGGGATACCGTCATATCGCCTACGCCGGTACGCTCGGTGAGCGTGACCCGCGTGGCTCGCGTCGCCTGGAAGGCTTCCGCGACACGCTGCGCGCGCGCGGCCTCCCGAGCGATTACGTCGTGATGGGCTCGGAACTCTTTTCGATGGGACTGGGCGCGCGGCTGCTCACGGAACTCCTCGAGCAGTTTCCGCAGGTGGAGGCGGTTCTGTTCGCCAACGACGACCTCGCGGCCGGCGCCGTGCTCGAGGCAAAGCGGCGGAACATCGCGATCCCGCAACGCCTTGCGATCATGGGCTTCAGCGATCTCGAGATTGCGACCTTGCTCTCGCCCGCCATCTCGTCGGTACGCGTGGACCAGAAGGGGATCGGACGGCTCGCGGCACAAAAGCTCATCGCGGCGCTCGCCGGTGCGCCGGACTGTCGACGCGCGGTCGACGTGGGTTTCGAAATCATCGAACGCGAGACCACACGCGGAGCGGCATGGCCGCCATGAGTAGCGCGATGAGCCCACCGACGACGGTGGCGGAGAGGCGGTGTTCCGAGTTCTCGAGGACGCTGCCCGAAGCGAGCGAGATGAGCAGCACGATCGTTGCCGTGATGGCGGCGGTCATGCCAGCGTAGTGAGCTTTCTGCAACCCGAAGGCGGCGCTCGCCGTCAGCGCGAGCCCCAAGAGCTGGAGCCCGGTCGACCCACGAATAGCGAGCACGAATAGCGTCGCGAGCACGCATCCCGCCAGGGTACCGACAAAACGCGCCACCCCTCGCGTGCGGGTGTCCGGCAAGCCCGGTTTAATGACCAACATCGCCGTCATCGGCGCCCAGTAGCTATTGGACAGATGCAGCTCCCTCGCCACCCATCCGGCCAGCATCACTGCCACCGCAGCGCGAGCGGCTTGGCCGAGGAGCGCCAGGCGAGTCGGGGTTGGCTTGGCAGCCGGCGGCGACGGTGGCTCGGCGAGGATGGGCAACAGCGTCGCCAGCGCGATCACCACCGTCACCTGAGCGAGACCACCGCTGAGCGCAAACGCCGCTCTCTCGAGCGCCATCGGCAGCGGCCCGGCGAAAGAGCCCGCCACGAGTAGTGCGATCACCCACTGCAGTGTCACCCACCACAGATCGTCGTCGATCATCCCGAGCGCGCCGCAGAGCGCAGCGGCGAGTCCCGCCACCGCGAGTAACGCCCAGGGCCACTCACCCACCAACGAGCCGATGAAGGCCATGACCGGAATGCCAAGCGCCGCCGCCACCATGGCCCCCCAGCGAATGCCGCGCAGGCCGTGCGAGACGCCGAACCCGACCGAGAACGCGGCACCCGCGGCAATGATGCCTTGAACTTCGTAGCCCTCGCGAAGGCTGATGAGCAAAAGCAGCGGCATCGCCGGCAGACATAGCAGCGCTTCGCGCCAGTGAAACGGCCGAGCCCAGTCGAGGGGCAGTCGCAGCCCGAAACGTGAAGAACCGCCGAAAGGTGCAGGCATTTGACGATCTTGCCTCAAGGGCGGACGGCCGATCGCGCTTCGTTGCTAGAATCTCGCGATGACTGACACGCATCCGCAGGCCGTCTGGCCAGACATTCCGAAGCCTCTCATGCCCTACACGCCCGCGGTCAAAGCCGGCGGTTGGCTGTTCATCTCCGGACAGCTCGCGAGCGATTTCGAGACGGGTATCGCGCCGGAAGCACGCGTCGCCAACGGTTTCATCGAAGACGAACTCGCTGTGCAATCGCGGTTCGTGATGAAAACTCTCGCCGCGACCGTGAAGGCTGGCGGCTGCGACATTGCGCGCGACGTCGTACGCATCTGGCAGTGGTTCCCCTACGATACGCCGACCTATGAGCAGTTCGAGAGCGGCGATTCCTGGCCGGGCTTGAGCATCACGCCGTACCTCGAGGCGCGCAACGAGTACATCCGGGAGCCCCGTCCCGCCTCCACCGCCGTTTCCATCCGCGCCCTCCCGGTGCGCGGCGCGCGTATCGAAGTCGATCTCATCGCGATGGATGACCCGTCAGTACCCATCGGCTACGCGGCGCCTGAGGGCGTTCCGATGCCGGTGGCCGGCTATTCGCCCGCGCTCCGCCGGGGCGATTGGGTGTTTCTCGCCGGCGAGGTCCCGACCGACTGGAAAGGGGACTACACCACACCTCGGCATATGGGTCCGAAGAGCGCACTCGCCCCCGACGCGCGACTGAATCCCTACCTATGGTACGGCTCGTCGATCGAAGCCCAGACCGATTACACCCTGCAGAAACTCGCGCGGATCGCCGCGGCGGCAGGGACGTCTTTCGAGCGTGCGGTCAAAGCAGAGGTCTACATCGGACATCCGCGCGACTACGCAGGCATGGATCGCGTGTGGAAAAAATGGTTCCCGCGTAATCCTCCGGCTCGCTGCGTCATTCCCTACATGGGCCTCGGCACGATGGGCAGCCGCATCGAAATTGCGCTCACCTTGCTCGCTGCGGATTCCAAGCTACAAATAGAGACCATCGAAACCTCCGCCGCACCCGAACCCTTCAGTCACGAACCGCAGGCGGTCAAGGTTGGCAATTTTCTGTTCCTCAGCCAGCAGATGGCCTGCGACAGTCGGGGAGTCCTGGCACCGGGCATGCTTCGGCACCCCGAGTTTCCCTGGTACGGGTCACCCGGCAAGGCACAGATGCGATACATGCTCAAAAACGTAAGCGCCATCTGCGAGGCGGCCGGGACGCATCTGGAAAACGTCGTCCGCCGCGCCTGCTTTCACGACGAGGGTACCTACTTCGCCGATTCGATCGAGGAATGGGCGGCACACTTCCCCAAGCTCAAACCCGCCTCGACTACGATGAAGATCGGCGGACCCCTGGTCGTGCCGGGGGCCAATACCCTCCTCGATTTGATCGCCTATGTTCCCGGCTAACCGAGCGCGTGGCCGAGTAAGGCCGCGTAGCTCGCCTCGCTCGCCGGAAGACGGGCCACGAGGCGCCCCATCCGCATCACGTGGATGACGTCGGCGAGACTCAATAGCTCCTCGAAGTCGGAGCTCGCAACGATGATGACGCAGTGGCGGGCAGCCGCCAGCGCGCGCAGCGCAGCGTGAATATCGCGTTTGGCCGAGAGATCCACTCCCTGGGTCGGATCCTCGGCGAGCAGCACGCGCGGGGCGGATTCGAGCATGCGGCCGATGATCACCTTCTGCTGGTTGCCACCGCTCAAAGATTCTGCCGCGGCCTCGACTCGCGGCGGCCGGATCGCAAGCTCGCGAATGTAGTCACGTCCCATGCTGCGTTCGACCTCCCGCCAGCGTAGCCCGAGACGCCGACAGGCCCGGCGCACGCGCGGCGAAAGCGCGAGGTTGTCGCTGATCGAGAGCTTACCGACGATGCCTTCGCGGCGCCGATCGGCCGGCGCGTAGCGCAGGCCTCGCTCGAAGGCGGCACTCGCGTTGCCTGTAGGTAACAGCCCACCCGCGACGCGAATCTCTCCATAGTCCACCCGATCGAGGCCAGCGATCGCTCTGAGGAGCGCACTCTGACCAGCGCCCTGCACGCCCGCAATGCCGACGATCTGCCCACCGTGGGCCTCGAGCGACACTTCGCGGAATTTCCCCAAGGTAGTCAGTCCCACCACGTCCAGGCGGCCTGTACCTTCACGGTTACCGGCAGGCGAAGCGGCGGCGCCCTTAGGCTCGCTCCGCTCGCCGTCTTTCGTGAGCAGCGCGACCAGCTCCGGGTGGTCGACTTCGCCACGCCGAAAGTGCCCGGTTTGCCGGCCGTTGCGAAGCAGAGTGATGCGATCGGCGATGCGCATGACCTCTGAGAGACGGTGAGTGACGTAGAGGATTCCGCGGCCGGTATCACGCAGCGAAATGAGCCGTTCGAGCACCTGTTCCGCGTCAGGCTCGGCCAACACCGCGGTGGGCTCATCGAGCACGATGACTTCCGCTTCGGACAGTAGCGCCCGTGCTACTTGCGCAAGCCGCAGCTGCGGTACCGAGAGCGCCGCGACCGAGGTGTCCGGATCGATCTGAAGTCCGACGATCCGCAGCGCGCCGGCCACCCGCTCGCGTTCTGAACCCGAGAGGCGTCCGCGCGAACTCCAGGCGGCTTCCATGCCGAGCAGAATGTTCCTGCCAATCGAAAGACCCGGAACCATCCAAATGTCCTGCGGGACGATCGAAATACCGCAGCGTCGGGCATCTCGCGGCGTGGCGAACACAACCTCCTCACCCTTATAGGTAAGACTTCCCTGGTCGGGACGCTCGACACCGCTCACGATCTTGACCAGCGTGGATTTCCCGGCGCCGTTCTCGCCGAGGAGCGCATGGACCTCGCCCGAATGCAGCGTGAAGTCGATGCCCTGAAGCGCCGTCACTCCCGGGAACGACTTGCCGATGCCCCGCAGTACGAGGAGTGGTGGCCCGGCCGAGGTCAACGCGCGGGAACCTTCCATCCCGGCGGCGCGAAGCTGAATCGCGCCCACACCGGATCATCCACGTTTGCGCGGGTCACGACCGGACTCGGCAGACAGGTAATCGCCGGCAGACGCTCGCCGTTCAACTTCGCGATCGCGTATCCGACACTCAGGTAGCCGACGGCGCCCGGGAGATCCAGCAAGGCAGCCCGGGCGGTGCCGTCCTTGACGGCTTGAACCATCACCGGATCGTATCCGCCGCCGATATAGACCGCGCTTCTGAACTCCGCGGGGATCGACGGCGGCGGCAGGAGCAGATTGAACGAGGAGTAGATCCAGTCGACATGTGGATGTACCTGAGTCGCGTTCATGAACTTCGCGAGACCCTCGGTAGGATTGATGTCTTCGTTGGTGACCGCATCGACGCGGATGAGCGGCGTGGCGCGCAGTCCGTCCAAGAATCCCGCCACCCGCCGCCGGACCCATATCGCGTTGGCCGGCCCCGCCTGGACGATACCCGCTCCCCCCTTGGGCAGGAGTTCGCCGAGGAGCCGCGCGGCCGTGGCGCCTTGCGCGAGATCGTCCTGAATGACTTTGTAAGATTTCACGCTGTGCGAGGCGGTGCCGACATCGAACACCGGCACGCCGCGACCGACGATGTCGTCGATGCTGGCGACCAGACCATCGGGGTCAGCGGGATTGATGAGCAGCGCATCCGCACCCCGGCTCATCGCGTTCTCGAGCTGGCGCACCTGCGCCGCCGGATCGAGGAAACCTTCACCCGAATCGATGGAGAGGCGGACCCCGCCCTCCTGCGCAGCGCGATACGCCTCGTGGAGCATCGCCGTGATGTACGGGTCGGCAAGGGAGGGGACCGAGATCTCGAGGTGATAAGGGCGTTTCGCCGCTGGCGTCTTCCATTGCGTGAGATCCGCCATGGTCAATGCGGCTCCGCAGGCAACCGGCGCATGATCCGCCGCCTCGACGGCGGACGCTGCGCGAGCCCTCGCGGGCAGCATCGCCGCGCCGAGCAGGGCGAGCACCGTCACCGCGAGCTGCGTAGTGGTGCTGCGATCAGTCTTCTTATTACAACCGCTCATGCTGCTACACCCCGTTTTCCCTTCGACACCCAAATACGCCATAAACGACGCGCGTTGGCGGCCGTGACCGCGAGCACCAGCACCGCACCGGTCGCCATCTGCTGATAAAAAGAATTCACACCGGCGATGTCGAGCCCGGTAGTGAGGACCGTCAGCAAGATCGCACCGGCGACGACCCCCGAGAGCCGCCCGACGCCGCCTCCGATGGCGACGCCTCCGATGACCGCGGTCGCGACCGACAGCAGGTCGAAGCCGCGGCCAAGACTCGCCTGCCCGATCGACACGCGTGCCGTGAGCAGCACCCCGGCGAGACCCGCATAGACACCGGACACCACGTAAGCGAGGACTTCGGCACGGCGAACACGCAGGCCCGCAATACGCGACGCCTCGCGACTGCCACCCATCGCAAACAGGTAGAGACCGAAGCGGGTCCGCTCGAGGAGGAACCAGGCGAACACGACGCCGATCACCGAGAGCGCCGCGGCCGAGGGCACCGGACCCCAGTTATTCCGGCCCCAAAAACCGAGCCCGGCGGGCAAGCCGATGATCGATCCGCCGTCACCGAGCTCGTCCGCCAGGCCGCGCAGGAAGGTGAGGGTACCCAGGGTCGTGATGAACGGCGTCACGTCGAGCACGGCGATGAGGACACCATTCACGACACCCACTAGCGCGCCGGTCCCGAGACCAAGCACCACCGCGGAAAATACGCTGCCGCCCCCGACCATCCACTGCGAGATGACGATGCTCACGAGGCCCATGGTGGAGGCCACTGAGATATCGAAGCCACCTGCGATGAGCGGGAATGTCTGACCGACGGCGACCACCAGCAGAATGGCGGCGACCCGCGACATGTTGAGCATAGTCCCGGTGGTGGCGAAGCTATCCGGATAGAACCCCGCGAACACCGCGAACAGGACGCACGCAGAGAACAGCACCTGTATCTCGATGCTGGAAGTCATGGCGGCCCAGACGGCGGGACGAGGCACGCGGCCGGATTCGGCGAGGCTCAGGCTAGGCCTCCATCGACGATAATGGTGCGACCGTTCACCCAGCGGGCCGCCTCGGACGCGAGGAACACGACCACATCCGCCACATCCCCCGGCAGCGCCAACCGGCCGAGCGGGGTCGCCGCTTCGAGGCCCTGGCGGATATCGTGCGTGAGCCACTCTGTCATTCGCGTCACCGTCGCCCCCGGAGCCACCGCGTTCACGGTGATGGCGCGTCGCCCGAGCTCCTTGGCGAAGCCACAGGTCAAGGTGATCACCGCGGCCTTAGCCGCCGCATAGACGACGCAGCCCTCGATGGGCGCGTAGGAAAGATTGGTGGAGACATTCACGATTCGTCCGCCGCGCTCGACCGGCATGTACGGCAGCACGGCCTGAATCATGTGCACGACACTAAAGGTATTGACACGAAACTGACGCTCGACGGAATCGGGATCGATCTCACCGATTCGTCCGAACTCGAGCACTCCCGCGTTATTGATGAGAACGTCGATGCTCCCGGTACGCGCGGCGGCTTCAGCGGCGACGCGTGCGGCCTCGAGCGGGACCGAGACATCGCCCGCGACGGCAAACGCGACACCGCCCGCCGCCTCGATCGCACGCACCACGGACTCCGCCCCGTCGCGGTTCTGCCGATAGTTCACCGCGACTTCCGCACCGGCGGCGGCGAGACGAGTGGCGATCGCCGCGCCGATCCCGGAAGAAGCGCCCGTGACGAGCGCGATCCGCTTTCGCTGCTCCTGATCCGTCATGGCACCCCTCAATCCTTTACTCTACGGCCATACTCTATGGTCCACGATTCATCATATAGGCGAATTTCCCGGGCGTCCCCGTTGTTCTGGGCGCTCGCGGTCTTGACCTGCGCCGGCTGCGCAAGCGCGCCGCGAATGGTAGTGATTCCCGCGGGCTCTTTCGTGATGGGCTCGCCCGCCACCGAGGAATCGAGATCCTCCCAAGAGGGCCCTCAGCACCGAGTCGTCATCGCCAAGCCATTCGCAGTGGCCGTCCACGACGTCACCCGGGCAGAGTACGCCCGCTTCGTGCGCGAGACCGCGCGGCCGGCGCCCGCTTCCTGCATCACGCTTTACCCGAGCGGCGCCCGCGAGACGCCCGGCGCGAACTGGGCAAAGCCCGGATTTCCGCAAAGCGACTCCGACCCCGTGGTCTGTGTCGACTGGAACGACGCACAGGATTACCTGCGCTGGCTCAACGCGGGACACCCCGCACATCGCTATCGCTTGCTGACCGAAGCCGAATGGGAAT
>Ga0116226_10000965_pt1 | contig 25066 bp, 20 predicted proteins | sample S1TSphfallax_FD_89692 | JGI IMG/M metagenome (GOLD analysis project Ga0116226, IMG submission 89692) | Host-associated microbial communities from peat moss isolated from Minnesota, USA - S1T2_Fa - Sphagnum fallax MG | ecosystem: Host-associated > Plants > Peat moss > Unclassified | place: USA... | reverse complement strand
CGCCGCCCTATGTTCGCCGCACCGCACAAAAATCCCGGAGCCAGCATGGACACCCACGTGACGCAGCTTGCCGACCTGTTTCAGCCCGTCCGTCTCGGCCCGCTCACCCTGAAAAACCGCGTGGTGATGGCCCCGCTCACTCGCTGCCGCGCCGGCGAAGGCGACGCCCCCCGCGCGCTCAACGCCACCTACTACGCCCAGCGCGCCGAAGCCGGCCTGATCATCAGCGAGGCCAGCCAGATCTCACAGCAAGGCAAGGGCTACGCCTGGACCCCCGGCATCTACAGCGACGCCCAGGTCGCCGGCTGGCGCCTGGTCACCGACGCCGTCCACGAAGCCGGCGGCCTGATTTTCTGCCAGCTCTGGCACGTCGGCCGCATCAGCCACCCGGACCTGCAGGCCAATCACACCCTGCCCGTCGGCCCCAGCGCCATCCGCCCCAATGGCCAGGCCTTCACCGAAACCGGCTTCAAGCCGCACGTGACCCCCCGCCCCCTCACCACCGCCCAGGTCGGCGAAATCGTCCGCGACTACGCCCACGCCGCCGCCGCCGCCAAACGTGCCGGCTTCGACGGCGTCGAAATCCACGCCGCCAACGGCTACCTGATCGACCAGTTTCTCCGCACCAAAACCAACTACCGCACCGACCAATACGGCGGAACGCTGGAAAACCGCACCCGCTTCCTCGCCGAAGTCACCCAATCCGTCGTCTCGATATGGGACGCCGACCGCGTCGGCATCCGCTTCGCCCCCACCAGCGCCGCCAACGACATCGCCGACGCCGACCCGCAAACCACCTTCGGCCGCGCCGTCGAGATCGTCGGCCAGCTCGGCCTCGGCTACATCCACATCGTCGAGGGCCAAACCGGCGGCAAACGCGACTCCATCCCCGGCTTTGATTTCGCCGCCCTGAAGCGCGCGTTTCCCGGCCTGTATATGGCCAACAACGGCTACACCCGCGACATGGCGATCGAGGCGATTGCGGACCACCACGCGGATCTGGTTGCCTTTGGCAAACCCTGGATCGGCAACCCCGATCTCGTCACCCGCCTGCGCGAGGACGCGCAACTAACCGTGGCGCCGCAGTCGGCCTTTTATGGCGGTGGGGCGGAGGGGTATACGGATTTTCCCGCACTGAAAAAGTAAGCAGTTCTTTTTTGAAAAAAAGAACCAAAAAACTTTTGCCACTTGCTGCCAGTCTCCGGCTCAAATAATGAGCACGGATGCTGCCTGTAAGAGATAAAAGTTTTTTGCTTCTTTTTTTCAAAAAAGAAGAACTTCCTTGACCTACCTTCAAGCCCTCATCATAGCGATACTACAAGGCGCCACCGAGCTCTTCCCTGTGAGTTCCCTGGGCCACGCCGTGATCCTTCCGAAACTGCTCGGCTGGCCGATCGACCTCTACGGCGCGACCTTCCTGCCGTTCCTGGTCATGCTGCATCTCGGCACCGCAACCGCCCTTCTCGCCTATTTCTGGCGTGACTGGTTTCTCCTTGCCCGCGGCGCCATCGGCGGCCTGGACCCACACCAGGTGCGCGAAAGCCGCTACATCCTGCTGCTAATCGCGATCGCCACGGTGCCCGCCGGCCTGCTAGGCCTCGGCCTGGAACATCTTCTACGCCACCTGTTCGGCGCCCCGAAATACGCGGCATTGTTTCTGGCTGCCAACGGTTTGCTGCTGCTGTTCGGCGAGCGGCTGCGTGGCCGTGCCACCGGCACCGGCACCCGCGCGCTGGCCAGTTTCTCCCTTTGGGACGCAGCCTTCATCGGCATCTGGCAAAGCCTCGCCTTGCTGCCCGGATTTTCCCGCAGCGGAGCCACCATCGTCGGTGGCCTGCTGCGCGGCATCGACCACGAGGCCTCCGCCCGCTTCTCGTTCCTGATCGCGACCCCGATCATTCTTGCCGCCAGCCTCAAGGAAGTGCCGAAACTGCTGCACGCCGGCGCACCTCCCGGAACATTCCAGCTCGCCCTGATATCCGCGGTGGTCGCGGGTGTCGTGGCATTGGCCAGCACCGCGTTCCTGATGCGGTATTTCCGCAATCATGACAATTGGGCGCTGAACCCGTTCGCGTTCTACTGCCTGCTCGCCGGCGGCGGCAGCGCCGCATGGTTCTTCCTCGGATGAGCCCGCGCCTCGCTGCCTTGCTCGCCTGCGCCTGGCTCGGCACCGCAGCAGCCGCCCCGCTCGCCAGCACGCCGCTCTCCCGCACGGACCTGCCATGGTGGAAAGCGCGCCTGGCCGAAAAAGCCGCCGAACTGCATCAGGGCCCGATCGACTTGGTATTCTACGGCGACAGCATCACCCAGGATTTCGAGCTATCCGGCCCCGAACGCTGGCGAGCTTTCGAGCCGGTATGGAACCATTATTACGCCGGCCGCCACGCGATAAATCTAGGCTTCAAGGGCGACACCACCGCCCATCTGCTCTGGCGCATCGAAAACGGCGAGGCGACCGGCATTACCCCGAAGGTAGCGGTCGTGCTGATCGGTGCCAACAATTTCGGCCGCCTGCGCTGGCCCGAATCCGAAACCGAACCCGCCATTGAAAGGATCGTCGCCGAACTGCACCGGCGCCTCCCCGGCGTGCACATCATCCTGCTCGGCGTGCTCCCCAGCATCCGCAACGACTGGGTCAACCGCAACACCGCCGAACTGAACCGCGCCCTCGCCGCGCGCTATCATGACGCCAGCGACGCAACCTTCCTCGACCTCTCCGCCCTCTTCCTCACCCACGGCCACATCGATCCCGACAAATTCCTCGACCCGCACCTCACGCCGCCCGACCCGCCCTTGCACCCAAGCCCCGCCACCATGGCCGCCATGTCCGCCGCCATCGAGCCCACCCTCAGCCGCCTGCTCGGCGATGCGCCTCGCCCGCCGATGTAGGGCGAGGCCGCCGGCCACGTGGGAATCGTGGTCAGGCTCAGCAAACACACGGCGGACAAAATGAACGGCCGGCGTATCGGCCTCGCGTTCATTGAAGACACTTCACGGGGCGGCCGGACCGCATCCGCGACCCGGCCGCTGCCTCACGCCGCCGATGCCTCGCGGCGCCGCCCATGCTCCAGCGTGCCAGGCAAAGCCCGCATCTCGCCGGACACCCGCGCCTCGCCAGAAGCCATACGCCCCAGGCTGCGAAGGATCGTCGCCATCTGGCGATCGTCGCCCCGTTCCAGCATCAGCCGCGCCAGGCCCGACTGGCTGATCTCAAGCGCCGCAAGCTTCTCGCGGAACCAGGCGGCACTTTGCGCCGAACCCCGGCCCGGCGTCGTCGTTTCCTCTCCCATGTTACCCTCCATCTGGATATGATCCGAGAAACCGGAGCCGCTTGCGCGGCCTCGCCCCGGTGGGACGTTAGAAGCCGAAGGTGAGGTAGACGGGCCCGGGCTGGGAGCGCCGCGCCACCGAGCGCCTGGCCTTCGCGAAGACGTTGTTGGCGCCGACGGCGGCTGAAACAGCGGCGGCGGACGCGCGGCCGGCGGAGACGGCTGACGATCTGAACGCGGCCGAGCTCGCAGCGTTATCGCCCGCGGGAACGGGGCGCGAACATGACCGCGGTGGGGTGCACGTAAACTGCACCACTTAGCTATGCCTTTTCCTGCTTCGTTCTGCCCTGCTGTGCACTTTCGGTGTGCTGGGGGTTGCGCCAAAAGCCAGGAAACTCTAGGGCTTTTGGCACGGCGCTGCTGTAGCTCAGTGGTAGAGCACTCCCTTGGTAAGGGAGAGGTCGAGAGTTCAATCCCCTCCAGCAGCACCACGCCGCCTTACACCCCAACGGGGAAACACGCTGCATGCCAGACGCCGCCCCAGGCGCCCGCGGCCGGCTGGCACTGATCGGCGCCGGCGTGGAAGTCGGCGCAAGCTGCCTCGGCGCCGGCATGGGGCCCGCCTCCCTGCGCGTCGCCGGCCTGCCCGCGGCTCTCGCCGCCCTCGGCTACACCGTCACCGACCACGGCGACCTCGCCCCGGGGCCCATCGCCGGCCTGCCGCCGCCCATCACGGGGCTGGCCAAATATCCCGCCGAAATCCTCGCCTGGGCCCGCGCCATCGATGCCGCCGTCTCCCAGGCCCTGGCCAGCGACGCCGTTCCCGTTGTCATGGGCGGTGACCACTCGCTCGCCATGGGCTCCGTGCGCGCCGCCGCCCGCCATGCCGCAGCCACCGGCCGCCCGCTGTTCCTGCTCTGGCTCGACGCGCACCCCGATTTCAATACGCCGGCCACATCGCCCTCCGGCAACATGCACGGCATGAGCGTCGCCGCCCTGTGCGGCGAATTCGGCCTCGACATGCTGGGCGACCTGCCCCCCGCCCCCTGCGTGCCCCCCGCCCACGTCCTGATGTTCGGCATCCGCAGCATCGACAGCGAGGAACGCCAACTGTTACGCGCACGCAAAATAGACGTGGTCGACATGCGCCTGATCGACGAACACGGCGTGATCACCCTGCTACGACCCTTCCTCGCCCGCGTCGCCGCCGCGAACGGCATGCTGCATGTCAGCCTGGACGCAGACTTCGTCGACCCTGCCGTCGCCCCCGGCGTCGGCACCCCCGTTCAAGGCGGCGCCAGCTACCGCGAAGCCCACCTGATTACGGAAATTCTGTACGAATCCGGCCTGGTCACCTCGGTCGACCTGGTCGAACTGAACCCCTTCCTGGACGTGCGCGGCCAAACTTCCCAGATGGTCACCGACCTGATGTGCAGCCTGTTCGGCCGGCAAGTCTATGAGCGCCGGCGTTGAACCGGCGGCCCGGCGCAAAGAGCAAAAGTTTCTTGGTTCTTATTTTCAAAAAAGAACTGCTTCTTCTCGTTTCTCGCTGACCATTCAACCATCGATCATATCCCGCACCCTTTTCGTCAGGGCATCGATTTCGAACGGCTTCGTCATCACCTGCATGCCCGGATCGAGGTGGCCGTTTCCAAGCGCCGCGTTCTCCGCGTACCCGGTAATGAACAGCACCTTCAGGTCCGCGTGCAGCGCCCGCCCGGCGTCCGCGACCTGGCGCCCGTTCATGCCGCCCGGCAGGCCGACGTCGGTGACGAGCAGATCGATCCGCGTGCCGGATTGCAGGATTTTCAACGCGGCCGGGCCGTCGGCAGCCTCGAGAACGCGGTAGCCGCCATCCTGCAACGCATCCACGACAAGCAACCGCACGGTTGTTTCGTCATCAATTACCAGAACGGTCTCGCCATAGCCCGCATTGATGCCGGATTTTGGCTCGAAGGCGGTCTCATCGCTGGTAGCCGTGCCGTGGTGACGCGGCAGATAAATGCACATCGTGGTGCCATGCCCGACTTCGGAATAGACACGGATCTGGCCGTTCGATTGCCGCACGAAACCATATATCATCGACAGGCCAAGCCCGGTGCCCTGGCCAAGCGGCTTCGTGGTAAAGAACGGCTCGAAAATCCGCCCGATCGTCTCCTTGGACATGCCGGTGCCGGTATCGGTCACGCACAACGAAACATATTGCCCGGGCGGCAGGTCGCGTTCGGTGCCCGCGGTTCCGTCAAGCCAACGATTGGCCGTCTCCACCGTCAGCCGGCCGCCATCGGGCATCGCGTCGCGCGCATTGATGCACAGATTGAGCAGCGCGTTTTCCAACTGGTTCTGATCGATCAGCACCGGCCATAGCCCGGCCGCCCCCACCACCTCCACCTCGATCGTCGGGCCGCTTGTGCGGCGCACGAGCTCTTCCATGTCGCCGATCAGGCGGTTGAGGTTGGTGGGCTTCGGATCGAGTGTCTGGCGGCGCGAGAAGGCGAGCAATCGTTGCGTCAGCGCGGCAGCGCGTTTCGAGGCACCCTGGGCTGCATCGATATAGCGCGGTATCGCTTCCAGCCGCCCTTGCGCCACCCGTGTCTCGAGCATTTTCAGGCTGCCGGAAATGCCGGTCAGCAAATTGTTGAAGTCATGCGCGATGCCGCCTGTCAGTTGGCCGACCGCTTCCATCTTCTGTGACTGGCGCAGGGCTTCCTCGGCCTGCTCGCGCTCTGCTATGGCCTGTTGCACGCGGAATTCGAGCTGCTGATTGAGCTCACGCAGTTCCGCCTCGATCGCGCGGCGGTGTTCGATGTCGATCAGCACACCCGGAAACCGCGTCGCCGCGCCGTTTTCATCTGTGTCCACCCGGCCGTTTGCTTCAATCCAGCGGAACGCGCCATCGTCCCCCCGCACCCGGAATTCGCTGCGAGACGGCCCACCGCGCCGCAGCGCCTCGCCGATCCCGTCAGCAACGGATGCCCTGTCCTCCGCATGGATCGACGCCAGAACCTCCTGCAGCGTCACGCCCTCGCGGCATCGTTCCGGATCGAGGCCGAACGAGCGGGCGAACCGCTCATCGCCGACGACACGATCGGCGGTCACGTTCCACATCCACGTGCCGATGATCGCGCCCGCATCGAGCGCCAACTGCACGCGCTCGGCCTGCTCGCGCGCTTTCGCCTCGCTGGCGCGGACGGCGTCGGCGGCCTCGCGGCGCAGCCTGGCCATGGCGATGTTCGCCGCCACCCGGGCCAGCAGTTCGCGCGCCGAAAAAGGCTTGGTCAGATAATCGTCGGCGCCTGCGTCAAGACCTTCCACCTTCGCATCGTCACCGGCGCGCGCGGATACCATCACCACCGGCAGGTCGCGCAGTGCCGCATCCGCCCGCACCGCCGCAAGCAGGCCGAAGCCATCGAGCCGCGGCATCATCACGTCGGTCACCAGCAAATCCGGCCGCCGCGCGCGCACCGCAGCGAGGGCCGCCTCGCCATCGCCCACCGCCTCGACCGCGTAGCCCTGGTCCGCCAGGATCCGGCTGATATAGTCACGCAAGTCCGCATTGTCGTCGGCAAGCAGCACGCGGCGTCGTTCCGCCTGCGTGGCGGGCGCCGAGCGGCCTTGCGGCACATCGCGCGCCGCGCCGGCATCGAGCAACGCGTCGCCGGCATCGCCCGGCAGCCACCGCCACGCCTCCTCCAGGAAAGTCTGCGACCGCTTGGCCGTTGCTTTCTCGTCCGCCGCCATCTTCACCTGTTCCGGCGGCAGATGCGCCACGCCGAGCGGCAACGTGACCAGGAATTCCGTGCCGCGCCCTTCCTCGCTCTGCACCGTGATCTCGCCGCCATGCAGCCGGACGAGCTCGCGCACCAGCGCGAGCCCGATGCCGGACCCTTCGAAGCTGCGGCCCCGGGCACCTTCCACCCGGTGGAAGCGATCGAACAGCTTCTCCATTTGCGACGCCGCAATGCCGATGCCGGTGTCGCGCACCGCGAGCAGCGCGGCGCCATCACGTTCGCGCAGCACCACCCCGATCTCGCCCGCAAAGGTGAACTTGAAGGCATTGGAAAGCAGGTTGAGAACAATCTTCTCCCACATGTCGCGATCGACATAAGCGGCCTGGCTCAGTGCCGGCGTATCGACCACCAGGCGCAGGCCGGCCTTGTCCGTCGCTGACCGGAACGATGACGCAAGGTCCGCGGTCAGTGCCGCGAGATCCGTCGGCAGGTAGCTCGCCTCCACCCGGCCGGCCTCGATACGCGAAAAATCGAGCAGCGAATTGACCAGGCGCAGCAGCCGCAGTGCGTTGCGGTGGGCGATTTCCAGCAGCTCGCGCTGCCCGCCCGAACCCGGCTCGGCGGCCGCAAGCGCATCCTCCAGCGGCCCCAGCATGAGGGTCAGCGGCGTGCGGAATTCGTGCGACACGTTCGAGAAGAACGCGGTCTTTGCGCGATCGATTTCGGCCAGCGCATCGGCGCGCTCCCGCGCCCGCTCAAATTCATCCGCGCGCGCGACCGCCGCGGCCACCTGCGCGGTCAACAGCTCGATGAAGCCCTGATAGGCGGCATCGAGCGAACGGTGCGGATTGAGCGCCGCGACCAGATAGCCGACCGCCTCGCCGCCTTCCGCCCCGGTGATGGGCGCGACCAGCGCCTGGCGGGGTGCTGCCGCCAGTTGGTCCTGCGAAACGCCCCGCAGCGGTTCCCACTGCAACGGGGCCGCGCAGAGGTGGTCGAAATCCACCAGAACCGGAACGCCCGCGGCTGCCTGCGCGAGCGGCCATGTGGCGGGGTCTGCAAGATCGCAAACCGGCCGGGCCGATGCGATCCGCTGCCCCGGGTCATGCGTGGCCGCGCATTGCGGCACCCCGTTTCGGTCCACGAGGAACACCACCGCGAACGGCACATCGCGCGCGCCGCTGGACAGGCAGGTTTCCAGCCCGCCCATCACCTCGGCGCGCGTGGAGGCGGCGGCCAGCGTGGTGCCCACATCGCGCAGCACGCTCAGCTGGCGCTCGCTGATCACCCGTTCCGTCACCTCGGCCACCACGCACAACATCCCTGTCGTGGCCCCGGAATCGTCGGCCAGGGGCGAGTAGGAGAAGGTGTGATATGTCTCCTCGGTAAACCCGCTGCGTTCGAGATACAGCAGCAGCGCCTCGTCCCACGTCGCCTCGCCGGTGGCCAGGACATGCTCGATGCGCGGCCCGATATCGGACCAGATTTCCGCCCACACCTTGTCGGACCGGCTGCCGATCACCCAGTCGCGCTTCAACCCCACCGTCGGCAGGTAGGCGTCGTTGCACAGGAACGTCAGTTCCGGCCCCCACGCCATCCACATGGCAAAGCGCGACGTCAGCATGACGCGCACCACCGCGCTGAGGCTGGGCGACCACGTGTCCGGCGCGCCGAGCGGGGTCAGGCGCCATGGGCAGGCGCGCATGAGTGCACGCACCTCGCCGGGGCCTGCAAGCAGGGACAACGCGGGCTCGCTTACGGTGATCGTCATGGCGCGCAAGGAAAGCCGTTCTTTTGCGAAAAAAAGAACCAAAAAACGTATACCAATCGCGGGCAGCCCCAAGGTGGCCCATTTGAACCGAAAGCTGGCCGCATGAGTAAAAGTTTCTTGCTTCTTTTTTTCAAAAAAGAAGAACTTTCTTTTGTCTTAACCTAACACGCACATCCTGGCGTAGGCCCCTTGCGGTCGCTGACCACATGGTGGTCGATCCACTCAGCCACCAGGCGCCGCGCCTCGTTCAGCGACGCCTCCGGATGGTGGATGCGATAGAGCGTCGTGCAGCTCTGGAAAGCGGCCATGTCGTCCGTCCCGGCGCGGCGCAGCTCGCGATACGCCGTCACAACCGCGCGTTCACACCGCCGCGCAATGGGCGCTGCCTCCAAACCGCTTGCCAAGACCGCCTCCAAATGCGAATTACTCTCAACAACTAGCCAGTCTATCGACGCCGTCGCGCCCATGCAACATCGGGGCGGCATCTTATTTGACTTCCGGCGGCACAAAACCAAGCATGTCGCAACCGCCGCCCGCCACGGGTCGGCGGCGTTCGTGTTCCCCCCTGCCTCGGAGGCGATTGACAGAAAAATGTTCCCCGCGCTGATGCCGACCTATGCACGTGCCGACCTCGCTTTCGAGCGGGGCGAGGGCGCCTGGCTCATCACGGCGGACGGGCGACGTTTTCTCGATTTCGGTGCCGGCATCGCCACCAGCAGCCTCGGCCATGCCCACCCCCATCTGGTGGCCGCCATCGCCGAACAGGCCGCGCGTGTCATCCACGTGAGCAACCTGTATCGCATTCCCGGCGCCGAGCGCCTCGCCCAGCGCCTGGTGGATGCGAGCTTCGCCGACAGCGTGTTCCTGTGCAATTCGGGCGCCGAGGCGAACGAGGGCATGGTGAAGATGGTCCGCCGTGCGATGGCCGAAACCGGCCGCCCCGAGCGCTACCGCATGATCTGCTTTCAGGGCGCCTTCCACGGCCGCACGCTGGCGATGCTGTCGGCGACCGGCAACGAAAAATACCTGTCCGGTTTCGGCCCGAAGGTGGATGGGTTCGACCACGTTCCGTTCGGCAACATGAACTCGGTCCGCAACGCCATCACGCGCGAAACCGCCGGCATCCTGGTCGAGCCGATCCAGGGCGAGGGCGGCGTGCGCACGCCGCCGGAATTTTTTCTCCGCGACCTGCGCGCCGCCTGCGACGAATTCGGTATTTTCCTGGCGCTGGACGAAGTACAATCCGGCATGGGCCGCACCGGCCGCCTGTTCGCCCACGAACATGCCGGCATCGTGCCGGACGCGGTGTCGGCGGCCAAGGGCATTGCCGGCGGCTTTCCCATGGGTGCCATCCTGGCCAACGAATCGTTGGCAAAACATTTGCGCCCCGGCAGCCACGCCACCACCTTCGGCGGCAACCCGCTGGCCTGCGCCGCCGCCAACGCCGTGCTGGACGTGCTGTTGGCGCCCGGCTTCCTCGAAGGCGTCACCGCCCGCGGCCACGCCCTGCGCGCGGCGCTGGAGAAACTCGCCCATACCACGCCCGCGGTCTTCAGCGGCGTGCGCGGCGAAGGGCTGTTCATCGGCCTGGTCTGCAACGTGCCGAACACCGACGTGCAATCCGCCTGTGCCCTGGAAGGCCTGCTGACCGTCGCCGCCGGCGAAAACGTCCTCCGTATCGTTCCCCCCCTGACGCTCACCGAAGCCGACGCCGCCGAAGGCCTCGCCCGCCTGCGCCGTGCCGCCGCGCGCTGCGTGCCGGCGCACCACCTGGCAGACGCATCATGAGCGCCCTGCCCCACCCCGCCGCCGTCGCGCAGATCGCCGAACCACCGCGCCATTTCCTCGATCTTTGCGATTTCGACCGCGCCACGCTGCGCCGCATTCTCGATATCGCGGTCATGCTGAAACGCGGCGGCGGCCCGCGCGCGCCGCTCGCCGGCCGCACGCTTGCCATGCTGTTCGAAAAACCCAGCACCCGCACCCGCGTCAGCTTCGAATGCGCCATGCGCCAGCTCGGCGGCCACGTCACCGTGCTAACCGACCGCGACATGCAGCTCGGCCGCGGCGAAACCATCGCCGACACCGCGCGCGTGCTCTCGCGCTACGTCGACTGCATCATGCTGCGCACCGACCGTGTCTGGAAACTCGCCGAACTCGCCGCGTACGCCACGGTCCCGGTCATCAACGGCCTCACCGAAGCCAGCCACCCCTGCCAGCTCATGGCCGACATCATGACGTTCGAGGAACATCGCGGCCCGATCGCCGGCCAGACCCTGGCCTGGCTCGGCGACGGCAACAATGTCGCCCGCAGTTGGGTGCACGCCGCGGTAAAATTCGGGTTTTCGTTGCGCCTCGCCGCGCCCGATTCCTGCCAGATCCCACCCGAAACATTAGCCTGGGCCCACCGCGAAGGCGGCGACGTCACCCTCACAAGCGACCCCTTCGAAGCCGCCCGCGGCGCCCGCGCCATCATCACCGACTGTTTCGTCAGCATGTCCGACGACCCGGGCCGCAACAGCCACGCCGCTCTGGCCCCCTACCGCGTCACCACCCGCCTCATGCAACAAGCCGCCCCCGACGCCATCTTCATGCACTGCCTCCCCGCGCACCGCGGCGAGGAAGTCGACGCGGACGTCATCGACGGCCCCTGGTCAGTTGTCTTCGACGAAGCCGAAAACCGCCTGCACGCCCAAAAGGGCGTCCTCCTCTGGGCCATGTCCATCACGCCGTAACGCCGTAGGGTGGGCGAAGCGCCCCACGCAAGCCGCCCCACCTGCCCGACCGTCGAAGGCGCGTAGCCCACCATCCCAAGCACCCACCACAAACGATCGTCGCCAAACCGAAAAAAAAGCAAGAAAGCAGCAAGCGGTAGGGTGGAATGCCCTTGAGCATTCCACCAAACCCGCCCTCCTGCCCTGACCCAGCCCGACCCCCATTCGAATGGCGCACGCTGGCAAAACCCACTCCCCTGACGGTGAAGCGCGTAGTGGGCTTCAGCCCCCCGCAACAACATCGCAAGCTTGAAAGCGAGCCGGCAGGGTAATATATCGCCGCCCGTCAGCGCCGCCAATGTAGCGCGCAGGCCGCATGACCCTTCGCCGTGCGGAACGCAGCCAGGCTACCCCGCGCGCCGCTGCTGCGCATCCACAAACGCCGCAATCATCGCGCCGGCCGGTTCCCCATGACCTATCACGGACTATTGACCTATCGCTTGAAAACACGCTACAACTCGGGCGCCGCCAACCCCGGGGCCACCGCCGGGCATTCCGCTTCATGCAAAACGCGGCTTCGAACGCCGCCCGATTCCCGGCCAATCCATGCGTAATCGAAAAGGGTTGGCCTGGGCCAACCCTTTCCGTAACGGCAACGACTGGCGCCGCGCGCGCTCAGGGCGCCGATGTCACGCTGCCTTGTGCTTGCGCGCCGGGCGCGGCGGCCGTTCGTCGTCCGGGTTCACCGGCGGCGGCGGCAGGCCGCCGGACGGTTCCGGGTTCGCGACATATTCGAAATCCGGCTCTTCGTTCCAGGGGCCACGTTCGTCCTGGTCCTGCGACAGGTTGAACACGAGCTTTACCGTATCATCCGGCTGGATGTTGCCAAAGAACGGATCGTCCAGCTTGCCCATCCCGTCCAGCGCCTTCATGAACATGTTGGCATGGGTGATTTCACGCGTCAGCAAATGCGTGAGGGTCTTTTTGGTGCCGTCGTCGTCGCACGCCTTGATCAGCGCCTCGTAGGTCTGGCGCGCCCCGGCCTCGGCCGCGATGTTGGCGCGCAGGTCGCGCACCACATTGCCGCCTTCATTGATGTAAGCGGCGGTCCAGCAGCTTCCCTGGCTGTCGAGGAAGTGCGGCCCGCCGCCTTTGATCTTGAACAACGGCGCGTCATACACGCCCGTCTGGTCCATCTTGCTGGTATGCTGCGCAATCAGCTTGCCGACCATCTCGAGGTGGCTGAATTCCTCGATCGCGATGTCCTGCAGCATGTCGCGGATGCCGGCATTCTCCACGTGGAACGACTGCACCCAGTATTGCAGCGCCGCCGTCAGTTCGCCGGTGGCGCCGCCGAATTGTTCGAGCAGAAACGTGCCGAACCGCGCATCCGGCTTGCCGACATTCACCGGCTGAATAAGTTCCTTGCGGTGCAAAAACATACTGCGACCTCCTGTGTCCCGTGCAGGCACAAGAACAGCGAGCCCCGCGGTTTGGTTGCCCAGGCCCGCAAATTTGCAAAAGTTTCTTGGTTCTTTTTTCAAAAAAGAACTGCTTTCGTTCTTACCTTCTACTCCGCCCCCAACCGACGCCGCGCCTCCAGCAAGGAGACATCCAAACTCGCGGTAAATCCGGCGGCAATGGCAGGCTCGACCGCAGCACCCGTACGAGCCGCGCGTTCAAAATTCCGTGCCGCGTCGGTCAGGCGGACAAAGCCGAACATCCCCGCTTTGCCGGCAAGCCGATGAACGGCGTCGGCCACGCCCCCGTCCACCGCGCCGGACCGGTCGAGCGCCCGCAGCGTTTGTTGCAGTTCCTCGGCTTCCACAACAATCCCCTCCAGGTAGGTTGCGACCGAGGCGGAGGAAAGGAACCCTGCGTTGGTTGCAAATATATTCGCATCCACGATGGGGAGGCCCGGTTCCTCGCCGGCAGGAAGACCGGGTTCCTCGCCCGCAGGAAGACCGGGCTCCTCGCCGGCCCCGGCGTGCGATCCCGGCTGTTCGCTTGCGTCCATCCGTGTCAATCTCCGCCGGTTCGCCCGTGCCACGCCCATTCCCTCGTCCAGTGCTGCGAGCAGCGCCGCCTGGCTGAACGGCTTGGCCAAATGGCCGACCATGCCGGCGTCCCAGCATTCGTCGATTTGCTCGGCGAAGGCCTGTGCCGTCAGCGCGATGATCGGCACCTGCGCGTTTGCGCCGGGCAGCGCGCGAATGCGGCGCGTCGCCTCGAAGCCGTCCATTTCGGGCATGCGCAGGTCCATCAAAATGACATCGTAATATTCTGCCGCGGCTGCCGCGACCGCCGGCGCGCCATCGTCAGCGCAATCCACCGAATGGCCGGCCGCACGCAGGAAAGAGCCGGTGATATCGCGGTTCATGGCGACATCGTCGACCACCAGGATACGCAGCGCGCCCAATGGCGCCGCGAGTGGCGCGGTGGTGCCACGGCGGTCCGGGGCGCCGATCCGTCGTTTGGGCGCCGCCGAGGGCGCCTCGGCTGCCGCGGCCGGTTGCGCCGCGCCGATCGGCAGTTCCAGCCAGAACACGCTGCCGCCGCCCGCATTGTCGTGGTGGCCGAGGCGCCCGCCCATCAAGGCCGCAAGGCGCGCCGAGAGCGCCAGCCCCAGCCCGGTGCCTTCCACCGGCGAGGTGACGTCCACCGCGAGGCGTTCGAACTCCCGGAACAGGCGCATCCGCTGGTCGGACGCGATGCCGGGGCCGGTGTCGGCCACCTCGAACCGCACGGCACCGCTCGCGGGGATGTTGCGCACGCGCAATTCAATCGCGCCGCGTTCGGTGAACTTGGCCGCGTTGCCGAGCAAGTTGATCAGGACCTGGCGCAGCCGCGTGGGGTCCGCGCTCAACCAAAGCGGCACATCGGGCGTCGCGATGACGCGCAACGACAAGCCCTTTTCGGTCGCCGTGGGGCGCACCAGGTCCAGGCTGGCCAGGGCCATTTTTTGCACGTTCACCGACGCCGGCCGCATGGCGACATGGCCCGCCTCGATTTCGGCGAGAGTGAGGACGGAATTGATCATGTCCAGCAGATGCGTGCCCGCCCCCAGCATGGCGGCAACGCGGCCGCCCTGCGCCGCGTTCAGCCCGCCCTCCGATCGCAACAATTCCGCGTAGCCGAGAATGCCGTTCAGCGGTGTGCGCAGTTCGTGGCTCATGTTGGCCAGGAAGCGGGATTTGGCGCGGTTCGCCTGTTCGGCCAATTCGCGCGCCGCTTCCAGATGGCGCGCCATGCGCTGCAACTCTGCGTTGACGCGCTGCAAGGCGCGCCCGCGCGTCTCCTGTTCCGCCTCCAGCCGCACCCGCTCCGTCACATCGCGCAACACCGCGACGTATCCCACCGGCTCGCGCGTGGCGGTGTCGATCAGCGCGCGCGCGTTCTTCTCCACCCAGACCTCGCCGCGCTCGGCGTGCCTTGCACGGAACGTAACGCTGCCGTTCGTGACGATCCCACTCGTTATGTTTGCCTGCAGGGCAAGTACATTGGTAAGATCATCCGGGTGGATGACACTGGCCAGCCCACGCTTCAGCAGGCTTTCCGGCGAGACCCCGAACAGACGCAAGGCGACCGGAGAATAGTAATTGTGGTTGCCGTCAGCGCCGGCCCAGGTGATGAGATCGTTGGCGTTCTCCGCGAGCAGGCGGAACTGCGCTTCGGCCCTGGCCACAAGCGCCATCTGCTGGTCGCGCTCCAAGGCGAGGCGGCGCGTTTCGGTGACGTCCCAATTGACCCCGATTACCCGATTGACCGCGCCATCCGCGTTGCGCACGGCTCGCGCCACGGCACGGACATGCCGCACGGTGCCATCCGCCCACAAAATTCGAAATTCGCAGTCGAACGGCGCCATGCCCTCCACGCAGGCCGACAGTGCGGCCAGCGTTCGCGGCAGGTCGTCGGCGTGCACATGGTCCTGCCAGATCTGGAAGGTGAGCAGGCCCGCCTCCGGCGCCAGGTCGTACATGCGGTACATGGGAGTTTCCCATGTCAGCAGGTCGGTCGCGACATCCCAGTCCCAGACACCGATGCCGGCGGTTTCAATGGCGAGATTAACGCGCTCGTTGGCCACCGCGAGCGCACGTTCCAGGTGCGTGTGCTGGCGCTCGGCGCGCGCGCCCTGAAGCGCCTTGGCGGCGACCACGGCCAGGCTGCGCAAGATGTCACGCTGGGTCTCGGTCAATTGCCGCGGCACACGATCGATGACGCAAATCGTGCCGACCTTGCTGCCATTGTCCAGGCGCAGCGGCATACCGGCATAAAAACGAATGTCCGGGGCGCCGGTCACCAGGGGATTGGCGGCGAAGCGGGGGTCCGCGCATGCATCTGGCACTTCGAACACGTCATCACCAAGTATGGTGTGGGCGCAGAACGCGACATCGCGCCCGGTTTCATCTGCTTGCACGCCGACCCGGGCCTTGAACCATTGGCGATCGTGGTCCACCATCGAAATCACCGATATCGGCATGCCGCAGGCCAGCGACGCGACCCGCACGATGGCATCGAACTGTGCTTCCGGCGCGGTATCGAGTATGTCCAGATCGTGCAGCGCCGCCAGCCGTTCGGCCTCGTCGGCAGGCGTTGGTGATTGCTGCATCATGGTCCCTTTGTGCTGCCGTGTGCGCAGCCGCATTAACCATGGTTTCACTTAACATGTGATTAATCGAAGGTAACGGCTGGTAAGTTGGTCGTGCCCCGCAACAGACGAAAGTTTTTTGGATCCTTTTTTCAAAAAGAACTGCTTCGCTTTGGTCTTTTTTTCGCTCTGGCGTTAGCAAATTCTTCGTATTCGGGGCGGATTATGACGCAGTGCCCACCACGCCGAAACACTGCGTCATCGGCACGCGTTTTATGAGACATGCCCCAAATCCGACCCGGAGGTCACGATGTCGACACGAACCCTTTCCCGCCCGCGGATCGCGACCATTCCGTGTGGCCTGCCGCCGACCAATTATGCCGACGCGGATGTGGCATCCCGCACAGTGTTACTGGTGGAGGATGACGACCAGGTGCTGACGCTCGTGAGCCAGACCCTCACGTCGCTTGGCCACCAGGTGATTGTGGCGCGGGACGGGCAGGAGGCGCTGCGCGTTGTGCGGGCAAATCCCATGATCGACTATCTGTTTACCGATATTGTGATGCCGAACGGCATGAACGGCATGCAACTGATGCAAGCGGCCCGCGCCGAACGCCCCGGCTTGCGGACCTTGCTGACATCGGTGCGCTCACGCGAGGAAGTTCGCGCGCTCGGCAAGATTCCATACGATGTCGCCTTCATTCCGAAGCCGTATTCGCTTACCGACATCCATGCCTATCTGAAGTGGGACCGCAAAAACCCACGCTACTCACCTTCCGCCGACCACCGCTGGCTTGGCACGCCGCCTTCAGGCGACATCGACTATAACGACAATGCGGATTCGAGCGAGCTGGCCAGCACGGTTTTTTCTGAAGAGAGTTGCGAATGGATTTGCTGGACTTGAGTGCCACAAGCGATAGGGTGGGATGCAGCGCAATCCCACCCTCGTGCAGGATGGCCTCGCCAGCGCTCGCATGGCACACGAGGCGGTCATTTCTACGGTGACGAAAAACCAGTCAGGCGGAAGCTGGCCTTGCGGCTATCCGGAAAATAGACAATCGCCTCGAAGCCGAAAAGCTGCATCCGGAACATGTCGCGATCCTCGGCACTCAGACCGTCCGCCAAGAGCTTCCATTGCGCGCGCAGTGACTGCGTATCGATCACCACAGGCCCGGGCGGCAATGCCGCAATCAGGCCTTTCAACCAGGGAAAATCGGCAGCCTCGGTGACGCCGCCTACCGCCACTATTTCGATACCGTATGCCTCCGCGCCATCGTAAATCGCCAGCTCGTGCGCGAACGTGCTCAGCGAATACGCGCCGGTGAAATTCAGGCCGCGGATGACGTGATTGGCACCGAACTTGAAAAATGCCTTGGGAAAGACTCCCTCGGGCGTGCCGCCGGTGGCTGCCGCGCGCCGATAATGCGCAATGAAACCATCCTTCAGCCACGCTTCCCGCAATGTGTTGTTATACAGCCCGACCGGCTCACCTTCCTTCGCGCGGCGGTAATAAGAGTATATTTCAGCCGACTTTACCAGGCCGGTCAGCAGAATATCCGCCCGAGAGCCCGCCGGCGCGTGGTAGGCAGCCTGCAACGCGCGCAAACGATCGAGCGCGGACGCGTCGCCCTCCAGGAACCTGGTGAAATCGGCGCGCGACGGCTCCAGCTTGCGGGCGCGTGCGAGGAGCACCTCGTCCATGCCGCGTGCGGCCTGCGTCGGCGCGAGCGGCGCCAGCAATTCCAGATATCGCACCGGCGACTGCGCCTGTTCGATGCCCCAGATCGGTTCCGGCCCCGCGATCATGGCCGTGGCACCGGCCAGGAACTCCAGGTCCTCGTCAGACGCGAAACCGAGCAGGGTTGGATACTGGTGCAGGAACTTTCCGATCTGTGCCGGATCGCCCCGCAGCGGCGGCTGCAGAATCGCCTCGATGCCCAGCGGGTCCTGTTCGACCACCACCTGGTCGAAACCATGCAACTTGTGCAACTGGTCGAGCAGCGCCAGGTCGAACAGCGGTGTATCGTGATCGTCGTGATTTTCGCCCGCCAGAACGAATTGCGCGCCCGCGGTGGCCCGCATCAAAAAATCGGCACCGGGCCCGGACAGGGTTCCATTGCCAAGCGCGAACGGATAGGCGTTCTTCGCCACAATCCGCGCCGCATCCGGTGTCGCCGCGCGCGCATCTGGCGTGGCAACTGAAAGACAGGCGGCGAGCGCGAACAGATATCTCATGGCCAAGTTTTTAGGAAGCAAGAACTTCTTTTTTGAAAAAAAGAAGCAAGAAACTTTTACTCATCGAGGCAGCAACGCTTGCGCACACGCGTCCAGAATGGCGTCTGCGTCCAGTTGGTAGTCGCGATATAGATCGGGGATGTCGGCGCTTTGGCCGAAACGGTCGACACCCATGGGTATTACGCGCTGGCCGGCGACGCCGCCGAGCCAGGCCAGCGCGGAGGGGTGGCCGTCCAGCACCGTGACTAGGGCAGCACCCGGGGCCAGGGGGGCGAGGATTCGTTCCACGTGGCTTATGGCCGGCCGGCCGCCGCGGCGGGTGCGTTGGACAGCAAGCCAGCCGGCATGCAAACGGTCCGGGCTGGTAATGGCGAGCAGGCCGGCGTTCGGTACATCCTCGCGCAATAATTCGAAGGCCGCCTCGGCATCGGGCGCCACCGGACCCTGGTACGCTAACGCAATGGGCGCCGCGGCGCCGGGCTCTACCACCCAGTGCGCGCCCGCAATCACCGCGTCCACGTCCAGCGTCCGCTGCTTTTGCGCCAGGCCCCGCGTGGATAGCCGCAGCCACACCGCCGAACCGTCGGGCGCCTGCATGTGGGCGAAAGCGTGGCGCATCAGAATGGCAAGTTCATCGACGTAGGCGGGCTCGAAACTGGCAAGCCTGTCCTGCGCCATGCCGATCAGCGGCGTGTTCACGCTCTGATGCTGGCCGCCTTCCGGCGCCAGGGTAATGCCCGAAGGTGTCGACACCAGCAGAAAGCGCGCATCCTGGTAACACGCATAAATCAGCGCATCGAGGCCGCGGTTGACAAACGGATCGTACACCGTGCCGATCGGAAACAGCCGCGCGCCATAAAGCGACTGGCTCAGCCCGGCCGCGCCCAGCAGAAGAAAAAGATTTTGTTCCGCAATGCCAAGCTCGATATGCTGGCCCTGCGGGCTCATGCCCCAGCGCTGCAGGCTGGCGACCTTGCTGTCGCGGAATACGTCGTTGCGGATGTGACGGTCGAACAGGCCGCGCCGGTTTACCCATGGGCCGAGGTTGGTCGATACGGTGACGTCCGGGCTCGAGGTGACGATGCGGTCGCATATCTCTTTCCATGGCCCGGCGGCGCGGCCGATTTCGCCGAGGATTTCGCCGAAGCCGGTCTGCGTCGACATCGTGCGCCCCGCCAGCTTCAGCGTTGGAGCGGCCGGCGGCACCGGCACCACCGGCGCGGACAGCGCGCGGCCGGTGGGCGTGAGTGGCTGCGCGAAGGGGCATTCGGCAATGAAACGCTCCATTTCCGAAGCCGGCAGCGACAGGCCCTCGAACCGGTCCCATTCATGGCCGTCGCGTATTCCCATCTGCTCGCGGAATTCGGCCATCTGGTCGGCCGTCATCATACCGGAATGATTGTCCTTGTGACCGGCGAATGGCAGGCCCATGCCCTTGATGGTGTAGGCGATGAAGCAGGTGGGCTTGTCGCCGTCCGCGTCGGCGGCGGCGAACGCGTCGAGAAGTGTTTCGATGTCGTGACCACCCAGATTGGTCATCAGATGCGACAATTCGTCGTCGGTGAGCGGATCGATGATTTTGCGTAACTTTGCATCCCGCCCCAGGTCGCCGAGCAGGGCCGCGCGCCAGGCCGCACCGCCCTGGAAGGTCAGTGCCGCGTAATGCGAATTGGGGCAATCATCGATCCAGGCGCGCAATGCCTCGCCACCCGGCCGGGCGAACGCGGCGAGCTGCGCGCGGCCGTGCTTGATGCGCACGACATTCCAGCCCATGTCGCCGAACAGACCCTCGAAGCGGCCGAAAAGCCTGTCCTGCACGACGGAATCCAGGCTCTGACGGTTGTAGTCGACAATCCACCAGACGTTGCGGACATCGTGCTTCCAGCCTTCCAGCAGGGCCTCGTAGATATTGCCCTCGTCGAGCTCCGCGTCGCCGGCGATGGCGATGTGGCGGCCCGGGGGATGGGTTTCATCGGCAAGACCATGCAGACGCACGTAATCCTGTATCAGGCTGGCAAAACTGGTGATTGCCACGCCGAGGCCGACGGAGCCGGTGGAGAAATCCACCTCCGCACCGTCCTTCACGCGGCTGGGATAGGCCTGGGCGCCGCCGAACTGGCGCAGGCCGGCCATTTTCTCCACCGTCTGGCGGCCGAACAGGTAATTGATGGCGTGAAACACCGGGCTCGCGTGCGGCTTCACCGCGACGCGGTCCTGCGGGCGCAAGCGATCGAAATAAAGCGCCGTCATGATCGAAACGACGCTGGCGCAGCTGGCCTGGTGGCCGCCCACTTTCAGGCCGTCGCGGTTGGGGCGCACGTGGTTGGCGTGATGCACCATCCATGCCGATAGCCACAGCAGCTTGCGCTCGATTTGATGCAGTGCGGCGAGGCTGGGCCGTTGCAGGCCGATGACGGGAGCGTTCATCTGGTTCGGATAAGGCTATGACAGGAAGAAAGGAAGTAGTTCTTTTTTGAAAAAAAGAACCAAAAAACTTTTGCCAATTGGCGTACGTGGCCAATTTCCAATTGTGCCATGAGTTTTTTTCAAAAAAGAACTGCTTCCTTACTTGCTTCTGCGATGTGTCCGCAAAGATCTTCCACGACGAGCCCCTGGCCCGCGAGCGCCCCGGCCCGCCCATGCACCCACACCGCCGCGGCCGCCGCCTCGAACGGCGCCAGGCCCTGCGCCAGCTGCGACGCCACCAGACCCGACAGCACATCGCCGCTGCCCGCGGTCGCGAGCCATGGCGGCGCGTTTTCGTTGATGGCCGCCCGCCCATCCGGCGCCGCGATGACGGTGTCGCTGCCTTTCAGCACCACGACCGCACCGGTGCGGCGCGCGGCGGCCCTGGCGGCCTCCAGCTTGCTGCCCTCGATGGCGCCGAAAACGCGGGTGAACTCGCCTTCGTGCGGCGTCAGCACCGCGGCGCCGCGCAGCGCCTCGACGTTGCCCGCGCAGGCCGTCAGCGCGTCGGCATCCACCACCACATGGCGCTCCGCGCGCAGCAGCTCGGCCAGGATTTTGACCGCACGGTCGACGCCGAGGCCCGGGCCGCACACCCAGACCTGGCGCCGCTTGTCCGCGAGCAACGCCTGGATCGGCTCGTTCAGGATAATCGTTCCCGGCTCCGCACCGACGAAATTGGCCGCGGCGCCGTCCGCGGCGATGGAGGCGAGCCCTGCCCCGCCATGGCGCGCGGCCAGCGCGGCCAGGCGCGCGGCACCGCCCATGCCGCCGCCGCACACCGTCACGGTGCCGCGCAGATATTTCTGGTCCGCCGCGCCGGCCGCCCGCAGCTTCCACAAACCCGGACCGTTGGCGAAGCAGGCGGGCTTGATGCGGGCCAGCACGCGGGCCGGCGTGCCGATATCCGCAAGAATCACCTCGCCGCAGAGCGTGCGCCCCGGTTGCAGCACGTGGCCGGGCTTGCGGCGGAAGAACGTCACGGTGAGCGCGGCTTGCGGCGCATAGCCGCGGACCAGGCCGGACTGGCCGTCCAGCCCGCTTGGCACATCGACGGCGACCAGCCTTCTGGCCGCGCGGAGCGTGTCCGCGGTCACGCCGTCCACGTCGCGCGACAGGCCGGCGCCGTAGACCGCGTCGATCACCAGCGCGGCCCGGCCGGCGGTGCGCGGCCCGAAGCGTGCCGATGGGCCGTGCCATAGGGAGGCGGCCAGCGCCGCGTCTGTGCCCTTGCGCGGTGCGGCGGTCGCCGCCAATGTTACCGGCCATCCGGCCTGCGCCAGCAGCCGTGCGATCACGTAGCCATCGCCGCCGTTGTTGCCAGGGCCGCAGAGCACGAGCGTCTTGGTCGGCTTGAACCGCTGGCGGATCGCGCGCGCCACGGCCCGGCCGGCATTCTCCATCAGCGTTGGCCCGGTGATGCCGGCCTCTATGGTGAGCCGGTCGGCTTCCGCCATTTCCTTCGGGGTGAGCAGTTCGAGCATGGCGGGCAATTGGGTACGCCGAGGGCCGGCGTTAACCCAAAAAGGCTTGCGGGGTGCCCACGGCGCTCCTACCTTGGGAAGGTGGATCGCCTCGCGGCGACCCACCCTCCGTGGATGGGGATTACTGGCGGCTCAGTGTCACTCTGAGCCGCCAACCCCAAACCCGGATTTCGATTACGATGCTGCGCATCGCTTTCTTCCTCCAGATATCCAGGCAGAAGCGCCGTGGACCTGGGCCGCATACAACCTATGCGTGTGGAAGATAGGGGCGGTTGCGCCTTGGCCCTGCTGCGTCAGCCGATGGCCCGGCGCAAAGCAAGCTGCGATACAGGGATGACGTGGGGGTCGCGGTGATACACGCAACGCACACGACCCACGGTGCCATCAGCCGAGCGATGCGTGCCGTCGCATGAGAGCGTCATGCCGCCGTCCAATAGATAGCACACCTCGATATGCAGGTTGCCGGGGCTGCTGACGACCATGTGGCGTCCACCATCAGGCTGGACCGAAATACGGTTCATTATTTGGCCGAAACTGGTCTGGACGGGATGGTCGGCACCGTCCTCGGCCATGTCCTCGTCGATCACGTTGATCTGGCCGTCGGAATAGCGCATTTCGTTGTGCGCCGTGTAGCGGGTGCCGTCGTCGCGGGTTACCGACATCGTTTCAGCGACGAGGCGCGGGTCCTGCGGCATATCTGGCCAGGGGATGAACAGGTCGGGGTCCCAGATCCAGGTTCCCTGCATCGAATTGTCGTCAGGGGACCGTGCACAGGCTGGTCCCGTGAGGCAGGTCGTGCCGGCCAGAATGGTCAGGGCGCAAATGAGGCGGAACATGGTCGACCGATACCGGATCATACCGAGTTATCGTTCGAGTTGCAGGGCCGATGCAAGCGTTAAATCAGCCGATTGCAGACCGGCCGATGGACATATATGCACGGTCCGGTTTATCCAGGCCGTCACGCATGCAAGTCGCCAAATGGGGCAACAGCCTTGCCGTTCGCCTTCCCGCCACGGTCGTCCAAGCGCTCGCCCTGAAGGAAGGGGACGACATCGAAATCCATGTCAGCGGCCTGCGCACCATTGAGGTCGCCCGTAAATCCTCCCGCGCGGAACTTTTGAAACGCCTGCGCACATTCCGGGGCGCCTGCCAGAGGATTTCAAGATCGATCGTAACGAGGCCAATGGCAGGTAGCTTTTTCGACCGGAACATGCGTTCACGTGTTTACCTCGGCCGACGCGAGCGATTTAACTCGCTGAAAGTTGCAGTGAGGATTTTGTCTTTTCTCGCATGGATGGCGCTTCAAGCAGGGCTTGCAAGCGCAGATTGCGCAAGAATACCCGATAGCGTAACGGGTTATATTCGTCCGCAAGCGGGATGGCATATGGTGACCACGCCTGAACTCGGCGAGGATCAGGCCCTTTGGACACGTTATCACGGGCGTCAATGCCCGGGCTTAGTCCGCATAAACCTGACCGGCACGGCGCCCGAATCCTACGCGGTTGCACTGATCCGGCAAACCGGCGTGCTCCTTCAAGAGCGCGTGGAACTCCTCACCTTGATGGGAACGACCGTTTCCCGAACCACCTTGGAAAGCGATTCCGACCTGTCCGGCCCATGGGTAATTTTCAGAGCGAAACCTGGCCGATACACTGATATCGAAACGGGAAAGCGCGTTGTATTGCAACACGAAGGTATTATCTTTGAGAAAATGGAGGCGGCGGATCGATTGTACTATCGTGCCAACGGCCGCATCAATGAATTGACACTCTCTGATTAATTTGCACTCTCACGGAGATAGCAACGGCGCGATAACGCACATTCGCGCAACAATCTTCGACTCGAGTCCGGCAGCAACGGGCAAAAGCTTCATTGACGCGTGTTGGGGAGCGCCTGAGCCTCTTGTGTCGATCGGCAAGAGCCATCGTAACATTCAAAATGACGGGACAAAAACCGTTCCGCACGCCGCCAGCCTGGCTTTGCGTGCGGGGCTTGCCGGCAGGTCATGTCAGTTTCGGGTGAACCGCCTTTTCCAGGGCCAGGCGGATAAACCGCTGATAGGGGACGCCGGCGCGCTTGGCCTCAGACCGCACGGCATCCAGCAACTGGCCCGGCAGACGCAGATTCACCGTCTTGTCTTTTGGTTTTAGTTCAAACTGAACCAACCTCGCGCCGGAGAGGTCGTAGTCCACCAGGTCGGCGCTCGCGACGAATGCCTCCGCTTCGTGATCGCTCTTAAAGGTCGGGATTGTCTTTTTCATAAACCTGCACCTCCTTTACGTGCATGTAGCGGGCGCTGATTGGCCTTATCCGCACCTCGCCGGCGATCCACCGCAGCGTAAACACCACGAAGATTGCCCGCCCCGCCCGCGTTCGCCCGATCGCCCGAAACCGCTGCTCCTGCTCGGAATGCGCGACATCGGGCAGCACCGCCACGCCCGCACCGCCAAAAAGGCTCTCAACCGCCGCACGGGAGACACCGTGCTTCTGGCACTTCCCGCGGTTCGCCTCGTCCCAATCAAACCCAGCGAAATCCATATCGGATTATCGGAAACTGTAGGCGTTTGTATAGGCAAATGCAAACATATTTGGGCACCGAGAATTTTCGACAGCACCCTCGTCTCCGGATTGAACAACACGCCTGAAGCAATTAGCAAAAGTTTTTTGCTTCTTTTTTTCAAAAAAGAAGAATCCTTACTTTTTACTCGCCCTCTTCTCGGTTGGAACATGGTTTGCGCGAGGCGCCAGCGCCGCATCTAATCGGCCCCGTCGCAAGGAGTCGCCGCCCATGGCCCTCGTCATTACCAT
>Ga0116226_10000964_pt1 | contig 25104 bp, 17 predicted proteins | sample S1TSphfallax_FD_89692 | JGI IMG/M metagenome (GOLD analysis project Ga0116226, IMG submission 89692) | Host-associated microbial communities from peat moss isolated from Minnesota, USA - S1T2_Fa - Sphagnum fallax MG | ecosystem: Host-associated > Plants > Peat moss > Unclassified | place: USA... | reverse complement strand
GCGGCCGCCACGGCGCCGACCACGAAGAAGGCCGTGATCGTGAAGAGATACAGCAACGCAATCCGCTTATGATCCGAGGTGAGCAGCCACGACCGCACCGAGGTCTCTCCCTGCAAATAGCTGACGGGTTCCGGAGCGGGAGGGCCTTCGGCCGCGGGGACCGTCGAAGCGGAGGGTGAGCTCATGGGGAGGGCGTAGGCGCTGGCGCCAGGAGGGCCGGATTACCTAACCGGGGTTGGCGCCGCCAAGCGGCGTAGGCGGCATCATCCAGGACGACGACCTGCCCGAGCATCTGCGCATGGGCCGTCCCGCAGTACTGGGCGCAGTAGAGCGGGTAGGTGCCCAGGCGCGTGGGCTTGAACCAGGTGCTGACGATCCGGCCCGGCACCAGATCCTGTTTCACCCGCAGCGCCGGGACGAAGAAGCTGTGGATGACATCCTCCGAACTCAGCACGATGCGCACGGGAGTGTTGAGCCGCACGTGCAGCACGTTGAACTCCCGCCGACCATCCGCGTACCGCACGTCCCACATCCACTGCCGGCCGGTCACGCTGATCTCGGGCAGACCCGCCGGAACGCGCTCCATCTCCGAATACACGCTGACCCCCTGGACGAAAAACCAGAGGAAGATCGCCAACGTGCCCAGGCTCCAGGCCAGCTCGATCTTCCAGGTGGGCACGCGCAGCGGGGCGCGGTTCACCTTCGTGCCGCGGCGGTAGCGGACGAGGATGATCAGCGTGATCACGGTCAGACCCACGCACATGACGAGCGCCGCGCCCAGCAGGCGGCCCATGATCCGGTCCACGTGTGGCGCCACTCCGCTGGCGGAGGGCAGCCAGGCCGCGAGCCAGCCGATGGGCGGCGACGACGGCTTCATCGCGTTCCTCCCCGGCGCGGCAGGCCGCGGCGCTCCTGCCGGAGCATCCACACAATGCCACCCGAAAGACCGGCGACCGTGAGCCCCACCCCGGTCCACAGCGCGCCCCAGATCAGCCGGCCATAGGGACCCTTCCGCCCTCCGCTCTGGAAACAGGTGAAGAGCAAATTGAATCCCGGCCGTCCCGTGCGGTTCACGCCCGCATCGCGAATCGCCTCCGCCAATTCGGTGGCGGAGAAGTCGACGCCCATGAAGTAACTCGCCACCACACCCTGGCGCGTCACGACCAGCAGCCCGCTCGGATGGGCGTACTGCCGCGAAGCCGGATCGTACGCGTACCGGAAGCCGGCGGCGGCGGTCAGGGCGGCGATCGCCTCCGGGCGGCCCACGAGTGTGTGCCAGCCGGCCGCGGCGCCCGATCGTCCGTAATGACCCACATCCTCCCGTTCGCGCACTGCCGCGAGCGCGGGGGTATCCGTCGGGTCGATGCTCACCGTGACCACCGCGTAGTCCCGGCCGACGCTTGCCCGCAGGGGACGCAGGGCATCGATCGCTCCGCTGGCGACGAGCGTGCACATCTCCGGGCAGCGGAAGTAGTCGAACACAAGCACGCCCGGCTTGCCGCCGAAATAATCGCGCAAGGGGCGCGCCACCCCGTCGGCGCCGGTGAACGGAACGCTCCACGGCAGCGCGGTGCCGATCCGCTGGTCGAAGCCAATGCCGGCGGTGGGATCCCGGACCGGCGCCCCCGCGAGCGCCGCCGGCGTCGCGGACACCGTGCCGATCGCCAGCAGGAGGCGGAAGGGAAAACGCTTCGTCATGGCGCGGGCGTTTCTCCGGTCGGAGGGCAGAGCAGGTCGATGGCGCGGCCGATCGGCACCCGCACGATGCCGGCGCGGCGATCGATCCAGCCATACCCGTCCAGATGAGCGCGCGTCTCTTGTTCGTAGCGCGCCCATGCACGGGCGGTCGCGGTCTCGGCCGTCGGCCCTGATTCGAAGGAGGTGGCCGCTGCGGGGCCGGACGCGGGCGACGGACGGTGAACGGGGTGCCAGCCGATGGCGGCAATCCCCCCGACGATGCCCAGCGCCGTCAACGCGGCCAGAGCGGCGGCCAGACCGCCGATCAATCGCGGATCCGCGTCGGTCCGCTCATACCGGGGCGCAGGCAGCGGCGGCTCGTCGCTCATGCGAATTCCCTTCGTTGGCGGGCGGCGCGGGCATACCGATTGGCGAACAGGGCGGCGGCGGAGCCAGCGAGCGCGACGATCAGCACCGCCGCCAGCAGGGAAGGTCCGCCCTGCGCCGGCACGATCACCCAGACCAGGTACGCCCACTGCGAGATCAGCACGAGGGCGGCCACCGCGGCCAACCCGCCGGAACTGCGCTTGGCCTTGCGCATCAGGAGTACGCCAAAGGGCACCGCGAAACCGGCGAAGGCGACTGCGGGGGCAAACCAGACCCACCCTCCCCGCTCGCGCCGGACATACCAACTGATCTCCTCGGGCAGGTTCCCGGACCAGATGATCAGAAACTGACAGAAGGTGACATAGACCCAGAACATCATCGTCGCCAGCAGCAGATTGCCCCAGTCGATCCCCAGACTTCGCTGCGCGGCGCCCAGCCGGGCCGGCTCCGCCCCAGCGCCCAGGCCGCAGAGGAGGGCGAGCGCGAGCCCGGACACGACTTGGGAAGCCATCCAAACGACGGGGAAGGCGGTGGAGTGCCACCCCGGCTCGAGCGATTCCAACCAATCGTCGGCCATCAGCGTAAGGGCGAAGAAGATCAGGATCAAACCGACCGGACCCACCCAGGGCCGGGGGTTGTCCATGGGATCTTTCAGGACCCCGACGCCCCCTCGCAGCCAGTGCCTCAGCAGAAAGAGCAACGCCGCAAACGCGACGGCCCGCGCCAGCACGAACGGGGTCGATTCATAGCCGACCGGCGCGCCGGCCGCCATGCGCGCCCACGGAAGCGGCAGCGCCAGCAGGGGCAGCGCCAGCAGCCACACCCAGGGCAGCACCTCGATGCCGGCCAGCAGGAACGGGGCGAGACCGGCGGTCCACTGTCCGCCCGTGATCCGATGGATCAGCACCAAAATCAACGAGCCGAGCGCCGGCGCGAGGCACGAGAAGATCGCGAGCCGATAGGCGATGGGAAACCAGCGCGGCGCGCCGCAGGCGCACAGCAGCGCGATCGCGCCGAGCCCGATCGCCGTGCGTGCGGCCCGCGTTTCCATTCGAAGCATCGCTGCACGGGCCGCGGTCATGGCGTCGACGCGAGCACCTGGCGCTCAGGCTCGGGCACATCGGCCAGCGTCGCATGCTGGCTGCGCTGCAGGGCGAGAACATAGGCGACGATCGCCCACCGATCGGGTGGCGTAATCCGGTCGGCGAAGCCGTACATGCGGCCGGTGCCGTCGGAGATGGCGGCGAAGACCTCTCCGACGGGTTCAGCGCGGCTTCGCGCGTCGTGGAACGACGGCGGCGCCGGAAATCCCCGCAAGACGACGACGCCCCGGCCATAGCCGTCCGCGCCGTGACATTCGACGCAGAAGATCGCGTAGCGCTGCGCCCCCCGTTCGAGCAGCGGGCGGCTCAACGGCAGCGGCAGCGTGCGCGCCCACTCATCGCCGCGGCGGCCGGTCGCGACCGGATCCGCGGGCGCCGGATCGTCGCGGGCCACGGTGTGGGGGGGCGGCAGCCGGGCGGAGGCGCCGTCGGCGAAGAATTTCGACGGTTCGTAGGCCCGGACATTTTCCTGGTGCGACATGTTATCGCAGGCGGACAACCCGAACACACCCAGGGCCGCGATCACACTCCAGGGGCGGCGGCTCATCGGAACACCTCCTCCACGGAGATCGGGCCCAGACGCAGCAGCGCGTCGCGGGCCGCCGTCGCGGAGTAACCCCCTCCGGCCAGCAGGCAGACGAAGAAACGGTCGCTGGTGGCCCGCGCGAAGTCCGGCTCGGCGAAGACCGGATGATCCAGCCGCGGCAGGCCCGACAGCCACAGGAGAGCCGCCACCCCCGCGAGCGCTGCGCTCAGCACCGTCAGCTCGAAGGTCACGGGAATGAAGGACGGCCAGCTGTCGATCGGTCGGCCGCCGACATTGAGGGGATAATCCCGCGCCGCATACCATTGCATCAAGAATGCGCCGCCGCCCCCCGCGCTCGCCGCCGCCAGCATGACCCAACCGACGGGGCTCGGTGGCCGCGGCAACGCCTCTTCCTCCGCTTCGACGGGATACGGCGTGAAGGTCTCGATCCGCGCGTAACCCGCCCGGCCCAGCGCGCGGAGGGCCGCGAGGTAGGACTCCTCCGACGGGAACGCGGCCAAGGTGCCGAAGACGTCGCGGTTCATGAGGTGGGCGGATCGCTCTTTGTGACGAGGGCCCGCATTTCCGTCATCGAAATCATCGGCAGGAAGCGAATGAAGAGGAAGAGCAGCGCGGCGAAGAGCCCCAGCGTGCCGAGCAGCGTCGAATAATCCCAGAAGGTGGCGTGGTACATCCCCCACGAAGAGGGCAGGAAATCGCGGTGGAGACTCGTGACGACGATGACGTATCGCTCGATCCACATCCCCAGGTTGACGCTGAGCGCGACGCCGAAGAGGACCGGCAGGCACCGCCGGAGTCGGGCCGACCAGAGCAATTGGGGCGCGGCGACGTTGCACAGCATCAGCGCCCAGAAATATCCGGCGTACGGCCCGATCACCCGATTCACCGCCACATAACGGTCGAAGATCACGCCGCTGCGCCAAGCGTTGAAGAATTCGCAGAAATAGCCATAGGTCACGATCCAACCCATGGCCATCATCACCTTCGCCATCAGATCGAGGTGGCGGGCGGTGATCATGCCCTGGAGGCGGTAGACCGAGCGGAGGGGAATGATCAGGGTGAGGACCATCGAGAACCCCGAATAGATCGCCCCGGCCACGAAATACGGGGGGAAGAGGGCGGAATGCCAACCGGGCAGGATGGCGATCGCGAAGTCCATGCCCACGATCGAGTGCACCGAGACCACCAGCGGCGCGGCCAGGCCCGCGAGCAAAAGGTAGACCTTGCGGTAATGATGCCAGTGGGAACCCTGCCCGCGCCAGCCGAGACACAGCAGCCCGTAGAGGCGGCGACGCCCGAGGCCCACCGCCCGATCGCGCATCGTCGCCAGATCGGGCAGCAGTCCGACGTACCAGAAGACCAGCGACACCGTCGCGTACGTGGACACGGCAAACACGTCCCAGACCAGCGGACTGCGAAACTGCGGCCAGAGGCCCATGGTATCCGGGTACGGCAGCAGCCAGTAAAAAAACTGCGGCCGCCCGAGATGCAGCAGCGGATAGATGCCCGCGCACGCGACCGCAAACAGCGTCATCGCCTCGGTAAACCGATTGATGGAGGTGCGCCATTCCTGGTGCAGCAGCAGCAGGATGGCCGAGATGAACGTGCCGGCGTGGCCGATGCCGATCCACCAGACGAAGTTGATGATGGCGAAGCCCCAGGCGACGGGGACATTGATGCCCCAGACCCCGACCCCCCGGAACAGAAGCCAGGCGACGGAGCCGCAAAGCACCATCACCCCCGCGAAAGCCACCAGGAAGCCGATCCACCAGAACCGGCTTTGCGGACGAGCCAGCGGGATGGCGGTGATCTCGCGCGTGACCGACTCCGGCGTCTGACCCGGCGCGACGAGCGCCCGCCCGGGTGAGTCAGCCTCGGCTGGCGGGGTTGCGTTCATGCGGCCGGGAATCCGACGTGGATCACCTTCGGGAGGTAGGTCGTCCGCGGCCGGGTGTTCAGTTCCCCGAGCAGACTGTAATTCGCCGGCTCGCGTTTCCGTCGCGACACCTGACTGGAGGGATCGGCGAGATCACCGAACACAATTGCTTCGACGGGGCAGGCCTGCTGGCACGCCGTGCGGACCTCCCCGTCGCGAATGGGGCGGTTCCCTTCGGCCGCATCGATGCGGGCGCGATTGATGCGCTGCACGCAGTAGGTGCATTTTTCCATGACGCCGCGGGCGCGCACCGTCACGTCGGGGTTCTTCTGGAGATTAACGGGGGAATCGGTCGGGCTGCGGTAGTCCAGGAAATTGAACCGCCGCACCTTATACGGACAGTTGTTCGAGCAGTACCGGGTGCCGACGCAGCGATTGTAGACCATCTGGTTGAGGCCTTCGCTGCTGTGCACGGTCGCCCCCACGGGGCAGACCACCTCGCAGGGGGCGTTCTCGCACTGCATGCAGGGCACCGGCTGGTGGAGGAGTCGCGGCGCCGCCGGATCGCCCTCGAAATACCGATCGATCCGGATCCAGTGCATCTCGCGGCCCCGCGCCACCTGATCCTTCCCCACCACCGGCGTATTGTTCTCGGACTGGCAGGCGACCACACAGGCGTTGCAACCGAGACACGTGCCCAGGTCGATGGACATACCCCACGCATGCGCGCCGGGTGGGACGGGTGAATACAGAGTGGTCGTCGGATCGGGCGGAGGGGCGGCGATCCGGTCGGACGGAACCACCCGCACCGGCTCGCGCCCCTCCATCGTAAAATGGCGCTGCGTCGTCACCAGCGGGTAGCGCCGGTCCGTGCGCGCGATCCGGAGTCCTCTGACCGTCCAGCCAGCGGAGCCGCGGCGCAGCGGATACGCGTCGAAGCCGCGGCCCGTCCCGACGAAGCCGGCGCGGGTGCGGCCGTAGCCCAAGGCCATCGAGACGCAACCCGGCGCATGCCCCGGTACAATCCACGCCGCCGCCTCGACCCGCGCGGCGTCCGTGGAGAGGGCCAGCACATCGCCATTCGCGATCCCGAGCGCTTCCGCCATCGCGGGGCTGATCAGCGCCGCATTATCCCAGACCAATTGGGTCAGCGGACGCGGCAATTCCTGGAGCCAGGCGTTATTGCTGCCGCGCCCATCGCCCACATTGGGATCGGGCATGAGCACCAGGGTCCAACCAGCCGCCGCCAGGCCCGCGGTGGCCCCTTCCTCTTTTCCCGCCAAAGCCGCTGCCTCTGCCACCATTCCGACCGGCGCATGTGCCCCGAGAACGAAAGGGTCGGTCGATCGGTCGGCATCGGGCCTGCCGCTGGGAGAGGGAACTCGTCCCGGCACGCCGTCGCCTCCGAAATGAGCGGGCCGTTCCTCCATCCGGCCGCGCCTGAGGGCCGAAGCCCAACGGAGCTCAAACTCCGTTGCCGCGTCGCCCTGGCGCCAGGTCTCGCGGACCAGATCGTAACCATTCCCCGTGGCCGTCGGAGCATGCAGCGCGTGCAACACCTCCAGGGCACTCCGACCGCCATAGAGTGGTTCGATCAGCGGCTGCATCACCGAGGGGGTGCCGTCGAAACCCCGCAGGTCACCCCAGGTCTCGAGAAAATGCGCCTCGGGCAAATGCCAGCGGCAGACCGCGGCCGTCTCATCCGCATGGCTGCCCAAATGGGCGCTAAAGGGTAGACGATGGATGGAATCGGCCAGATCCCGGATTTCCGGCGACGTGTAAATGGGATTGGCGGAGACGATGACGAGCGCCTTCACCTCACCTCCACGAAGCGCCGCGGCGAGGGCGGTCGCACCTCCCGCGCTTCGCGGATCTCCATCCGAGCGCACCGCCGCCCGGCGGGTCACGGTGTGTCCCACCGCCCCCCCGCGCTCGTTCAGGGCCCAGGACCAGCGGCGGATCGCCGACCCCTGCTCGTCGCCTGCCACGCAAAGCACCTCTGGCGCCACCAACCGCCAGTCGCGCGCCAACGAGCGAATGAAACTCCGCTCGTCGGGCGAAAGCACGGCCACCGCCGGCCCCACCGCACCCTCGCCCGCGCTATCCGCACCCATCGCCTCCGTAATTCCATCCAAGATCTGGTTCAACCGGGTCGGCGAGGCCGGCAGCCGGACGTCGGCCATCGCCCCGGTCAGCGTCGGCGTCGACTCGATGACATAGAGCCGCGACCGCGGCACCTGCCCCTGTTCCACGCGGCGCAACTTCGCGAAACTCCGGGCGTAGCGCAGGCAGGCTGGGTGACGAAACAGGCAGTCGCTGCCAATGGCCAGGATGACGCGGGCCCGACCCAAATCGTAGTCGAACTGCCATCCGTCGGGCGCATAGTCCGCCAGCGCGGTGTGCTGATACCAGCGCGACCCGGGAAAGGCCGTGCGGAACTGCTCGAGCTCCCGCAGCAACGTCGGCGAGGTCGTCGGTTCGGTCAGCAGCGCCAGGCCGCGGCCGCCGGTCCCCGCGAAGATTTCCCGCTGCCGCCCCCATTCGTCCGCGAAGGCCGTCCAAGTGCTCGGCTCGCCCCGGCGCAGGGGGGTGCAGGACCGGTCCGGGTCGTAGAGATCGAGGATCGCCGCCTGGGTAATCGCATCCGTCGCACCGCGGCTCTCGGGATGGTCGGGATTGCCCTCGATCTTGGTGGGCCGTCCGAGGTGGGTCTCGACCAGGATGCCGCGGGCGAAGCCTTCGACCGGCACGGCGGTCGCGTAGTACTTCGGACGCCCCGGCAACGCCTCCTCGGGGGCGGCGACATACGGCACCAACGTGTCGCCGGTCGGACGCACACACCCGGAGACGCCGCCCAGTGCCAGCGATGCGCCCATGAGGCGAAGGAATTCGCGGCGGTCCATGCCCGGCAGCCAATCGCCCGCTCCGAAAGGGAATTCCGCGGTCGCGGCCATGATCAGTGGTGGCAGGTCGCGCAATCGGTCAGCGCATCGGTGCGCACGCGGTAGTAAGTCATCAGATCGTCCGATGATCGCGGCGAGGCGACCGCCGCATAAATCGACTCCGGCGGACTCAACCGCGGCGCCGGATTCTTATGGCAATCGAGGCACCAGCGCATCGTCAGAGGCTCGGCCTTGGCCATCAGCACGGTCTTGCCGACGTCCCCGTGGCAGGAACTGCACGCGACGCCCTTGGCGATATGGATGCTGTGATCGAAGAAAACATGGGCGGGCAACCGATTCACGAACGCCCACCGCAGGGGCACATCCCGGTCCCGGCTCTCGACCAGGGGCCGGAGCATGGTCGTGCGCGCGAAGATCTGGGAATGGCAGGTGAGGCAGGTCTGCGTGGACGGCATGCCGGCGAAGGCCGACGTCTCCACGGTCGCGTGGCAGTTTCGGCAATCGATGTGCAGCTCCGCTGCGTGGTGGCGATGGCTGAATTGGATCGGCTGGTTGGGTGCGAATCCGATGCGGTTCCAGTAATTGGCGTGAAAATAGGCATAGGTTGTAACCCCCGAGAGCGTGATCAGCAGGGCGCACAGTCCCAGGGCGACCCGGTAGGCGGTGGTGGCCGCACTCGAAAAGAGCGGCCGGATCTTCCCGGGTCTGGGATGCATGATCCGTTAGGCTGGCATGGTGCAAAGTACCGGCGTCGGCTGGGCGCTTTCGCCGACGAAAGCTCAGACCGGCGAATCGATGGCCAGTTCGAGACAGGTGCCGCTAAATTGGTCGCCGAACGGCCCGATACTTGCATTTTGACGCCTGGCACCGGGCCAAGCCGCTTTCCATGACCGACCTCGAAGTAATTCGCACCCTCAAGGAGTACTTCGAGGGCCTCTTTCCCAAGACCTGCTCAAATTGCGGCCGCTCGTTTCCGACGCTGCGCGCCTATATCCAGACGACGACGCCCCTCTGGCCCCCCGTCCTGTACGATCTTGAGATGGAATCGGAGCCGAACGCTGATCCGATCGGCGCCTTCGCCATGGCCAACTGCCATTGCGGGAGCACGCTGGCCTTGTCCTCCACGCAGCTGCCTCCCCACCAGTCCCACCGTTTCCTCGCGTGGATCCGCGCTGAGATGGCGCGGCGGGGGCTTCCCCCCAGCGAATTTCTGGGCGGCATCAGGAACGAGATCCGCCGGCAGGCGCTCGGCGATCCGGTCCTTTGAGGCGCGAGGGTGCGGGTCGTCGCCCGCTGGGGACGGCAGTCCGTCGGAGGGCCCGGCCAAATTTTGGTAAAGAATGCCCCGGGATTGGCCGATGCTACCCCAGAACCGACTCCGTCTGCCTCGACCCTCCCCCTCCCTCATCGGAACCAACTATCGTGAAAAACTGGACCATTGGAAAACGAATCATCACCGGCGGAGCCATTCTGATCGCCCTCTTGCTCACGGTCAGCGGCGTCGCCCTCTCCGCCCTGAGCAAATTGGAGCACTTTGCGACCGCCCGGATGCGGGATGACGCCATTCCCGGCATCGTGTACTCCGCCGATTTGGTGAACTTCATCCAGCGCGGTTACATTCGCAGCCTCCAGGCCAACGCGGCGACGGACCCCAAGGCTCGCGAGGATGAGATCGCGGCCGCCCTGACCGATTCCGCCCAGGTGACAGAAGCGATGGGCAAATATGAGGCGGCCATCACCAGCGCCGAGGATCGCGCCAACTTCGACAAACTCAAGAGTCTGCGGGGCGACTACCTCGCCGCCCGCGAAGACTACTACAAACTGGTGAAGGCGGGCAAGACCGCCGAGGCGGCGGCGTTCGCCCGCGACCGCCTCGACAAAGCCTTCGCGCCGCTGCGCGACCAGACGGCGTTGATGCTGAAATGGAATCAGGATTACACGCTTTCCCTGACCAACGAGATGGCGGCGACTGCGAGCAGCACGACGACCACGACTACGATCATCTCCGCGCTCAGCGTCCTGACCGCACTCTCCCTCGGCTGGGTCATCATCCGCAGCACCAACTCCGCCCTGCGCCTGATCGTCGCCACGCTGAGCGACGCCTCCTCGCAGGTCTCGTCCGCCTCGGCGCAGGTGTCCGCCGCGAGCCAGTCGCTCGCCGAGGGCTCCAGCGAACAGGCTGCTTCGCTGGAGGAAACCTCCGCTTCGCTCGAGGAAGTCGGCTCGATGACCAAGCGCAACGCCGAGAGTGCCGATACCGCCCGGACGATCGCCCAGGACTCGCGTCAGGCCACCGAAGCCGGCACCCGCCAGATGGCGGAGATGGTCGAGGCCATGACCGCCATCAAGGCGTCATCTGATAATATCGCGAAGATCATCAAGAATATCGACGAGATCGCCTTCCAGACCAACATCCTGGCGCTGAACGCCGCCGTCGAGGCCGCCCGCGCCGGCGAGGCCGGCGCAGGCTTCGCGGTCGTGGCCGATGAGGTCCGTGCGCTCGCCCAGCGCGCCGCCCAGGCGGCGAAAGAGACTGCGGAGAAGATCGACGATTCGATCGCGAAGAGCGGTCACGGCATGGACGTCTCCACCAAAGTGGCCGAAGGCCTCAAGGGCATCACGGACAAGACCCGCCAGGTCAGCGAGATCGTGGTCGAAATCGCCACGGCCTCCAAGGAGCAGTCGCAAGGTCTGGGTCAGATCACGACCGCGGTCACCCAGATGGATCAGGTGACGCAGGCCAACGCCGGCAGCGCGGAAGAGACCGCCGCCGCCGCGGAGGAGCTCAACGCTCAGGCGGCCGCCCTCCTCGAAACCGTCGGCGACCTGGTGAAGCTCGTCGGGGGCGGACAGGCTGCCAGCCACAAGGCCCCGGCGCCCGCCCGGGTCGCTGCCAAGAAGGGAGCGGCCCCCAAGGTGCGCATGCCCAGCCTCAAGGCCGCCCCGGCGGCCAGCCGCGCCCCGCGCGCGCCCGTCGCCAAGCTCGAAGCGCCCGCCCGCGGTCAGGATCACACGATCGCCGGATCGGCCAACGGCACCAACGGCGGCCATCACCCCAACGGGCACGGCACGAACGGCGCCAACGGCCATGGCGACGCCGACGAATTCTTCCGGGATTCTTAAGGGGCGCCTCTCCCCGCCTACCCGGTGAGTTTGGGTGGGCGGCCGAACTCCTGCAGCACCCGATCCAGGTCCACCGCCTGGATCGGTTTCGTCAAGTGGGCGACGAATCCGGCAAGGAGGCTGCGGGACACATCCGTTTCGTTGCCGAAACCGCTCAGCGCGATCCCGGTCAAGGCGTGGCGGTCGCGCAACACCTTCATCAATTCGTAGCCGCTGCCGTCCGGCAGACCGAGATCAGAGATCACGAGATCCACGGGCTGACGCGCCGCGAGTTCCAGGGCGCCCGCGGCCGAGGCCGCCTCAAAGACCTCGATCTGGCGGCGGCCGAGCAGACGGGCGAGCGCCCCCCGGCTCGGCTCGTGGTCTTCCACAAGCAGGATCCGCCGGAGCTGGCTCGACGAGGAAGGCTCCGGCGACAAGCCCGACCCTTCGCCCCCGCCCCGCGCCGGCGTCTCCGCGTCCGCAAGCGGCAATTCGACGATGAAGCTCGCGCCGCGATCCCGGCCGGCACTGGACGCTGAAATGGAGCCGCCATTCATCGTGACGATTTTGCGCGAGATGGCCAGACCGAGGCCGAGGCCGCCGAAGGCGGGCCGTCCCAGAAAACCCGCATGATCGCCCTGGACGAAGGGATCGAAAATCCGACCCAATTCCGCTTCCGTCAGGCCGATCCCGGTGTCACTCACCTCGACCGCGACAAAACCGGAGCGGTGGGCGGAAGGCCGGATCGCGACGGTGATCCGTCCCTCCGGCGGGGTGAACTTCACCGCATTCTTCAACAGATTCCAAAAAACCTGCTGCAGCCTCACCTCGTCGGTCAGCACGGCGACCGCCGCCGTTTCGACCCGGCTGTGCAAAGTGATCCGTTTCTGCGCCGCCTCCGGCTGCATCGCGCCCACGACCCGTTGCAGCAGAATGGGCAGCTCGTGCCGCTTGGGATCGAACGACATCTTGTTGTGCGCGATCCGCGTGACATCGAGCAGATCGTCGATGAGACGCGCTTCGAGCGTCACGCTATGGACGATGGTTTCGAAGTCGGCGCGAATCTCCGGCGCGAGCGCGGGATTGGCCATCGCTTCGCTGGCGATCAACAACACCGGGTTCAGCGGGGTCCGCAGTTCGTGGGAGAGCGCCGCCAGGAAATCGTCCTTGGCCCGGGAGGAGGCCAGCGCCTCGTCGCGCGCCTGGCGGACGGCCAGGGCCGCGGCGTGCTCGTCGGTCACGTCGCGGCTCGCCGTGGTGATGGCCTCGACATCCCCGTTCGCTCCGATCACGGGCGAAAAGATGTAGTCGAAGGTGCGGCGCTCCCAGCGGAACAATTCGGCCGTCACCTGCCCTCGGACCGCCCGCTTGGTCGCCACGACCTGATCGAGTTCGCGGCGGTGGATCTCGAGGAGCCAGGCTGGCGTGCCAATCTCGCCCCAGGTCTTGCCCAACACATCGGCGGCGGTGCACCCCAGCATCTCGAGCTGCGCGGGATTCGCATACCTCAAGCGGTACTCCAAATCCAGCACGTTGATCAAATCCGGCGTATTGGCGAGGACCGTCTCATAGAGACGTTCCTGGCGCTCGGTGTGTTCGATGGCGGCCCGCAGGCGGGCCTCCGACTTGCTGCGCGTGATGGCGAGCGCGGCGGTCTTGACCAGCACCGCCATCGTATCGATCTCCGAGTCCGTGGGCCGGCGGGCCCGCCGAAAGTAGGTGCCGAACGTGCCCAGCACCTCGCCATCCGAGGACACGATCGGCATCGACCAGGCCGCCCGCAGACCCAGGGCCAGCGGCAGCTCCCGCAGCTCCGCCCAACCCGGGGCCGAAGCCAGATCGGGGGTGATCACAATTTCATTGCGCGCGGCGGCGGCGGAGCAGGTGCCGAGGTGGGCCTCGACGGGCAATCCATCGACCGCCCGGTTGTAGGCGTCGGGCAGACTCGGAGCCGAACCATGCACCAACCGTCGCTTGCTCGGATCCAGCAGAAGGATCGCGGCGATCGCGTCCCCCGCCGCCTCCGCCTCGACGAGGGCGATCAGCCGGCTGAAGATCCGTTCCAGCGGCGCGCCGGAGATCACCAGTTGCAGGGCCTCGTTCTGGTTTTCGACGATCAGCCGGCCCCGCCGCTGCGCCGTCAGGTCCGAAGCCAGGGCAAGATAGCCTACAAAATTATTGGACCGATCGAAGAGCGCACTGATCGTGGCGCTGGCCCAGAAGATCGAGCCGTCCTTGCGGACATATTTCTTGTAATTGAAGAACTGCTTGGCCCCGGCGGCGCGGGCCGCCGCGTTCTCCTCCAACGCCTGGAGACTGTCGGGATGGGTGACCTGGTAGACCGTCATGCCGAGCAGTTCGTGGGTGTCGTACCCCAGCATTTCGCTCCAGCACCGGTTGCACATCAGGTACCGGCCGTCCCCATCGGTGACCGCGACGCCGATCGTGCTCTGCTGCATCAGGGCCGCGAGCGCGTTGACTTCGGTTTCGGGCAGGGCGGTCAGGGGCATTGCATGGTCAAGTCGAGGATGGGCCGGGACGAGCGCGGATAGTCTGGCCAAGCCGGCCAGGACGTCAATCCGCCGCCGTCCCTCCGCCCGCGACGATCTCGGTCAAGGCCTTGCGGAGCTCGCCGATATTCACCGGTTTCACCAAATGAGCGACGAAGCCGACGGCCCGGGATCGGACCAGGTCGCCCTCCATGCCATAGCCGCTCAGGGCGATCCCGCGAAGGCCATAGATTTTTCGCAGCTCCCCCATGAGTTCGATCCCCGAACCATCGGGCAGACCCAGGTCTGAAATCACCAGATCGAAGGAGCCGTGAGCGGCGGCCGCCCGCGCCGCTTGGGCCGTGGCCGCCGCCGCCACCTGGTGGCCGTCGCGCCGCAGGAGACGCAGAAGAGCCTGCAGCGTGCTCTCGTGGTCTTCCACCAGCAGCAGGCGCAGGGGGGCGAGAGCGGCGGGTTTCGCCATCTCGGCGCCAGGCGGCGATGCGGGGGTTTCGTCTTCGCGCGGGGGGGCGGCGGCTCCGGGCAGCTCCACCACGAAGGTGGCGCCGTGATTCACGCCGGCGCTGCGGGCGGTGATGCGTCCGCCGTGGAGGTCCACCACGGCCCGTGCGATCGCCAGGCCCAGGCCCATTCCGCCGAACCGGTGGTCACCGGTCAGCGCACCCTGGTCGAACGGCAGGAAAATCCGGTTCAAGAGGGCGGCATCGATGCCGATGCCGGAGTCGGTCACCTCGATGCGGAGCCAGATCCGGCCGCCCGGCTCCGCTTCTTCGCGCGTGCTGAGGGCGATGCGGCCGCCTGGAGGGGTGAACTTCACGGCATTGCGCAGGAGGTTCCACATGACCTGTTGAAACCGGGCGGGATCGACCGACAGCCCGCTGTGCGCCGCCGCGAACGTGGGCTCGATCCGGATGCCCTTCGCCGCGGCCTCCGGCTGAACGATTTCCAGGGCCAGCGCGATGAGGGAGTGGACGTCGCAGCGCTGCTTGCGCAGTTTCAGCCGTCCACGGGAAATCGTGGTGAGATCGAGGAGATCGTCGATCAGGCGGGCTTCGAGTGCGATGTTCCGCTCCATCATGCCCAATTGCGCCCGCACCTCTGCGGACAGGCGTTCATCCTCCCTCAATGCGGCCGCCGTCACCAGGACCGGAGTCAGCGGGGTCCGCAATTCGTGGGACAGCGAGGCGAGGAAATCGTCCTTGGCGCGGCTCGCCCGCTCGGCCTGGTCCCGCGCGCTCCGCAAATCCGTCTCCGCCCGCGCCCGGGCCACGGCCGCACGGCATCGCTCTCCGACTTCCGCCAAGAGTGCCACGTCGGCATCAGTCCAGGCGCGCGGCTTGTGCTCGTAGACCGTCAGCACGGCCCGCAGCGCGCCGTTCTGCAGGAGCGGGTAACTGACCAACGCCTCCACGCCGGACACCGCCAGCGCGGCCGCGGATTCGGGCGGCAGCTCGGCCCGCGCATTGGCCACGCGGCTCGTCCGACCCTCCCGCAGGCCTCCGGTCAAAGCGCCGCCGAAGCGGTCCAATCGGTCATCCGTTCCGCGGCCGGTCGGGTGGGCCGCATAGTAGTGCGGCACACTGAAGCTGTTTCCATCGGCGCCGATCTCCGCGTACGCGCAACCGGCCACACCGAGATGCACGCCGAGCAACCGGGTGGAGACCTGCATGATCTCCGAGGGATCGAGCAGCGGACGGGTGGCTTCGCTCAATTCGTTGAGGAAACGCAGGCGCCGCTCGCTCTCGCGCAGCCGGTGCTCGGCCGCCCGCTTTTCCGTCACGGTAATCTGGAGTTCGGCCGCCCGCCGTTCGGCGGCCGCCCACCCGGCCCGATAATACCCGCTGACCCTGCCCAACAATCGCTGCAACCACCATGACAGCGCCGGAACGCCCACCGCTACCGTCACGCCGAAAAGCACCATGAAACCGGTCACGAGCCGATTCGCGGCGACCACCTCCCGGTCGCTTTGGTCGAGCCGCTGGCCGGTATGGCGCAGAAAGAGCACCAGACCAAGGAGCGCGAGCAGGGGGACCCCGAGCGCCAGCAGGATCGCCGCAGTCGAACGGCGCAAGAGCCGCCGGAAACCGCCCTGATCGAGCGGAGGAACCTCATCTCTAAGCGGGGAATTCGGCGGGAATCGGACCATGCGGGACGGTTAGGCTGGGCGGGAGTGCCCCTCCGCTCGCCCACGGCGGGCGTAGAGACCGCGATTTCGAAATTTTGTTCGCCGGGCCGGCCCAAAAACCCGGCGGTCGAGCCGATTTTTCCGGAACCGTTCGGCCCGCGTGCTGTTCAATCATGGCCACCCGATGCCCTCCGATCACGATTACGACTTCATCATCATCGGGAGCGGAGCCGGCGGCGGCACGCTTGCCTGGAAGCTCGCCCCCTCCGGCAAGCGCATCCTGATCATCGAGCGAGGGGACTACCTCCCGCGGGAGAAACCGAATTGGGATCCCACCGAAGTTTTCGTCAATAATCGCTATGTGGCCCATGATCCCTGGCATGATCAGCACGGGCGGGAATTCCAGCCGGAGATCCACTATTGGGTGGGCGGCGCCACCAAGATGTACGGGGCGGCGCTTTTCCGCCTGCGGCGGGAAGATTTCAGTCCGAGGCGGCACTATGACGGCGTCACGCCCGGGTGGCCGGTGGGTTACGATGAGTTCGAGCCATATTACTGCGACGCCGAAGACCTCTACCACGTCCACGGCTTGCGCGGCGAGGATCCGACCGAACCTGCGGCGAGCCGACCCTATGCCTACCCTCCCATCGCGCACGAGCCGCGCATCCAGCGGCTCCACGACGATCTCATCAAGACCGGCCGCCATCCCTTCCATGCCCCCACGGCCGTCATGCTGGACGAGTCGAACCGCCCCAGGAGCCATTGCCTGAAGTGCGACACATGCGACGGTTATCCCTGCCTCGCCCATGCCAAGGCGGATGCCGAGGTGATCGCCGTCCGTCCCGCGCTCCGCCATCCGAATGTGTCCCTCCTCACCCGCGCGGAGGTCACAGCCCTCCGGACGAGCCCCTCGGGCCGGGAGGTGACCGAGGTCGTCGTGAACCGCGATGGCGCGGTGCAGACGTTTCGGGCGGCCATCGTCGTGGTCTCCGCCGGCGCGGCCAACAGTGCGGCGCTGCTGCTCAAATCCGCCAACGATCGCCATCCCCGCGGACTCGCCAACGGCTCCGATCAGGTCGGCCGAAACTATATGTTTCACAACAGCCAGGCAGTGGTCGCCCTGTCGCTCGAGAAGAACCTCACCCAGTTCCAAAAGACGATTTCCCTGAACGACTTTTATTTTCGGGACGAGGACTTTGACTTTCCGCTCGGCAACATCCAGATGATCGGCAAATCGAAGGGTCCGATGTTCCGGGAGGACGCGCCCTTCTTCGCCCCCGGCTTCGCGCTCGACGAGATGGCGCTGCATTCCGTGGATTTCTGGCTGACGACCGAAGATCTCCCCCTTCCGTCCAACCGCGTGACGCTGGACCGCGAGGGGCGGATCATCCTCGACTACACCCTCAACAATCAGGTGGCGACCCGGCGGCTCTACGACCGGCTGAAGTCGATGCTCGGCGATCTCGGGATGCACCGCCATCTCATCCCGAACCACGCCTATATGGGGAAGGAAATCCCGCTGGCGGGGGTGGCTCATCAATCGGGCACCTGCCGTTTCGGCACGGATCCGGCCACGTCGGTCCTCGACGTGAACTGCAAGGCTCACGAGCTCGATAATCTCTACGTCGTCGACACGAGCTTCTTCTGCAGCATTGGTGCGGTGAACCCATCGTTGACCGCCATCGCCAACGCCCTCCGGGTCGGCGATCATCTGCTCGCCCGCTGTCGTTGAGCGGAGCGTGACTACGGGGACCGAGGACGTGCCCAAGCCCCGGCCGCTCGGGCCCGCCGCCGCCTTCCGCGCCCACTGGCCGGAATACCTGATGGAAGCCGCCGCGCTCGGCCTCTTCATGGTTTCGGCGGGCGTTTTCACCACCTGGATCGACGGCGTTCACTCATTTCTGCCGGCGGCGCACGGCTGGGCCGGAGTTCGCCGCGCCGTCATCGGAGTGGCCATGGGCGGCACGGCGACGGGCCTCATCTACTCGCCCTGGGGTCGCCGGTCCGGGGCCCAGATGAATCCGGCGATCACCCTCGCCTTTCTCCGGCTCGGCCGGATTCCACCGTGGGATGCCGCCTATTACGTCCTCTTCCAATTCCTCGGCGGCCTGGCCGGGGTCGGACTGACGGCGTGGGCGCTCGGCGCGCCCTTCACCCAGCCACCGGTGCATTTCGTGGTCACCGTGCCGGGACCGGCGGGCACCGGGGCCGCGTTCGCCGGCGAATTCATCATTGGCGCCGTGATGATGGGCATGATCGCCGCGGTCTCGAACCGGGTCGGTTGGGCGCGTTACACCGGCCTGTTGGCCGGGGGACTCATCTTCCTCTTCGTCACGTTCGAATCGCCGTACTCCGGTTTCGGCATGAATCCGGCCCGGACCGTCGCCTCCGCGTGGCCCAGCGGAACCTGGACCGCCGGTTGGATCTATTTCATCGCCCCGACCGCCGGGATGCTGCTGGCCGCCGAGGCCGCCGTCCGCCTGCCTCGCCGGACTCCGATCCGGTGCTGCAAGCTGCATCACCGCTCGGATCGTCCCTGTATCTTCTGCGGCCAGCGGGTGAGCCGGGGATTCTGATTCCGGAGACCGCCCGGAGCGGCGCGTTACCAAAAGACGGATTGACGGTCCGTAGCCTTTCCGTCCCATGGTCGCAACCGATCTTCACCGTCTCGGCGCCCGCGTTTGCGCGGAAGGAGTCGAGTATCGCGTGTGGGCTCCGGGCCAGCGGGAAATGTCGGTGGTGGTGGAGCGGTCGCCGGGTCCGGTCGCGCTCCGGCTGGAATTGGACGACGCGGGTTACTGGCGCGGCTTCGATCCGGCTGGACGGGCCGGCGATCTCTACCGATTTCGCCGCCGCGACGGACGCCTGCTCCCGGACGTGGCCTCCCGCTTCCAGCCGCGCGGCGTCGACGGTCCCTCCGAGTGCATCGATCCCTCGGCTTATCCCTGGCGCTGCGGGGGCTGGATGCGTCCCGGTTGGACCGGCCAGACGGTCTACGAGATTCATCTGGGCACCTTTACCCCGGAGGGCACCTATCGCGCCGCCGCGGAGCGGCTGCCCGCGGTCCGCGACCTCGGAGCGGAGGCGATCGAGCTGATGCCGCTCGCCGCGTTCGGCGGCGCGCGGAACTGGGGTTACGACGGAGTGGCCCTTTACGCTCCGTCCGAAGCCTACGGTCGGCCCGACGACCTGCGCGCGCTGGTCGACGCGGCGCACACGTGCGGTCTGGCCGTCATTCTGGACGTGGTCTACAACCACGTCGGACCGGCGGGATGTTACCTCGGCGAATACTCGCCGGACTATTTCCATTCCGATCGGAAGACGCCGTGGGGACAGCCGTTCAATCTGGACGGCCCGGGCAGCCGGCCCGTCCGCGACTTCCTGGTCGGGAATGCCGCCGCATGGCTGGACGACTATCGTTTCGACGGGCTGCGCCTCGACGCAACCCACGCGATCGCCGACGACTCGCCGCACCACCTCCTGGCCGAGATCGCGGAGGCGGTGCAGGCCCGGGGCGGCTTCGTCATCGCCGAGGACGAACGCAACGAGGCGGCGCTGTTGCGCGGCCGCGCGGCCGGCGGCGCCGGCTTCGACGCATTGTGGGCCGACGACTTCCATCACGAGGTGAGAGTGGCGGTCACGGGGATCCGCGACGCTTATTTCCGGGCATTTTCCGGCCGCGCCGCCGCCCTGGCCTCCCTCCTCAATCGGGGATGGACGTATTGCGGCCAGGCCTATGAGCCGTGGTCCGGGCGCCGCCGGGGTTCGGCTCCGGACGAACTGTCGCCCCAGGCCTTCGTGGTCTGCATCGAGAATCACGACCAGATCGGAAACCGGGCCGCCGGGGAACGGTTGGAGCATCTGATCCCCCCGGCGCAATACCGGGCGGCTGCGCTATTGCTCTGCCTCAGTCCCTACCCTCCCCTGTTGTTCATGGGCCAGGAATGGGCGGCGAGCACGCCGTTCCGCTTCTTCACCGCCCACGGCGGTGAATTGGGCGCCGCCGTGGCGGCGGGCCGGCGCCGCGAATTTGCCGGCCACGGCTCGTTCGGGAGCGCCGACGCGGTGGCGGACCCCGAAGCGGAGGCGACCTTCGCGAGTTCCAAGCTCGACTGGAACGAACGCCGGGCCCCCGCGCACCGCGCCGTGTTGAACCTCTATACCGCCGCGCTGCGGGAACGTCGTTTCGCCCTCCGCGCCGCCGGCCTCCGCCGCGGAGGCTGGCGGGCCACCGACCATGGCGAACTGGTGGCGGTCCGATATTCTTCCCCTGAACGCGAATTCCTGCTGCTGACCGTCCTAGCCGCGGGAGCGCCCCCGGCCGCCGCGCTGCCGCCCGAACTGGCGCCGCCCGCCGGGCGGAGCTGGCGTCCGATCCTGCATAGCGAAGAGGACCGGTTCGGCGGCTCGCTCGCCACCATCGAAACCGGGACGGCGGTCGAGCCCTGGCACTGGAACCGGCCGGGACCCTGGAGCCTTTGGCTGGAGGCGGTTGACGAGGGGACTCGCGATGGCACTCACTGAAACAGCCCATCCACCCCTCTGCACCTATCGCGTGCAGCTTCAGCCGAAGTTCACCTTCGCGGACCTGCTTCGGCTGCTGCCCTATTTCCGGGAGCTCGGCATCGCGGATTTCTACCTGTCGCCGATCTTCATGGCCACCCCCGGCAGTCAGCACGGCTACGACGTGACCGACTACCGGCAGGTGAACCCGGAGCTGGGAGGCCGCGAGGCGTTCGACCGGCTGGCTGAGCGCGTGCACCGCGGCGGCGGCCGGCTGCTGCTCGATTTCGTGCCCAACCACATGGGCATCGCCGGGCTCGTCAATCATTGGTGGCGCGGAGTGCTCGAACACGGCAGATTCTCCGCCTACGCGGAGTTCTTCGACATCAAATGGAAGGATGAGGCGAATCTCACCCGCCCTCGGGTCCTCGTCCCCGTGCTCGCCGACCGGTACGGGAAGGTCCTCGAGGAAGGTAAGATCTCGCTCGATTACGACGAAGGATTCGTGATCCGGTACGGCGATCTCTGCCTGCCGCTCAACCCGCGATCCTACGCCGCCGTGCTCGCGCCGCTGGGCCGCCGCCGCCGGCCGGGCCCGTCTCCCCGGCGCGCCCTGGCTGCGTTGATCGGCGCCTTCGCGTCGCTCCCCACCCAGCCGGTCGCGGCCGACCCGGCGGGGTTCAGAGCGATCGCGGTCCGCGTGGATCGGCTGAAAGGGAAACTCGCCGCGCTGCTGACCCGCCAGCCGCAGCTCCGCGCGCAGCTCACGGCGCGACTCCAGCGGCTGAATGGCGTCCCCGGCGAGGCCAGGAGTTTCGACGCCCTCCACGCCATTCTGGAAGATCAGCACTACCGCCTCAGCCACTGGCAAACCGGCGCGCACGAAATCAACTACCGGCGCTTCTTTGCCATCGATTCGCTCGTGGGGCTGCACATCGAGAAGCCGGAGGTGTTCCGCGAATGCCACGAACTCGTGGCGCGCCTGGTCCGCGCCGGCCAAATCGACGGTCTCCGGATCGATCACATCGACGGTCTGCAGCAGCCCGAAAATTATCTCCGGCGGCTGCAAGCGCTCAAGCGGCCCGACCCCGCTCGACCGCTCTACGTCCTCGTCGAGAAGATCCTCGCGCGCGACGAGGAACTGCCGGAGTCATGGCCGACCCACGGCACCACGGGGTACGAGTTCATCGGCCAGCTGGCCGGCGTCTTCGTCGCCTCCGACGGGGAGGCGCGCTTTGACGACCTGTATCGGCGCGTCACGGGCGATCTGCCCTCCTACGCCGACACGGTCTACGAGAAGAAGCGGATGATCGTCGGCGAAATGTTCGTCAACGCCGTGAGCAATCTTGGCGCCGAGCTGACGGAAGTGCTGTCGGCCGACCGGCACTGGCGGGACCTGACCCGGCACGAGCTCACGACCGCAGTCAGCGAGTTGATGACGAATCTGGCGGTCTATCGCACCTATCGGACGACGGAGGCACCCGTGTCCCCGCACGACCGCGCCCAGATCATGGCCGCGTGCACGCGCGCCATCGCGCGAAATCCGCGCGCCGATCCGACGCCGTTCGAATTCGTGCGGGACCTGATCGTCGGGGATTATCCGCCGCCCGATGCCCCGCCGGAGTACCGCGAGACGCTGCTCAACTGGGTGCTGACCTTCCAGCAGTACACCGGTGCGGTCATGGCCAAGTCGGTCGAAGACACTGCCTTTTACACCTACAACCGCCTGATCGCGCTCAACGAAGTGGGGGGGGACCCGGGCCATTTCGGCGACCCCCTCAGTCGTTTCCACGAGGCCAATGCCGCGCGTCTCCGCCAGAGTCCCCTCGGCCTGCTCGCCACCTCGACCCACGACACCAAGCTGAGCGAGGATGTCCGGGCGCGGCTCTACGCGCTCTCGGAGTTGGCGGATGAATGGGAGGGGTGGCTGGCGGCGTGGACGCGCCTGACGGTGCGGCACACCACCTCAGTCGAGGGTCAGACCGCGCCCGACGCCGTGGACCTGTACCGCTTCTTCCAAGTCCTGCTCGGCGCGTGGCCGCTGGCCGAAGCGGACGTGGACGACGCCTTCCGCGCGCGCCTCCGGGAACATTTCCGGAAGGCGGTGAGCGAAGCGAAGCGGCACACCTCCATTCTCCAATCCAACCCGGCCTATTTCGAGGCCTGCGACCGGTTCGTCGACGGTATCACCCATCCCGCAACGGGGGCCGCGTTCCTCGATTCGTTCCGGCCGTGCGCCCAGCGCATCGCGCGGCTGGGCCTGGTCAACTCGCTGGCCCAGCTGGTGCTGAAATGCACCGTGCCGGGCGTGCCCGATTTCTATCAGGGCAACGAAATCTGGGACTTCAGCCTCGTCGACCCGGACAACCGTCGGGAGGTGGACTATGAGCGGCGCCGCCGCCTCCTGCGCGCCGGCTCGCACCGTTCTCCGGCGACCCTGATGAAGACCTGGCGGAGCGGCGGCATCAAATTGCGCGTCCTGCAGATTCTGCTCCATTACCGCGCCCGCCATCCCGAACTCTTCCTCCGCGGCGCCTACGAAGCCGTGCCGGTCGAGGGAGGATTCGCCCACCGCGTGATCGCGTTTCGCCGCCACCTGGGCGCCGAGGCGATGCTGGTCGCCGTGCCCCGATTGACCGCGCGACTGGGTTCGCCGCCGCTCAGCCTCGCCTGGGACGACACCTGCCTGCCGGCCGGCCCCGCCGGTCGGCCCTGGCGGGAGCTCTTCACCGGCCGGACCTTCCCGCCGGATAAGCCGGTGTTTCTGCGCGCACTCTTCGCCGAGTTGCCGTTCGCCGTGCTCACGGCGGGTGGTCCGCGCCGCGCCGCCCCGGCCCCGCCATGAGAACCGAGGACTATGGCGTAATCGGCGATCTGCACACGATCGCGCTCGTCGGCGCCGACGGCTCCATCGACTGGCTCTGCCTGCCCCATTTCGGTGCGGAGGCCTGCTTCGCCGCCCTCGTGGGCGATCCGGGCAACGGCCATTGGCGGATCGCGCCCCGCGGACCCGTTCTGGCCCAGCGCCGGCAGTACCGCGGTGACACGCTCATTCTGGAAACGGAATTCACGACGGCGGAAGGCGTGGCGCGTCTCGTCGACTTCATGCCGGTGGACGGCGCGCGCCGCGATGTCGTCAGGCTGATCGAGGGGGTCAGCGGACGGGTGGAATTCGCCTGCCAGCTGGTGATCCGCTTCGACTACGGTCAGACCGTGCCTTGGGTCCGCCGACTTGACACCGGGGGCCTGACGGCGGTGGCCGGCGCCCATGCGCTGACCCTGCGCACGGAGGTTCCGCTGGAGGGCCGGGACCTCGCCACCGAAGGCGTCTTTCCCGTGGCGGCCGGCGAACGCCAGACATTCGTCCTCAGCTGGCATCCCTCGCATGTGGCGCCGCCCCCGGCGCTGGACGCAGCCGCCGTGCTGCAGACCACGTCCGCATTTTGGCAGGATTGGGCTGCGCGCTGCACCTACCGCGGGGCATGGGGCGCGGCGGTCCGTCGTTCCTTGCTCACCCTCAAAGCCCTGACCTACCGGCCCACCGGCGGCATCGTGGCGGCGGCCACGACGTCGCTCCCCGAATTCATCGGCGGAGTGCGCAATTGGGATTACCGGTTCTGCTGGCTGCGGGATGCGACCTTCACCCTCTACGCCTTCATGGCCGCGGGCTATGCCGAAGAGGCCCGGGCCTGGAGCGAGTGGCTGCTGCGCGCCGTCGCCGGCGATCCCGCCCAAATGCAGACGATGTACGGCGTGGCCGGCGAACGCACGCTCACGGAACGGGAACTGCCGCACCTGCGGGGCTTCGAGGATTCGCGGCCGGTGCGCGTGGGCAATGCGGCCTCGGAGCAATTCCAGCTCGACATCTACGGCGAGGTGCTGGATGCGCTGCACGTCGGCCGGACGCACGGCCTCCCCTCCGACCCCTCCTCCTGGGCCCTCCAGCGACACCTGATCGCGTTCGTCAGCGCCCACTGGCGGGAGCCCGACCAGGGCATCTGGGAGATCCGGGGCCCGCGGCGCCATTTCACCCACTCGAAAGTGCTCGCCTGGGTCGCGATGGATCGGGCCGTGCGCGCCGTCGCCGAGTTCGGCCTGGAGGGCGACGGCCGCGCCTGGGCCGCGACCCGCGACGAAATCCACGCCGAAGTCTGCGCCCAGGCTTACCACCCGGGGCGGCAGGCCTTCACGCAGTCCTACGGCGCGACCGAACTCGATGCCAGCGTGCTGATGATGCCCCTGGTCGGGTTCCTGCCGCCCGACGATCCCCGGATCGTCGCCACGGTCGCGCGGATCGAGGAGGAATTGACCCAGGACGGTCTGGTGCTGCGTTACCAAACCGATCCGCAGGGCCGGGTCGACGGACTG
>Ga0116226_10000963_pt1 | contig 25112 bp, 21 predicted proteins | sample S1TSphfallax_FD_89692 | JGI IMG/M metagenome (GOLD analysis project Ga0116226, IMG submission 89692) | Host-associated microbial communities from peat moss isolated from Minnesota, USA - S1T2_Fa - Sphagnum fallax MG | ecosystem: Host-associated > Plants > Peat moss > Unclassified | place: USA... | reverse complement strand
CTGACTGGAAAATCATCGGCATCCGGCGGGCCGCTCCAGCCAGTTGTTTGCAGAGCATTTGTATCAGCCTCAAACCGCCGGCTCATGAAGGCCGATTCCAGTCAGGCTGAAAATGCTCTAAATTCGGTGCCCTAAGCTCGCACATAACGTTAACGCAATAGGTCTCATCAGCGTGCAATCACATTGACTTCAAAGCCAGTATCGGACTGTTAGGCCGCAGCGCGCGGAGCAACTTCGGCACGTATGCGCGCGCCTTCGGAACGTTCGGCAACCTCGAGGTCGTAGGACTTTTGCAAGTTGAGCCAGAAGCCGGGACTGGTGCCGAAATGGCGGGCCAGACGCAAGGCGGTCGCCGCGGTGACGGCGCGTTCGCCTGGGAGGATGGCGGTGATGCGGTTCGGCGGCACGCGCAGCGCCAGAGCCAGCGCGTGAGCGGAAAGGCCGAGAGGTTCGAGGAAATCACGGCGAAGAACATCGCCAGGATGCACCGGCGGCAGGCGCTCGGCGCTTTCGCTGTCGGTAATATCAACGCGATCGGCATCCAGGTCCGCCCGGGAAATCAGCTTTCTTGACGACATGCAGCGCCTCCTTGTGCGCAAATCGTAATGATAATCCACAATCTCCACTTCATGTGGCCCGTCCTCGCGCCAAACGAAAACCAGGCGCCATTGCCCGTTGATCAGAATGGAATGTTGGCCGCCACGTTTGCCCCTCAAGGCCTCCAACCGGTTGCCAGGCGGATACGCTCCGCGGCGTCCAACGCGGCCAACTTGCGCCGCGCCGCCATGGCGAGGTCTTTCGACATGCCCCGCGGCAAACGGCCCACGAAAACCTGCGCAATGGCTTTGTCGCCGAAGCTCCGTATCACTGCTTTACGTGGCGCGTAAGACGCGTAACGTCAAGACAAACCGAAGCCAATATGCAAAAGTTTATTGCTTCTTTTTTTCAAAAAAGAAGACCTTCCTTCCTTCACACCACCCGCATCAACTCCCCCCGAGGAATATGGCACCGTATCGGATGCGCCTCCTCCGGATCAAACGGCGGCACAACCGTTTCGCACACACCCCCGATCTTCCGCGGGCAATTCTTCTGAAAAATACACCCGCCTTGCACCTCGCCCGGCCCCGGTATCTCGCCCTTCAGCCGCACGCGCCCCGCCGACGTAGCAGCGGAAACCAGTGCCGCGGTGTAGGGGTGGTGCGGCCCCGCCAGCACCGCCGCGGTCGGCCCGATTTCCAGCATGTGCCCCAGATACATCACCGCGACCCGGTCGGCCAGATAGCGCACCACCGCCAGATCATGCGAAATAAATACGTAGGCAACCTGCTCGCGCCGTTGCAGCCCGACCAGCAGATTCAAAATTGCCGCCTGCACCGAAACATCCAGCGCCGAGGTCGGTTCGTCGCAAATCACCACGCGCGGCCGCCCGGCGAAGGCGCGCGCGATCGCCACGCGCTGTTTCAGCCCTCCCGAAAGAGCCCGCGGCCGCATGGCCAGATGCGCGTCGCCGAGGCGCACGCCGCGCGCCAGTTCCGCCAGTGCCGCGCGCAACCCGCCGCCGGAAAGGCCGCCCAGCCGCGCCAGCGGCCGCCCCAAAATGTAGCGAATGCGATGCGCGCGATTCAGCGCCGAATCCGGGTTTTGAAATATGATCTGGATCGCCTGCCGCTGCGCCCGGCTTCGTTGCGCAACCGTGGGCCCGAGCGCCGTGCCGTCCAGCGTAATGACCCCGCCGGGGTCGGGCGCGGTCAGCCCCAGCAGCAGGCGCGCAAGCGTTGTCTTGCCACTGCCGGATTCGCCCACCACGCCCAACGTTTCGCCCGCGGCCAGGCTGAGTGATACGTCATTCACCGCCCGCAGCTGCCCATACGTCTTCGTAACATGTGTTACTACCAGTACCGGTAAACCTGCCTTGGGACGCGCGTCGGAGACATCCAAGGCTGCCTCCCGTGCCGCCGGGAAAGGAGGTTCAAAATGGCATTTCGCCATGTGTCCGCCGATCGATAATTCCGCCGGCGGCGTGGTGTGGCAAATCGCCTCGGCGCGGTCGCAGCGCGGCGCGAACACGCACGCCGCCAGATCGGCCCCCGGCGCCGGCAACTGCCCCGTAATGGTCTGAAGCGGCCCGTCCTGCTTGCGGTGCCCATTCCCCGGCAGGCACCCGATCAGCCGGGCCGTATAGGGATGACGTGGCTCGCGCAGCACCGCGTCCGCAGCACCCTCCTCCACCAGGCTGCCGGCATACAACACACCGATACGATCGCACATGCGCGCCACCATCGGCAGATTATGGCTGATCAGCAAAACCGCCGTGCCCGCCTCGCGCCGTAGCGCCTCCACGAGGTCGAGAATTTCCGCCTCCACCGTGGCGTCCAACCCTGTTGTCGGCTCGTCCAGCACCAGCAACGCCGGGTCCTTCGCCAGCGCCATGGCAATCACCACGCGCTGCTGCGTGCCGCCCGACAATTGATGCGGATACGCCGCCATCACCCGCGCCAGCGACGAAATTTGCACCTTCGCCAGCATCGCCTCAGCCCGCTCACGCACGTCCGCCAACCGCAGAACCCGATACGCTTCCATCAATTGCGCGCCCACAGTGAGCGTGGGATTAAGCGCGCGGCTGGGGTCCTGATACACCATCGAAACGCGCCGCCCCCACAGGCGCCGCAATTGCCGCCGCGTCAGCCCCAGCACGTCCTGCCCGTCCATCGTAATGGTGCCACCCGTGACACGGCCGGCCGGCGGCAACGCGCGCATGGCGGCAAACGCAGCGGTGGATTTGCCGCAGCCGGATTCGCCAACCAGGCCGTAACATTCTCCCGCCGCCACGGTCAGCGAAACGTCGCGCAAGATGGCAACGCGGCCGTAGGAGACCGACAAACCGGAAAGCGATAAGGCAGCACCCGTCATGAAGGAAGCAGTTTTTTTTTGAAACAAAAAACCAAAAAACTTTTGTCAATTTGCAGGCGCGGAATTTTCACCGCAGCGCATCCTGTAAGCCTTCGGCAACCATGTTGACGCCTATAACGAGCGACGCTGTTGCCAGCGCCGCGAAGCCTACGGTCCAGCCATAACCGCCGACGATCAGGCCATAATTTTCCGCAATAGCGAGGCCCCAGTCCGGCGACGGCGGCTGCACCCCAAAACCGAGAAAACTCAGTGACGCCACGGTGAAAATCGCGTAGCCGAGCCGCACCGTCACTTCCACCATTATCGGCGGCAGGATATTCGGCAGTATTTCCACGAACATGATGTGCAACGCGCCCTCATGCCGCAATTGCGCGGCCGGCACATAGTCCAGTTTACATTCCGCCATCACAGCGGCCCGCACCGTGCGCGCAATAATCGGCGTGAACACCAACGCAATCACCACCGTCACGTTGAGCGACGACGGCCCCAGCGCCACCAACACAAGCAGCGCCACCACAATCAGCGGCAGCGCCAAAATGACCTCGATCAGCCGGCTCAGCAGCGCATCCACCCAGCCGCCGGCATAGCCGGTAATGAGCCCCAGCGTAGTGCCACACAACGTCGCGAGCAGCGTCGCCGCCGGAGCCACCGACAGGATCGGCCGCGCGCCCGCGATAATGCGCGAAAAAATGTCCCGGCCAATCTGATCGGTACCGAACCAGTGCGTCGCGGACGGCGGCGCCAGTGCATTCATCAAATCGTCCGCATAAGGATTTTGCGGCTCCACCAAAGGGCCGATCAAGGCGCACAACACCCAGAACAGCACAATGGCTAGCCCCGCCAAAAACCCAGGCGACTTGAGACGTTTCAGCATGCCCAAGATCCGCCATGAACATCGTTCCTCATCGCGAACCCGCCCGGCTGCGCGGATCAAGCAACGCAATCAGCATGTCCGCCAGCACCGCCGAAAGAATGTAAGCCAGGCCCACTGTCAGAATCCCAGCCTCCATCATGGGATAATCCTTGCCCCGCGCCGCGGTCAGGATCAGGCTGCCGATACCCTGATAGCGGAACAATGTTTCCACGACGACCAGCCCGCCGAGCAGGTAACTTGTCTGAGCCGCGATAACCGTAATCGTCGGCAACAGCGCATTACGTAAAACATGACGAAAAATCACCGTGCGCCGCCCCAGGCCCTTCAGCCTGGCGGTGCGTGTATAATCGGCCTCCAGCGCCTCGATCATGCCGGCCCTGGCGATACGCGCGATATAGCCGAACAAAATCAGCACCAGCGGCAGCGCAGGCAGAATCAGATGGCGCAATTGTTCCAGCACCACGGTTCCCGGCCGGGTATTGGCCGAAATGGGCAACCAGCGCAGCCACACCCCAAAAACCAATATCAGCAAGATGCCAGAAACGAATTCCGGCACCACGCTAAGCGAAAGGCCGCCCAAGGTAATCAGCCGGTCCGGCCATTTGCCCTGGTTCAGGCCCGCCACGACGCCGCCGGCAATGGCAAGCGGCACCACCGTCACCGAGGTTACCGCCGCCAGCGCAGCCGATTTCGCCAATGCGTGGAAAATGAACGGCGCCACCGGGCTGCGATAGGCATACGACATCCCCATATCGCCCCGAAACAAATGGCCGATCCACCGCAGATACATCGTCACCGGCGGCGCATCGGTGCCCAGTTGGTGGTTCAAAGCCGCCACCGCGCGCGCATCGGCCAGCGGCCCCAGGATCGAGCGCCCGACATCGCCCGGCAGCAACTGGCCGCCGGCAAAAACCACCACGCTGAGCAGAAACAGCGTAAGAATGCTGAGCGCACCACGCGTGGCAACGGCGCGCAAGGCACGGCCCGCCATCACGCGAGTGCTGCATCCTGCAGGAACACCTGCGACATGCCGCTGACCGTGACACCTGTCACGGTCGGCCCGGTGGCCGCGATGTAGTCGTAAAAATACGGAATGATAATCGGCGTCTCCTCCAACAGCAGCGTCTGTATCTTGCCTGCGATGGTGCGCTGCTCCGCAAGATCGATGGCGGCATTATACGCTGCCACCAGGCGGTCGTAATCGGGGTTTCTGAAATGCGCGGCATTCCATGCGCCGTGGCTCAGATACGGCGCGGCGAGCGTCACGTTAGGCACACCGCGATGACCGTAGTCGGTAATGCCCATCGGACTGTCCAGCCAATCGGAACGGCCGAACTGCGCGGTGCCGTAATACGTGGCCGGATCTTCGATACGCAGATTGACTTTTATGCCGATCTGCGCACACGCGTTCTGCACCAGCACGGCGAGATCAGGGATTTCCTGCACCCGCTCCGTGGTCAGCGTGGTCTCGAACCCCGCACCATGCCCGGCCGCCTGCATCAGCGCGCGCGCCGCCGGAATGTTTTTCGTCCGTTGCGGAATCGCCGGATCGGTCGATGCATAGATCGGCGCGAACGGCGAATCGTTGCCCAGCCGCGCACGTCCCTGGAACAGCCCATGCACCAGGCCCGGACGATCGAGGCTCAGCGCAATGGCCTGGCGCACACGGCGGTCCGAAAGCGGCCCCTCGTCACAGCGCAAATGCAGTTGACGGTGGGTGGAGGCTGGAATGTCGATGATCTTGACATCAGGGTCGCGCAGCAGGCCCTGCGCGCCTTGCACCGAAATCTGCACAATAACATCGACCTGATCGTCTTCCAGCGCCAGAATTTGCGGCTGCTGGTCGCCAAAAAACGAAAACTCGGTGCGCGCCGGCAGCGCCGGCCGCCCCCAGTAGCCTTCATGTCGCACGAAGTTGGCGCCCACCTTCGCCTGATATCGCTCCAGCCGAAACGGTCCGGTGCCATTGAAATTCTGCTCGTAATCGCCGGCATAGTTTGCCGGCAACATAATGGCATTGTAATTGTCGGAGGAGACATAGAACGGAAAATTGCCGTTCGGCCCATCGAGTTCGAATCGCACGGTCAGGTCGTCGACGCGCTTCGTGCCGCCGGGCGAAAGGACGCCGCGCAGTACCGACAGCGCGTTGGACCCTTGCCGCGGATCGCAAAGCCGGTCCATGGTAGCAACAACGTCGGCGGCCCCGAAATTCTGTCCGTCGTGGAATTTCACCCCCGGGCGCAAAACAAAGGTCCAGACCGAGCAATCCTGATTGGGTGTCCAACGCACCGCCAGCGCCGGGCGCAAAATCAGGTCGGGCCCATCCATGACCAGGAATTCCCCGGTCTGGCAGAGCATGACAAGTCCACCGATTTCCGACACGGTCAGCGGCTCCAACGCGCCCGCCGGCACCTGGGAGGCGACGCGAATGGTCGCCCCCGGCCGACCTTGGGTCGCGGCCCGGGCCGGCACCGCGGCCAGCATGCCGAGTTGCGCCGCCTGGCCGAGCAACGTCCGGCGGCCGATCTGGCCGCCGATGTGGTGCGTCACCCTCGCCATGATGCCGCGCTCAGTGTTCGTGAGTAGGAGGAGAACACTTCTTTTTTGAAAAAAAGAAGCAGAAAACTTTTATCTCTTGGAACAAATACCCTATTAGTAAAAGCTTTTTGGTTCTTTTCTTCAAAAAAGAACACGTCCTTCCTACCCCTTGCGCCAAATCGACCCCTGAGCCGACACTTGTATTCGTCAATCGGCCCGGAGCCAACCATGAGACTTGTCACGCGCCTTCTTAACTTCGTGCTATGCGCGCCATTAGCCGCGCATGCCGCGACGGTGGCGCCGGCACAGGTAGGGTTGGACGCTGCCCGGCTTGACCGTTTCGCACCACTAATAGAGCAGCGCATCCACGAAAACCGTCTCGCCGGCGCGGTGCTCCTGATCGCCCGCCACGGGAAGCTTGCCTACGTGCATAATTTCGGCATGGCGGACCGCGAATCCGGCCGCGCAATGTCATCGGATACCATTTTTCGCATCTATTCCATGAGCAAACCGATCGTCGCCGTTGCAGCCATGATGTTGTACGAGCAAGGCAAATTCGATTTGCGCGACCCGGTTGCGAATTACATTCCTGCTTTCGCCGACATGAAGGTTGCCGTCACCAAGACGGACCCCGCCACCGGCCATGCCACCACGATCCTGGTTCCGGCCACGCGCCAGATTACCGTGCTCGATTTGCTGCGCCACACTTCAGGATTGGGCTATTACTTTACCAAGAATGCCGATGGAAAACCATATTACAAGGCATACGGCATCGACGACGCCGACACCAACCTGACGCTCGCCGCTTTTGTGCAGCGTTTGGCTGCCGCACCTCTCATCAATCAGCCCGGCACGATTTTCTACTACAGTTATTCGGTTGATGTTTTAGGCCGGCTGATCGAAATCTGGTCCGGCAAGGCCCTCGATGCTTATCTCGCGGATGCCATCTTTGCGCCGCTCGGCATGCACGATACCGGGTTTTATGTTCCGGCTAGCAAACGCGCTCGCCTCGCCACGCTGTATACGCCCAATCCGCCGGCAACACCCGATGCCGAGGGGATCGCCGGCCTCGGTGGCCCGATCGTCCGCGTCCCTTCCGGGCCGGGGCCGCAGGACCAGTTCAACCACAAGCCGGCCCTGTTTTCCGGAGGCGGCGGCCTGGTTTCCACCCCGGCGGACTATGCTCGGTTTGCCATGATGCTGGCGGGCGGCGGCGCACTTGGCGGAGTGCGGTTGCTTGGCCCAAAAACGGTGGAATTGATCCATGCCGATGTGCTCGGCGACATTCCGCGCGGCGCCGGCGGGCCATGGCCCGGCGATGGTTTCGGGCTAACTGTTGAGGTAAGCCGCGGGCCGGGGCCCACCGGCACAAACAGTTCAGCCGGCGAATTCGATTGGGCAGGCGTTGGAGGCACCAGTTTCTTTGTCGATCCGCACGAGGAACTGACGGCGGTGCTAATGATGCAGGTAATACCCGGCACGCCGTACTGGGGCCGAATGCTGCGCCAGATGACGGAGCAGGCTGTAATTGAGCCATAGGAAAGGGAGGCAAGGCCTTCTTGAAATGCATAGTGGCAGAAATCTGCAAAGGTTTTTTGCGTCCTTTTTTTTCAAAAAAGACGTTCTTATTCTTTGCCTTCGCTTCTCTCTCGGTCATTGCGGCCTGTTCTTGACGTTCTCACCGTAGTTGATCACCAATGCCAGCAACCCGTCCAAGACGGAGGTCGTTTTCCTGCCGCCTCGTGGAATGGGAATACCTTCTTCCAGGCAGAATCTCACCAGCACTTCGAAAACGCTTTCATGATTGAGGACGATATCGACCGGCGGCCCAGTCATGTCTGCGGCACACCGCACGGTTACCGTAACCACTGGCATTTCAAGCGCCGAGTTGGCCACCACAACCCCGAGCAAAGGACCGGTGGGAAGTACGCCGGGAGTTTGTCGTCCATAGACCTCGATCGCCTGTAGCAACTCATCGTTGGTGAGGCGGATTTCGCGGCGTTCAAAGGGCATTCGACAATCCACATTCCAGGACAATCAACACGGCCGCCCAATCTCCAGGCGCATCGCGTGGCGCCGGTCCAAACGCTTTGTTCGTCGTTGAGGGCAAGATCGGGGCCTATGCCGCCAAGGCACACGCCGCAAGCAACTGCTCCGGCATTCTCGCCAGCGAATATTCGGTCTCCACTGCGCCCGCCTGCCTTGCCACGCGCGGCATGCCGTAGATCAGACAACTCGATTCATCCTGCCCAAGCGTGCGTGCACCTGCGGTTCGCATACGCAACAAGCCCGCCGCGCCATCGTTACCCATGCCTGTTAGTATGATGCCGACCGCGTTCGCCCCGGCCGCCTCGGCCACGGAGGTGAACAACACATCCACCGATGGCCGATGGCCGGAAACCGGCTCACCATCGTGCAGCCGGCATTCGTAATGGCCACCCGACCGTTTCAATTCAAGATGGCGGCCGCCAGGCGCGATATAGGCGTGGCCCGGCATCACGCGTTGACCCTGGATCGCCTCGCAGACAGACATGCTGCAGATTTCATCCAATCGATGGGCGAACGAACTCGAAAAACCCGCCGGCATGTGCTGGGTTATCAGGATTGCCGGCGAATTGGCCGGCAACGCGGTCAACAATTGCTGCAACGCTTCAACCCCACCCGTCGATGCGCCTACCGCGACAATTCGCCCGGCCGCCGATACTCTTGGATCGACAACAAGAGGCCTGCGCTGCGGCAAACCATTTTCCCGTGCGCGCGGGCGCGAAGCTGCCGCGGCGCGCACCTTGGACACCAACTCGTCGCGCAAATTTGCCATGCCATGCCGCATGTCCATCAGCGGCTTGGCAACATAATCAACAGCGCCGAGTTCGAGTGCGCGAATTGCGGCATCCCCGCCTTTCTGAGTTAAAGTCGAAACAATAACTACGGGCATCGGTCGCAGCGCCATGAGTCGTTCGAGAAAGCTCAGGCCGTCCATGCGCGGCATTTCTATGTCGAGCGTAATAACGTCCGGATTCAATGACTTGATGCGCTCACGTGCCATATAGGGATCGTTGGCCGTGCCGACGACTTCGATGGCCGGATCGCTGCGCAGAAGCTCGCTCAGCAATTCACGCATTAGCGCAGAATCGTCAACCACGAGAACCTTTATCGACATGGCATATCTCGAGAAAAATGAAAAGGCAGTTGTTTTTTGAAAGAAAGAACCGAAGAACTTTTACTCATGGGCGCACGCGCGCCCATCGTGAGGTTGATCACGTTACCAACAGTGAAATGTTTTTGGTGCTTTCTTTTAAGAAAGAAATTACTTTCTTCCTTATTCACTAGAAGAGTTCCACTGTGCCAGCAGCATCCGGCTGAGGCTGATGGTTCGCGTATTCGGCTTCGCGGCGGTAGATGGCCTGATCATGGCGCGGTAATGTAGACATGAACGCTCGGCCGCTCACGGGCGCATACCGCACGCGCCGTGCATGCCGGCCGCGCAAATCTCCCCCTACAACCTTGATGCGCTCCTGGCGCAGATACTCTTCAACAAAATCGACGTTGCCGCCGCCAATCGGTGCGTCGCCTACCATCGTGGCGCCGCCAAACAATTTGGCCTCCAGTCGGCGGCGCAGTCCGCCACGTTTAAGGATATCGTTAATCAACTTCTCCATAGCGAAATTGCCGTAACGCGCGCTCGCCGAAACGCCGGCCCATTCCCCCTGTTCGCTGCTCGGCAGCATAAAGTGGTTCATGCCGCCAACCCGAGCGATTGGATCTCGTATGCAAGCGGCGACGCAACTGCCCAATACGGTGACCAGAACGTGCTCGGGCCGTGCCGTCACAACATACGCGCCAGGGTCGACTTTGATGGTAACCGCAACGTCCAATGGCGAGCCGCCGGCTTGGCGCATCGCAGGGTCTGCCACTGCGACGGTCACTGAATCTTCCGATACATCGTCTGGCCAAGATGTCGGAAGCGATCCGAGACGCGGTACAAGCTTTCGGAATGGCCAATAAACAACCAACCATCCGGCCGCAGCATGTCGGCATAGCGGTCGAACAGCGCGCGCTGCGTATCTTTATCGAAATAGATGACTACGTTGCGGCAGAAGATGATATCGAACGGACCAGCCATCGGCCAGGGTCCAATAAGATTGAGCCGCTTGAACCGGATCAGCGCTTTGAGGGCGTCCGACATCACGACCTGACCATCCGGCAAATCGTGCACGTAACGCGCCCGCGCAGCACGCGCAATGGTCGCCGCTGAATCGGCGTCATAAATACCCTCCCGCGCGCGGGCGATCATGTTGCTGTCGATATCGGTCGCCAGAATAAGCGCATCCCACCTTTTCAAATCTGCAATGGTATCGCGCAGCACCATGGAAATGGTGTAAGGCTCCTGTCCGGAGGAGCATCCGGCCGACCAGATCCGCAATCGCCGTTGGCGGGACGATGTCACGATGCCAGGCAACGCGTCCCGTGCCAATGTTTCGAAATGGTGCTTCTCGCGATAGAACCCGGTCAGATTCGTGGTGAGCGCGTTTACGAGAAGGATGTTTTCCTCGGCGCCGTCAGGCTCATCGAGACGCCGCAAATAATCGGTGAAACTCGCGCAGCCGAGGGTACGCAGGCGCCGCGCAAGTCGGCCGTGAACCAGCTCGCGCTTGCTCTCGCCGAGCACGATGCCGGTGCTTTGTTTAATGCGGGCGGCAATGTCCCTGAATTCACCCGCCGAGAGCTCAAATTCGGCGGCCTGACCCGCGGGGTACCTTAGCGATGGAGCGGCCAAATTGGACTCCTGGGCAGAAAGGCGAGCGGGCACCGTCCGTTGAACCCAAGGCAAGGTGCTGCCGCGCCGCCATGCGCCGGCGCTGAGGAAGCGCCGGATGCGGCGCCGGCTCCCTGCCCCATCCATGGACCAACACCCGGGCGCTCGCTTAGTGTCAGTCCGTAACGTCGCTCGCGCGACAGGCGGTGCAAATGCGCATTCCGAGTTGGGGCTTGCGAATTCGTGCTCCGCTTGAGTGCGCGCGTGAGGGCTCGGTCTAGCTGCGCTGCGTTGCTCATAGCCGGGCTGCCGCTTCGCTTCGGTGTTCGGCAAGGCCACGCGCCCGCTCGCTCGCGACACCGGCTTTCCGGACAGGCACCTAGAACTCCTTCCAATCATCTCCGTCGTCCGCGGCTGCGGCCACCATTTTCGCCGGTTTACGCACCGGTGAAGCTGCGGCCTTCGCGGGCGGCACTGCATGCGCCCCGGAGCGCTTGCCACGCCCGCCTGCCGCCTCGCGCGCCGGCCTGCCAATCCGAAACACCGAAACGATTTGCGAGAGCTCGATCGTCTGTTCTTCCATCGATTTGGCTGCGGCGGCTGACTGCTCCACCAGTGCAGCGTTTTGTTGGGTAATCTTGTCCATTTGCGATACGGCGATATTCACCTGGTCGATGCCGCTGCTCTGTTCCTTTGACGCGGCGGAGATTTCCGCCATGATGTCGCTGACCCGTTTCACCGACACGACGATTTCGTCCATTGTATTCCCGGCGGTGGCAACCAGTTTCGATCCCGTCTCGACCTTGGCGCCCGAATCGGCAATCAGAGACTTGATCTCCTTGGCGGCGTTGGCCGAGCGTTGCGCCAGGTTGCGCACTTCGGCCGCAACCACGGCAAAACCACGCCCCTGGTCGCCGGCTCGCGCCGCCTCGACTGCGGCGTTCAACGCCAGGATGTTGGTCTGGAAAGCAATTTCGTCGATGACGCCGATGATCTCCGATATCTTTCGGCTGGCAACTGTGATGTCGTCCATCGTCCGAACCACCTGTGTCACCACGTTGCCACCCTTCACCGCAACGTCGGACGCCGATGTTGCCAGCTTGTTGGCCTGCTGCGCGTTATCCGCGTTCTGGCGAACCGTCGTCGTCAGTTCGCTCAGGCTTGATGCCGTCTCCTCCAGGCTCGATGCCTGCTCCTCCGTCCGCTGCGACAGATCAGTGTTGCCCATGGCAATTTCACGCGCGCCGGTTGAAATGGTTTCCGACGCCTCGGTGATCGAGGTGACGACCGACACCATCGTGTCGAGCAACCCGTTCAGGCCGGTGCACAAAGCGGCGATGTCACCGGACTTGCCTTCCAGCGGCACGCGTGTCGTCAGATCGTTGTTTTCGGCAGCGCTCACTGCCGCCTGCACCTGCTGCACCGCCAGGGTAAGCGCTTCCGCCGCTCGCACCTGCAAGGTAATATCGGTAGCGTACTTAACGACCTTGAACGGCTTGCCGTTTTGATCCAGAATTGGGTTGTAGGTCGCCTGAATCCACACCTCGCGGCCGCCCTTGCCGATGCGTTTGTATTGCCCACCATCAGGCTCGCCGCGGCCAAGCTTTTCCCAGAATGCGCGGTAGTCAGCTGTGGCGCGATAGGCGGGGTCCACGAACAGCGAATGGTTTTGGCCGCGAATTTCTTCCATCGAATAGCCCAGGACGGACAGGAAATTCGCGTTCGCGTGCTGCACGCGGCCATCGAGAGCGAATTCGATCACAGACTGCGATTTGTCGATGGCAGCAAGCTGACCGGATTGCGTCCGATCCTGCGTCACGTCGCGCCATTCGAGGATGTTTCCGTCGTAAGTGCCGTCGGCGTCATGGCTGGCGCTGACGTTCAAGGCAAATTTCAGGTCTCCAACACCGATGTCGGTTCGGAACGGCAGCCGCGATTCGTCGGCCAGCATGCGGCGCTGGTGCGCCGGATTACGGTGGAACGAGTCGATGCACATGCCGATGATGCGGGATGGCTCAAAGCCCGGCCAAACCTTCCGGAACGCCTCCTGGTTATTCGTCAGCAGTTCGCGTGTCGCGCGGTTGACGCCGGTCACGATGAAATCGCGGTTCACCATCATGACGGCACCCGAAATTCCTTCGAGTGCCTCGCGCGCCCTCCGCCCGGCCCCCGCTTCTCGCGCGGCCTCCGACACATCCTGCGCCATGACAAGAAATTTCGTCCGCTTGCCGTCCGGGCCGGCAACCTCAAAACCAACCAGTTCGAGAACGGGACCGTTCGCCTCGCGGCCGGCATGGGCGACGCGAACGGTTGCCACGGCGCCACCGCCGAGACGTTCCCAGAACCCGCGCCATGAGCGGCTGTCGCGCTCGCTTTCACCTAGCAGGGCGGTAAACGGACGATCCGTTATCGATTCGGCGGTGCCGCCGATAAGGTCGAGATATTTCTGGTTGATACCAACTACCTTGCCGTCCAGGCCGATTTCAATCAATGCCAGCGCGCCCTCGATAGCCGCCAGCCGCGCCGCACCCGCCGCGGCGGCGGCGCGCCGATCACCGCCGGCACGCCGCTCGGACGTGAGGAATTTCAGGACAGGGGTTGTGTAGCCGATGAACATAACGTGTCTCCGACAAGTCTTGACAATCGTGGGGCGGCTTGACGCACGAGAGGGGCGGCAGTGAGTTAGGGTACGTCCACCTAGGCGGCGGTCGGCAACAAATCGGTGCGCAACTCGCCAATGCGGATCAGGCCTTCGAGGTTAACCAGGGTCACCATCCGTTCACCGAGCGCTACCAATCCCTCCAGAAAATGTTCTTCGGCGGGCAGGCCGATATCGGGCACCGGCCGTACCTGCTCTCGCTCGACCGCAACGATATCGGACACCGCATCGACCAGCAGGCCCGTGGTGCGGCTGCCGACGCTGACTATGATAACAACATGCATTCGGCTGGGCACTGTGGCGCCGTTGCCAAAGCGCGCGCGCAAATCGAATATCGGCACGATGATGCCGCGCAGATTGATTACGCCACGCACATACGCCGGCGCCTGTGGCAACGACGTCGTCTCCACCCACCCCTTGATTTCGCGCACCAGCATGATGTCGACGCCGTATTCCTGGGCATCGATGGTAAACGTAATGAATTGCCGGGCGGCGGCCGCGGATGACGCGTGTGTTTCGGGTTCGTTCAGCGGCGCAGCACTCATCGGTTCGAATCCTTGGCCAGTCAACGCAAGGCGGGTCAGTGCATGGCAGGTGCGTGCGCGGCGGCCGGCAGTCTTTGCCGCTCAGGCGCACCGGGGCTGGAGGTGGCCCGCAATCGCCCAACATCTATAATCAGTGCAACCTTGCCGTCACCGAGAATCGTGGCGCCCCCGATACCATCAACCGCGCCAAAATTCGTCTCCAGGCTCTTCACCACAACCTGCTGTTGCGTCAGCAGATCGTCAACCACGAGACCGATCGGCCGGCCGCCCTCACCCTCCACAATGACAATGATGCCACTGCACGGATCGCTCACAGCGGCCGGAACGCCGAACAGAAGATGGAGATAGACGAGCGGGATATATTCACCCCTGATCGCCAGCACGTACCCATGTCCCGCGACGGCGTGAATTTGCGGTGGCTTGGGCCGCAGGCTTTCGACAACCGTGGTTACCGGAATGATGTAGCATTCGGGGCCAACCGCCACGACCATGCCGTCCAGTATCGCCAACGTGAGCGGCAACGACAAGGTGAACCGGGCGCCACGTCCCGGCGCGGAACTGACGGACACGCGCCCGCTCAAATCCTGGATGTTGCGCTTGACCACATCCATGCCAACGCCGCGGCCGGAAATGTCGGAAACCGCTTCGGCGGTGGAAAATCCTGGGGCAAAAATCAGATTGTCGATTTCGTCATCGGACAGCGCTGCATCCGGCGATACCAGGCCCTGGGCGCGCGCCTTGGCCAGCACCCGATCACGTGCAATGCCGCGGCCGTCATCAGTCATATCAATCACGATCCGGCCACTGCGGTGCGCGGCACCAAGGGTTATCGTTCCCTGGCGCGGCTTGCCGGCCGCCAGCCGCTCGTGCGGCAGCTCGATGCCGTGATCAAGCGCGTTACGCAACATGTGCGTCAACGGATCGGCCAGCTGCTCGATCACCGTCTTGTCAATCTCGGTGCCCTCTCCGGTCAGAACCAGGCGCACTTCCTTGCCGAGTTGCGCCGACAATTCTCGCACGAGCCGGGGCATGCGCGAAAACACCGATTTCACGGGCTGGGCCCGCACGGCCATCACCGCTTCCTGCAATTCGCGCAGGTGCTGCGACATTGTTTCGAGCCCGCTAAGCAGGCCCGCGCACATTTCCGGCGGCAACTGGGCGCCGCGTTGCACGAGCATGGCCTGGTTGATCACCATTTCGCCGACCAGATTCACCAGCCGATCGACTTTTTCGACATCGACCCGGATTGACGGGCTATTCGCCGTGGCCGCCGGCGACGGTGCCGGTTTTTGCGCACGATCCCCCCAGGACTCGGCCACAGGGCCGGCCCCCGCGTCCACAACCGGGGCCACAACCGGGGCCGCCACCTCGCCACTGATGTCCGCCGCTACACGCACGTCGCAGCAATCGCTGACGAAATCAAAAATTTCCTCGATCGCCCCGCGGTCCGCCGTCGTCGTCAAGGTCGCGTCCCACGCCAAATAAGCGTCTTCCGGGTCCATCGCCTCCAGGTCCGGCAAACCACTCAGATCGGCGGTCAGGACCAATAGACCCAGACGTCGCAGCTCACGCAGCAGGAGCAGCGGTTCATTGGCATATCGAAACATCGACCGCTGCGGGGCGATACGCAGGCGCAGCGTCCGCATGTCCGCGGGCGGACGGTCCGGCGCCACGGCCTCCGCGCGGTTGGTTTCGTCACCCGAGGCTTGGCACAGTGCCGCTAGCGCAACGGTCTCAAAATCCTCCGCCGGCGCTGTGCCGGTGCGTGCCGCGGCGACCAGATCACCCAGGATATCGGTGCTGCGCAGCAACAAGGATGCAATTTCGGCCGACAGTTGAAGGCGCCCATCACGCAGGCTGTCGAGCACGGACTCCAGCGCGTGGGCGAATGACACCATCCGGCCGAACCCGAAGGCCCCGCCACCGCCCTTTATGGAATGGATGGCCCGGAAGATGGCATGCACCGTTTCGTTATCACCGCGGCCGTCCTCGATGGCAGCCAAGTGCGCGTAGGTCGCGTCAAGCAGTTCGGCGCATTCCTCGAAATATGTGCCGCGGAGGTGGTCAAAGGCGCTCACGCCTGCCCCCGTCCGCGTGGTGCGCCGCTACGCCGGGCAGTCAGCCACATACGCGCTTGACCACTTCGATCAGCTTTTCGGGACTGAACGGCTTGACGATCCAGCCGGTGGCGCCGGCGCTGCGCCCTTCTGCCTTCTTCGTGGCGTCGCCTTCTGTCGTCAGCATGAGGATCGGGACCGTGCGGTATTTCGCTTCGTTCCGCAGGGCACGTATCAGCGCAATGCCGTCCATGTTCGGCATGTTGAGGTCCGTGATGACAAGATCCACCTGGCTGGTACGCAGCACCGCAAGCGCTTTCTGGCCATCTTCGGCTTCGCTGACTGAATAGCCGGCCTGGCGCAGCGTGAATGACACCATGTCGCGCATGGTCTTGCTGTCATCAACCGACATGACGCGCAGGCTCATGCGGTCACCTCACCAAGCAGGTGCCGGGCCAGCCCCAGATCAGCGATCGCGGCCGACAGGCAAGGCGATGCCGCCGTCAACCTAAACGCCCGCCCGTGCGTCCGCGCGGCCTGCGCGGTCGCCACCAACACTTGCAAGCACGCTGTCGACACACGCTCAACCTGGCTGCCGTCCAGCACAATGGCGCTGTCCTGTTCACAGCGCTCGACCAGAAGCCGTTGCAGAATGGCAGCGTTGGCCAGATCGAGAACAGACGGCAAGGGCACTGCTGCGGCCTCTATCGATCCATTCAAACCCATTCAATGCCCCCACGCCGTTCCACCAGCTTCAATGATCCCCAAGACCATCGGGACCCATATGCCTAGGAATGTGCTGCGATTCCGATAATGCGATCGATCAAAACCAAGGTAAGGTCATCCGGCAGTGGACGCGTCCGTCCGGCATTGAAAGCCTGCGTCAGGTGTTCGATGGAATTCGCAGCGCCTGCGCCCGAAACTGCGCCGAGCACGGCTTGGAGTCGGTCGCCGTCCCACAGCCGACCGTCCCGGTCGGGCGTCTCCGTCAAGGCGTCACTATAAAGAAACAGCGAAGCCCCCGGCGGAAATGGTAACGTCCGCACGTCATAGGATTGCCAGTGTTTGATGCCGATCGGCACCCCGCTGCTATCGATGTCGGTAATCGCGCCGTCAGCGCCGATCAGCACCGGAGGCGGTGCGCCGGCCGCCGCGTAGTCCAGGCGATCTCGTTTCGTATCTATAACCGCGTAAAACAGGGTTGCGAAGCTGCCCCGCGCCAATAAGGATGACAGCCGCACATTCAGCGCCTGCAACACCAGCTCCGGCCGCTCAAACCTGATACCCGCTTCGCCCAGCAAGGAATGCAGGCGAAAAACGTTCATCGCGCTGACCGCGTCGTGGCCGGTAAAATCGGCAAGATAGACGCCCAGGCGCGACTCATCAATCTGCCGCAGGCCCCAGATATCGCCGCCAAGTTCGGACGACATTTCACAGCGCGCCGCGATGTCCAAGTGCATCGCATCGCGCGCCTGGCGCAGGGATACGGCCGATGGCAGCAGCGATTCCTGCATCAGTCGCACCGCCGTCAGCTCATGACGCAGCCGCGCCCGGTATCCACTCAGATACTGGATCGTCAAGCGGTTGGCGAGATGCATCCGAACGCGCGCTACCAGTTCCGGCGGATGCACCGGCTTGGCGACGAAATCCACGGCCCCGGCGTTGAATGCGCGCACGCGGTCGTCAGGCTGCCGAAGTCCGCTTTGAACCAAAATCGCCACGGCCCCGGCATGACGCGCCGTGATCGTGCGGCACAGCGCGATGCCGTCCAGGCCGGGCAACGCGATGTCCACCAGCATCAGATCAGGCTGGAACTCGTAATAGAGGCGCAACGCCTCGTCGCCGTCCGCCGCGTGGACGACGTTGGCGTAGCCGGCAGCACGCAGCCACCGTGTTGCCAGCGCGCGCTGGAATTTGGATTCGTCAGCGACCAGGATGCGCGCCTCGAAAAGGTCGAGATGTCCTGTCGCACGGCGCGCCCGATTCATCGGCTGACGCCGATTTTATACAGCGGAAAGCTCAGACACACAGTCCTGCCGCCGTCGCGGTAGTCGACGCTGGCAGAAAGTTTCCGCATCAGCATGATGCCGCGGCCGTGGGCCAGCGACCGATCGGGCGCCGCTGTCAGTTCCGCAGCAAAACCACGCCCTTCATCGCTGACCGTCACCAGCAGGCAATTTTCTCGCGCGGTTGCCTCGATGGTAACCAGGCGCTGCGCGAGCGCGGCACGCCGCAACCTGTCCTCGATCTCCGACGCCAGCGTATCAATCGCGCTGGTGCTGCGGTTTCCCGCAGCCGTCAGGCCGAGATTGCCGTGAATGGCTGCATTCGAAATCGCTTCGTGCAGCGCCGTCTCAACGGCTTCGGTGTCAAAACATAACGCGGGCAGCCGGCGGCGCAGGGCGCGCAACAGCGCGGGTGCTGCCGGCCGACTGAGCGCCCGCTTGGTCGTGACACGATACCTCAAGAGTGGAGCGTTGTCGCCGCAGTGCCGTGTCAAGTCTTGCGGCAACGGCCCGCGTGTTGCCAATCCAGCACCTCAACCGTGAATCTGAAAAATCGAACCCATGGCGGCAATTTCCAGCGTACGGCGCACCTGTCCATTCGGATGCTCAGCGACAAGCTTGAGCCCGACCTTCGTGCACGCATCATTGGCCAACAGCAGCATGCCAAGGGCCGCCGAATCGATGAATTCCACACCGCCGAGATCGACGGTGACGCAGCCCGAGGTCGCGGCCTCAATGGCCTCCAGCAAGCCGCGGAACAACGCGTGGTCCTGAAAAGTGAAGCGCCCGTTCATCGTGGCGCGCAGGCCCTGTTCGTCGGTCGAAAGGGAGTATTTCATTCATGCACGATAGAACAGGATAGGTTAATAACTTCTCCAAATGCTCTCGAGATCATACCGCCAGTTCCACTCGAACCGCGTATGCCAAAAGCCAGGAGTTTTTTGGCTCTTTTCTTCAAGAACGACCTGCTTCCTTCCTAAAACAGTTCGATATTGTCGCCCGACGCAGGCGTCGGCGTCGGCGTCGCGACACCCAGGCTGACGGCGAACCGGTCACGCACTTCCGCCAGCGTGTGGCGGGACAATATTCTATCCGACGTCGCCGGATCGGTACGTGGCTCACCTGTCAATCCGGTTTCGTGCGTCGCCGCTTGCAATTCGGCGATCGTCTCGCCAAGAACGTCCAGGGTACGCGTAATATGGGACAGGCCCTGCGCCGTGCGGTCCTGAAATTGCAGACTGTGCACCATGCCACCGACCAGCGTCGCAAGTTCACGGGACCGGCCGGCATTTTCCTGCAATCGGGCATTGAAACGCTGGTTCTGCGCCGTCAGCGCCGCCATGATGCCACCCAGGCGCTCCTGTGCATCAAAATGTTTCGACATGTCGAGCGACGCGATCTCCTTCAGGATCGTGTGGCTGTGGCGAATGCCATCGGCGACGCTGCCGATCTCCTGTCGGATAGCCGCCGCCACGCTGTCGGTCGTCTGCGACAAGGTGCGCACTTCGCCGGCCACCACGGCAAAGCCCCTGCCGTGTTCGCCGGCATGGGCGGCCTCGATGAGAGCGTTCAGCGCCAAATAGCGCGTCTGCGTGTTGATCGTCTCAATCCGCGAAACCGACCCCTGGGACTTCACCACCGCGGCCATGACGTCATCCAGGGCATAGACCATCGTCATGGCATGCTTGGACAAATTGAGGATGGCACTGACCACGTCGACCAGCGTCGCGCTGACAAAGCCTGTGATCTGTTCAAGCGACAGCATGGCGCCATCCACCTCCACGGCGCTCACGGCTTCGATCACCGTCTCGATGTCGGCGCTTTGCGCGTTGGCGAGGCTGGCGAGGTCCTTGAAACCTTGCGAGATCGAGGTGGTGCTGTTTTCCACCAGGTCGGACGTCAGCGACAACTCGCGGCACATCGCGCCGAACGCTCGTCGTTCTAATTCGGACAAGTTGACCCAACGCTGCAACAAACTCGCAACGTCCGCGGTGCCCGCTACCGCTTGCCCGCCAACGATGCTGGTTGGCAGGCTCGCCTTGCCGCTCAATTTCTCCGCACGCGCCTGGCAGCCGGGCACCCGCCGAATCGCGATCTATCGGTCACAATTCTGCCGGCCATCGGCTGCCCACCCAACTCCACTACCCAAATGATAGGCCGAACTGATGAAGAGAATCTTTCCCGCCGCTCTGCCAAACGCCACCGCCCAAGGGGCGAACGGCGCCGCCCGCACGCCCCCCGATCCCGGGCTTGTGCCTCTGATAACGGGCACGACCGTCAGCCAACAGAACGTTAATCGAAGCGGTTTCGGCCGGCTGGGCCGCCGCACCGAGCCGATATTCAGCGTCGAAATCCGCGGCGGAGTCCCTACACAAAGGAACCCGCATTTCAGAAATTGCAGGCGCAAGCTGCCGATGATTGGCACCCACCAAAATAGCAAAAGTTTCTTGGTGCTTTTTTTCAAAAAAGAACTGCTTCCTTCCTCACCTCCAGCTTCCGATGCGGACCTGGCCGCCATGGAAAATTCGGTGCCCGCGGTGGTGCGGCCATCAAAAGGTTACCCTGGCACCGGCAAACCAGCCGATTGGCGCTGCCACGGAATAGCTGCGCGGGTTGGTCGCGTCCGGCGCCTGTGCCAGGAACACCGACGTCACGGGCGAGAATGTTCCATATGTGTAATACCGCGTATTGGTGATATTCTCGATTCGGCCGAACAGTTCGAAATTCGGCGTAATTTGGTAGCTGGTGCGCACATTGAGGGTGACGAAGCCAGGCAGCCGCGGGGTGAGATTGGATGCGTCGCCAAACAGATATTGCCCGCTCTCATAGACGCCGGAAAACCCCACGTTCCAGGGCTCGATAATCTGGTAACCCGCGCCGAATTTCATCTGGGTCGCAGGTATGCCGGGCAGGCGGTCGCCAGGCACAATCGTGATATTGCCGTTGGCGTCCGCGTCCGGATTGCTGCCGCCGCTTTCAACGAAGCCGCTTCGGAACGTGGCAGCCGTGTAAGCGTAGCCGGCATAGGCGCGCCACGGACCGTCGCGCAACGACACCGTTGCGTCCAGCCCCTGGCGGCGTGTCGTCCCGATATTCTCGAAATACGCCCGATTCAAGGTGACGCTGTTGACGAACTCAATGTCGTCATCGCTATTGGTGCGGAACAGGCTGACATCGTAATTTATCCGCGCCGTTTCCGAAGCCGCAAACGCGCCGCGCAGGCCGGCTTCCTCGGTGCGCGCCACCACCTGCTTGAGGTTGGGGTCACCTGAGAAAAAATTGGCGAGGCTGCACGAATCATTGGGTCCGGCGCAGGAAAGTTCGGCCGGCGTCGGCGCCCGGTTGGCTTCGGAATAGCCCGCATAGGCCGTCAGCCAGGGCGTCACCTTGTAAGTCAGGCCCGCCGCCGGATTGAACCGGTTGTAGCTGTGCTGGCCAGTCAGATCGCCACCGTTTTTATCCTGCAGGTCGATTTCAGCATTGTTGAAACGGCCTGACACGGTAAGCGCAAATGCCGGCGTCACAGTCAACGTATCACTGGCGAACAATGAGTAATAGGCATCGCCGACGCCGACCCGCACCGGGATGTTGATGCCGGGTTCATCAATCTCGAAGCCTGGGCCTGTGAAAATCCGGCTGACCGGGGTCAGGCCGCCGATATACCCGGCACCGGTGAATATGTCCTGCGCACCGTCAAACCCGCCGCCCACGACCAGGTGATTCTTGCGGCCAAGCAGATCGCCGGTGTCCGTAAGTTGCAATGATGCGCCGTACCCGTTGCTGTTTGTGGTCTGCGTATCAAGTTCCGAATAGGGTCCCTGGCTCAGGTAGGCAGGGATTGTAGCACCCCCCAGCGTCGTGCTTGGCGTGCCCGGCGCGCTGCACAACAGTCCCGATCCATTATCGCAAGGAAAATCGTTGGCGGAATTGCCGTTGGCGACGCGCTGCTGCAGATACTGGTAATAGGCGATGGACTGGATGGAAAGCGTATCGGAAACCTTGTAATCGCCATCGAGGCTGACAGATATGGCTTTGTTGGCAACCAGATTGGGTGCGGTAAACTGCGCGGCCGGATCGGCCTCGATCAACTGTATCGGCGACGTGCCCGGGCCATTAATTACAGAATTGGCGAGCGAGAGCGACAAGTGCACCTCGGCTCGATCATTGCGCCAGCCCATGTCACTAAAGAAGTTCTGAATGTCGGTCGATTGAAGATCGCGCCAGCCGTCCTGGTGCAATTCGCTGCCGGCAGCGTAAAAGCCTTCATTGCCGCTCTGCTGGCCATATTGGAAATCGCCCTGAATCTGGCCAAACGATCCCCCGGAAATATCGAATTCGCCGCCGTGGTAGGTGAATCCGTTCTTCAGATTGACATTGAGAGATCCGCCGAGCGCATTGAGGCCGAATACCGGATTGGAGCCTTCAAGATTGATTTTGTCGATCGCGATATCGGGGATCAGGTCCCAATTCACCGTGTCGCCAAACGGCGAATTGAAGCGCGCGCCGTTGACATAAACAGCCAGCCCCTCCGGGCTTCCCTGCAGGGCGGACGCGACGAAGCCATGATAATACAGGTCTTCCTGAAACGGATTGCCCGAGGACGCGGACAGGTTCACGGCGCCCACCTGCTCGCTGAGCGCCTGAGACAGATTTGGCGTACCTTCGCGCGCGAGGTCCACACTGCTCAGGACGCTGGTTTCCGCCGGCACAAGGTCGCGGTCCACACCCGACCCCAGCAACGGCGACGTGGCGATGACGCTAACCTGCTCGGTTGGCACCACATTTGCGGGCGGTGCCGGGGTCTGCGCCCCGGCGGCAACGGGAAGAACCACCGCAACGCTGATCGCGGGAATCACCCCGAGCCGGCAGCACCGGTGTCGCTCAGGCCACATCGTTTTTGGCGCTCCTTTAGGTATCAGCCCGCGCCAATACGCCGATTTGCGCATTGGGAGGAGGTCCCGGGCGCGATTGTGCTGCCCAATCTGCATCGCGTGACAGCGGACCCTTGCAGGGATAATAAAAAAGGAAAAAGAACTTCTTTTTTTAAAAAGAAGAAGCAAAAAACTTTTACTAATTGTATCATCCGTTCGTTATACGCCGGGTTGGAGGCTCGCCTCCCGCACGCATGCCTGTTATGCCATCCACCCGAACCGTGCAAACGCCCAGCCAGTCTGTTGTACAATCATATCATTCGTCTCGGCATTCAAGGTATTCGGCCACAAGCCAACCTGCCCGGTCCGCATAAACGCGTCCTTCGCGGCCACGCACTCCATAACGATACTGTTACCGTCTGGCACTCCCAGAAAAGCAAACAGCCGCGCCATGACACCGGCCGGCGCCTCGTGCAACGCCTCGTATGTCACCAGCATGCAGTCACCAGGGTATTCCGCTTCCAGCGTCAGCATCGCGCGCATTCCCTCCGCCAGTGACGGAAGCGCCATGCGCACAAAATCAATCCTGGCGGCCGCCTCGTCCTCACCCGGCGCCGCCTGGTGGAAAAAATGCCAGGCCGACGCCAGCACATCGCGCGGATCACGCGCAATGCCAATGAATTTCGCCGCCGGAAACAGTCCTTTTAGTTTCGGAAAGAAAAATACGTTCTCCGGCGTCTTCTCCCCCACCGCCCGGCAATCCCGCCCACCACATTGTTGCGCTAGCGCCGCCAGAATCCCCGTCCCCAACAACAGATCCTCATGCGTGGATGGCGGCAAAGGATATCCACCGGTCCGCGCAAAAATGCCGCTGTTCTTTGCCTCCAGTGCCCGCCGCCGGGCCCCCATCAACGTGCCCAGCGGCGCCGCCAACTCCTTCCAGAACAATCCCTCGCCCTTGCAGGAGACATCGGGGTGGGCATCCAGCATCTGCTGCAACCACGTGGTGCCCGACCGCGGCGCGCCGCCGACAAAAAACAATTGCCGCCGCGCCAACGCCGCAATCGCCGCGTCCAGCGCCGCCCAGCCCGCTAACAAAGCGCCTCAGGCAAGCTTGATAAACGACGCGCTTTCATAATCCACGAATGTAAAGGTGCTGGAGTTCGACAGGCCGGTAAAATCCAGGCTCGCGATCTTCGTTCCATTGTCCAGCACAGTCAGGGTACCGCCTGCGAAATTCAGCGACGTCACCGTTTGCCCAATCAGTTCAATTGCATCGCCACCGGCGAAATCGGCAATCTCGCCGAGAAAAAGGGCCGGATGGTATAACTGCAACAAATCGCCACCGGGCGGCCCGAATGCCACCACCTCCCCAGGCGCCGCACCTTCGACCAGGCAAAGGGTGGCACCCGTGCTCAGGGCAAGTGTTCCCGTGCCGGACACCGAACTGTCAAAACGCACGATGCCTGAATTCGCCCCGATCGTGCCGTCATTGGTCACCGCGCCGACGAACAGGAATGGTTTGCCGCCGCCGCTGGCGCTGATCACGCCATTGTTCGTCACACCGCCGAAAAACCCGGCGCATGCGCTGGCAAACGTTACATTGCCCACGGAACTTACCAGCAAATCGGCAACGGTCACCGAAGCGGCGCCGAGCACATAAGTGCCGCCCAATTCAAGCGTGCCTGGCCCGCGAACCGCCTCCGTCACCGTTCCACCGGCAGTCAGATCCAGCACCGCCCCTTGATATGCCTCCAGGCTGCCGGTTCCGCTAATCGTTCCGGCGAGCATCAGCGTGCCGCCGTCCGCGACGATGCCGCCGCTGTTCACGATCGACACGCCGCCGGCAATGCTGCCGTCACCGTAAAGAATTGACCCGCTATCGACCAGCAGATT
>Ga0116226_10000962_pt1 | contig 25154 bp, 20 predicted proteins | sample S1TSphfallax_FD_89692 | JGI IMG/M metagenome (GOLD analysis project Ga0116226, IMG submission 89692) | Host-associated microbial communities from peat moss isolated from Minnesota, USA - S1T2_Fa - Sphagnum fallax MG | ecosystem: Host-associated > Plants > Peat moss > Unclassified | place: USA... | reverse complement strand
CCTTCTTGAGTGGACGTCAATCCGGGGTCTATGAGCCTGGATGATCGCTCCGCGTCAATTGGCACCTGAATGGCTTTAAATCTTGAAGCCGGCGGCGGTCGCGTCGTTGTAGAACATTTTGACCGTCTCCAGGGAATACTGCTTCAGGTCCTTGCCGATCAGGCCGAGCTTGCCCAGCACATCGGATGTAGCGGTGATGATATGGCAGCCGACACGTGCCGCGTGATACAAATTGAGCAGCTCGCGCGGGCTTGCCCAAAGCAACTCGGCCGCTGGCTTCTTGCGCAGGATTTCCACCGCTGACCGCATCAGCGGTTCCGGATCAACGCCGGTATCGGCAATGCGCCCGGCGAACACCGATACGATACTGCGGGTGCGCCCATCCAGGGCCTCGGCAACCTCGGCCACCTGTTCAAGCGTCATGATGGCCGTGACGTTGAGAGCAATCCCCTCGGCGGACAGTTTGCGGATCAGCGGTGCGCACGACAAGCCTGCTGTATTGGTCACCGGTATTTTCACGTAGGTGTTTCCGCCCCAGCCATGAATAATTCGCGCTTCGCGCTCCATCGCATCCAGGGTGTCGGAAAACACCTCGAACGAGATCGGTTTCTCCGGCATGGCCGCAATCGCGGTCTGGGCAAAGGCAGCATAATCCGAAATGCCGGCCTTGCGCATCAGGGTTGGATTGGTGGTGAAGCCGGAAATCCGCGAATCACCATAGGTACGCTTCATCTGCTCGATATCGGCGCCGTCCATGAAGAGCTTGATATGCGGCAAGGTCGGTGTGGTGGGCATCGTGTTACTCCCTAAAGGACCGTATTTGATCTTACCGGCTCGGTCGGCCGACGGTAAGGTTCTGGCTTGCTAGATCATCCTCGGCCAGAATCACTCTGACGGCCTCGGACAGATTGTCGGCGCGGAATGAGGGGGCCACAACACCCTCGGTCGGGATTGAATGTGGGTCATAAATCTGGATCGTGCGCAGCCCCGCTGCGGCGCCACAATCGATGTCGCTGCGACGATCACCGAGCATCCAGCTGCGTTGCGGGTCGACCCGGTGTCGTCGAAGTAACTGCTCGACCATCCAGGGGCTCGGCTTCCGACAGGGACAAGGTATCCCGTAGCCTTCCACCGAACTGTCCGGGTGGCAGTAGCAATAGGCGGTCTCGGTGATGCCAATCCCCGCCGCCGCCAACCGCGCGTCAAGCGCTTCGCGCACCGAGGTGAGCGCCTCGAGCGTTGTCTTACGCTTGGCATAATCAGGCTGATTCGAGACGATGAACAGCAGATAGCCCGCGTCACTCAGCCGACGGAGCGCCGGAATCGTCCACGGGAAGAGACGCAGTTCGTCTGGCGCATGGGGCGGCTCGTAGCCGCCGCTCGCCGTGTGGAAGACATGCTCGTTGAGCACGCCGTCGCGATCCAGGAAGACTCCCGGCCTGCCTAACGCAGCGATTCCCATTTCATCTCGTTGCGCTTGAGGCCCGGGTGAGTAACGATGCAGTGCCAGACGACGGCCTGGAACGCCTCACTGTGCGGCGTCACGGTGTCGGGATTGACCGTGGGCACCACGACGCAGGCATCGGCGACGTGCTTGGTGAAGCCGCCATCACGCCCGACCACGCCCAGTATCTTGGCCCCGACATTCTTGGCGAGTTTGAGACCGGCGACGATATTGGCGCTGACATTCTTCTCGGCGTTGCCGCCGCCGACCGAGAACACGAAGACCGCGTCGCCCAGACGCAGCCTGCTGGTACGCAACCAGGCTTCGAAGACGCCTTCCCATCCCTCGTCGTTGACGCGTGCGGTCAGCTCCGAGACATTATCGGTCGGTGTATAGGCCTCAATGCCGCAGATCTTGCGAAAATCATTGACCGCATGCGTGGCATTGCCGGCACTGCCGCCAACCCCCAGGAAAAACAGCCGGCCGTTGTCGTCGCGCACATGGGCAAGTATCTCAACCATGGCATCGATCTGAGCATGATCGATCTGGCGGGCAATAGCTTCCACCTCCGTGAAATACATCTTTGTATAGGCTGTCGTGCTCATTGATGATGGACCCCCCGTTGTTTTTCACCACGGCCTTGCAGGTACCGAATCGTCTCTTGCAGGCCAAGCATTGATCCGATTTCGTAAAATCGGACATCGACTTCATATCCGGCAAGCCGCCCGTTGCGAGACAGGTCGCTAAAAATATCTGCCAGATCGAAAGCCTCGCCAAGATTGCGTGCAGCGAGTGCATCCGCGCTGATCAGACTAAGACCATAATCGATATAATGCATCTCTGGCAGCTTGCGTTTTTTATCATACAGTTTCACATGGCTGTCGACGAAGACAACGTTGCTGCTATCCCAACGGTCGTCATTGCGCAAGAGAGTCATGAGTGCCGGCAATCCACTATCGATGAAGCATCGATGGACCGGAGCGAAAGCGATATCGAGATAACTGTCACCGTACATGACCCAGAACGACCGACCCAGCAGTGGCAGGGCCTGCCGCAGCGCCCCGCCCGTGCCAAGCAGACGGGGGCCATCCAAGGCATACTCGACCGCGAGCCCGAAGCGGGCGCCATCGCCGACGGCTGCCTGAATCTGGTCGCCGAGATATCCCGTGCATACCACCACCCGCTCGATCCCTTCACGACGGAGCAGGCGCAGCTGATGGAACACGAAGGGTTCCCCCGCAACCTCGATCAGCGCCTTCGGAATCGTCTCCGTCATCGGCCGCATGCGTGTGGCCAGCCCGCCGGCAAGCAGTGCCAGAGGTGGCATCGCCATCGTCATTGCGCGACGACCTTGGTGCCTTCGAAGTCGAAGCGGACACGAACCTCTTTCAGACCACGTTCCAGAAGGACGTGCCGCAGACGCTTTTTATCTTCCGCATAGAACATCAGGAAGCCGCCGCCGCCGGCGCCGATCAGCTTGCCGCCGAGCGCGCCATTTGCCATGGCGAGATTGTACCATTCGTCGATGTCCGGATTGGACATGCTGCCGGAGCGCTGCTTCTTGTGTTCCCAGTGCTCGTGCATCAGCCTGCCAAACACGTCGAGACGGCCTTCTTCCAGGCAGGCAAGACTGCGCATGCCCAGGTCCTTAACCATGTGTAGTGCGTCAACCATCGCGGAGTCGCTGCGGCGGGTGCGATCATCCTGTTCCTTCAGGATCGAGCCGGCGCGTCGCGAATAGCCGGTGAACACCATCACCAGGCTGTCTTCGAGATTGTGCTGGGTTTCCGGCGACACCTTCAGGGGCCAAGCCTCGACCGAGCCGTCGCGCCGGAACTTAAAGCAGGTCAGCCCACCGAACGCGGCGATGTATTGATCCTGCTTGCCGATCGGCTCGCCCAGCCGGTCGATTTCGATATGGCAAGCCTGCTCGGCAAGCCCGGCCGGGGTCAGCAGCGTGCGGCGATACGTGTGCAGCGCCTTCAACAACGCCGTCGTGAAGCTGCCCGAGGAGCCAAGACCTGTGCCGGCGGGGATGTCGGCCATGCTGGTCACTTCCAGGTAGCGGCCATCGAGACCGACCAGCTGGAATGCCTCGCGGATGATCGGATGCTCGAGTTCGGCGGCGGTCGCGACGCGCTCGAGCTTGGAGTATTTGACGATAAGGTCTTCGACGAAGGTCTGGTGCAGCGTGAGGTAGACGTATTTGTCGATCGCGGCCGCGATCAGGAATCCCTCGTGCTCGCGGTAGTACGACGGCAGATCGGTTCCTCCACCGCCGAGGGTGATGCGCAGCGGGCTGCGAGTGATGATCATGGCGCTCCCCAGCGATAGGCGTGTTCGATGATACGATGCATGGCAAGCGCGTCGGAAATGTCCCCGCAAGCCGTGCGCTCGCCGGTGATGGCGGCGACGAAGGCTGCGAATTCCAGGTCCCAGGATCGGTCGGGAAACGGAAATTCCCAGGTGGTGGTTTCAGGCGGCCCCATCTGCGGCAGCATCTTGTAGAAGGTCAGGCGCTCTGTCCCGTAGCTGCCGCCCAACCCCTCGACCGCCAGCTTGCCGTCACGCCCATAGATCTCAAGTGAGAAGATGTTCTTCCACTCGGACCAACTGGCGTGCAGCCATGCCATTGTGCCGGCGGCGCCACGCAGCGCCAGGAACGCATTGTCGTCAACCTTGACGTCCCAGTAATAGGTCGGCGTGGCCGCGTAGTCGAGCGTCAGCTCACCGAGAAACCAGCGCGACAGATCGACCAGATGCGAGCCTTGGTCGATCAGTTCGCCGCCGCCGGAAATCTCCGGCACGCACCGCCATTCCTGCTCGTAACCGACGCGTCCGCCGTGGCCATAGCGGCCGCGCAGATAAAGCAGCGGACCCAGGCTGCCGTCCATGGCGAGCTGGTGCGCCTGCATGATGGCAGGGTGAAAGCGATGATTGAACCCCACTTTCGCGATGCGCCGGTGCTGCGTGGCAGCCGCGACGACCGGCAGCACATCGGCGAGACAACGGCCAGCCGGCTTTTCGATCAGGACGTGCTTGCCGGCTTGGATGGCGGCGCACGCCAACCCCGACAGCGAGTCGTGTGACGTCGCCACGATAACCGCGTCAAGGTCTGCCGCGATCAACGCCGCGGCGCTGGACGCCACGCTCGCTCCGCTCGATCGGGCGAGCGCCGCAGCGGCCGCCGGATCGCGATCATAGACGAGAACGAGTTGATGGTCTCGCGCGGCGCTGGCGCGCTTGCGGCCGATCAGGCCGCAGCCGATGATGCCAAGTCGCATCAGTCGCCCCAGTCCTGGCCGCGGTCGCGCGGCACGATCCGACGCAGGGTATAGATGTCGGTCGATTTGACCTCTGGCCAATGGTTCTTCATCTGTGGCCACGGGTCCCAGACCGCGCTGATCAGACGCCCGGTGATGCCGTCGCTGGCGGCCGAGGCTAGGTAAACGCACAGTGCAGCGCCCTTTTCCAGCGGGGTACCGCCCTCGTCACGTATCTTTCGCATGCGTGCGTGAAAGCTCGCCCCCGCCCGCTCGGGGCCTGCCTCAATCAGCTGGTCGGTCAAACGTGTGGCCAGCGCGCCCGGAGCAATCGCGTTGACATCAATGCCGCTGCCTTCCAATTCGAGCGCCAGAGTTTCCATGAACCGGACGACCGCCGCCTTCGACGCGGCATAGGCGCTGACCCGTGGGAGCGGATTGGTGGCACCCCCACCCGACAGATTGATGATCTTGCCATGACCGAGTGCCCGCAAATGCGGCAGCATTGCCCGGCATGGATACACGGTGCCCATCAGGTTGATGTTGATCGCCGCGACCCACTCGGCCCAGTCAATGTCCTCGATGGCGCCGATCGGTCCATAGACTCCGGCGTTATTGACAAGAATGTCGAGCTGCGGGAAGGCCATGATCGCGTCAGTCACCAGCGCATCGACCGCGGAAGGCTGGGCCACATCGGCGATCCGCGTCAGCACCCGCTGCCCGGCCCGCAGTCTCGGCTGTAGCCGCTCGCTGATCGCTGTCAGGGCCGTCCCACTGCGCGCGCACAACACGACAGAGGCTCCTTCAGCGACGAACATCTCGGCGATCACTGCGCCCAGGCCCTGACTGGCACCCGTGATCAATGCAGCACGATCTTTCAGCTTCATAGCGGAGTGCCCACAGTGACGTAGCTGAAACGGCCGTCGCCGCCCAGTTGTTCGGCCAGGAAGCGGCCTTGGTCGAGCACGATCGGGCGGGTCATCACCCGCAGCATCGTCGCTGCATCGAGTTCGCGATAGAGCGGCCACTCCGTGCCGATCACCACGGCGTCCGCGCCGGCCAGGGCATCCTGCGCCGTCGGCGTCCGATTGATTGCGCCGGCGAGATCAGCCGGCAGGGGTTCCGCCGCCGGATCATGGGCGCTGACCAAGGCACCCGCCGCCGCCAGATGCCGGCAGAGCTCGACGGCGGCCGAGCGCCGCAGCGAATCTGTGCCGGGCTTGTAGGTCAGGCCGAGGACGGCGACGCGCTTGCCCTTCAACTCTCCCAGGCGAGCCTTCACCTGGATGAACGGCCAATGACGATGGCTGCGATTGCTGGCGATAATACTGTTGAGCAACGGCACAGCCAGGTCATGCAACCGGCCAATCGCGGTGAGGAAGGTGACGTCGCGCGCGAGTGTGCCGCCGGCAAAAGCACCGCCGGGGCGAATATAGGCCCGCCGGCCGATCCGCGGTTCGGACCGCAGCGCCCTCTCGACTTCCGCCGCATCCGCGCCGACCTGCTCGCAAATCAACGCGACCTCGTTGATGAAGGTCACCGAGGTGGCGAGGAAGGCATTGAGTGCATGCTTCGCCATCTCCGCTGATTCCACGGAAATCCAGATGAGGTCCGGGCAGAACCGCGAAAGCAGCGGCGTGAGCAGTCGTCTTGTCTCGTCGTTGCGGGTGCCAATGATGATGCGCTCGGGCCGGGTGAAGGCCTCGATCGCCTTTCCGAGCCTGAGATTCTCGGGTGAGTATGCGAACCAGACGGAGCGCCCTGCGGCCACGTCGGCAAACGCGGCTTCAAGGCGTGCGGTGCTGCCGACTGGCAACTGCGAGGAGATCAACACGACGTGGCCATCGCGCAGGAATGGAAACAGGCGTTCGACGGCAGCGAGGACGGAAATGCTGTCGGCTCGATCCTCATCGTCAACCGGCGTGTCGAAGGTGACCCAGATGATGTCGGCCGCCGCCACGGCCTCCAGAGCCGTGCTGAAACCGAGTTTCGTCGTCGCAAGTCCATTGCGGACCGCCGCGTCCAATCCCGGCTCAAAGAGCGGCGGAACGCCGTCGGAGAGATTGCCGACGGTTGTCGGATCCAGATCGATGCCAATGGTCTGCACCCCGGCGGCCGCCAGACAGGCAGCCGTCACCGAGCCAAGATGCCACAGCCCATAGACGGCGACTATCATTCGCGCTCGGCCAGAATCCACGGATTGGCGATCAGCCAGTCAAGAGTATCTGCCACACCTTCGCGGATCGCATAGCGCGGCGTCCAGCCAAACGCACGGATTTTGGCTGTATCGAGGAAGATGAACGGACTGTCGCCAATCCAACCGCGCTCGCCACCCGTGAACTCGATTGCCGGCGCCACGCCAAGCCGGTCGGTGATCCAGCCGACCGACTCAAGCACCTGACAATATTCCGCCGTGCCCAGGTTCAGGATCGTGAGCTTGCCAGCCGCGCGCTCAATGGCCGTCAGCATCGCGTCGATGACATCAACGACGTGCAGATAGGATTTCCGCTGCCGGCCGTTGCCGAGCACCGTCAGGCACGTCGGATCGTTCCGCAGCTTGCGATAAAAATCAAACACGTGGCCATGGCTGTAGCGCGGCCCAAGAATTGAGACGAACCGGAAGATGTAGCCTTGTATACCGAAGCCCTCGGCATAAGCTTGGATCAATGCCTCGCCGGCAACCTTCGAAGCGCCGTAAAGCGAGGTTTGCACCGGGAAGGGCGACGTCTCGGGAGTCGGGAATATCTCCGGCTCGCCATAGACCGAGCCGGTCGATGAGAATGCGATGCGGCGCACGCCCGCCGCGCGCATGGCCTCGAGAACGGTGAACGTTGCGATGGTATTCTGTTCCAGATCCTTGCGTGGATGCTCTGTGCCGAACCGGACATCGGCATTGGCCGCAAGGTGGAAGACCAACTCCACACCGCTCATGGCGGCGGTCATCGCGGTCTGGTCAAGGGTATCGCCACGTACGAGCCGGAAGCGATGGTTCGCCAGCGCAATTTCGAGGAATTCCATCCGGCCGGTCGAAAGATTATCGTAGCCGACGACCTCATGACCATCGGCGAGCAATCGGTCGGCCAAGTTGCTGCCGATGAAGCCGGCGGCTCCCGTAATCAGAAAGCGCATACAATTAGCCTGTTTTTTGTTCCTGCCATCGATCAGATGGCTAACGCGCCGGCGGCAATAGCATGTGATATCTCATCCGCCAATACGACGGTGAAGGCTAAGGACAGCCCTGGAAGGTAGTCGGAACGTCGTTCCGCGAATACAATTTTATTGAAGACGACGAAATTAAGCACGGGCAAACTCGTCGTGACGACCGCAATTCCTATCCAATATGGCCATTGCAGTATCGCCACGCCATGGACGCAGATACTGGCATAAAGATAGCCAATTCCCGCCTGTGCAAGAAACTTCGGCATGGCGCGATGGTGGGCAACGCGTGATCGAAAGGTCAGCCACTTGTGACCAAAATACGAAACCAGCGTGCTCAACAGGTAGGCCAGCGCGTTACCGACGAGCGGCTGCCAGGATAGTCCTGAAATCGTCACACTCATAACGCCCGCGTAGCACAAGGTCGCACAAACGCCTACCACGCCAAACCACGTGAGTTGCGATGATAATCTCACGACCCAGGCAAGCCCGGGCAAAGCTTGAACGGAGGCACCGGCCGGCGGCCCTGTCCGGTACCAGTCTGCTCGCCGGTCCCCGGCAGCGATGTCCGTTGCCATGCATTCCGGGGCACGTCTGGGCCCGACCGCCGCATGATCTGTCTCTTTGCCTTGCACGGGAGACTCAGCGAGCGTAACCGGCGACATCCAGCTTTTCGTCGACAAGGGTCGGCTGCGCATGGTTTGGCATTGCGATCTCAGCTGACGACACCTGATACGCCGACCCCGCCGCTGCGTCCCGCGCTGTCGGAAGGAACGGCGCGCCCGACCCTGTCGCAGGAAGAAAGCGTGAGTGTCCGTCCTCGATAACACGCAAATTACAGACCCGGTCGACGATATAGCGGGGCCGGCGACGGACTTCCTCATAGACCCGCCCGAGATACTCACCGAGCACGCCAATGCCAACCAACTGCACGCCACCCAGGAACAAAACAAGAACCGTGATCGTTGGAATTCCGAGCGGGTAGCGATCGCCCAAAAGGATTTTCATGACGATCATCGCAATAATCAGGACGAGGCTCAACATCGCGATTCCCATGCCGACCCAGAGCAGCGCGGAGAGCGGAACGGTCGAAAATCCCACCACACCGTTAACGCCGATCCGCAGCGAGCCAAGATAACGGTTGTAATTGCCGGCGCCGGCATGACGTGCGTCGCGATCGTACAGGAGCGCCGTCTGGCGAAACCCAACCAGAGCCACCAGCCCACGCAGGAACCCGTGGGTCTCAGAGAGCAGTCTGAGCTCCTCGACCACCCGCCGGTTCATAATCCGAAAGTCGCCGGTGTTGGGGGGAATCGGGCAGTCGGCCAAAGCGTTGATGAGCTTGTAACCAAGCGATGACACGCGCTTTTTGAGCCAGGTCTCCCCTTCGCGGGTCCGGCGTTGGGCGTAAACGACGTCGAATCCGTCCCGCAGCTTGGCGTAGAGGTCCGCTATGAGCTCGGGTGGATCCTGGAGATCAACATCGATCACCACACAGGTTTCGCCGGTGCTGTTCAAAATACCCGCCATCGTCGCTGCCGGCTGGCCAAAACGACGGCTGAATACCATCAAGCGAATGCATTCGTTTTTGGCGATTTGATCACGAATGACGTCCTCCGTCCGGTCCGGGGAGGGGTCAAGACAAAATATTATCTCGTAACGACCGATTTTTTCGAGCACCGGAACCAAGCGAGCGAGACAAGGACCGATATTGCCCTCCTCTCGGTACACCGGAATGACCACGGAAATCTGGGGAAGGGCCGCGCCAATCATTCGCTTCTACCACTCAAGATTGCGATCGCAGAAAAAAATGTGGGGGTGCAGTGACCCGGGGAAAAAAGCCAGCCCGGCCACAGCACTCCCGCACCCAACCTGCATCCCCTCCGCAAAATCACACCGATCCTTAGTAGATAACGAGCAAGTCGTGCGCCTGATCAATCGTCAACGCAACCAGCTTGCCACCTTCTCGGTTGATCCCCACGACGGGGTCGCTACAACCTTTTGAGCGACGAGTCCATGCGGGCAAAAAGGTGTCGCAGACCAGTATCAAAAATGAAGCAGTCTGGGGACATCCATCGACGCTCATCGACACCGCCTAGTCCAGGCCGATATCGACATTGGCTTGCGTCACACGGAGCTTTTTCCACCGCCGATGGAACTCCCCCTCATCCGGATGGCAGCGCTGCCGCGTCACCTGCTGCAAAAGCGCGCCCAACAGATGGACCGATCGTTCGAGACTGAAGTCGCCGACCCGCTCAAGACCAGCTTCGATCAGCCCCTGACGCACCTGCGGGGTTCGAACGCGTTCCAGCGCCCGCAGCAATTCCCGCGCGTCCTGCCCTGATAATGCCAACCCGGCATGACCGGCGACCTCCGCAGGCGATCCGCTCCCGATGGTTATGACCGGGCAACCGCACGCCATCGCTTCGAGCACCGACAGCCCGAAGCTGTCGCCGGGCGACGCGCAGACAAGTGCCAGCGCGCCAGAATAGGCGGTCGCGAGCTCGGGATCGGTCATGGGCTCTGGCATGACCGTCAGTCCGCAGGGCAGGTCGCGCAGCCAAGCCGGCTCCATGGTTCCTGGGCTGCCAAGCCAGACGACATCGAAATCGGTCGCCTGATCGAGTTTGAGCGCCTCAACCATTCGCTTGGCGCCACCTTCCCGCTGCTGATCGTGCGCGCCAGTCCAAAGGAAATACGGGCGCTTCATACCATGGGCCTGACGAAACGCTGAGAGACCCCGCACGGCGGCGGGGTTGAAGATTTCCGAATCGACGCCGCAGCCAATAATCGCGATTCGTGACGACTCGATAGTCGGATGAATGTTCAGTAGGTCATCCCGTAGTGCGTTGCTGATACAAGCGACATAACTAGCATAACTCAGCGCCAGTTTCTTTTCCTTACAAATTCGACTGGACATGTCAAGACCTAGAATTTCTGGAAGCATATCGTGGACGATCTGCATCTGCGGGGTCGTCGTGGCCGACGTGTATTGGCTTGACAGAAAAACGTCGATGCCGAATTCGTCGCAAAATTCCTGGATGAGGAGGCTGTCGGTCGCCGTGTATGTCTCGGTGTAGGACGGGAACTCGATGAGATCGATGCCGGCGATGATCGGCGCGCCGCCTCGGTCGAGCATGAGCAGGGTGACATTGTCCAGCAGAGCCAGTTTTCGCAGCACACTCGTCCAGAAGCGGGCGATCTCGCTGGCGCCCCGCTGAAACACGACGCCATCGATCAGGACGCGTATCCTCGCCCGCTCGTCGTGGGCGCCGCCTTGCCCGTTCATGCCGGCCGATGCCGGCGTTGCCCAACGCGCAGCGCCAAGCGAAAGCAACGCCGTCTGAGCGATATCGAAATACGCCGTCTTGTCGGCGATCGGTCCGTCGGGCACATCCTGGCCCACGCCGATCCGGAAATCCCGACGCGACAGCAGCAATGCGGGCGATATCAGCTTCGGGCCGTGCAAACCAAAGATGCGTCCACCTTCCGATATGCCGGCTGTGCCAGGGCGGGTCGATATTCCATCGGGGTTCTGATAATAGACGACGTGCGGCGTATTGATCTTCCGGAACCGCTTGCCTGCTTCCAAGCAGCGCAGCCAAAATTCCCAATCTCCCGCCGATCGATAGGTCGTGTCGAATTTGCCGACATCATCATGCAAACGCGCGCGCCACATTGGGGCATTGTGCGGCGAATTGCTCAGCAGCAGATTATGCGGCGCGATGATTGGCAGCGCGCTCTTGAAGCCGAACGCGGCTGCCTCGCCAAAGCTCAGAAACGGATTGAAACTATAATAAAAATCCTGATAAACGACGTCGACCTCCTCATGGCTGTCCAGATACCCCGCCTGCAGAGCGATAGAATCATGTCGTCGCAGATCGTCGAGATTCGTGTTTGTCAGATAGCGCCCCCGCGCTCGCTCCACGCCGACATTCCAAGCATCATATATCCCAAGCCGATAACCGATTCGTTCGTAAACGATATTCGGGAAGAGTTGCTGATAATGCTCGATCACGTCCTGTTCGCAGTCGGGCGAATTGGCATCGATGATAATAAGTTCCGCCTCATCGAAAATGCTTTGTGACGTGAGGTTCTCGAGAAATCGGCGAATAAACTTGCCGCCCTTGTAGAGGCTGGCGATCATCGAAACCTTGTAGGTCCCAGTATGGACGAACGGATCTCTCCGCGCCGGGCAGGCCTGTGCTTGCGATCCATCGCCGCCGCGCCGTGCCGTCGTCAGCTCCGCGCGCCGGGCCTCCCATGCCCGTTGGGTCAAGAGCCGCGTCGTGCCGAGAATCTGCGTCGTCGTCGGATCATTCAGTGCTTGCGACGATGCATCCGCGGCTTGGGTCCTGGCGATGTGCTCGTTGATCATAGCCGTCACGAAATCGATCCGTCGCCCGGCGACTTCATCGATGATCCCCTGCCACGCGGCGATCTCGCGGGGGCTCAAGCCTCGTCCATAGACCAGTTGGCCACCCGTGAGCAGGAATTTGCCGTCGGACAGGCCGTGACCAAGCTGCGAAACGGACTGCGACGCCCTTGCCTCGTCCGCCAGCCGCGCGGCACGGAGCCGGGCTTCCTCGCTGGATGCGATGTCGACAAACATTTCGGCAAACGGGACCCCGGCCGCGATCGCCTCGAGCCGCTTGGCCAACATCCCCGGCTCGATCGGGCGGCCCAGGACCGCGCGATACGCGAGATCGATTGCCGGGGCGGCAGCCAGCATGTCGCGGGGAGGCGACGTCGCGACGCCGTCCCCGGCAGGTGCCTCCGCCGGCGGTCCTGCCCGCCCGAGCCGCCGCACCGCTCGACGCAAGAGTGACGCAAAGGATCGGCCCGGGCTGCTTATCAAGCGCACGGCCCGGCGCGTCACCGAGCGGCCGTTTCCCCCAGCACCGTGGAGGCGAAGCACCGGATGATCTTCGATCCGACCGCCGACATTCGGCTCTTGCGCGGCCACCTCATGGCTTGCGGGCTCCAGGAGATCGAGCGGATGCGCCGGCGGGTGTTCCGCCACCGCGCTGTCGCACTGCGGCTCCGCAGCAGTTTGCGACGCCACGTCCCGGTGCCGCTCCGAGTCAGTTGCTTCGGCTTGTTCCGATCGCTTCGCGTATTCCGGTTCGACAACGCCTGGACGCAGCACCTCCGCATCAAGAACCTCGATGCCTTGCACCTGACTGGCGCCTTTATGCTCGTTCGTCGACATCTGCTTTGTCAGAGAGTCAACCTGGCTGCGGAGCAGCGCGTGCTCGGGACCGATCAGGTCGAGCTGGGCCTGGAGCGAGGCAATCCGCTCTGCGTCTCGGGCTTCGGATTGCGCCAGCCGGTTGGCACATTCCTCTTCGGCCGCGCGCAGACGCAGCACCTCCGCGTCAAGGACCTGGATGGCTTGCAACCGCTTGGCGCATTCGCCCTCGCTCAGCGACAGCTGCGTTGTCAGAGAGTCAACCTGGCTGCGGAGCAGCGCGTGCTCGGGACCGATCAGGTCGAGCTGGGCTTGGAGCGAAGCAATCCGCTCTGCGTCTCGGGCCTCGGATTGCGCCAGCCGCTTGGCACATTCCTCTTCGGCCGCGCGCAGACGCAGCACCTCCGCATCAAGGACCTCAATTCCTTGCAACCGGTTGGCGCATTCGCTCTCGCTCATCGACAGCTGCGTTGTCAGAGAGTCAACCTGGTTGCGGAGCCGCGCATGCTCGGGACCGAGCAGATCGAGTTGGGCTTGGAGCGCAGCGACCCTTTCTGTGAGCAGATTGACATCGTTCAACCGATAATGCGCCTGTAGTGTCACCTTTCGGAGCTCCTCGCGGACGGCCGCCAATACGCCCGGATCCACACTCCCGACGTCATCCTCTCTAACCAACATGACATCGTGCAGCCGGCGATTTTGTTCGTCACGATCGTACAAATCGTGGCTGATCGACAGGGCATCGCTCAGCGACCATCGCCTGAGAAGATAACAATGATCAACGTCACCGCTTGGTTGGCCGGCGACCACGCAACATCCACGTTTGGCTCCAGTTTCCTGCGATGAGGCCAATGTCGGGAAATAAAGGGCAGCGCTGCGTGGTATAGTATCAACAAGTTGGCTGACATCGACAACTCGATCCGGCCCGTAATCGTCCCAGCCATAGCCAGGATCGTCGGGCACCCGGAAATCGTCGATCAAGACGACGGCCCTGGGCTGAGCGGAAAATATAATCCGCAATTCATCTCGCAACGGTAAATCGCGCTCCCAATGTGCATCCAGATAGAACAGGCTGGATCGTTCGACGTCGAGGGCCGGCGCAAGACGCCGCAGGAAAGCACGCGAATCAGCAAGCTCGAGTTGCACATTTTTGCTGTCGCGCAGACGATGGCGCGCCTGGATGAGATAAAGCTCCTCTTTTTCACAACTCCAGACGGGACCGTTGAAATGGTCAGCGAACCAGCGTGTCGAGATTCCGCGATAAGTACCCGTCTCGACGATAGCCGCTGGGTTCACAGCGGCCAGCAATTGCGCGACAATCGCCAGCCGCCCCTCCTGTCCGTTGAACGGTCCACCCCAACAAAGCTGTAGCTCCGGCGACAGTAATTCGAGCTGCGCAGCCTGTTTAATTAAATCCTCCGCCATTTCCGACCGGCCGGTTTGATCCAGGTGCCTTGCAAAGGCGTTGAGGGATTCTGTGGTGATCCGAACAAGATTCGGGTTCAATGGAGTTGTATCCATGTCGACGTCCTAATATGCGGGTTGCGCGGTTCGCGCACGCCGAAGCGCAGCGGTTCAGGCGTATTGGCGCTTGAACCAGTCGTAGACTTGCGAAATGCCCGTCCGCAGATCGGTCCTCGCCGTCCATCCCATTGCGGTCAGCTTGCCGGTATCTAAAAGCTTGCGCGGCGTACCGTCGGGCTTGGATGTATCGAACACAAATCGGCCTTCGAAGCCCACGACGTCGGCGATCAGTTCAGCCAGTCCGCGGATCGTCACCTCCTCACCGCTGCCGATATTGATCGGTTCCGGAGCCGAATAATGCGTCAGAACGAAGGCCAGGGCGTCCGCGAGGTCATCAACGTGCAGGAATTCCCGCAATGGCGTACCGGATCCCCAAATCTCCACCGAGTCACGGCGCTCCATTTTGGCGGTATGCATTTTACGCAGCAAGGCGGGCAGCACATGGCTTGAGTGCAAATCGAAATTATCATTGAAGCCATAAAGATTGGTCGGCATCGCCGAGATGAAATCGCTGCCATATTGCTGGCGGTATGCTGCGCACAGCTTGACGCCGGCAATCTTGGCCAGGGCATACCATTCGTTGGTTGGCTCGAGGGGGCCAGTCAGCAGCGAGTTTTCGTTGAGCGGTTGCGGCGCCAGCTTGGGATAAATACAGGAAGATCCGAGCAGCAGCAGTTTCTCGCAACCAAGCCGATGCGCGGCATGCAGCACGTTCGCTTCGATCATCAGGTTATCGTAAAGGAAATCGGCCGGATAGGTCGAATTGGCCAGGATGCCACCAACCCTGGCCGCGGCCATGACGATGGCCTGTGGCCGATGCGCCGCCATCCAATCATTGACGGCCGCCTGATTGCAGAGATCCAGCTCCTCGCGACCCGCCACGAGCAAGTCGCAGCCTTCCGTCGTGAGCCGACGCAGGATCGCCGAGCCGACCAGGCCCCGATGCCCTGCCACCCAGATGCGCTTGTCGCGTAAAGCGTACATATTCCCCTCAAGTCCCACCCAGTCCGTTATAGCGGGTCACTCGGGGATTTCTACAGACGGCTTGAGCGTAACGAGGCGAAACCGCAGCAATCGCGCCGCCTCGGACGTCTGGTATCCGATGGTTTGGGGTCCGACCGTTCCGGCCGGCTGCCATATCCGCGACGCCGCCGCAGGGCCTATCGATATGGCTGCCGCGGCAAAGCGTGAGCAGCGGACAGCCACTTGGCCGACACGCAGCCCAGGATCGCCTCGGCCGTCTGTGTCCACGTAACCGGCAGGAACGACCGGGCGACCTCGGCCTGCCAGGCCCGCAAGCCGTCCGGATCCTCGATCACCGCGCGAATCACCGCATAGGCGTCACTCGCGCTGTCGGCATCGATATACCGCACAAGACTGCCACCCGCTTCTGGCAACGAGGAACCGCGCGCGGCGATGCAGGGCTTGCCGAACGCAAGACTTTCCGTCACCGGCAATCCCCAGCCCTCGTATAGCGACGGAAACACGGTAAACAGGCAGCCACGATACAACGCCGCCAGGTCGGCGTCCGGCGCGTCCTCGATCAGCCTGATTTTGCCGTCGAGATAGTCCGAGTTTTTCAGCTGTTGCAGCAAATCGGCAACCAGCCAGCCGACCCGGCCGGCAAAAACCAGGGTGGGAACCTGCTCGCGCGGGAGATCGTCGAGCAACCGACGCCAGACACGAAACAGCAGCGCATGGTTCTTGCGTGCCTCGATGGTCGCGACGCACAGCGCGTAACTGCTGGCGGGCGGCAGATCCGCCTGAGCGTTTGGCAAGGTCGACGCAAGTGCGAAGCCGCTCCCCATCGGCACGATCCGCACTGGCGCGCGCAGGGCGATCGCGCTGGCGGCCGCGAAACGCTCGACATCGGCGGCCGTCGCGCGGGAGATCGCCATGACGACATCGGCTTGCGGCAGGACACTGGCAAACCAGGCGCGAAACAGCCGTACCAATCCGGGGTCGCACCACTCCGGCCGGCGGATCGGGATGATATCGAACACCAGAATGGCGAAGTGGAGTCCGAAACGCTTTTTTGTGCGCGCGATCAGTCCCGCATAGTCGGGTGACGACCACGGGGCGCCGAGCACGACCAACACATCACCTGGTCGTACCAAATCGGCGAATTGGGAGGCATCCGCCTCCACCATCGCCGCCCTCGGCCGCAACCGGGCGACAGCCGCCGCACCATGGCGCAGCACCGCGCGCAGCAGCGACATCATCGCCTTGATCGCTTCCCATTGTAACCTCACCACCCGCAGCGCGGGCTGCCGCAGATCAAGCGGCAGTCGATAGACCAAGCGCCGCAGTTGCAGGCGCCAGACCGGCTCCAGTCGGATGCCGCCGGCACGTGGCGCCGCACGCGCCTTGGACGCGACCGGTGTCGCCTCGGTCAGCCGGTCGAACAGAGCGGCGACACTCGTCCACGCGACCGGCCGAAAACTGGTGCGCAGCGAATCGCGCCGCAGAAATCCGACACGCACCTCACAATCCCGTTGCAGCGCCCGAAAAATCTCGAACGCGACACGCTGGATGCCGCTCGGTCGGCCATTGGCGACCACATATTCGAACAGATCCTCGACGTCAAACCACAGGCGGGCAATCGCTTGACCGGATGGCGCCGTGTCGGGCGTCACGTTCAGTGTTCACCCTCAAGGCCCACCCGCACCCGCCAGTCGGCAAGGACGTCGGCGAGGGTCTGCGACCACGGCACGCACGGCCGCCAGCCGAGCAGTGTCCGCGCCCGCGCGGAATCGGCCACCATACGCGCAACATCCTGGGCGCGGGCGCGGTCGGGCTCGCTGTGGATCTCAGCCGTAACACCCGCCAGCGCCAGCAACTCCGTGAGCGCGTCACCGACCCGCCGCGCAACCCCGGAGCCTATATTGAGAATGATTCCCGGCGGCAGCGTCTCGCGCCGCTCGATGCAGGCGAGGTAGGCGGCGCAACCGTCACGCACATCGACGAAGTCGCGCCAAACATCGAGATTGCCGACAGTCAGCCGCGGCGGTTGCCGTTCCGCCGCAATGCGCGCGATCTGGCGGGCAAAGGCCGGAATCACAAGGTCCGCCGACTGGCCCGGCCCGGTATGGTTGAACGCCCGCAGCCGGGTCAGCCGCAGCCCCTCGCCGAGCAACGCCCCCAGCGCCAGATCTGCCGCCGCCTTCGTCGCGGCATAGAGGTTACGCGGCGCGAGTGGCACCTCCTCGTCGATCGCCGGGCCGCCCGGGTCGCCCCCGCCATAGATTTCCGAACTAGAGACGAACAGCATATGGCAGGTCGGCGCATGCCGGAGGATGGCGTGCGCCAGGCGCAGGCTGCCGTGCAGATTAACATCCCAGCACCGCGCTTCGTCGGCACGTGCCGCCGTTAGCGTGGCGACGGCGGCAAGATGCACGCAGACATCGGGCCTCGCCTCGGCAACCAGGGTACCAATGGCAGACGGGTCACGCAGTTCGACCGGATCGGTCAGCAACGCGGCCGCCGGGTAGGCGGCCGCGATTGCCCGCTGCAGATGCCGCCCGACGAAGCCGCTGGCGCCGGTCAGCAGGATGCGGCGCGGGGGCGCGGGCGTCTCGGCGTCGGACATGTCAGGCGCGCAGCCGGGCACGATGGCGGGCAAGGTCGGCCTCGACCATCTCGGCGACCATATCTTCGAGCGAAATCGTGGGTTGCCAACCCAGCACACGGCGCGCCTTGCTGGCATCACCGAGCAGCAAGTCAACTTCGGCCGGCCGCAGCAGATCGGCGCGCACCGTCACGTGCTCCTCGTACTCCAATCCGACATGGCCGAACGCGAGGCGGCAGAAGTCGCGGATCGAGGTGGTGCGGCCTGTCGCCACAACATAGTCGTCGGGCGTGTCCTGCCGCAGCATCAGCCACATCGCCCGGACATAGTCGCGCGCGTGGCCCCAGTCGCGCCGCGCGTCGAGATTGCCAAGCGGCAGCTCGCGCGCGAGACCGAGCTTGATGCGAGCAACGCCGTCAGTGACCTTGCGGGTCACGAACTCGATCCCGCGCAGTGGGCTTTCATGGTTGAACAGGATGCCCGAAGACGCATGCATGCCGAAACTCTCGCGATGATTGACCGTCATCCAATGCGCGTAGAGCTTGGCCGCCGCATACGGCGACCGGGGATGGAACGGCGTCGTCTCGCTCTGCCGCGGCTCCTGGATCAGCCCGTACATTTCCGAGGATGAAGCCTGGTAGAATCTCGCCTCGGGCCGTGCGATGCGGATCGCCTCCAGGAGGTTGGCGGCCCCAAGGGCGGTGACTTGGCCGGTCAGCAGCGGCTGCTGCCAGGAGGAGGCGACAAAACTCTGTGCGGCGAGATTGTAGACCTCGTCCGGCTGGCAGGCACGCACGATGCGGATCAGGCTCGCCAGATCGATCATGTTGCCATCGAGCAGCTCGACCTGGTCGCGAATGCCAAGCCAGTCGAGCCGTTCGCCGACGACGTCCGAAGAGGCCGACCGGCGCATCATGCCGAACACGCGATAGCCTTGTTGCAGCATGAACTGCGACAGATAGGCGCCGTCCTGGCCGGTGATCCCAGTGATGAGGCAGCTTGGCATGAACGTCTCCAGTTCGGGCGACCGCCGCGCCACCGCGACGAAAACACATATTACCGCTAGCCGATACACAGCCCCGGCACCCGGCCGCAAGGCGGCACGTCAACCCCGCACATCTGCCCGGATCTGGAGCACGCGGTCGCGGTCTGGCGAACCGGATCAGGTCCGGCCGCGCCGACATGTCTCTTCCGACCAGTGGGGCGCCGCAGCACGCGCACCTGCGGGACGAACCGATCGGCCATGAGGTACCGGGGCATCGATGATCTGCCGAGGCCTGGAGCAGCAGCAGCCTGCCCGTCCGGCAAACGATCGTTTGCCGTCCGGTCCGCGTCTGTCCGTCAACCATCGACAAACGACGCAAACCCGGACAGACTGAAAGCCGGACGGGAAAACGGACGCTCGCAAAAATGGCGCTGGTCGGCTACGCGCGGGTCAGCACGCTCGATCAGGATGCGTCGCTCCAGCGCGACGCGCTGGCGGCGGCGGGGTGCGGCACGCTGTTCGAGGATCGCGCCTCCGGCGCGCGCACCGACCGGCCTGGGCTGGCGCAGGCGCTGGCGTTCGCACGCGACGGCGACGTGCTGGTGGTCTGGAAGCTCGACCGGCTCGGCCGCTCGCTTGCGCATCTGGTCGAGACGGTGGCCACGCTTGCCGCGCGCGGCGTCGGCTTCCGCTCGCTGACCGAGGCGATCGACACCACCACGCCGGGCGGCCGGCTGGTGTTTCATCTGTTCGCGGCCCTCGGCCAGTTCGAGCGTGACCTGATCCGCGAGCGCACCCGCGCCGGGCTCGCCGCCGCCGCCGCGCGCGGGCGCAAGGGCGGGCGCCGGAAGGTGGTGACCGAGGACAAGCTGCGCCGCGCCCGCCTGCTGATCGGCCAGGGGCTGACGGTGCGCGAGGCGGCGGCGCGGGTGCGGGTCGGCAAGACCGCGCTATACGCGGCGCTGGCCACCGGCCAGGCCGCGCCCACCACGCCCGCGCCCACCACGCCCACGCCCGCCACGCCCACGCCCGCCATGCCCGCGCTGGCGGCGTCATGACGGAGGCGCCGCCCTGCTTCGACGACGCGTTCCGGCGGCAACTGGAAGAGCTGTTCCGCTGGCGGCGGGACGTGCGCCGGTTCCGGCCGGACCCGGTGCCGCCGGCGCTGCTGGAGGCGCTGCTGGAGGTCGCCTGCCTCGCCCCCTCGGTCGGGCTGAGCCAGCCCTGGCGGTTCGTCAGCGTCGACGACCCGGGCCGCCGCGCCGCCGTGCGCGACAATTTCCGGCGCTGCAACGACGCGGCGCTGGCGGCACAGGCGGCCGACCGGGCCGGGCTCTATGCGCGGCTGAAGCTGGCCGGGCTCGACGACGCGCCCTGCCAGCTCGCGGTGTTCGCCGAGCCGGCGCCGGCGCAGGGCCACGGGCTGGGGCGGCGGACGATGCCGGAGACGATCGCCTACTCGGTGGTGATGGCGGTGCATACGCTGTGGCTGGCCGCCCGCGCCGCCGGGCTCGGCGTCGGCTGGGTGTCCATCCTCGACCCGGAGCCGCTCGCGGCCCTGCTCGACGTGCCGGCGCACTGGCGGTTCATCGGCTATTTTTGTCTTGGCACGCCGGAGAGCGAGGCGGACGCGCCGGAGCTGGAGCGCGCCGGCTGGGAACGCCGCCAGCCCGCCGCGACCCGGCTGTGGCGCTGACCGGCCGCACGGGTGGCGGGGACTTTTGCGGGATCGGCAAAAAACCATCCACAGCCGGCCGGGGACTTTTGTGGGGCCGGGCGGGGACTCTCGCGGGGCCGGCGGACGGTCCGACAAGGCGCGCGGGCAAGAGTCCCGGGGACTTTGGCGGGACAGACTAATAGTAGACTCACTAATAGGCTTCCCTAGTACTCCCCGCAAAAGTCCCCGGCGACTTTTCGACTTGGTTTCGTCACACTTGCGAAAGCGAGGTTAACGCAACGAAGCCAGTGGCGGCGGGGTAAGGGCCAATGGGCGCCATCCACGACCTGATCGAGACGCAGGGCAAGCAGGGGGCGCTGCTGGCCGATATCGACCGGCGCGTCGTCGATGTCGCGCTGCGCTACATGGGCGACGAGGACGGCGATGTCGGCTTCGTCTACAGCGGCTGGGCGCAGGCGGCGCTGCCGCACCGGCGGCTGCCCGACGACGAGGTCTGGCAGATCCAGACGGAAAAAGTCACGCTGCTGGTCGAGCCCGGCAAGCGCATCGTCGCCGACGGCAGGCCGGTCTCGGTCGGCGTGCCGTATGGCTCGCGGGCGCGGCTGATCATGCTGTATCTGCAAACCGAGGCGCTGCGCACCGGCTCGCGCGAGGTCGAACTGGGCCGCAGCCTGCGCGGCTGGCTCGGCCGCATGGGCATTCCGCACGGCGGCAAGTCGATCAAGGAAGTGCGCGAGCAGGCCGAGCGGATCTCGCGCTGCCGGCTGACGTTTCACATCCAGCATGGCGGGCGGGCCGGGCTGATGAACCAGCACATCGTCGACACGGCGATGTTTTTGGGCGGCGACGACCCGGCGCAGGGGGTGATGTTCGTCGAGACGGCGCGGCTGTCGGAGACGTTCTTCGAACAGTTGCAGCGCCATCCGGTGCCGATCGAGGAAGCGGCGATCCGGGCGATCAACAACAACTCGATGGCGCTGGATATATATTGCTGGCTGGCCTACCGGCTGCATGTGCTGCCGGCGAGCCGGGCGATCACCTGGAAGGCGCTGCACGCGCAGTTCGGCAGCGGCTTCGGCCGGCTGGACCATTTCCGGCCGCGCTTTTTCGAGAACCTGCAACTGGCGCTGGCCGTCTATCGCGACGCCAAGGTGGAGGTCAGCGGCAAGGGGGTGGTGCTGCAACCGTCGCGCCCGCCGGTGGCGCCGAAAATCGCCTCGATCTCCCGCTAAAGTCCCCGCGCCGGGTGTCCGCGCGCCAGTCCCGCAAGAGTCCCCGCCCTCAGAGCCTCTTCGCCCACGCGACGATCCGCGCCGCGTTGCCGCGCCAGGTGAAATCCCGCGCGATCAGCGCCTGGCGGGCCGCCGCACCGAGGCGCTGGCGCAGGGCGGGGTCGGCCAGCAGGCGGGCGACCGCTTCCCACAGCGCGCCGGGCCGGTCCGGGTCGAACAGCAGGGCGGTGCGCTCGTGCGCCAGAATTTCGCGGATGTTCGGCTGATCGGGGGCGACGATGGCGCGGCCGGCGGCCATGTAGTCGAACATTTTCAGCGGCGACGCATAGGCGACGACACGCGGCTGCAAGGAAATGTCGAAGGCAGCGACCGCAGCCGGCACCTCGGCGTGGCCGATCAGACCCTCGAACTGGACACGATCGGCGATGCCGAGGGTGGCCGCGAGCGCCCGCAGGCCGGGCAGGGCAGGGCCGTCGCCGATCACGCGGAAGCGCAGCTTTGTTGCCGCATCCGCCGCCATCGCCCGGATCACCTGGTCGAGGCCGTGCCAGTCGCGGACGAAGCCGACGAAGCCGAGCACGGGAAGCGGGTTTGGCGGTGCCGGGACGACGGAAAACCGGTCGAGCACGACGCCGTTCGGCACCACCAGCACCTGCGCCGAAGCGACGCCTGCGGCAAGCAGGTGGCCGCGCAGCACCTCGCTGACCGCCAGCACCCGGTCGGCCGAGCGCCAGACATGACGCTCGCAGGCCCGCGCCAGCGCCGCCAGCGCCAGCCCGCCATGCTGGCCGCGCTCCTCGGCGAGCGGCGCGTTGACTTCCAGGAACAGCGGGATTTTTTGCCAGCGCGCCACCCAGGCGCCGGCCAGGAAGAAAAGATTGTAACGTTCGTACAGCAGGTCCGGCCGCAGCCGGCGGCTGGCCCAGTACAGGCGGACGGCGGCAAAACCATTGTAGGCGAGTTCAAGACATTCGCCGAGCACGCCGGGCAGGCGGCGGCGCAGCCATGCCACCAGCCGGCTCTCGCCGCCGAAATCGGAGGCGTCATAGAAGCCGGGACCGACGACGAGAACCTCGTGGCCGAGGGCACGAAAGGCGGCCACCAGTTCCTCGACATGCACGCTCTGCCCGTCGCGCGACTGGATGCGGTGGCTGTAGAGGATGCGCACCTGTTCTCCTGCTTCCCTCGGAAGGTCCAAGGATGGCGCCGCTGCGGCTGCTGGTGTTCTCGACGCTGTTTCCGAACGCGGCGCAGCCCAATCACGGCATTTTCGTCGAGACACGGCTGCGGCATTTGCTGGCGACCGGGGAGGCGACCGCCACCGTGCTGGCGCCGGTGCCATATTTTCCGTCCGCCGACCAGCGTTTCGGCGCCTGGGCCCGCTATGCCGGTGTGCCGCTGCGGGAGCGGCGCCACGGCCTCGACATCGACCACCCGCGTTACCTGGCGATCCCCCGGATCGGCATGTCGGCGGCGCCTGTTCTGCTGTTCTGGGCCAGCCTGCGCGCTGCCCGCCGGCTGCTGGCGGCGGGAGAAAAATTCGCGCTGATCGATGCGCATTATCTGTATCCGGACGGGGTCGCGGCGGTCTGGCTCGGGGCGGCGCTCGATCTGCCGGTGGTGCTGACCGCGCGCGGCTCGGACGTGACCCAGCTTCCAGACTTTGCCATCCCGCGCCGGCTGATCCGGGGCGCGATCGGCCGTGCCGCCGGTCTGGTCGCGGTCAGTGCGGCGCTGCGCGACCGGCTGCTGGCGCTCGGCGCCGACCCGGCGCGGACGATCGTGCTGCGCAACGGCGTCGACACCACGCTGTTCCGCCCGCCGGCCGACCGGGACGCCGTCCGCGCGGCACTCGGCATGGCGGGGCCCACGCTGCTGTCGGTCGGCGCGCTGATCCCGCGCAAGCGGCACCATCTGGCGATCGACGCACTGAAACTGCTGCCGGGGACCAGCCTGGTGATCGTGGGGGAGGGGCCGGAGCTTGCGTCGTTGCAGGCGCACATCGTGGCCGGCGGGCTCGCGGCGCGGGTGCGGCTGGCCGGCCCGGTCGCCCATGCCGAGCTGCCCGCCTGGTACGGCGCCGCCGATCTGTCCGTGCTTGCCTCGGCGCGCGAGGGCTGGGCGAACGTGCTGCTGGAATCGATGGCCTGCGGCACGCCGGTCGTTGCCTCCGACATTCCCGGCAACGCGGAGGTGATCCGCGAGGCCCCGGCCGGGCGGATCGTCGCGGCCAACACAGCAGAGGGTTTTGCGGATGCGATCGGCGCGCTGCTGGCCGGCCCGCCGGTGCGCGATGCCACCCGCGCCTACGCGGAACAATTCGGCTGGGAGGACACCAGTCGCGGCCAGCTCGCGCTGTTCCGCCGGGTGTTGACCGCGGCGCCAGTTAGCTCATGATTTTTCGCGGTCGCGCGGGAGCACCTCAATTGCCGCCTGTCGCAACCACGCCAGTGTTGCTGCCAGTCCGTCGGGCAGGGAAGTGGTCGCGCGCAGGCCGAGGCGGGCGGCGGCGGCGCTGGGGTCGCCGACCGACCGGGCGATATCACCGGCGCGGGCCGGCCCGTGCGACAGCTTCGGCGACAGCCCGCACAGCCCGGCCAAAGTCCTGGCCAGCTCGAGCACGGATATGTCCTGGCCGGTGCAGACATTCAGCACCTCGCCGCCACCGCCTCCCGCCAGCAGCCGGTCCATTGCCGCGCGAAAATGCGCGACCGCGTCGCCGACGAAGACGAAGTCGCGGGTCTGCGTGCCGTCGCCGTCGATGCTCAGCGCCGCGCCGGCCAGCAGCCGCGCCGCGAACAGCGAGACCACGCCGCTGTACGGCGAGCCCGGGTCCTGGCGCGGCCCGTAGATGTTGAACAGCCGCAGCCCCAGCGTCGGCACGCCATGCACCCGCCAGGCGACGGCGGCGTGCAGCTCGGCGGCGAGCTTGTCCGCGCCGTAGGCGGTCAGCGGCGATGCCGGCAGGGTCTCGGCCGCGACCCGCCCGCCCAGGTCGCCATAGATCGCCGCCGAGGAGGCGTAGACCACCGGCAGCCGGGCGGCCCGCGCGGCGTCGAGCACGGTGATCGTGCCGGTCAGATTGACCCGGTGCGTGCCCAGCCAGTCGGCGT
>Ga0116226_10000960_pt1 | contig 25186 bp, 20 predicted proteins | sample S1TSphfallax_FD_89692 | JGI IMG/M metagenome (GOLD analysis project Ga0116226, IMG submission 89692) | Host-associated microbial communities from peat moss isolated from Minnesota, USA - S1T2_Fa - Sphagnum fallax MG | ecosystem: Host-associated > Plants > Peat moss > Unclassified | place: USA... | reverse complement strand
GCCGATACATCGGTGAACACAATAAATCCTCCAAGCCGTTCGTCTGGACAAAACCAGCCGACGTAATCCTTGCTAAACTACAGCGACTTTCTGTTGTATCTTCTGTATGACTCAGTGCACTAGCGATTGCTAAGCCCGCCGCGGCGCCGGCCACTTGTGGCGATCCAGATGGTCCGCTCGCGATAGTTACAGGTCCATTGCAAGGCGTTTTCTTCTCGTAGCCTTGAATGACGTACAGTCGTGCGTAATTGGGTTTGGCCATGAAATTGCGACCGTCGCGCTCGTCATCACCGCTTGCTATTTTACTTGCTCCACCGGTACAGCCGATCAAGAGCAATGTAGTTGAAAAAACAAGCAAAACCTGAGAAACCAATCGCATTTCTTTGTGCATTTTAATCCCCGTGGCGTGTTTGGTCGACCGGTCGGCTTAGCTCAACGGCTGCGATTTCGTAGAAAGTGAATTTCGGCCCATTTATATTTTTACCCCAACTTACAGCGGCTTGCCCAGCCGGTCTTCTGCCATATCCCATTCGCTAACCTGCCCGGTGCTCCTACGGACAGCATACCATCCGAGAAGTGTGCTCCCACAGATCTCACCACGCGGTAGGTGGCAGGCAGCGCGAAGCGCGATGACGAAAAAATCTTCAGTCGGCACGACTTCACATCCCCATTCAGTAACTGGTCCAGCGACATTTTGGTCAATAATTGATGCTGTGCGCTCCTTCAAGACAGTGCATGCCTGAACCTCACTCGTAATGGTGCCTGCGGCCGTGGCGGGTTCAGTCTTTGCACCGACTGCAGTCGCGACAAGGAACGCGACGCAAAAAATTTTAGGACACGAAACCAAAGACAATTTCTTCCGTCTGAATCAACCGTAAGAAGAACATATAGTCGGTGAGGGAGATAAAAATCGCAAGCTGGCGAAGGGCCGGTAAGGGTCAATGCCGGCCCTACACTCCTATCGAGTCCGAGAAATTCCCCATGAACTTGCCAGATGCTTCATACCAATTTTGGGATAATAGGTTTCGGCAGCAGGCGCCGCCACCAGAATGAGGTTGGTGCAATTACCGGCAACTCTGTGCGTTTCGTCAATTAGGCGCTTACCTATTCCTTGGCGTTGATATGCTCCGTCGACCGCTAGGTCAGACAGATAGCAGCAGTAGGCAAAATCAGTGATCGAACGCGAGATGCCGACCAGGCGGCCCAAATCTCTTGCAGTTACCACAATATCAGCATTTCTCAGCATCTGGTCGAGACGCTCAAGGTCGTCGACAGGACGGCGCACCCCAAGCGTCGAGGCAATGAGGACGTCACGGAAGGCTTCCGCGGAGAGATTTGGCTCAAGAGCGTAGATTATTTGCACGGCAATACCACTGTACCGAGAATATCGTGCTTAGGCGAGACCCCTTGTACAGTAACAATGATGATGCAGCTCAGGATCGGCGGTGATCGAGGACTGTGGTCACGGAGCTCCCTCTCGATATCCCGGCCCGCGCAGCACCTTGCCGGGCAGCAGGCCGGTCATCTTGCCGTCGGCAATGACCGGTGTGCCATTGACCAACACGAAGTCCATCCCTTCGGACAATTGATTGGGCGACTCAAAAGTCGCCTTGTCGCGGATGGTTGCGGGGTCGAACACGACGATATCGGCCCACATGCCCTGCTTCAGCACGCCGCGGTCGGCGAGACGTAGCTTTTGCGCCGGGAGCGCCGAGAATTTGCGGATCGCGTCGCTCAAGGTCAATTGCTGTTCCTCGCGGACATATTTCCGTAAAATCCGCGGGAAGGTGCCATAGGCGCGGGGATGGGGATGCTCTTCGCCCAGCTTGCCGTCGGGTGCGGCGCCGGATGAATCATTGTCGACCGACGTCCAAGGCTGTTTGAGGGCCAGCAGCACATCGCCCTCGTCCATGCCGAATATGGCGGCCTGGGTGAAGGCCTTGTCCTGGATCAGGATATCGCACAGCGCATCGATCGGATCCTCATGCCAAAGCGCTGCGATCTCGGAAAGCCGCTTGCCCTGCAGCGGCAGTAATGTCGGATTTTGCACCACCGAGATTTGGATTCCTTCCGGGCCGGGAACCTCCTGCCATTCATTGTCCCAGTCGCCGCCCGGTGTCAGCATATCCTGGCGGATGCGCGCCCGTTGCCCCGGATCTGCCAGCCGGGCGAGCAGTTTGGCGTCGCCACCATCATGCGCCCAGGGCGGAATGAAGGCCGACAGCGAATTGAACCAGGCAGTATAGCCATAGCTGTTCGCGCTCATCTCGACGCCGGACGCACGCACCTGTTCGATGCGGGCGACTATGTCCGGCATGCGGCCCCAATTGGCTTTGCCGGCGGCCTTCAAATGCCAGATCTCGACAGGAATATGCGCCTCGCGTCCGATACGGGCCGCCTCATCAATGGACTGAAGCACGCCATCGCCCTCGCTCCGCATGTGAGTGGCGTAGATGCCGCCCAGTTTGGCGGCCTCGGTCGCAAGCGCGATGAGTTCCTCGGTCTTGGCGTAGGGGGCCGGGGCATATTGCAGCGAGGTGGACAGGCCGACAGCACCGTCCTCCATCGCCTGGCGTACCAGCCCTTGCATGCGCTCGATCTGCCCGGCATCCGGCTGGATGTCGTCATCGCCCAGCACCATGCGCCGCACAGAGGTGGCTCCGACATAGCTGGCAAGATTGATTCCCATGCCCTTTTTCTCGATACGGGCGAAATAGCTCCGCAGCGTGCGCCAGTCGGGTTTGATGCTATAATGGTCATAGCCTGGCTTGTCGGCGGCGATTATCGCATCATTGAGCGGGGCGACCGAGCTACCCTCGCCAGTGATCTCGGTGGTAATCCCCTGATAGATCTTCGAGGGCAGGCGGGGGTCGACCAGGATGGTCAGCTCGGATTGACCGAGCATATCGATGAAACCGGGTGCGACCACCTTACCAGCGGCATCGATCCGGCGGTTGGCGGGCAAGCCGGCCAGACTACCGATGGCGGCAATTCGCCCTTCGCGAATGCCGATATCGCCGTCATACCAAGGTGAGCCCGCGCCATCGATGATGTGGCCATGCAGAATAACCACATCATAGGGTTCGGGCGCTGCCGCGGCCGCAGGAATGGACAAGAGACAGGCGCAGGCCGCAAGACAGCGGCGCAGCGCGCTACTTTGCCGGTACGAGGTTTTCCTCTGAAGCAATATCAGCCTCGCTGCGCGTTTTGTGATGATCAGCGCCCAGGATAATATAGACCGCCGGAACCACGAACAAGGTGAACAGGGTGCCGATCGAGAGGCCAGATGCGATCACCAGCCCGAGATGGGAACGCGACACCGCGCCGGCGCCGGAGGCGGTCAACATCGGGATCACGCCCAGCACCATGGCCGCGGTGGTCATCAGGATCGGGCGCAGGCGGATACCCGCCGCGATTTCGATGGCTTCCCGCTTGGTCTTACCGAAGAGCTTCTGTTGCTCATTGGCAAACTCGACGATCAGAATGCCATGTTTGCTGATCAGCCCCATCAGCGTCACCAGCCCGACCTCGGTATAGATATTAAGGGTCACATGGGCCGCGCTGCCGATCAGGATGAAGAACAAGGCGCCGGCGATGGACATCGGAACCGACACCAGGATGATCAGCGGATCGCGAAAGCTCTCGAACTGGGCCGCGAGCGCCAGGAAGATGATGATCACGGCGAAGGCGAAGGTGGTTACGAAACCACTGGATTCGCTGATATATTGCCGCGACTGGCCGGCGTAATCGACGCCGTAGCCGGGCGGCAATTCGGTCTTGGCCAGTTCTTGCAGCTTGGCCAGGGCGTCACCGACAGTGATACCGGGCATCGGCACACCCTGGATGATGGCGCCATTGAGCTGCTGAAAATGATTGAGACTTTCAGGAATGGTCTTCGTTTCGATATGCGCGATGGTCGAGAGCGGGACGGACAGGCCGCCAGCCGTATTAATATGGTAATCCAGCAATTGGTCGGTGGTCCAACGCGACTGCTGCGAGACCTGCGGAATGACCCGATAGGAGCGGCCGGCGAGGCCGAAATAATTGACATAGCCGCCGCCCAGCATCGACCCCATCGCCGTGCCGACGTCCTTCATGGACAGGCCCAACTGTGCCGCCTTGTCGCGGTCGATCACCAGCACCCCCTGCGGCGCGTCGATTTTGAGATCGGTATCGAGAAAAATGAACATGCCGGTCTTGAACGCGGTCTCAAGAAAATGCTGCGCGACGGTGTTCAACTGATCGAAGGGCAGGGTTGTGTCGATCACTATCTGCACAGGCAGTCCCTGGGCTCCCGGCAGCGGCGGCGGCTGGAATACGACATTCTTGCTACCCGCGATACCAGCCAGATCCTTCTGAAACAAAGGCTGCAGGTCGCGCGTGGTGCGGGTCCGCTCGTCCCATGGCTTCAGCACCATGCCGGCGATGGAATTGCCGGGCGAGTCGATCTGAAACACGGCCTTGTCTTCCGGAAATGACGAGATGATCTCAAAAACCGCATGCGAATAGAGCTGGCGCTGCGCCAGGGTCGATGATGGAGCGCCGGTGGTCAGGGCGATCAGCACGCCTTGATCCTCCTCGGGGGCCAATTCGCGCAGCGAGCCGGCATACAGGAAATATATGCTGCCCAGCACCAGCAGGGCGAAAGTGAGGGTCACCGGCAGGAAATTGAGGCTGCCATGCAGGGACCGACGATAACGGCCGGCCAAGCCCTCGAAGCTGCGATCGATAAAATGGACCAGCCGGTTCTCCCAGCCGTTTCCTTCCGGATCATGACGGCGCAACAGACGCGAGCACATCATCGGCGACAGGGTCAGGGCGATGATTGCCGAGACGGTCACCGCGGCGACCAGGGTGAAGGCGAACTCGGTGAACAATGCGCCGGTCAGTCCGGCCTGGAAACCGATCGGCACATAGACCGCAACCAGAACGATCGTCATGGCGATGATCGGGCCGGTCAATTCCCGCGCCGCCTTGACGGAAGCGACCATCGGCGTGTCGCCATCCTCGATATGGCGGTTGACGTTCTCGACGATAATGATGGCGTCATCGACCACCAGCCCGATCGCCAATACCAGCGCCAGCAAGGTCAGCAGATTGATCGAAAAGCCGAGCGCCAGCATCAGGGTAAAGGTACCGATCAGAGAAAGCGGTATCGCGATGACCGGGATCAGCACCGTGCGCGGCGAGCCAAGGAAGGCGAAGACCACAAGGGTCACGATCAGCAACGCCTCCAACAGCGTACTTTCGACCTCGGAGATGGCGCTGTTGACGAATTGAGTTGAGTCATAGACGATCTGTCCCTGCATCCCTTGCGGGAACTGATTGACGATATCCGGGAAGATCGCGCGAACCCCTTTGACCACATCAAGGAGATTGGCCGCCGGGGCCACTTGAATGCCGATATAGACGGCGTTCTTGCCGTTGAACGCGACGGCGGACTCATAATCATCGGAACCAAGATGGACCTCGGCCACGTCAGAGAGCCGGATGATGGCGCCATTAACCTGGCCGATCACCAGATTTCTGAATTCATCCAGCGAATGCAGGCTGGTGGAAGCCGACAGATTATACTGGACCATATTACCCTTGGTCGTACCGACCCCGGCGATATAGTCGTTATTGGCGAGCGCCGTGCTGACATCGGCGGCTGTCAGCCCATGAGCCGATAATTTGTCCGGATCGAGCCAGGCGCGCAGGGCGAAGTTCTTGGCGCCGATCACTTCAGCCGTCTGCACGCCGGTCACCGCCTGCAATTTCGGCTGAACGACCCGGATCAGATAGTCGGTGATCTGGTTCGCCTGCAAGACCGTGCTGCTGAAACCGATATACATCGCGTCCAGAGTCTGGCCGATGGCGACCGTCAGCACCGGCTGCTGCGAGCCGGCCGGCAATTGGTTAAGCACCGAATTAACCTTCGTATTGATCTCGGTCAGCGCCTTGTCGGCGTCATAATTAAGCCTGAGATTGGCGGTGATCGTGCTGATGCCGCTCTGGCTGGTCGAGGACAGGTAATCGATGCCATTGGCCTGGGCGATGGCGTTCTCGAGCGGCGTGGTGATGAAGCCGGCAATCACGTCGGGATCGGCGCCGAAATAGGTCGTGCTGATCGTCACCACCGCGTTCTGCGTGCGCGGATATTGCAGAATCGGCAAGGAAACGGCGGCGCGCAGGCCCAGCACCAGGATCAGCAGGCTGATGACCATGGCGAGCACGGGCCGGCGAATGAAAAGATCAGTAAATTTCATGGGAACCCTCTCCCGGCGGTAAACCGCCGATCTTCGCTCAATTATCCGGTGTGCTGGGGGTGGCGCTGTCCGACGGCAGGATCTTGTTGTTGACCACCACCGCGGCGCCATTCCTGAGCTTGAGTTGCCCGGCCGTGACCACCTGATCGCCAGCTTTCACGCCGGTCAGAACAGCGATCTGGTCGCCCCGGCTCGCGCCGGTGGTGACGAAGGTCTGCCGGGCGATCAGCGTTCCCTCACCTTGCGCGTTCTTGCCGGATCCATCGATGATATAGACGGTCGCGCCATAGGGATTGAAGGCAATGGCGGTGGACGGCAAGGTAATCTGCGGCTTGGGCTCGCCCTGCAACACGGCGACCTTAGCGTACATGCCAGGCACCAGTTTATGATCGCCATTATCGAACTTGGCGCGCACCTGCACATTGCGGCTGCTGCTATCGACCTTGGGCGAGATGGCGATCAGCCGACCGGCGAATTTCTCCGCCGGGAAGGCGTCGACCCCGAGATCAACCGTCTGGCCGATCTTAAGGCTTGAGAGGCTCTGTTCCGGCAGAGTGAAATCGACATAGATCGGGTCGAGCTGCTGCAAGGTTACCACCACCGTGCCGACCGCAAGATATTGCCCGAGGTCCACCGCACGGATACCCAGGCGGCCATCGAACGGCGCGCGCAGAACCTTCTTCTCGATCACGGCGCGCTGCTGCGCCACCTGGGCCTGGGCGCTGCGGAGAGTGGCGGCATCGCTGTCGACCACGGCCTGACTGATCGCCTCCGCCTTCAATTGACGCAAATCGCGCTGGTAGGTGACATCGGCCAATTGCGCGCTAGCCAACAGAGACTCCAATTTGGCCGGGTCGTCTTCGCCGCGCAGGCGCAGCAGCACCGTGCCGGCCTTGACCTCGTCGCCCGAATTGAAGCTGATCTGATCGACCACGCCGGCAATATCGAGCGAGAGATCGGCGCCATTGATGGCCCGCAGGCTGCCGACCGCTTGCAGCGTCGGCTGCCAGTTCTGGTTACCGGCCACCACCGTTGCGACGGTCTGCGGTGCGCCCTGCATGGCGCCGATCCCGGCGGCGATACCCTTGGCGCGCATTATCTCGAAGCCGTAAACCAAGCCACCCAGCACTGCGACGGCGACGAGCATGATGATCATGCGTTTAATCATGGAACTTATGCTCCGTTCAGAAGAGAGGGGCGATCAGGTCGGGTTTGGGCGCAGCCGTGTCCGGCCGGTTCCACCAACCTCCGCCTAAAGCTTGAAACAAGGCCGCCGTATCCGACAGGCGTGCCGCTTGCGCCTGGACCAGGGCAATCTGCGCCTGAGACTCGCTGCGCTCGGCGTCCAACAGGACCAGATGGCTGATGGCGCCATCGCTAAAGCGCGCCCGCGCCAATTTCAGGCTGGCGGATGCGGTCCGAAAATAGGCGTTCTGCTCGTCAAGAGTCTCAGCATCGGCTTGCAGGGCGCGCAAACTGTCGGACACATTGCGGAGCGCCCCCAGCACAGTGCTGTCATATTGGGCCCGCGCTTCATCGAAATAGGCTTGCGCCGCGTCACGCCGGTGACCGAGCGCACCACCCTGAAAAATCGGTTGGGTCAGGGCGGCGCCGAGACTCCACGCCCCATTCCCCGGCGTGAACAGCTTGCCGGCTTGCGCCGCGGCGGAACCCCAATCGGCCGACAGAGTCAGCTGCGGCCATTGATTGGCCACCGCGACGCCAATCTCGGCGCTGGCATAATGCAAGGTAGCGCTTGCAGCCTGGATATCCGGGCGTTGCTCGACCAGCTTCGCTGGCAGGCTGACCGGTAAATCGGCCGGCAATGTGAGGTCATCAAGGGTGAATTCCGCGTCGATCGCGTCAGCCGGCGAGCGCCCGGCGTAGGTCGCCAGCAGATGCCGCTGCTGATCGAGCTGCTTGCGGAGATTGGGCAGGGTGGCGCGGGTCTGGGCGAGCAGGCTTTGTTGCGACAGGACATCGGTCTTGGCGGCGCCGCCCAGGGTAAACTGGTTTTGCACCACCTTTGTCTGTGTGTCTTCGGCCGCGATGATCTGTTCGGTCGCCTTGATCTGGGCGCGCAGGGATGCCTCCGTCATCGCGGTCGTGACGATATTGGCGGTCAGCGACAGGACCGCCGCCTCACGCTGCCAGCGCTGATAAAGGGCTTGCGCATCGGCAGCCTCAATGCCGCGCCGGGTCCCGCCGAAGACATCGACATTGTAGGATACGGACAGGTTTGCGGTGGTGACGTTATAAAGCTCTGAAAAAGCGGGCAAGCCCTGGGCAGCGCCGCTGGAGCGCACCCGCTGCTGTTGCAGGTCGGCGCTGACCGAGGGCAGCAGATTGCCGCCCTCCGCGGCCGCCAATTGCTGCGCCTGGCGCAGGGCCGCATCGGCCGCGCGCAGATCGGGATTGGCGGCCAGGGCCTCGCGGATCAGCCGATCCAGCGCCGGTGAGCCAAACAGGCTCCACCATTCGCCTGGCAGATCGGCGCCATTGGCGAAACGCTGGGCGGCGCCGAGCTTGCCATCGCTCTGCTGCGTTGAGGCGCTCAGCGGCGTTTTATCAAATCCCCGATCCGCGGGGGCGGCCGGCGCGACAAAATCGGGACCGACGGTGCAGCCTGCCAGAAACAAGACAAGGCCCGCGCTGAGCAGTGTTGCCGGGCGGAGTGAGGCAGTATCGGAGCGCATCAAAGATAAGCACTTTCACCAGTGACACCGTTCCGGCGGACCTTGTGAGTACCGTACGGTTCGGTCTGAATTTCGGAAATATGGATTTCCCGAACCGGGACGTCAAGGTAAAACTGTACGGTTTAGTCGAGGGGGGAGTCCCCTGCCTAGTCACTTTTGGAAAACTTGGCATTAAAATCGGACAAATGATCTTTCAAACCGGAAATTTTGTCTAGGGACGAAAAAAATATCATTAAAATTTTATCGTCATTGAATATTACGGCGTATCCGGCAGTCCTGATATAAATTATCGATCTCAAAAAGTGATGAGTTTATGAATATTGTTGAAAAATGAATTAAATTCCTTTAATTTTGACGATGTTTATTTTGAAAACCACCCTAGCGTGACATCGTGGTTCGGTCGGCTATGTCTTCCCCTCATCCTCATCCGGGCTCCGCCCAGGTCAGAAAAAGGCCAGTGAAAAAAGGCGGCATAAGCCGACTGGTCGCTTGGGAGTGGTGCATCGTTCTTGCCCTGCTCAGCGGGCTGGGCGTCACGCTGCTGATCATGTCGCGCGGCCCGGATCCGAAAAATCAGGCTGATGCGCTGGTCCAGCAGATGAAAGCTGCGGCATTGGGTCGGCCCATGGGCGCACTGATCTTCGCCCACTATCCGTCGGTCCAGCGCGGCGCGCGCGAGATCCTGGTGAGTATCGACAAGATTCCTCCCAAGGTCTGCGTTCTCGCAAGCTGGGACCTCTATCGTCTCGGAGCGATCACGATCAATGGCGTGGCGCCGCAGCGCGTGTCCGCGGCCAAGCTGGTCGAACTCTGCAATGACGGCGATTCAGCGACTTTGACCTGGGCAACCCGGCCGGCTTCGTGAAAACTGTCTGATCTCACTCCGCGCCAGCGCACTTGAGCTTGGCTGTGCTTTTGTGGCTGGATCGGCAAGGATAGGGAGCAAACAAAGTGACGGAGTGATTGCCAAACATGTCGTCGCCAGAGATGGTCATTATTCTCGACAAGGTGAATAAGTGGTTCGGCCCCGCTCATGTCCTGCGGGACATCAGTTTGTCCGTGCGAGGCGGTGAGAAGTTGGTCGTGGCCGGTCCTTCCGGATCGGGCAAATCGACCATGATCCGGTGTATCAACCGTCTTGAGGCGCATCAGTCGGGCAGCATAACCGTCGATGGAATTGAGCTTACCGGCGAGGCCGATCGAACCCGCGCGGTCCGTCGCGATGTCGGCATGGTCTTCCAGAACTTCAATCTGTTTCCGCATCTGACGGTCCTGGAAAATCTTACTTTGGCGCCAGTCGTGGTGAAGAAACAGATGGAACGCGAGGCGGTTGATCTCGCCATGCATTATCTGACGCGGGTCAGAATCCCCGATCAGGCGCAGAAATATCCCGGCCAATTGTCGGGCGGCCAGCAGCAGCGGGTCGCGATCGCGCGCGCGCTCTGCATGCGCCCCACTATCATGCTGTTCGACGAGCCAACCTCGGCTCTCGATCCGGAGATGATCAAGGAAGTTCTCGATGTGATGACTGAATTGGCAGAAGAGGGCATGACCATGCTCTGCGTCACCCATGAGATGGGCTTCGCGCAACGGGTCGCCGACCGGGTGGTATTTATGGCCGATGGCCGTATCATTGAGGAGAACACGCCGCAGGAGCTGTTCAATCATCCACGCGAAGAGCGGACCCGCCAATTTCTGCAACAGATTCTCCGGCCCTGATATTTAACATGCCGTACGACGATCTCTGGGTTTTTGGCTATGGCTCACTGATGTGGCGGCCGGGCTTTCCGCACCGGCAGGAAGCCCAGGCGACCCTGCGCGGCTATCACCGCTCCTTCTGCATCTATAGCCACGTCTGGCGCGGCACTGCCGAGCGCCCGGGACTGGTGCTCGGCCTGACCCCCGGGGGCGATTGCCGCGGACTGGCCTTTCGCGTCGCGGCGGATGACCGCGACCAGGTATTGGATTATCTGCATGAGCGCGAATTGGGGCTTTATGCCTACCAGCCGGTGACCCTTCCGGTGCTGCTCGAGGGCGATCGGCCGGCGCGAGCCTATTGCTTCGTCGCCGATACCGGCCACCCGCACTATGCCGGCGAATTGTCACTCGACGAGTCGGTGGCGATCATCATGGCGGCCGAAGGCAAGGGCGGCCTCAATCGCGACTATCTGATCAATACCGTGCGGGAACTCGATCGCCATGGCTTCGCCGAGCCCGAATTGCGCCGCCTGCTGGCCGAAGTCGCCCGCCGCACGGGCGAGATTGAGCAGGGCGGGGGGATTTAGCGAGCGGTTGAAGCTCGATCTAATGTCATCGCGCTCCAGGGATTGGCCGAAAATGAGGCAGTCTAGACAGACCCAAAATCAGATGCAGATTGGTTCTTTTTGGCTCGCATGCTGTCGTCAAAAAATCGACAGACATTGCGCCCGGCGCGTTTGGCGCAATACATTGCGGCGTCGGCGGCCTCCAGCAAACCAGCCGGATCCGACGAGTCCGAGGGGCAAAGCGAAATCCCGACGCTGCAACCGATTTCGATTGAAATCAAACCCGATTGGATCGGTTTTTGCAGTGCCTCGATGATGCGCTGAGCGAGACGAAGAGGCTCATCACGGGTATTTTCGACCCGGGTGATGGTCGCGAATTCGTCACCGCCAAGCCGGGCCAAACAGTCGCCACTTCTTAGTACGGCAGTCAGTCTTTTGCCAACTTCATGGAGCACCAGGTCTCCGGCGGCATGTCCATAATCGTCATTCACGGATTTGAAACCGTCCAGATCCAGAAGAAGAACCGCAAAGCGGCCATGGCCCCGCGTTGACTGACTAACCGCTTTCTCGAGTTCCTCAAAGAACGCCCGCCGATTGGGAAGTTCTGTCAGCATGTCGTGCCGTGCCAGATGGGAAATCTTCTCGGCATTTTCCTCCAGGAGGTCAGTCGACACCCGGAGACGGGCGGCGAGACCTTCCAGCTGGTCGGACCGATGGCGCAATACCAAGAGATAGGCCACCGCTATCATCGTCAGGAGAATACCGATCGGTAACGGAATGACCGCCGGAAATGCCCATGCGGCGATGCGAATTCCTTTTGACGGAAGGATAATGATCCCCAAGGCCTGATCAAAGATGGAAATACTGCCTTCCCAGTGGGGCAGAGCACGGAGTGCGGTCTCCGTCAGCGGAGGTCGCGCCGGATTTGCTCCCGAAACGCTGTAGATCATTCGATCGTTTTCCTTACCGCTTGGATTGAAAATATAGATATCCAAGTCGGACAGCTGCTTATTTGCCGCCATAACCGCGTCGACCGCGATGGCGATCTCGAAGGTGCCAAAAACCAATCCATAGGGCCGCGTCTTGGCTCCAACCGGACCAGGGCCATTGGCATAGGCGGGAACGTAACTCAGGACGCCTCCGTTCGGGCGCGTTATGGAGACCAGGGTGAGGGGCAGCGTCGCAGCAGGCCGATCGAGGTCAATCGCCCTCTCGATGACCTGCCTCCGATCCGCTCTGAAAGCGAGGTCCAGCCCGAAGGGCGGTATCGCGGTCGTGTTCGAATTCACATACAGAACTGGGAAATACTCTGACCTTGCCCCGGCACGGACAACATGGCTGTCTGCGTCAATTTCGGTAATCTGGAAGCCCGGGATACCCGATTCCCTGACTTCCGTCTCAAAGCGCTCGCGGTCCACTGCCGCGATGCGCGGGGCCCATCCGGCGTCGCGCAATCCAATCAAATTGCCGTGCAGAGCTGCGACAAATTGGGAAAATTTGCCGCCGCTGATCGGGTGTTCGCTGGTTTCAATGAATGCGCGGATGCTGATCAGCAGGTTGTCGGCAATGGAAAGGTCCGAATTGATGATTGCCCCGAAATCCCTGGCTCGGTCTTGAAATTCGAGGATCGCGGCTCGGCGTTCCCAGGACGCTGTAACAAAGACCGCTCCTAGGGATGCAAAAATACCGACGACCATCGTTATCACGATCGGCAGGTTACGGACCAGTTTCACCTGCATGGACTCCCGAGCAGACACGTCTTGTGATAACTTGTCATATTCTGTTCGCCTGGGGTATCGGCATCAGTCCCTCAGCGACGCTATCGGAACTCGATGATCAAGAGCCCTCGCCGAGGCAATTTGATCGGACGCGGTTTTAGGCTATTTTGTGCCATGTTTCTTTTTCGCCTGTCTGTCCTGCTGGCTGTTGTGGCGACCGCCGGCTGTGTCTCGCCGATGTCCGAGCCGAAAGCGATCGATCGTCCGACCGAGCCGATCGCTGCCAGGAGCGAACCCGAAGTGATCTCGGGGACAAAGCAAGCGGGCGAGGCTGACGAGACCGTCATCACCCGTCAGAAGCCATCGCCCAGCCCGCCGCAAGCGGCACGGCGCAGGGCGCTGCCTCCCGTCGCACCACCGCCGCCCCCCCTGCCGAGCACTCTGGGCGATCAGCCGATCGAGGAACTGGTCATCCGTCCAACCACCATGACCGGCTTCTGGACCCTGACCGCCTCCCATAGTATCGATGTCGATATCGGCTTGTTTTCCGGCATTCAGATCCGCTATGGCGGCGAATTGCGCGACCGCAGTATCTGTTGGGCGCAACAGCGCGGCCATTCCCTGACGTTACAATGCAGTTCAGGCGCCGCGATGAAGACGGCGGAGGGATCGGTCGATGATGACGGCATCACCGTACGCTGGTGGGCCGGACCGGCGACCATCATCTTCTCCGGTAAATTCACCGAAGCCGGCAAGATCAGCGGCGGTTTCAGCGGCGGCGTGGTTGGACTCAGCGTCACCGGCAATGTGCCGGCGACTTTGACCAAAATAAATCCGCCCGCGCCCGCCGCTGAGCCGGACCGTCCGACCGCTGTGCTGCTGCGGGGCGTGTGGGACGATGTGCGCACCGGGCAATTGACGCCAGGACGCTATGAGGGGGCGGCGATCAAACGGGTCGCGGCGGGGCTCAGTCCTGAAAGCGCCGCCAATCCGCCGCTCACCTATCTCTATCTCGGCCAGATCCTGATCCGCTGGCGCAAGGAACAGCGGGAAATGACGGAGGATGTTTATGTGCTGGATACGGCGCACGATCGCCAGCTTTGCCGTATCGCCAGCAATGAACAGGGTCAGGTGATGGATTTCAATTGCGGGACATTGGCGAAGTAACGTTCATGCCGCCATGGTCTCCAGGGTCCAGGGGATCAGACTGTCCATGGTGTTTGCCAGCGCTTGATCGAAGGCGGCGACAATCTGTTCGATGTGATCGCCCGTGGCCACTGCCCGCCCCTCGAACAAACGGGTCGCGATAATCTGCCGCCGGAGGCTGTGGGCGAGCGAGGCGACCAAACCGATATGGGCGGTAATTTGACCGCCCCGTCGCTCGGCCTGAAAATCCTGCAATAGCGAGGTCAGCAGGAAATCCGGCAGTGGACCCGGCATGTTCTGGGCGGTGACCTGCAGGAGGGTGCGGTTCTGAAAGGAGCGGATGATCAGCAGCTGCAGCATGTCGGGCGCGCGGTCGACCCAATCGGCCTCATCGAAATATTGCAGTTCGAATTCGTCGGGACGGGTTGCGATTCGCTCGCTATCCAGGGATTTGAGCGCCTTCGGCAGGGCGATCGCGAGGGATCCGCCACCACCGGTGGGCGCTTGCTTTGGGGTGGCGCGCAGGCCGAATGTCCGCGCGGCCTCACCGCCGCCGCAGGCCGAGAGGCAGGCCAGGCTGCCGGCCATGAGGCCGGTGAGGCCGGCTTGGCTGAGAAAATGACGCCGTGTGAGCAGAGGGTACCGCATCTTGCTTCCTATTTCACCGGAATGCCTTGTTGCTTCGTGCCGACCAGGAGACGTGACGGGTCGCGATCCAATTGATCGATCACATCGGTGGCGCGGCGCACCAGAGTCCGGCTGTCGGCGATCAGGCCGGCCAGGTCGTAGAGCGACCCATTGGCGAAATCATTGATGCCGCCACGATTTTCCGCCACCAGCAGCGCCAGATCGTCACTCAGCTTGCGCACCGATTGGGCCGTGATAGTGAGATTGGCGATCGCATCGCCAATCGGCTGGCGGTTATCGGAGAGGGTCTCATCCAGGGTCTTCAGCATGTGCGCCAATTGAGTGCTGGCATCAGTGAGCGAGGTCAGGATCTTGTTGAGCTCGCCGCCATGGGCGGCGAGATTACCGGTTACTTGATCGATATTATCGAGGATATGCGCCACTTTCTGCTGATTGGCAGGCGACAATGTGGCCGAAAGCTGGTTCATGGCATTGGTTGCGGCCGCCGCCAATTGCGGCAGGGACTCAGCGGTATTGCCCAGCGAGGCCTGCAATTGATCGAAGGTGGAGGGCAGGGAGGGAATCTGCGGATAGGGTAGTTTGCTCGGCGCCAGGCGGGCCGCGCTGCCGGGAAAGAAATCGAGCTGGACCACCTGTTGATTGGTGATCAGGCTCTCCGGATTGATCTGCGCCCGCAGCCCCTGGCGGATCATTTGCGCCATCAGCCGCGCCGGCGCCCCGTCATCCTCTTCTGCGGTAACCATCTTGCTGGGATCGATGTCGATCAGCACAGGAATTTCCGTTTGCCCGGTCTCCTTGCTGTAATGCACCTGCAGACCGGCGACCCGGCCAATCGGCACACCCTTGAAGGTCACCGGCGCGCCGACGGTCAAGCCCTTGATCGCATTTTCAAAATAAATCACGAAGCGGCGCTTCTCGGCGAACCAGTCGCCGCCGCCAAGAAACAGCAAAGATGCGGTCAGCAATCCGAAGGCAACCAGAACGAAGGCGCCGACCAATGTCGGGTTGGTACGCTTAGCCAACTTGTTTCCCCGTGAAACCCCGATCCGACCCGCGCGTCAAAAAGGCGTGTACGGTCGGGTCCCGGCAATCATGCAGCAGCAGATTCGGATCACCCAAGGCGATTTGCGTTTTACTGAGCGGATCGAGAAAGACCGAATTATTACCGATGGCGAAAATGCTGGCCAATTCATGGGTAACGATCACCACCGTCGCGCCAAGATTGTCGCGCAGCGCCAGGATCAGATCATCGAGCCGCCGCGAGGTGACCGGATCGAGCCCGGCCGAGGGCTCGTCGAAGAACAGCAGATCGGGATCGAGCGCAATGGCACGCGCCAGCCCGGCGCGCTTCTGCATGCCGCCGCTTAATTCCGACGGATAATAATCCTCATAGCCGGCAAGTCCAACCATCGACAATTTCAGACTGGCTAATTCACGCACTTCGAGCGGGCTGAGATCCGTGTAGCGATTGATCGGGACGGCGACATTTTCCGCCAGGGTCATGGAACTCCACAAGCCGCCGCTTTGATAGGTGACGCCGATCCGCCGCATGATGTTCTCGCGCTCGGTATCGCCGCAGCCCCAGATGCAGGTGCCGTCAAATTTGACGCTGCCGGTCGCCGGACGGTCGAGGCCGATGAGATTGCGGAGGAGGGTACTCTTGCCGCTGCCGCTCGGCCCCATGACGATGAAGATATCACCGTGGCGGACCGAAAAATTGAGATCATGCTGAATGACCAGATCGCCATGCATCGAGGTCAGATTGCGCACCTCAAGATGGGGCGGCAGATCTGTCGGTTCGGTAAAGTCGCAGATACCCATCTCAGATCCCCAAAAAACTGGTCATAACCGTGATCACCGCATCGGTGGCGATCACCAGCACGATACTGAGCACCACAGCAGAGGTGGCGGCCCGTCCGACCCCGGCGGCGTGGCGCTCGGCGGCCATGCCGCACCAGCATCCGGTGATAGCGACGATGGCGCCGAACAGGATCGCCTTGAACAGACCGAGACCCAGATCGGTAACTTTGACCGCGTGTTGTGTCTGGCTCACATAGAGCGGCCAGTCGATGCCGAGGTGGAACGAAGCCAAGGCCGCCCCGCCCAGCATGCCGGCCAGGTTGGAAAATATGGTCAGCAGCGGCAAGGCGAGGGACAGAGCCAGCAAGCGCGGCAGGACAAGAAAATCCATCGGATCGATGCCAACGGTCCGCAAGGCCGAGACCTCGTCATTCAGTTTCATCGTACCGAGATTGGCGGCGTAGGCGGCCCCCGTGCGACCGGCCATGATGATCGCCGCCATCAGCGCCCCCATTTCACGGACCATGGCGATACCGACCAGATTGGCGACATAGACTTGCGCCCCAAACTTTACCAGCTGCACCGCGCCGATGAAAGCCATGATCAGGCCTACCAGAATACTGATCAGACAGACGATGGGAAGGGCGCGCGGCCCGCACTCGGTGAAGGCCTCGAGAAAATCGATGCGCCGGATCGCTGATCTGCCCTGAAGCATGCGACCGAGCGCCTGCACCGCCTCGCCGAAAAACCCCAGCATGGCAAAGCCGGTGGTGGCCCCGATCAGCAGCTTGTTGCCAAGGCGGGCGAGCGGCTCGGGCAGGACGCTGCGCCGACGCACGGTCTGGTCGGGGACGGCGAGCGCCAGGGTGATCAGGCGGGCGACATCCTCGGGCGTGCCGCTGCGGTCGATCACGATATCGCGGTCGCGCGCCGCTTTGGCGCCCCGCGTCAGAAATTCAATCAGGCTGCTGTCCCAGCCCAGCAGGCCGGAGGCTTCCAGTACGACGCTGCGGCCACGGGCGACGGTGGCGAGGATCTCCTCGACCATGTGATCGGGGACCAGGCCATGTTCGACTAGCCAATGGCCGGACAGATGGATCACCACGTCGCCCGACGCTTGTCTTTCCCAGGAAAGCTGCGGAGAGAAAATTCTGTCAGCCATGGCCTGTCAATCGGGGTCGAAGGAGATCGGAATCCGAAGAAAGATGAAGCAAAACAGCGGGCCGCAAAAGTAAATTTCTCGATTCGTCCGGCAGCATGACGTTTTCGGGACACGGATTGAGGAGACCTTGCGCGGACAATGGCGGCGCACGATCTGTTAACGGAACTTTAGACCTCTTCGAATTCCAGACTGGCCCATCACGCAAATCCCCCCCGCCCACCGAAAGGATCAGCGTCCATGAAGATCGCCGATATTCTTACCTGCCATTCCATGCCCGTCTTCAGCCCGAGTTATCCGGCCGGGCCCTATCATTTCAAGAACCGCGAATATCTGATCGTCACCTATGAAACCGATCCCGACGCGATCCGCGAAGCCCTGCCCGAACCACTTGAGCCCGCGCCCGGCAATCGCTGTTTCTATGAATGGATGAAGATGCCGGACAGTTCCGGTTTCGGCGATTATGAGGAGAGCGGGTCCGGCATCTTCGCGACCTATCAGGGGCAGCCCTGCAATTTCTCGGTGCAAATGTATCTCGATGACGAGCCGCCCATTACCGGCGGGCGGGAAATCTGGGGTTTTCCGAAGAAATACGGCGTACCTCGCCTGAAGGTGATCAAGGATACCCTGACCGGCACCCTGCATTATGATGAAGAGCGCGTAGCACTCGGCACCATGACTTACAAGCATGTCAGTCTGGAAAGTCACCTTCCTGATGTCGCGAAAGAGATCGGCAAGCTCAATGTCAATCTCAAACTGATCCCCGATGTCGATGGCAGACCGAAAATCGCGCAGCTGGTCGGCTATAATCTGACCGATATCGTCGTCAAGGGCGCCTGGGAGGGCCCGGCCCGGCTGCATCTGATCCCCCATGTCAATTGCCGGGTCGCCGATCTGCCAGTGCGCAAGATCATTGGCGGTCGCCATCAAATTGTCGATTTTACCCTGCCCTATGGCCGGGTTCTCCACGATTATCTGGTGTAAAAATGGCAAATAACGGCAATGGAATCAGACATATCAATCTCGCTCTGCAGGGTGGCGGCGCCCATGGCGCTTTCACCTGGGGCGTGCTTGACCGCCTGCTGGCGGAAGAAAAGCTCGCCATCGAGGGAATCAGCGGGACCAGCGCCGGCGCCATGAATGGCGCGGTCTGTCTGTCAGGCTTCGTTCAGGGCGGGCGCGAAGGGGCGCGGCGCGCCCTTGACGCGTTCTGGGGCGAGGTCAGCCGCTTTTCTCCGATCGGGCTGGTGCATCGGACAGCGATCGATGTCATGAAGGGCAATTGGAACACCGATCAATCGGCCGGGCTGACGGCGGTCGAGGCACTGTTCAACATGGTCTCGCCCTACCAGATGAATCCGCTGAATTTCCACCCGCTGCGGCCGATACTGGAAAAGATTGTTGATTTCGAAGCGCTGCAGAGCAGTCGCACGATGAAATTATTCGTCTCGGCGACCAATGTGCGGACGGGCCGCAACCGCATTTTTGACCATTCCGCCCTGACCGCTGACGCTCTGATCGCCTCGGCTTGCCTGCCCACCATGTTCCAGGCGGTGGAAATGGACGGCGACCCCTATTGGGATGGCGGCTACACCGGCAATCCCGCGCTCTACCCGATCATTTATGGATGCGCGTCGAAGGATATCGCCATCATCCAGATTAATCCGATGGAGCGCAAAGGCACGCCCAAGACCGCGGTCGAGATCATGAACCGGTTGAACGAGGTGACCTTCAACGCTTCATTGATCGCCGAATTGCGCGCCATCGCCTTCGTCCAGAGGCTGATCGATGACAATAATCTTACGGGGCACGCGGTCAATCGATTGAAAAAAATTCATGTGCATATGATCGGCAACGACACTCAAATGAACGCTCTCGGGACATCGTCGAAATATAATATCGACCGGGAGTTTCTCGAACATCTCAAGAAATTGGGCCAGGAATGCGCCGATTGCTGGCTGGCCGAACATTGGCAGCAGATCGGCAAGGAATCGTCCATCGATATCGGCAAATTGTTGCAAGGAGCAGAAGAATGACGACGAAAAAGAAGACCGCGATTGTCACCGGGTCGACCAGCGGTATCGGTTACGGCATCGCCGAGGCTTTCGCCGCAGCGGATATTGATATCGTGCTCAATGGCTTTGGCAATCCCGCCGAGATCGAGGCGCTGCGGGCCGGCCTTGAGGCCAAACACAAGGTCAAGGTGACCTATTCCTCTGCCGACATGACCAAGCCAGACGAGATCCACAAGATGGTGACCGACGCCGCAGCAGCGCATGGATCGGTCGATATTCTGGTCAATAATGCCGGTATCCAGTTTACCGCGCCGGTGGTCGATTTTCCGGATGAAAAATGGGACCAGATCATCGCGATCAATCTCTCGGCCGCTTTTCACGCCTCCAAGGCGGCACTGCCCTTCATGGTGAAGAACGGCTGGGGGAGGGTGATCAATATTTCGTCGGCGCACGGGCTGGTCGGCAGCCCGCACAAGGCGGCCTATGTCGCCGCCAAGCACGGCATCATCGGGCTGACCAAGGTCACCGCGATCGAACATGCCAATGACGGCATCACCGCCAATGCCATCTGTCCGGGCTGGGTATTGACGCCGCTGGTGGAGAGGCAACTGGAAGACCGGGCCAAAGAGAATGGGACCACCGTCGACCAGGAAAAGGTCGCCCTCGTCGCCGAGAAGCAGCCGATGCATCAATTCACCACGACCGAACAATTGGGCGGTCTGGCAATATTTTTGATCTCGGACGCCGCGGCGTCGATCACTGGCGCCAATCTATCGATCGACGGCGGTTGGGTCGCCGAATAATCGCCGGGGGCGTCCGGTCTTCTATGTACAGCCGGACGCCTTGATCCTAATGTTCGCTCCGCTCTCTTTTCACGAAAAGGTCGGACGACGTGCAAAAACACTCTTTGGCGAAGGATAAGATCAAGGTCCTGCTGCTTGAAGGCATTCATGAAAATGCCTTGCAGGAATTCAGCGACAACGGCTATGCGACGATCGACATTCTGCCGCATGCGCTGCCGGAAGATGAGCTGATCGAAAGAATCCAGGGAGTTCATCTGCTTGGCATAAGATCGACAACCAAGGTCACCGAGAAGGCGCTGGCTGCCGCCAATCGGCTGATGGCGATCGGCTGCTTCTGCATCGGCACCAATCAGGTCAATCTCGATACGGCGCGCCGGGCCGGTATTCCGGTCTTCAACGCACCCTATTCCAACACCCGTTCGGTGGCCGAACTGGTGATCGCCGAGATGGTCATGCTGTTGCGGCGCATCCCGGAAAAAACCCAGGCCGCCCACCAGGGCGTCTGGCAGAAATCGGCTTCCCATTCCTATGAGCTGCGCGGCAAGACGCTTGGTATCGTGGGGTACGGCCATATCGGTTCGCAGCTGTCGGTGATGGCCGAATCCATGGGCATGCATGTACGTTATTTTGATATCGAGCGGCGTCTCGCCATCGGTAATGCCCGAACCGCAGCGACTCTTGAAGGGTTGCTCAATGTCAGTGACGTCGTGTCACTGCATGTGCCCGCGACGCTGCAGACCAGGAACATGATCGGCGAGCGCGAATTGCGCGCCATGAAGCGCGGCAGCTACCTCATCAACGCCTCGCGCGGCAATGTCGTGGATATTGACGCGCTGGCGATTGCGCTGAAGGACGGTCACCTGCTGGGCGCCGCCATCGACGTCTTCCCCAGCGAACCGGCTTCCAATCAGGACCTGTTCGAAAGTCCGCTGCGCGGCCTTGCCAATGTCATCCTGACGCCGCATATCGGCGGATCGACCGTCGAAGCACAGGCAAATATTGGCATCGAAGTGGCGGAAAAGCTGATCAAATACTCGGATAATGGGTCGACGGTGGGCGCGGTGAATTTTGTCGAGTCGGCTTTGCCGGTCAAAGCAGGCGAGACCCGCTTCCTCCACATACACGCCAATGTGCCGGGCGTGATGCGTCGAATCAATGAAGTCTTTTCGAGCCGAAGCCTTAATATTTCAGCGCAATATTTGCAGACCGATCCCGAAGTTGGCTATGTGGTGGTCGATGTGGTTGGCGATCTTGAGGTCGGCGATATCATCACCGATTTGCAGGCGATCGAGGGCACTATCAAGGCGCGCTTTCTATACTGAGTATAAAATTATATCTATTGTGACGATTGTTGCATTGTATCTAGTGAAGTGGCATAGTAAAAAAATCAGGGATTCAAGGAAAAAAATTTAACGTTGGCCGTCTGGCGCCGTTTGGTGCCGGCCAGCGCGGCCCGGAAAGGGAGTATCGGCGCTTTGGTTAGGGATTATCACATTCTGGTGCTGGAAGACGAACCCGCAACCCGGGCCATGCTGGCATCTTTGCTTGAGGCAGAGGGCTTCCGCGTCAGTACCGCTGAACTTGGCTCGCAAGCCTCTGAGCTGACCGCCAATTATAACTTTGACCTGATCATCCTCGATCTCAATCTTCCCGACGAGGATGGGCTCTATATCGCCCGCGAGTTGCGCGCCAAGTCCGATATTGGCATCATCATGCTGACCTCGCGCAAGGAAGATATCGATCGGGTCGTGGGACTGGAAATGGGCGCTGATGACTATGTGACCAAGCCTTTCTTTCCGCGCGAGTTGGTGGCGCGCGTCAAGAATCTGCTGCGCCGTCTCAGTATGCCGCGCGGAGGCCGCCGCGTTGATGGCGTCAATGGCTATGACCTGCGCCTGTTCGACGGCTGGGAGATGGATCTCGCCAAACGTAGCCTGACCGATCCCACTGGCCGCGAGGTCAATCTGACCCGCGCCGAATTCGATCTCCTGACCGCCCTGGTGAACAGCGCCGGCCGAGTGCTGTCGCGCGATCAGCTGTTGGATGCCATCGGCAGCCAGTTCTGGACCCCCGTCGACCGCACTATCGACGTGCTGGTCAGCCGCCTGCGCCGAAAAATGGAAGCCGATCCCAAGGCGCCGACCATCATCATCACCAGCCACGGCTATGGCTATAAATTCGCGCCGACCGTGAATAACGGCTGAGGGCATGCCGCCAATTGCGCCATGCTGGGCTGCAAATGGCGGAATGCCCTGCGACTATTTCGGCGGTTGCCTGACGGCAATCGTGGCGGCGACCAGTTCCGCCGTGGCGGCGGCGAGGGTCCAGCCGAGATGGCCGTGGCCGGTGTTGTAGTAGACCCCGGGTAATTTTCCGAACCCGACCCGCGGCAGCATGCCGGGCAGCATCGGCCGCAAACCGGCCCAGGGAATCACCTTGTCTGTGCCGACCGCAGCAAAATGATGCCGCGTCCAATCGACCAACGGCTGAATGCGGTCATCGCGGATATCGCGGTTTTCGCCATTGATCTCGGCGGTACCCGCCACGCGCAGCCGGTCGGCCCCGAGGCGGCTGGATACGATCTTGGCCTCGTCATCCAGCAGGCTGACCCAGGGCGCGGCCTTCTGGCTGGCGGCGTCCTCGAGGGCGACAGTGATGGAATAGCCTTTGACCGGATAAATATTGACGCGATCCCCCAGCATGGCGGCGATCGCCCGGCTGCCGACACCGGCGCAGACCACGACGGCGTCGGCTTCCAGGGTCTGGGGCTGGGGCTCTGCCTCGCTGCCGATCCAGGTGATTTTGGCGCCCGCTTTATCACTTGTTATCGCCGTGACTGAGGCATCCTGCTGGAATATAACACCCTGGCGCTCACAGGCGCTGGCGAGTCCCCGGGTATATTTATGAATATCGCCGGTCGAATCGGACTCGGTGAAGAAGCCGCCATAATAGGTGCCGGTCAGGGCCGGTTCGATAGTCTTGATTTCTTCCGGGGTGACGGCATGGCGCTCAAGCCCGCCCTCGCGCAGTAATTCATTGACCTTGACCGCGTGATCGAAGCCCTTCGCCTGGGTGTAGATATGCAGAATGCCGCGCGATTCGTGATTAAAGTCGATCTGCTCGCGCTCGGCCCAGTGGAATAGGCGGTCGCGGGCGGCGATGGCCATTCTTACCGTCGCCACCGTGTTGTTGCGATAACTCGGGATCTGGCGGAGGAATTCCGCCATCCAGCTATATTTATGAAACGAGGGCAGGGGGTTCATCAGCAGCGGCGCATCCTTGCGCAGCATCCATTTCAGCCCCTTCATGATGGTCGAGCGCTGGTTCCAGACTTCGGCGTTGCTGGCCGATAATTGGCCACCATTGGCAAAGGAGGTTTCCATCGCCGGATAGCGATGGCGATCCAGAACGGTGACCTTGTAGCCGAGATCGACAAGGGCATAGGCAGTGGTGACGCCGGTGATGCCGGCTCCGATAACGGCGATGTGACGCATGGTCAGGCTCCCCAACAGATGAACGGATCCAGAGCGTCAGCGGCGCTCCGGCTTTCCCCATCTGTCTTTGTACCTGAGAGCTTACGCCGCGGATCAATCAGATCCCACGCTTTCCCCTTCGGTGGATGCAAACTACAAGGATCTCTCTCCAGATTGCCCAACCCTAGTGGTCCGATCCATATAGAAGGTACATTAAATATACCCTCTATATGGTGAATCGGCCCACCAGATCAATGCGCCAGAAAATTGCTGACATGGGAAGGGATCTTTGGAACGGGAGGAGGATGATTTTTCTGTCAGAGCCCGGCGATTAACCTATCTTAGGAAGGGAGACCGACCGATGGCCGGCTGTCTGGGAGATGGAGCAGAGATGCGCTGGCGCGGGACAGGCTGGGGCTTGCTGACACGGTGGATCTGTTTGCTGGCCCTCCCGCTGGCGTCGGGCGCCCGCGCTGATTGGTCGGCGGATAGCGAATGCCGCGGATTGCGCACAGAATTGCGACAGGAGGGTGACAACAAGGATTTCGCCCATGCCGCGACGACAGGCGCCACTCTGTTTTCACGCTGCGCCCTTGCCGCAGAAGAGTGGGATCCGCTGTCCTCCCAATTCGCCGCCGCGCTGCGGGAAAACGGTCACTATGACGAGGCCTTGGCTGTCGCCGAGCGCTGCGTCGCGCATCAGCCCCGATCACCCCATTGCCTGCTCGAAAAAGCCACTCTTCTCAACAAACTTGGCCGGCCGGCGGCGGCGCAACAAGCCTTTCAAGCGGCTCAGCGATTTGGCGCGACGGCGATGGACTTACCGGAAGAAAAGCAGACGGAAGGCACCGGAGCGCGACCACCCCATCCGGGTGCGCAAGCGGACAAAGCGGGATCCGGCTTCTTTGTCAATCGCGCCGGCGATATCGTCACGAATGCCCATGTGGTGGCCGGATGCGGCCACATCGAAACAGCGGATAAGGCGCCGCTGCAGATCATCGGGAAAGATGCGGATATCGACCTCGCCGTGCTGCACTCTGACCATGCGCCAGCTTCGGTCGCGACCCTGCGTACGGCTCCAGCGCCACGGGTGGGCGAGGACGTCCTCGCCTTCGGCTTTCCGTTGCCGGGGCTTCTCTCCAGCGAGGGCAATGTAACGGTTGGCATTCTGAGCGCGACGCGCGGAGTCGCCGACGATCCGCATGTTTTTCAGATG
>Ga0116226_10000959_pt1 | contig 25221 bp, 16 predicted proteins | sample S1TSphfallax_FD_89692 | JGI IMG/M metagenome (GOLD analysis project Ga0116226, IMG submission 89692) | Host-associated microbial communities from peat moss isolated from Minnesota, USA - S1T2_Fa - Sphagnum fallax MG | ecosystem: Host-associated > Plants > Peat moss > Unclassified | place: USA... | reverse complement strand
GACCTGATGCGGTGTGGTGAGCGCGATGATGCCCACCGCGCCACGCTCGGCGAGCAGAGCGGCACGCGCAAAGCGCGCCATCGATTTGATCGGTCCCGAGATCCCGGCAGGCCCGCCGCTCAAGACCACGGCGATCTTGCCTTTGAGATCGACGCCGGCGAATTCGTCGTAACCCTGGTCGGGCAGGTGTAGTCCGTAGCCCAAGAACACCAGCGGTGCATCGAGTGTCTTGGGCAGGGGCGCACCGCCCGCCGAGATCCGCGAGTCCTCGCCCAGGGCCAAGGACGTGCTCGACCCGTCCGGGCTCAGCAGGCTCAAGTCCGAGGCAGGTTGGTCCACCGACTGCTGCTCGAAGAGCACCGGCTGCAGATAGCCTTGCGTGCCGGCCGGCGTCAGGCCTTCGGCCTTGAAGCGCGAAATCACATAGTCGGCGGCCCGGCGATAGCCGTCCGAACCGGTGGCGCGTCCCTCCATGCCATCGTTCGCGAGGGCGGTGATGTCGGCCCACCACTGGGTCGCGGCCTTCGAGGATGCAGGCGCCGCGGCGGCGGAATAGCCGAGCACGCAGAGCAGGGCGGCGATGGGCAATCGGCAGCGGGACATGGCGTGCTTCCTGGTGAACGGAACGGGTCATTTTGCCGAATGGCCGGCAGAGGGATGTTAGAATTTACCTTCCATCCCAAATTCAAATTATTCAGGACGTTCATCATGACGGCAATGCGGTTACGGACGATTGCGTTGGTGAGCTGCCTCGCGATCAGCTCGGCTTATGGCTCCGGGCTCGACGATCTCAGCAACAAGGATGCCTCCCTCGGTATCAAGGGCGCGCTCGATCAAGGCGCCGAGTCGGCGATCGGCAAGCTCGGGGTGCCGGGTGGATTTTTGAACAATCCCGAGGTGAAGATTCCGCTGCCGCCGGCCCTCGAGGAAGTCGCCAAGGGCATGCGCATGATCGGCCGCGGCAAGGACGCCGACGAGTTGGTGGTCACCATGAATCAGGCGGCGGAGCAGGCGGTGCCGGAAGCGAAGGAGCTGTTGGTGAACGCCGTGCGGACCATGTCGATCGAGGATGCCAAAGGGATCCTCACCGGCGGCGATGGTTCGGTGACGCGGTTCTTCAGGGAGAAGACCGCCGCGCCGCTGACGGACAAATTCCTGCCCATCGTCACGAAAGTTACCGCGCGATTGGGCTTGGCGCAAAAGTACGATCAGTTTGCCGGCGAGGGCGTGAAGCTGGGGTTGGTCAAGGGCGATGCCAGCAACATCGAACGGTATGTCACCGGCAAGACGCTCGATGGACTGTATCTCATGATCGGTGAGGAAGAACGCACGATCCGGCAAAACCCTGGCGCTGCCGCGAGCGCGATCGTGTCGAAGGTGTTCAGCGCCTTGCGGTGACCGAGCTCAGGTGCCTGTCGGCGCACACGCAGGTACCCGCCGACTTTATGGCCGATCGGGAAGACAAGGCAACGTCTGACCATCCGCTCACGCGCTCTCCGCCAGAAACCCGCCCGACTGCCGGCGCCACAGCGCCGCATAAACGCCCGGGTGCGACAGGAGCTGCGCATGCGTGCCCTGCTCGATGATCCGGCCGGCATCGATCACGGCGAGCCGGTCCATGCGGGCGATGGTCGATAGTCGATGCGCAATGGCGATCACGGTGCGGCCCTGCATGAGTTCATCGAGCTGCTCTTGGATCGCCGACTCCACCTCGGAATCGAGCGCGGAGGTCGCCTCGTCCAGAATCAGAATGGGCGCATTCTTCAAGATCACCCGGGCGATGGCAATGCGTTGGCGTTGACCGCCCGACAGTTTCACCCCGCGCTCACCCACATGGGCATCGAAGCCACGTCGACCCTGCCAATCAGCGAGTTGCTCGATGAAGTCGAGCGCGTGCGCCCGCCGCGCAGCGGCAATGATTTCATCCGCCGTCGCGTCGGGGCGCCCATAACGTAGATTGTCGCGGATCGAGCGATGCAGCAGCGAGGTGTCCTGGGTCACCATCCCGATCTGGGCGCGCAGGCTCTCCTGGGTGACCCCGGCGATATCCTGGTCATCGATGAGAATGCGGCCAGCCGAGGGTTCGTAGAATCGCAGCAGTAAATTCACGAGCGTGGACTTTCCCGCGCCCGAGCGGCCGATCAAACCCAGCCGCTCACCCGCGCGGATGGACAAGTCAAAATTGTGCAACACCGCGCCGCGCTCGCCCTCGCCCCTAACCCGGCCGTAGTCGAAGCTCACGTGCTCGAAACGAACCGCGCCCGCTCGCAGCTCGAGGGGTACGGCCCTGGGGAGATCCGGCATCTGGCGCGGCACCGCAATCGAGCGCATGCCATCCTGCACCACGCCGACGTTCTCGAAAATGCTGGTGATGCTGGTCGCGACCCAGCCGGAAATGTTGGCGATCTGCCAGGCCAAGGGCAGGGCGGTTGCCACCGTGCTGATCGGCACGCGACCCGCCTTCCAGGCAAGAATCGCGAGCGCCCCCGTGCCCACCAGCATGGAGGCGTTCATCAGCGACAGCGACAGACTCCATTGCGTGATGAGACGCTGTTGCAGGTGAAAGGACTTGGTGTGTTCATCCACCGTCTCGCGCACGAACGCATCCTCATCGCGAGCCCGGGCGAACAGCTTCACGGTCAAGATATTGGTGTAACTGTCCACCACCCGCCCCGTGAGGTTCGAACGTACCTCCGACATGCGCTGCGAGCGCTCGCGCATGCGCGGCACGACGATGCGCAGCAGCGTCGCATAGCAGGTGAACCACAGCACGATGGGTATGGCGATGTGCCAGTCCGCCCGCGCCAAGAGAAAGATGGCGCTGCCGCCATAGACCAGGATGTACCACACGGCGTTGGTGCCCTGGACCACGCTGTCGCGCAGGCTCGGGCCGGTTTGCATGACGCGATTGGCGATGCGTCCGGCGAAGTCGTTCTGAAAGAAGGTCCAGCTCTGCCGCACCACATGCCAATGGCTTTGCCAACGAATCAAATTGGTGAGGCTTGGTGTCAATGCCTGATTGGTGACCAGGTACTGCACCAGGAGCGCGATCGGTCTCACGACCAGCAAAACGCTCGCCATGCCGAGCAGTTCCCAACCCGCATCGCGGAACAACGTGGCCGGCGCTGCGGATGAGACCAGCGCGATCACCCGACCGATGAAAACCGGGATGGTCGTGTCGAGCAAACCTACGGCGAGGCCGGTTGCGAACAGGGCACCGATCAGGCCCGGCGTTTGCCGGACGAAGTGCCAATAGAACCGCAGCAGGGCACGGGGACTATTGACTTCCGGCGGCGGCGAGTCTGGCGGCAGCGCGGTAGGCGCCACCAGGAGTTCGAAAATGCGGAACAATTCGTCGTTTACGCCATCCGGGAGTAGCGGTCATTCTACCTGTCAAACGGGTGCGCGCGCATCACGGCATCCGCGTACGCGCCCTTGACGCTAACGCCGCGAGTTCAGGCCCCAAATCGTCGCGGTGAGCACGGTGGCGAACGCCACCCAGCCGACAAGCGGCAGACCCGCTCGCGAGGCCGTTCTATCGATCGGCTTGGCGGCCTCGACGAAGGCGACGCTGCTGGCAACCAGGGTGGCCGCGGCGAGCGTGCTCTGCCCAAGGTTGCGCCGCTTGAAAAAAAGCCGGCTCCAGCCGCCGATCATGAACACATTCCAACCGAGCAATGCCAATGCCTTGGTTCGCTGCGCACTCGGCTCAGCGCGTAGCAATCGGTAGGCCGCCGTGGCCAGCGCCGCCTCGATGGCGGTCCAACTCACGGGAAAAGCCCAGTCGGGCGGTTTGAAGGCGGGCTCGCGCAGGGATAAATACCAAGCCATCGTCCGCGGGTGGTTGGGTGAGGGAGTGCTGCCGGCGCTGAGCGCCAGCGGCACGGTGAAGGCGCACGATGCCACCGCGGCGGCGGCCGTCGCTGACAGCGTCGGAATCTTGAGGTTTGAAGTGTTCATGGCGTAGATATGCGCGAAACCGGGGCTTCAGTAAAGGCATCCGGCACTCGAGTTGATGAGGGAGAAAACTGACGGATATCAGCTTCCTACAGGCATTAGCGAAATTGGCCGGCTTTTCGAATGCGCCCCGTTGAGTCGAGGATCTGCCATCCGACATTTCAACGTTCACCTGGAGCGCGCCATGATGAAAACAAAATCTCGAGCCAAGAAGCGTGCCACTTCTACCGGAGTGAAGCGATGGTCGGCCAAGGTCATGGCGAAGAGCGATGCCATGGACCTCGAGTCGGGCGTATTCAAACTGCGCAGCGCGACGGCTGTGGCGCGTTCGTTGAAACGTTCTTCGGAGACAAGTCACCGTCGTAAGTCGAGTCCCTTTCGCTCGGCCATGTCGATGCTGAATTTCGAGATCAATCGCGCCGGCAAAAATTTGAGCGCTGAGAGATTGCGCATATTGAATCAAGCCAAGCAAGAATTGCGCAAGCTGTTTGGCAGGCCGCCCGTCAAGACGGACTGAATCGGCCGCTGCGAATCACCGGCGCTTATGGAGGCAATCCTCGAGGAACTCGCGGATCAAGATTTGCTCGAAAAGGTTCGTGCTCGGCTGGCATCGAATTCCGTCCCGGTCAATGTCGACATTGAAGACCTCTAAGAAGGCTCAGAAACCTCACGCTAACAAGCCTGAGAGCTCCGTCCCCTCAAGATTAGGCGGCGCGCGCCGTTAACTGAATCGTTAAAACTGTTGGCAGGATGCCATGAAAGCGATTCCCCAAAAAGACGGCTTCACGCTCGCCCAGAAAGTTGTGGGCATGGTGATCTGCGTCATCGTCTGCCTCGCCGTGGCGCTGTGTGTGAACTTGAGTGTGGCGCTCAGCGACTATGCGGAACGTATTTGCATCGAGCGGCAGAGCGCCAACCTGCGGGTGGCCTGGGACGTGTTGCACGGCTATGGCGAGGGGTTTCACGTCACTGACGGCAAGCTCTATGTGGGCGAACACCCATTGAACGGGGATCTCGCCGCGGTGGACAAGATCCAGGACTTGGTCGGCGGCGTGGCAACCATCTTCATGGGCGATGAGCGGGTCGCCACCAACGTGAAAAAGCCGGACGGATCGCGCGCCGTCGGCACCAAGCTTGCCGCCGGTCCCACCTATGACCAAGTGCTGCTGAAAGGCCTGCCCTATCACGGCGAGGCGGCGATCTTGGGCGAGAATTATCTGACTGCCTACGAGCCCATCCGCAATGCATCCGGTGGGGTCATCGGCGTTCTGTTCGTGGGGATTCGCAAGTCCGAATACTTTGCCGGCATCCATACGCTGCTGTGGCATTCCGCTTTGTTGACCTTGCTCGTGACCTTGGTCGTGGTCACAGTCTCGGTGCTCGTCACGCGGCGCATGTTCCGGCCACTCGACTCCTTGCGGCGAGCGGCGGAACGGATGGCGGCAGGCGATACGACAGTCAAGATCGATTGCACCGAGCGCCGCGATGACATCGGTCGACTGGCGCTGGTGCTGCAGAAACAGCAGGAGACGGCGCAAGCGAAGGCGCGCGCGGAGGCGGACAACGCCCGCAGCGAAGCGGCGCGCCTCGACTTGCTGACGGCCAATGCAGAGGCGGCGCGGACGCGCGAGTCTGAGGCGCGCCGCGTGCTGGAGGAGCGATACGCGGCCGCTGCGGAGCAGCAACGTACGGTCGCCGCGCTGGCCACTGGGCTCGATCAACTCTCCAGCGGCCGATTGCGACACCGGATTGCCACGCCCTTCGCGGCGGAGTACGAAAAACTACGCGGCGATTTCAATGCCGCCATGAAGAACCTCAGCGATACCTTGGCGGCCATCGCCGATGGTGCCGAGAGCATCCGCACGGCCACCGAATCGATCCGAACCGATACGTCGGAACTCGCCGACCGGACGCGGCTGCAGAGCTCACGCCTGGCGACGACGATGGCCTCCCTGGGCCGGGTCACCGCGGGAATCAGCCAGACGGCGAGCGCCGCCTCGACCACGCGCATCACCGTCGATGCCGCGCGCAATGACGCGCAGAAGTCGGCCGCCGTGGTGCGTGAGGCCATCACGGCGATGAGTCACATCGAGGATTCATCGAAACAGATTCAGCAGATCATCGGCGTCATCGACGACATCGCCTTTCAGACCAATCTACTCGCCCTCAACGCAGCGGTGGAAGCGGCGCGAGCCGGCGAACAGGGTCGTGGCTTTGCGGTCGTCGCCACCGAAGTCCGGAATTTGGCGTCGCGCAGCTCCGATGCGGCGAAGCAGATCAAGGCGCTCATCCTCCGCTCGAGCGAGCATGTGGCGAGCGGCACCGTGCTGGTCGGTGCCACAGGCGAAGCGCTTGAACGCATCGCGACACAGGTCGAGGAAATCAACGGCATGGTGCGGGAAATCGACAGCAATGCCATCGCCCAAGCGGGTGAGGTGCGCGAGGTCGAGGGGGCACTCAATGAGTTGGATGCGCTTACCCGACAGAACAACTCCATGGTGGAGGGGTCGACCCGCGCCACCGAAGCGTTGGTCGAGTCGGCGGTTACCTTAAGCGAGCGATTGCAGCGATTCGAGTTGCAGCCCGGTGATGAAACGGCACGAATGGCGCGCACCGCGAGCCCCGCGCGCCGGCGCGCCTGACCAAACAGGCCGCGGCCGGGCGCGCGGCCGATGTTGGAGCTAGCGCGAGCCATTCCACCACCAAAGCGCGCCGAAGAGCGTCAGCATGGTGACCGACGCGACCAGCTTGGCGAGGGTTCCGAAGAGCAATCCGAGCCAGGCGCCCACTCCCACCTGGGTGGATCGCAGCACGCTCGTACCCGACAGTAATTCCCCCAGCACGGCCCCCGCGAAGGGGCCCACCAGCAAACCGGGCAGGCCGAAAAAGAGTCCAACAAAAGTCCCTACCAAGGTGCCCGCCACCGCGCGCGGACTCGCGCCGACGCGTTTCGCCCCGAGCGCCCCGGCGGCGAGATCGACGGCGAGTCCGGCGATACCGATCGAAGCGATGCCCAAGAGCCCCCAGAGACCGACGTGGCCATAGTGATCCACTCCGGCGATCAGCCAGATACCTGCAAAAAGGATGGGGATGGCCGGTAGGGCCGGGATGATGGCCGCGATCAGACCGAGAAGGATCAGGGCAACGCCGATGAGAGTCAGCAGGGCATCCATGCGACCCGATCATAGGGTGTCAGCCGGCTAGTACCCAGCGCATCTCGCGAAAAAGGGTTCGAATTCGGTCGCGGGAGCCCTCGTCGGCTTTCATCACCCAAGTGAAGCAGACCAGGGAAAACACGACTGCGCCGAACAGCAGGCTCACCAAAATAAAGGTGCCCAGCAAAAAGAAGGCCGTTGCCCGCGCGATGAGGTATGTACCCATGATGTTATTGTTAAATAGTCAGTCACTCATTGTCTATCGACCCAGGGCCCGTGCGGGTGTGGGCGTTGCCTGACAGCGCTGGAGAGGATTCCCTGCCTGTGATACTTTCTGCCGCGTCGAGCGCGGGTAGCCTGCCGATGAAGGGATCCATCTTTTGTCAAATGAAGAGCTTTACGTCGAATTGAACAAGGTGTTCCGCGAATTGTTCATGGATGACAGCATCACGGTCACGCCGCAGACCTCGGCCAAATCGATCGAACATTGGGATTCTTTCAACCACATCAATTTGCTGTTGGCCATCGAGATGCATTTCGGCATCACGATCTCGGCCAAAGAGGTTGAGAATCTTGTCAACGTCGGCGACTTGGCCGCCGTGATCGAGCGCAAACTTTCGTGATCGAGCGCAAACTTTCGTGAGCGCCGGCGAGTGAGCGCCGGCGAGTTGGATTGGTTCCCGAAGGTCGAATCCTGGTCGGCGGATTTAAAGCGGCTGTCCGCCGAGACCGAGCCCCCCGACTCTTGGAGCCGTTTGGTTGCCTTGGCCAATGCGCGGCTCGATTTTCTGCAAACCCGGAATCTCGATTCGGTGCTGCAGAAACTTCACGGGGATGTGCCGCCGCCGCATTTGCAAACCAAACCGGTTCGTCTTGCGGTACTCGCAAGTTCCACCGTCACCCAGGTGCTGCCGGGCATTCGCGTCGCGGCACTCCGGCGCGGGATCTGGTTGAAAACCTATGAAACCGATTACGGTCAGTATCTTCAGGAGTTGCTCGACAAGAGCTCGGCGCTGCACGCGTTTGCGCCGACCGCGGTGTTATTGGTGCTCGATGCGCGACATGTGCTGCGCGGTGCATCGCCCGCGTTCAGCGCCGCCGATGCGCAAGGGTTTCTCGATCGAAGCGTGTCTGAGTTCGAGCGGCTCTGGAGTCTCGCGCGCGAGGCGTGTTCGGGGCCGATTCTGCAGCAGACCGTGCTGCCGGTATTTCCCACCCTGGTCGGCGGCAACGAGCATCGCTTGGCGGGCTCTCGGGCGCACCTGACGACGCAGTTGAATGCGCGGCTGCGCCAGGCGGCGGATCTTCATGGAGTGCACCTGGTCGCGGTCGATCAGTGGTGTATGCAGACGGGTATCGCCACCTGGCACAGCCCGGTGCTCTGGCACCGCGCGAAACAGGAAATCTCGCCCGTCGCGGCGCCCTTGTATGGGGAACTCGTTGCGCGCCTGCTCGCTGCGGCCCAAGGCCGTTCGTACAAGGCGCTGGTGCTCGATCTCGATAACACTTTGTGGGGCGGTGTCATCGGCGATGACGGCATGGCGGGCATCGCGCTCGGCGCCGGAAGCGCCCTGGGTGAGGCCTTCGTCGGTTTTCAGTCCTATGTGAAAGATCTGGCGAATCGCGGCGTGATCCTCGCGGTGTGTTCGAAGAACGATCAGGCTAATGCACTCGAGCCGTTCAAGTCCCATCCGGAAATGGTGCTGCGCGAGGCGGATATCGCCTGTTTCGTCGCCAACTGGGAGGATAAGCCCGGCAACATTCGCAGGATCGCTCAACAGTTGAACATCGGACTCGATGCGATTGTCTTTGCCGATGACAATCCCTTCGAGCGCAATTTGGTGCGAACGGAGCTGCCCATGGTGGCGGTACCGGAGTTGAGCGATGATCCGGCGAGCTACGACCATACGCTCGCCCGCGCGGGGTATTTCGAGGCGGTGAGTATCACGGCGGATGATCTCGAGCGCGGCCGGCAGTATCAGCAGAACCGGCTGCGTGATGCCGAGCGCTCCGAGTCGACGGATCTGGCGGGCTACCTCGCCGGGCTCGAGATGCAACTGATCGTCGCCCCGTTCAATCCGGTCGATCTGCTGCGCACGGTGCAGCTCATCAACAAGACCAACCAGTTCAACTTGACCACGCGCCGTTATGACGAGGCCGAGGTCGTCGCGGTCATGAATGACCCGCGGTCAGCGGGTATGACGCTGCGGCTGCTCGATCGCTACGGCGACAATGGGATCATTGCCATCATCATCCTCAAACCCGATGTCGACGGCCGGCTCGGCCCGGGAGCCTGGCTGATCGATACCTGGCTGATGAGCTGCCGCGTGCTCGGCCGGGGAGTGGAGGAGGAGACGCTGAACGTCGTGGTGGCCGAAGCCCGGCGGCTCGGCGCCTCGCGGTTGGTCGGCGAGTATCGGCCGACGGCGAAGAACGGCATGGTCAAGGAGCATTACGCGAAGTTGGGCTTTGCGCCGTTGAGCGCGGCGGAGGACGGGTCTACGGCGAGCGTGCTCGACTTGGCGGACTACCAAGAGCGGCCCACCAGTATTCGTCGCGCCTAGGCCGATTCGTCGCTCTCAGGCCGATTCGCCGCGCTTAGGCCGAAGTTCCCGGCGCCACTGCCGCGCCCACGATCGCGGCCGCTGGCGCCGCCTCCCCTGCCGCCGCCTTGCGTGCCGCCAACTCGGCGGCATAGCTCAAGTAGAATTCCAAGTAGCCGCGCAGGTCGACCTTCTCGCCCCACTGGGCGAGATAGATTTTGTCCTCGCCTGCCCATTGGATGCCGAGATGTCGGGCGATGGCCGGATGGATCGGCAGTTCGTAGTCCTTGAGATAGTCCTTGTGCTTGTAAAGTTCGGCGGGCAGGGGACGCAAGCCCAAGTGCGCGAGGATCCGGTCGGCAATGCTCACGAGCAGAAAGGTCGCCGGATGCTCCGGCCAAAAGAACAGCTGTCGCTCAGGCATCAGGCCAAGAGCAATGTCGCTGAACGCCACGTCACACTCGGTTTCCAGTTGTTTCTGCTTGATGGTCCATAGTTCGAGCATGCGATCGATCTTGGTCACCTCCGGCATGTCGAGGGCGAACCAGCGGGCTATGATCTCGTCGTGGGGGAGGGATTGTTTCAGCAGACCCTCCAAGAAGCGCTCCTTCCATGGCAGAGGTCCGCGTTTCAGCGTCGGATAGCGGGGGTCCGGCGCGGCTTTCGTGTCCCGCATAAAATTCGGCCACAAAGGCGCAAAGCCCGCCGAGGGCACCTTGACGATGCGCGCCGAGGCCGGCAGTTGTTCGCGGATGAGGTTGTCCGCTTTCTTGACGTACTCGGCGACCTCGTGCTGATAGATGTACACATCGGTTGCGGCGGCCTTCTCGGCGTAGTCGCCCGGCAGCGCTTCGAAATTTTGATACATCAGCACCTTGTGGGTGCCCTTGAAGTCCGGCGCACCGCGCAGCGCCGTTTGATAGACCCAACCCTGACAATTCGCGAGCACAATCACGTACCGCAAGGCAGGATCCACCGGCGCATCCGGCGTCATAGCGCCACCACCTTGTGTCCGCAGAATTCCGGATTATATTTCGGCGCCAAGGCGCGCATGAGCGGCTCATCCGTCAGCATCCAGGTGTCTCCCGAGCCTTTCCACATCCAGGCGGCGAAACCCGTGACGTGGTAGCGGCAGAACACCTGCTCGTCGGCCAGCAGTTCCTCCGGCGCATCGGCCGCGGTGGCGAATTTCTGCTTATCCGCGCCGAATTCCCCGGCGATGATCGGCGCATCACGCGCCGTCGACTCGGTGATCTCACTGGCGTGCAGGATGGCATCGAAGCGGACGTGGGTCCCGGGCAGGTTCGGCCGGGCGGGGCCGGGGTAGACGTGCACGTCGATGATGTCGGCGCCGCCCCGGAGCACCGCGCTCGGTCGCAACGGGAAATTCGGATTCGCCTTATCGCCCTTGGATGTGAGCGCGCCGCCGTCGAAGGAATTGTGATTGACCGCGAGCAGAAAAAACGAACTCGCGGTGACGAGCAGATCCGGCTTCACGGCCGTGACCTTGTCTTTGACGGTGCGCAGCCACGCTTCCGCGGCATCGTCCATCAGTGCCTGGCGGCTCGCGCCTGAGCTCAAATCATAGTCCTTGCCGCGGTAGCGGTACTGACCGGAGAACTTCGAAAACGGCGGCGCGTCGAGGGAAAAATGGAACTCGTTCATGAGATCGAGATAAAAGATCGCATTGAGCACATTCGGGTCTTTCGCCTGCAGCGCCTGCAGCAAGTCGCGGAAGAAGTCGCCGGTGGCCTCCGCCATCTCGGGCAGCAGGATCAGCCGGTTCATGCCGCCGACCACATCGTCGCCGGGCAGACCGGTCGGCAGATAATTGGCCGGCACCCAGTTCGATTTGGGAAACGAGCCGGTCAACACCACGCGCAGCCCGACCGCGCGCGCCGCGTGCATCGTCTTATAGACGTTGTCGACATAGGCGGGGCTGATTTGATGGGGCCCCAACGAGAAGCCGTCGTCGGTATCCAAGCCCTTCAACCACAGCCGCACGAAATTAAAGCCGGCGCCGGCAATGGCCTTCAGATCCTGGTCGATTTCGTCGGCATGGAAGTCCTTGGTATCGAAGGTATCGAAGGTTTTGTAGGGTGGCCCTTGGTGGCTCAACATGTAGTTAACGCCGATGGGCACATAGTCCTTGCCGTCGACGCTGAAATGTTTGAAGCCATGCTCATCCGCGGCGATTTTCACTGGGCCCGCCGCCCAGGCTGCCGGCAAAAACCCGCATAGAAAACCACCACCGAGAACCGCCGCCGCAACGAGGCGCAAAGGTGATCTCGAGGACACGGGATTGGGCATGTGCAATCTCCCCCTGGCGGTATGAGGCCGCCTCTCAAAACACGTATTTTTAGCACGAAATAAAGCAAAACGCCGCTTCGTTTGACCGAAGCGGCGTGCTCACTCGCTAGTGAAGGAACCGCTCATCGTCGCGGGTGCGGCGATGAGCGGTAGGCTGGGTAGCCTTCAGGCTCTATAGCCCGCTAGCTCAGACAGGCTTGGTCGTGGTGACGTCGCTGCTGGTCAGGCTGGTGATGCCCTTCAACTCGACAGTGGTCGAGCCACCGTCCAAGGAGATGAAGGTATTGCCGCCGTGGACAGAGATGTCGTTGTGCGCTTCCAAGTACGACAGCGTGTGCCCTTCGAGGTACAGCTGGTCCTGACCCGCCACGAAATTGGTGATGACGTGGCTGCCGCCCGCTTCATGGGCGAGGAAGGCAAACAGGTTGGTGCTCGCGCCGCCGACCATGGTTTCGTGGCCCGAACCGCCGACGAAGGTATCCGCGCCCTTGCCGCCCTCGAACAGCGTCGTGCCGGCACCACCGAAGAACTCGTTCGAGTACGCGCCACCGATCAAGGTGACGTTACCGCCGAGCGCCGTTTCCTGGGAATTTCCGGAGAAGAAATCCTTGAACTTGATGGCGCCATCGTCGGCATACGCCTTGCCGAAGGAGCCGTGAATGGTGGCGTTACCCGCTTCGTAGATGGTGTCGTTACCAAACCCTAAGGTGATGGTGTCGTGTCCGGCCGCGCCGACTTGGTTGAGCGTGCCGCTCTTGAAGTAGATGGAATCGCTGCCGCTGCCGATGTTGAGGACGCCCTTGCCCTTGAGGTCGATGTCGTCGTTACCGTTGCCGGCAGACACGGCACCCTTCCAGCCCATGATGGTGATCGTGTCGTTGCCGTCGCCGGCGATGACCGTGCCGTTGCCGTAGACGGTCATCTTTTGATTACCGCCGCCTATAGTGAAAACTTCACTCATGCAATTCGCTCCCTATGCTTGAAAAACCCTGAAAAAGACTCAGCCGACAAGCGACTGCATCCCGCTAATGAAACCAGAGCAAAGATCATGCCAATACTGCGACACAGGTCACAAGAGGATATTTAACTTAACGCTAGACAAATATCGGTCAAAAACAATGCTTTGGCGTTATAGCGTGAAAGTGTGACAGACGCATAAAATTTTTGAAGTTTTCTGTGCGCTCCGTCGGTGCGTCGAGGTGCATCGAGTGCACTGTACTGAATCACAGCCCGACGCGCGCATGTGTTCGCTATCGCACTCATGGCTCGCTGCGATGTTACATAAGCAATTTCGGAGCGCCGACCCGCGCTACAAGGCGGCAGAGATCGCGTAGTACACTCATGGCCTGTCAAATCGAGGAACGGGGCGCGCCTTGGGAATTGCGAAGGTTTTGACGACGCTGGTGAAGCGCGTGCGCAAGCCCTCGCTGCTGCGCGCGGAGCGGCTGTACGAGCGGGGCAAGAAGTCGCAAGCCGCGGCGATGTTCCGCGCGCTGGGCGATGCCGGCAACCAAGCGGCGCAACTGCGCCTCGCCAAGTTGTACGAAAGCGGCGATGGCGTGCTGGTCAACGTCGTCGAAGCTGCCCGTTGGTGGAAGAGCGCCGCGCAGCAGGGCTCGACCAGCGCCCAGGCACGGCTCGGCGAGATGTATCTCACCGGTGTGGCCGCGCCCGATACGGCCACGCCCGCGGCACTGCTCAAGCTCGAAGAGGGTATGGATCGAGAGTCGCTGCTGCAGCGACTCTATCCGGAAGGTCTCGCCGTGCCGCAGGATCCGGCGCAGGCGGCGCATTGGAATGCTCTCGCGGCCGCCGGCGGCGATGCGGCGGCTCAGGCCCGCTTGGGTTATCAATATGCGGCCGGCTTAGGACTGCAACGCGATCTCGATCAGGCCGAGCGCTGGTTCACCGAGGCGAGCCGGGACGAGAGCCTGGTCGCCGGCCCGCTGGGACTCGGCATGCTGTACGCCGGCGCGTACGGCGAGAAACGCGACGCGGCGCGCGCTGTGGAATTCTTGGAACCCTGCGCGGCACGCGGCAATGCCACCGCGCAACTGTGCCTCGCCATGTTGCTGATGTTCGGCGAGGGAGTGGCACGCGATGAGGCGCGGGCGGCCAAGTTGCTCGAGAGCGCCGCCACCGCCGGTCAACCCGCCGCCATGTACCATCTGGGCGAGGCCTATCGCACGGGGCGCGGCGTGGCGCACAGCGCCTCCGCGGCCGAGACCTGGCTGCGGCGCGCCGCCACGCGCGGCCATCTCAAAGCCTGGCTCTCATTGGTTTATTTGTTTCGCTCGGGGCCCGATCCCGACCTCAACACCGCGGCGGTGCTGTGCCGTCAGGCCGCCGACCTGGGCGACGCCGAGGCGCAGTATCTGCTCGGACAATTTTATCTCACGGGTCAGGGCGTGCCGCGCGATCCCATGGAAGCGGCGCGCTGGCTCGGCAAGGCGGCCGATCAAAATGTCAGCGCCGCCTATGAGCGCTTGGGCGCGCTGTATGCCGAAGGCGCCGGGCTGCCGCAGGATTTCCAGGCGGCGGCCGACTGGTTCCAACGCGCCGCGGCGCAGGGCGACGTCAACGCCTTCTATCACCTCGGCACCTTGCAATACAGCGGTCTCGGGCTGCCGCTCGATCCGCGGGCCGCGCGCGCCTGGTACCGCAAGGCTGCGGCCGAGGGCAGCGCGGCGGCATGCCTGCGCCTCGGCGTCATCTATGCGAGCGGCGATCAGGTCAGAAAGAACTATACGACGGCGGCGCGTTGGTATGCGCAGGCCGCCGCGTATGGCGACCCTTCGGGTCGCTACAACCTGGCATTCCTGCATTTTCGCGGGTTGGGGGTGAAGCAGGATCTGGCCAAGGGCGTGCAGATGCTGGAAGAAGCGGCGGCGAGCGGCAGTATCGCGGCGGCGTGGGCCTTGCATCATCAATATATGAGCGGCGAGTACGTCACGGCGGATGCGCAGGCGGCGCTCAACTGGCTCGTCAAAGCGGCGGAACTCGGCAGTGCACCGGCGGCCTGTCGTCTCGCGGATGAACTCGATCAGTCCCCGCCCGGATTCCCGACCAGCGCGCGCGTCCTCGAACTGCTCGAGGCCTGCGCCGACGGCGGCGATGCCGATGCGCAGGCGCGACTGGGATTTGCCTATGTGCAGGGTCGACACACCGAGGCGGATCCGGCCAAGGCCGTGCGCTGGTTGACGCGTGCAGCGCAAGGCGGCAATGCCTTCGCCCAGGCGTGGATGGGCGACACCCTGTTCCGCGGCAGCGAGGGCGTGTTGGCGGATCGCGACGCGGCGATCAAATGGTATGAAGCCGCGGCGCTGCAAGGCCATGCCGGCGCGATCCAGATCCTCTCGACGTTGCGCATGACGGGTGAGTCCGGCGACAGTGAACTGAAACAGGTCTTCGAACTCTGGCTGCGCGCCGCGGAGCAGGGTCACGCCGACGCGCAGCGCGTGGTCGGTGATCTGTATCTGCGCGGGGTCGGCACCGAGACTTCGCTCGACCAGGCCAAGCGCTGGCTGCGCGCGGCCGCGCTGCAGGCGCATACGCCGGCGATGATGCTGCTCGGCGCGGTGCTGCTGCAGTCGTCCGCCGATGGCAGCGATCAACCCGAGGCGGTGGCTTGGTTCCGACGTGCCGCGGAATTGGGCAATGCCGATGCGCAATACAACTTGGGCGTGTGTTTGCGTCGCGGCATGGGCACGGAGCGCAATGACGAGGCAGCCGAGCGAGCCTATCGGGCCGCCGCGGCCAAAGGTCACCGCTCTGCGCAACTCGCCTTAGGCTCCCTGATCGCACAAAGCGCGACCACCGATGAGGCGTGGTTCGAAGCCGCACACTGGTATCAACTCGCCGCGGATGCCGGTCATCCCGCCGCAATGCTGTCGCTCGCGCAACTGCACGAACGCGGTCTTGGGATGCCGCCCGACCGCATCGCCGCCCTCGCCTGGTATCGCCGCGCGCAGAAGGCGGGCCAAGCCGAGGCGGCCGCCGAAGTCGAACGTCTTCAGGCCGACTTGCGGCCGCCGGAATACGCGAGCTGAGTCCAACTTGCAACCGGCTGGGTGGCCGGCCGTCGGTGATTGATGAGGTCGTCGAACAGCGCGCGCCAGCGCGGCAGCACGACGCCGTTCAAGTCGAATTGCGCGACCGCCGTGGCCCGCGCCGCGCGCCTTAAGGGTTCCATGCGCTGCGGATTCGCCAAGGCGGATTCGATCAGGTTCGCAAGCTTGCGAGGCGAGAAGAAATCCACGGTGAGTCCATTCTCGCCGTCGCGCAGCACCTCGAGCACGGGCGCGGTGGCGGAGCCGATGATTAAACAGCCGCTCGCCATCGCCTCGATGAAGGACCACGACAACACGAAGGGATAGGTCAGATAAACGTGCGCGGAGGAGACCTGCAAGAGTTTCAAGTACTCATCATACGGCAGCATCCCGGTGAAATGGACGCGCTCCAAGTCCAACTTGTCACCCACTTCCGCCAGCAGCGTCTCGCGAAAAGTCGAGCGCGGCGGCGGCGGCGCCCCGTAACTCACGCCGTCGCCGCCGACGATCACGACATGCGCGCGCCTGCGCCGGCGCAGCAGCTGGGGGAGTGAGCGCATGAAAATGTGGAAGCCGCGGTAGGGCTCGAGATTGCGGGCGACGTAGGTGACGACCTCGTCTTGGCGGGTGAGCACCCGGCTCGACTTCGGCACCTTGAAACTGCCTTTCGGTCGCGGCCGGATGAGCTGCGTATCGATCCCTTCGTGCAGCACGCTGATCCGCGATTGCATCTCCGGCGGATGCAGGCTGCGCTGCCAGTGCGTGGCCGAATGCCCCCAGTCCGCGCCCTGGAAGGCGAGCAAAGTCACGCCATTCCTTACCCTGAGACGCGACGGATCGTTGAACAGCGAGACGTACTCGGGGTCGAAGCCCACGTCGACGCCTTCGGCATGATAAAAAAATTCGAAGTTGGCAAGCACGGGGGTGTCGGGAAACACATCCTTGACGAACAGCGTCTCCCCCCAGCCACTGTGGCCGACGATCAGATCGGGCCGAAAGCCCTCCTCGTGCAGGCGCCGGCAGACCTCCGCCACGGTCGCGCCCGTATAGATGGCCCGGTCGATCTCCGCCGAATAGGCGTGGCAGTTGATGATCCCGCGTTGATCGCGCGGGTAGGTGATCTTGTGCACGCCGACCATGGCGTTGTCGTTGGGCTGGGTGATGAAGTAGATCTGATTGCCGCCCTGATCGGCGAGCTGGCGCACCACGTGCCGGTACTGAGCCGGAAAGTTCTGGTGCAGAAACAGATAATTCATAGCCCCAACGCGTCGATCAACGACTGCCGGTCCTCGTTGTCCGGCGTCGCGGTGACACGGGCGACGGCGACCAGCTCGAGTTGTGCGGTCCGGCGCCTGAGCACCACTTCGCCGAACGGCAATTCCTTGAAGACACTCATCAACATGGACGGCGTAAAGCCGCAGCGGTGGGCCATCGACGGCCGGCCGTTCGCAATGGCGGCGCCGAAGCCGAACAGGATGTCGTGCGGCGTCACCGGTCCCGCCGCCGATTCGTACAGAGTTTCATGGAGTCGATCGGCGGCGACGTAGCTGGCGACCACCTGAAGGTCCGGGACCAAGATGCAGACGAAACCATCGTCGCGCAGCACGCGACGGAATTCCTTCAAGGCGGTCGGCACCTGGTACTCGTAGAGATGCTCGATGCAGTGCGAGGCCCAGACCGCGTGCACCGAGCCGTCGGCGATCGGCGAGAGGTCGGTGAGATCAGCGACGATGTCGGGCTGCACCGAGACGTCGACATCGACCCGCAGCCGGCGCCAATCGTTAAAAAAATCGGGCAGGCTGCCGCCGTTGGGCGGGCCGCAACCGACGTTGACGACCACCCGCTCGCCATCCGGCACCGTCACGCTCGGCGGGTCGAGCGGGCGCTCACCACCGGCTTAGGCTCCGCGAGGGGCGGCGATTTCTTGCCCGCCTTGGGCGCCTCAGGCTTCGCTTTGCCGGCCGCCATCTTCGCGCCGCCTTCGTCAGCGACGTTGCGATGCACCTGGGTGCTCGCGGTCGCCGAACGCTTGACGATGCGCACTTGAATACCTTCCAACGAGTCGTTGGCGACCGTCGAGCGGCAGGGCGCGCCGTTGCGCAAGGGTCCCACCGTCGTTCCGGATTGGAAATAACCGCTGTATTCGCAATCGAAGGCCGCCGCCTCGGCGCTCGGCTTCAAACGGATGGCAAAGCCCACCAAGGGGGTCGCCATGCCTTTGGTGCCGCACATGCTGGCATCGCTCAGCCACGGCGTCTCGAAGCCGGAGCCGGTGAGGCCCTTGTACTCGATGTCCGCGGGGGCGAAGCGTTCGAGCGGTCGAACGCTGAAGGATTCGATCCACAGGCCCGGCGCCACCCGTCCGGCCCACGGCACGTTCGTGAAGTTCAAGTCGCCACGCGTGCGAATGTGGGTGCCGATCTGCACCGGCAAGGGCAGGTCGCCGTCCGTTGATTGGAACACCGGTTGGGCCGGCGTCTTCGCCGCGCCGTCAGCGCCATTCTTCGCTGCGCGGCCCGAGACCTTCGCGGGCGCGGCGGCCACGGGTTCTGCACGCGCGGCGAGCATATCGGTGCGATTATCGAGTCGTTCCACACCGATCGACAGCACCTCACCACCCGCCGCGCGAACGGAGGTCAGAATCAACGTCGCGCCGGTGCCGTTCACCTTGGTCACGAGCAAATCGTTCTGCGAAAACAACCAGGCACCATGGGTGGAGGGCCCGGCGATGAATTCAACCTGGTCGGAGCGCACGCCGGGACCCAAGCCCACATTCATGGCCGGCAGCGACAAGAGGCCACCGGTGCCGGCCGAGGTCGGTGCGGCCGATTTGACAGAAAACAAATAAATCCCGCTCGGTAACGGCAGCACTTGCACCGTCGCACTCAAGCCCTCGTCTTTATCTTTGGATTTTACCGACGTCGGAACGTCCGCGGGCGCGGTCTTGGGCTTGGTCTTACCGTTGGAGGTTTTGATCATGTGCTTCCCGTTTTTTTCTTCGATCATCGATTCGTGCTTTATCTTAGCGTGATCGTGCGACAACGGCATCTCAGATTCAAAATAATTTGATTTAGTAAAATCGCGGCGCCGTGCACGCTTCGCGAACGTCAGCAAACGATCGTTGATAGCCGATGGTGCAAGCGCCAAGGGCAGCAATTCAGCCTCGTCGCGGCCTTGCAACCGCTCGGCGATCGCACCCAAGTCGAAGGCCACCACGGGCAGGTTCGCGGCCAGCGCGTAGTCGAGCGTGTAGCACCAGGTCTCGGGCCACACGGAGGGCAACCAGGCGATGTCCGGTCGCTCGCGCTGCAGTATGTGCGGCGCCTCCGCTTCACCATAATAACCGGTGACGAAGACCTTGCCGGTGGCGAGCAACGGCGCGTCTTTCTCGGAATAGCCGATGATCACGAACTCGATAGGCAGGTCGCGGGCGCGCGCATCGCGGGCGCAGGCGAGCAGCACCTGATAGCCCTTGTGCGTGCCGATGGCGCCGATCAGCGCGATGCGCAGCGCGCTGCGCTCCGCCGGCGGCGCGGCCAACGGAATCAAGGCGAGCGGCGTGGCGTGCGGTCGCACGTCGACGGACAGTTCGGGAAAGTAGCGCGTCAGGCGCGCCGCGGCGTCCGCTGAGGGTGCACTCACCTGGCGCGCACCGGCGAGCCAGCGCGCGCTGCGTTGGCGCAGCGCCGGCACGTCGATGGATTCGCCGAGTTTCGAGCCGTTACGCCGGATGCAGCGCGCGCACCCGGCGAGGTCGGGTTCCCCGCAATAGCGATCGCTGCCGTCGATCAGGGTCACGCGCGGGCAAATCCAGGAATAATCATGCACCATCACGTCGTAGGGCACGGGCAGGGCGAGCAGGGCGTCGATGAGCCGCGCATCGAGATGCAGGAAGTGCTGCAGCTCCAGCCGTTCGAGCCTGAGCGATCTTAAGAGCGTGGTGAGCGCCGGCAAATCGGCCGGGATGTCGTATTGCAGATTCGGCAGATCGAGGCTGTCGCAGGCGAGTTCGCAGCGGCGGCGATTACCGGCCGCGGCGGGCCGGAGCAACAACGGCACCAGACCCTGGGCGGTCAATGCTCGACAGCGCTCGGCGACAAAGCGCTCGACGCCGCCGCCGAGCGCCAAGGTCACCAGGAGGACGAAGTGGCCGTGGCCGGCGAGCAGGCGGCGTTCATCGAGCGCGCGGCGGGCCGCATGCAGCGGATCCTGCGCGATGAAGCTCGCGATGAATCGGTCATAGCGCGGATAGCGAAGGTTCAACAAGCGTTGGCTACGCTCGAGCAGGGCACCACGGCGACCGGCGAAGGAGACTCCCTCGGCATGGTAGACGAAGACATCGGCCGCCAGTTGATGCGACCAGCCGCGTTGCCGTGCGCGCATGCAAAAATCGGTCTCCTCGCCGTAGCCCTTGGCGAACACCGCGGCATCGAGGAGGCCGACCTCGCGCAGGCAATCGCGACGGATGTAGAGGCAGAAACCGACGCCCACCGGAATCTCGACGCGAGTGCCTGAGAGCGTCGCCGCGGCGAGCGCGTGTAGTTCGGCTGCCAAGTGCGCGTCCAGGACGCTGCCCTCGCGGTGGGGGTAACTCGCGATGGAGCCGGTATTGCTGAGCGGGGTCACCGTGCCGACGTTGGCCGCGCTGTAGGCGGCCGCGCGCAGTCGCGATAGCCAATCACCGAACACCAGGGTGTCGGAGTTGAGCAGCACCACATCGTGGGTGCGGCGCAGTTGCATGCCGCGGTTCGCCGAGCCGACGAAGCCCAAGTTCGTGGTGTTGCGAAGGAGTTGGATGCGCCCGTCCGCTTCGAGGTCATCGAGTGCCTGTTCGAGCGCGGGATCCACCGAGGCATCGTCGACGACGATGAGACGCGCCTCGTCACCAAGGGTGGCGAGCACACTCGCGATGCAGGCGAGCGCCACTTCGCGATTGCCATAGACGGGAATGACGATGTCGACCGCCGCGACACGCCGCGGGCTCGAGCGCCGTCGTCGCCGTACGGCACCCGCCACCCAAGAGGGCAGCGGCACAGGGATTTTTCGCCCAACGCTGAGCGCTGGCGCCAACAGCAGCGGGGAATTGGGCAAGGGTTGCCAGCGTCCGTCCGGCAATTCGGCCGACAGCTCGAAGCGATTGCCCTTGAGTGTGGTCTTCCCCAGGTCGATGGCGAACGCCCCACCGGAGGTCACGCCGCGCACCGCCTCCGTGCGCACCTCGGTGCGACGGCCGCGCTGATCTTCGATGCGTACCTTGAGCCGCTGATTTGGCGCCCAACCGAGGCGTGCCCAGCCGGTGATCCGCCGGGCGTTGCCGTCGATGCGGCCGTCCAAGGAAAAATCCGCGCGCCCCCGCAGGCCGCTGCCCAACAGCGGACGGCCCTGGCAGCTCGCCGCGATGACCGACTCGATGCCGGCCCCCGGGGCGTCGACCTGAAACACTCGTGGGTTCGCGCCGCCGTTATGCGGCAGCAGCCGCGTGAGCGGCGCCCCGCCGTCTATGCGGATATCGAGCACGGCGGACTCAGCCGGCGCGAGCTCGCCGATCAACCCCAAGCCCGGGTCGCGGCCCATCCAACCCGGCACCTGCAACTCGCCTAAGTCGAGTAACTTGCCGCCGGCGCAGGCCAACAAGCCATCGGGGTCAACGCAGTACGACGACAGGGCCGACTCGAAGTCGCGGCGCGCCTCGGCGAGCAGCTTGAGTTCGAGCAGAGCCACGACGATCAGCGCCGCCGCATCCGGGTTGGGCGTCGCCTCGACTTCACGCCGTAGCAATCCCAAGGCAGCGCCGTGGTCGCGCCCTTCCCACATCAAGAGGCGACCGTACAAAGGCCCGACGGTCGTGACCGCGTCCGGCAGACAGCGCCAGGTGCGATCGGTGATGCGCAGCCCCGCCGCGACGTCACCCCTCGACAGCGCGTCGCGCACGCTGCGCAGATGAGTCCGCACGCTCGCCGCCGGAGCACGCAGGCCATGGTTCAATGACGCGAGCATCGACTCGCGCAGCAGCTCGGCGTATGGGCGTTCGCCGGCGTCGGCGCCGTTCAAGGTTCGCGAATCATCATGGAGAGGTCTCGCGCCGGAGGTCAATTACGGCGGCCGAAACTATAACACGCAGATCGCCGATCGACTTTGCGACGCCGCGGAGTTGCGCTTTGGCGAAGTGAAGTTAAGCTCCGCCCATGGCAATACTGTTTGGAGAATATGAATTACTGGCCCAATCCGGCCTGTTCGACCCCGAATATTATGTCAAGAATAATCCCGACATCGCGGCACTCAACGTCGATCCGCTGCTGCATTATCTAGAATGCGGCTGCCGCGAAGGCCGCAACCCCAGCGCCGATTTCGATACGTCGTATTACCTCAGCTTGTTCAATGGCGACAAGCCCGCCAACCCGCTGGCGCATTATCTCACCGTCGGCATCAATCGCGGACTCGCACCGAAAGCCAAGCGCACGCTCGGTGATCATGCGAGTTCGAGCGCACGCGCCGAGCCCGTCTCGAGCATGCTGTCGGTGGACTTGCCGCGCACCCTCAATGGCACGGCGGTGGCGCCCGTTCAGGATGGCCTGTCGATCGTCGGCTGGGCCATCTTTGCAGCCGGCGCCAGCGGCGTCGACATCGCCTTGGACGGCGTGCGCGTCGTCACGGCGAGTCGCGGCATGCGCCGTCCGGATGTGGCCGCCGTGCACCCCAAGTACCCTGATGCGTTGCAAAGCGGCTTTGCCGCGCATCTGCCGCCGAAGGTGCTGCCGCCGGGGCGCCATCTCGTGACCGTCTCCGTGGCCGAAGCCACGGGAGCCTCGACGAGCGTCGAATTCGCGATCGAGGTGCCCGACGCCGTCGACGATCGCGGCACCTGCGTGCTACGACGGAAGATGTCGCAGGTGGAAATCGATTTGCATCGGGACACGCTCACGCGGCTCGATGCGCACCCGACCTTCCGCGTCTACTTACCCGTGGACGGCTCGACCGCGGGCACCGACGCCGCGCGCCGGACGATCGCGTCGTTCGCGCGGCAGGCTTATCCCACGTGGGAGCTTCACGTCCTACCGGCCTCGCCCACGGGCAAGGCCGGTCGCGCACAGGTGCCGGTCGATGCGCTGCTCGAGGGCTTCGACGACATTCGTGCGCAGGTGCGCATCGTCACTGCAGCGCAGCTCGACCGCGCGGGCGGCGAGGCGACACCGCCGACACAGCAGACATCGCAGGCCTCGTCGGCGCCGACATCGCCGGCGCGCATTCTCGTCGCGCGTTTGCAACCGGGCGACGAGTGGGGCGTCGACGCCTGTCTCGAGTTCGCGCTCGCCGGCGGGTTTGATCGCGATGCGGAGTTCTTCTTCGCCGATGAGCGTCGTGCGCAACGGTTGGAAGCCGGGCCGGCCACGTATTTCAAACCGGGCTGGTCGCCGGATCTGCATTTGTCGACCAATTATGTCGGCCGCGCGTGGTGTGCCGATGCCCGCGCGGTGGCACGCGCCGGGTTGACCGCGGCCGATTTCGCGAATCAAAGCGACTATGACTTGAGTCTGCGCCTCACCGAGGCCGTGCGTCGCATCGGCCATGTGGCGAAGGTCCTGCACCAGAGCGGCGAGCAGGGCGGCGACACCGCGGCGCAAGAGGTGCAAGCACTGAAAGCCGCGCTCGCGCGCCGCAAGATCGTCGCCGAGATCAACCCGGGCGCGCTCGCGCATCATTACCGCATCAAGCGCAAGCTCAAGGCCGGTCGCGTCTCCATCGTCATTCCCACCTGCGCCGCGGATGGTCTCATCAAGACCTGCCTCGAGACGCTCAAAGATCTGACGAAGTACCGCAACATCGAGATCGTCTGCATCGAAAACATCCCGAAGGAGCGGCGCCAATGGAAGCGTTGGCTGCGCGCTCACGCCGACGTCGTCATCGAGACCCGCGACGCCTTCAACTGGTCGCGCTTCAATAATCTGGCCGCCGCCCGGGCGTCGGGCCCGTACCTCCTGTTTCTCAACGATGACATCGAAGTGATCGATGGCGACTGGCTGGGGGCGATGCTCGAGCAGGCTCAGCGGCCCGAGGTGGGCGTGGTGGGACCGCTGCTCTCCTATCCCGATCGCCGGGTGCAGCACGCGGGTGTCATGCTCGATCAGTTCGGCCGCGGCCGGCATGCCTTCCGGCATCTCGCCGAGAAAGATCCGGGCTATCATGGCCTCGCGCTGACGCAGCGAAATGTCATCAGCGTCACGGGGGCGTGCTTGCTGACCCGACGCGACACCTTCGAACGTCTCGGCCGCTTCAACGAGGCGCACGCCGTCATCAACAATGACCTCGACTACTGCCTCAAATCCTGGCGCAGCGGGCTCCTCAATGTGTACACGCCGCATGCGCAGCTGATTCATCATGAGTTGGCGAGCCGCAGTCGGCTGGAAGAGAACTACGACGCGGCGCACTTCCAACGCGACTGGCGTGCCCTGGTCGCGACCGGTGATCCTTACTTCAACGTCAACCTCTCGCGCGACCACGATCAGCTCATCGTCGAACGCGAGCCCATCGATTTGGTGTACGTCGGCCACCCGCTGTTCAAGGTCGAGTCGATCCGGCGTATCTTGGTGTTGAAACTCGATCATATCGGCGACAGCATTGCCGCCTTGCCGGCGCTGCGTCAGTTGAAAGCGTATTTTCCGCAGGCGCGCATCACGGTGCTCGCCGGTCGTGCGACCCTTTCCGTGTGGGCGAATGAACCGGTGGTCGATGAGACCATCGAATTTAACTTCTTCCATGCGCGCTCGGGTCTTGGCCGGGTCGAGGGTGCCCAAGAGGAGGCGAAGGTGCTCGCCGTCGCGCTCGAGCGGCGCCGCTTCGACCTGGCCATCGACTTGCGCAAACAACCCGACACCCGCGAGATTCTGCGCCTGTCGGGCGCGCCCATACTCTGCGGCTACGATCATCGCGGGCGTTTTCCGTGGTTGGATGTGGCGCTCGAATGGGACGAGGATGTGCCGCTGACCAAAAAGCATGCTCATGTCAGCGATGATTTGATGGCGTTGGTGCAGGCACTCGGCCGGCAAGGGTCGACCGACCGTGCCGTCGTTGCGGTTCCGCAGAATGCGGAGATTCCGCTATCAAAGGGCCTACTGCACAGGCTATTCTCGAAACCCCTGATTTGCATTCATCCGGTTGCGGGCTCGCCGATGCGTCAATGGTCTCTCGACAAATATGTTGAATTGATCG